>Ga0134125_10011140_pt1 | contig 10080 bp, 12 predicted proteins | sample KB31751_FD_96464 | JGI IMG/M metagenome (GOLD analysis project Ga0134125, IMG submission 96464) | Terrestrial soil microbial communities with excess Nitrogen fertilizer from Kellogg Biological Station, Michigan, USA - KB3-175-1 | ecosystem: Environmental > Terrestrial > Soil > Unclassified ... | reverse complement strand
GCGCGACGGTGACGAGGCGGCCGGCGAGGAAGCCCTGGTCGGTCTCCCAGTCGGCGCCGTCGAGGGGGAGCGTGCTGTCACGCCGGACACGGCGGCGGACCCTGACTGTGAGGGCATTTCTGAGCATGGTCTCGTCGATGGGATCGGCCGGTCTGTCGGCGGCCTCGTACACGGCGGCGGGCGAGCGGCCGAGAAGCGAGGCGTGGGCGCCGACGTGGTAGTGCTGGTCGAGGAAGGCCCACAGGCGGACGTTTACGTCGTGGAGAGACGCGAGCTGGCCCAGGAAATCGAGGCAGCCCTCGCGCAAGGTGCGCCAGAAGCGCTCCATCTTGCCGCGTGCCGGCGGATGGTACGGGCGGGCGTGCAGGAGCGAGACGCCGAGGCGGGCGCAGGCGGTGCTCAGGATGTCGCCGCGGTACGTGGAGCCATTGTCCAGATACAGAGCGTCGGGCGCGCCGTGCTTGCGGGTGGCGCGGACGAGGAGCCCGAGCATGTCTGTCTCCATCTCGGTGTGGTGGGCTTCGAGCGCGACGACGTACCGGGAGGCGTCGTCGAGCAGGGCGTGGATGCGCAGCGGCCGGGTGCTGCCACCGACGAGGAGCGCGGGGCCGTGACAGACGTCGCCGTGCCACAAGGCGCCAGGCCGCTCGGCCTGCCAGCGCAGCCGCGCCTTGCCGCTGGGGCCATCGCGCAGCGGGATCCTGTCGAGGCCGTGCTCGGCATAGAGCCGGCGGACGGTGGTGTCCGAGACGGTGTCGGCCGCGACGCGTCCGTCGGCGACGAGGGTGCGGAGGATGGTAGGCACCGTCGCGAACGGGTACTCGCGGCGAATGTCGAGCAGGAGCTGGCGCTGCTCGGGCGTGAGTGCCTGGGCGCGGCCCCGGTCGCTGCGCGGCGTGGGCCGTAGTGCCTCGAGGCCGCCGTCCCGGTAGGCGTAGTACCAGCGCTCGAGCGTGCGGAAGCCGTACGTCCGCGTGTGGTCGGCGTCGGGGGCGCGCCACCTCTGGGTGGTCAGCGCGAGCAGCTCGCGCCGCAGCTCACCGCGATCCAGCTCGCGCCGCGTGAGGCCGCCAACGATTTCGCTTCGGAAGATCGCGACCGCTTCCGCGTGGTCCTTCGGGGTCAGAGTCATCGTGGTCCTTTCCGCGCCGTGTGTGTGAGGCGCAGGGACACCGATGCCTCGACCTCGCATCCGCGGGGAGGGATCGTGCTGGGTGGGATTGCCGTGTCGTCGCCGTCGTCCTCGGTGACCGTCAGGCGGCGTGCACGGCGCCCAGGAACGCGCGTGCCGGCACCGGCAGGCTCGCCACCGTCGGTGGCGCATGCGCCGACACGGCGATCGCGATCTGCGCAGCAGTCTTCCGTGCTTCGCAGTCGCCTGGCGGGCGCCGGAGTCGACCGAAGAGCCGCCGCGCGACGGCGGCGGCAATCCAGCGGCGCAGCGTCACCCAACGTCGCGTCGCGGATGCACCGACGATCCGCCACGGGCTCGTGCGGCAGCGGACCTCCCGCTCGGGCAGCCGGCCGACCCCGAACAAGGCCAGCGCCCACGCCAGGGCGCTGATTGTGTAGAGGCGGCCGGTCGCTGCTTCTCGCGGCGCGACCGTCACCACGACACCACAGGGCTGACATCGGTACCGCCGGACACGCAGGATGACGATCTCAGGCAGCGCGCCCGGGCTGGCGGGACCGCGAAACTGCCGCTCGCGTGATCCATGACCGTGTAGGCCGTGCGGCCGACCCGCGGGGCTGCCGGCCGCCCCACAAGCCGGGCAGCGGCCAGGCCGAAGCGCCTCCACCGACGGCGGCGACGCCCGCCACCTCTTGATATCTACGCCGCTTCGAAGGATTGATCTGGGGGCTCCGCGTCCGCGCATGGAAGGACGGCCGTGGGGCCTCGACCGGGGGGACGCGGCAACGTCCCTCCGGTCACCTATTTCTGACCCGCTCCGCCGCCATCACCCCACGACCGGACCGGATCCCTATCCCGCCTCCGGCGGCGCCTCAACGGGCATGCCAACGGCGGTCATCGCGCCGTCCCAGCCCTCGTCGCCGTCATCGAGCCGGATCGAAAGCTGCTTCGCGCACGCCATCAGGAACGCCCGCTAACAGGTACGAACCCGGCGGACCGAGCACTGATGGGGCTCGACGCCGTGGGCCCCGGCACGAAGACCCTTCTCATCGACATGACTCCGTCTCAGACTGCCGGGGACGTGCTCGCGTTGGACTGCCTGCAGCTCGCTCGGGCGCTGGGCGTTCAGGACTATGGCACCGTCGCTCGGGCGGTCGCCAAGGCGCTCAGCACGCGGCGGAAGGGGTAATGCCGTGGACGGTGAGCAGAAATCACGCCGACAAACGCCCGCTCGCGAGGCGGCGGGAGCCGATCGGCGTCTCGGGAGGTCCGTAACCGCGGACCAGGCGATCGCTGCATTTTTTCCGTCGCCGAGCCCTCCCGTTTCGGACGGGTACCAGCGGCGTCGGAGGCGGTCGTGAAGAATGCAGGCTCACGAAACGGTCTACGGAATCACCTGGCGCCACGTGCCGGATCCGGTTCAGAGCGACCGTGAGCCGATGCGCTCCAGTCGTGTGGGGTCCTCGGCCCAGGAGGCGGCGTAGCCATGCCGTTCAGTGACTTGCTCTTCAGCGCGAACAACGCGATCGGCAACTTGAGGGCCGCCACCGAAGCAGCCATCGTGCTCACGCAGTATGGTAGCCCTCCGGCGACTTCCGCCCAGTTGACGACGGCTTGGAACAACCTCGCGGCCGCAAGCGCCGCGCTTAACAGCGCGCTGGCAGCGATAACCGCCTCATCCGTCGGTGCGGAGGCAGCCGCGCGGTCGGCACAGTCGCAGGCGCTCGCATCGGCGATTCAATCGGCGCTCACGCTATTGACGACGACCACCCAGCAGGTCAAGAAGCTTCAGGCGGCGGCCGCTGGGCTGGGGTAGGCGCAGACCGACGGGCCGGTTTGGGCGGTTCGCGGCCGCTCCAGGATCGTGCTGTGATTCCCTACTCTTTGTCGAGGTCCCATATCGACGCTCGGGATTCGATATACGCCACCAAGCGCTCGTACTTACCTTGTTCCTTCGGTCGATTTTCCTTTTTAAACTTGTCGCGGCTCTCTAGGGCGAACGTGCGGATATTGTTCACCATCTTGCTGTTGATCGGCGCGAATTCTTTGAAGCGCGGACCGAGGAAGTCGATTCCCATCGGGTGGCCCGGCGGATCCAAAGGATCCGTGAACAGAAGCCCGTTGAGTACCTCGCCGAGGCGGCGGTGAATCCCCAGGGGACTAGGATCGTTGGGCAGATCCAACACCTCAGAGACGTAGGTTCTAAATCTATCGCCGACAAGGATTCGCGGGTATCCGGCGCATTTCTCCAGCGCTACAGCCTTCGCCTTGGCCGCCGTGTGTACGTGATCGAGAATCAACAGTCCGGGCGCGATGTCGATCCCCGCGCGAATCGGCGACTTCATCGCGAGATGATTCACGACCTGAAGAGTCGTCGCCACGACGAGGTCGCTCAAAGCCTTCATCGGCGCCGCCTCGACTCCCTCCAGCAGTGTCTCCAAGAAGACGCAGTCCGAGAAGCCGGTCGTCGCCACGCGAACTTTCCCAAACAACTCCTGTAACTTCCTCTCCGCGGGGGAATCCGTACGGTCCGCCCGATGAGTTGAGGCGATTGCGTCTAGGACAATCTTTGGCCCGGTGAGCAGACTCCGGCGTCGATTCACAAGGACCCGGAACATCTCCAGCGTTTCCGTCTTCGAAGGTGGCGGGAGAACGTCCGTCGCGATGAGTTCTTGCGAGTACCCGAGCAGATCTAAGAACGAGACGGCCCAGAGACCGTACCGGGCTCCATCTTCCGGAACGCCGAAGTCAACCTTTCGATCACCGAGCCCTCGGCTGTTCGCCTTGATTCTTCGGCGTTCGTCTCGCGCTCGGCTTTGCTTTCCCATCACTGTCTACCGTCGCCGCTTTCGTCGCTGCCCGGGAGATAGCTTGGCGTCAACATACTTCTGGTACTCGTCCGCTAACTTGAGCGCGACTTGAGATCTGACTGGAAGCACTGCGCGGTCGTAACCATCATATGGGTCGGCATCGGTTGTCGGCATGAAATCGAAAGTTCCGCCGATTCGCACGTCTGGAGCTATTGAGACCACGAGCTGACGGATCGTTCCATTGGCTTTGTGCTCCTTCGGCCCTACCTCGGTCGCCCACTCTCGCTTGGGAGCAGCGGCCTTGAAATCGCGCAATGCTGCAGGGTCCATGTTCGGGGACCAGATCGGATTGTAATAGATGCACTTCATCGCGTGCAGCACTTGGAGCTTGTTGAGCCGATTCGCATCGTCGGCACTCACATGCCGGACAAGACTGGCGGAGTTACCGCAGCGGTAGGTTTGCTGATCGAAGACCGCCAAAGTGACCTGGGGAGAGAGTGGCAGGAACATTTGAAGACCCTTGAGGGCGAGGCCTGTCACCCCGCGATAATTCGTGAATTTCGGATGATGCTCTGCCCATTGATTTGAAAGAACCACTGGGTCATCTGATGTTACGAAGCCTGGCGGTTCGGAGCGGACCAGAAACTTCATCGCCAGGTCTAGGAGGAACGGCGTCGACGTGGCGGCGTTGTAGAGCGATAGGTGCTGTGGCTCCTTCAGCCCGAGTCTGACATCGTGCGGGTTTGGGAGTGAACCGTTCGGCGATTCCTTGAGGATCGCTTTGCCAAGATTGTCGACCATGGAGTTGATCATTTCGGCGGCACCTTCGGTCCGACGATGCTGGTAATGCGCGTACTGTCGAAGCTGGTAAAGCTTGTCGAACGGTAGATTTTGGAGTACGTGGGGGTCGAGGTTCCGGACGGTTGCTGCGATCTCGCCCTCCCACGCGGCAAACGCATCTTCGACGGCCGAATCGCGGCCATAGAAGTAGTCCTTGGCGCACTGGTTCGTCAGCGACGCCCCGCGAACGATCTTCCCGGCAGAGAGCAAGACGAGAGCTAGGCTCTTTCCGTCATCGGAGAACTTCCGCAGCAGGAACTTCGGAACAAAGTGTTGGTTCTTCTTCTCAGCCATTTCGCACTAATCAGGTCAGACCGTTCCCCGCAGGTCGCACCTTGAATCGAGTTGGCAGCCTGGTTTTGCCCCCCTTCGTCGCGACGGGCCGATGGGAATGACCGGGGGGAGAGCCGACGACGGCCGGCGTGGTGGTGCATCCGTGGCGGCCCGTATACACTTTTGGTCGCCCTCTAGCCGCGGCTCGTGCCGCCGAGGCTCGGCGGCCAAAGCGCATCATTCCTGATGCCCACGCCCAGTTCCGGATCCCGCCGGTCCTCGGCTTCGAACTTCGCGACCACCTCGCGAGCGAGTGTGCCCAGCCGCTTCCGGCGCGCGGGCGGGAGCCGATCAATCTTGGCCATCAGCTCGTCAAGCCGCCGCTTCCGGGCTGAGCCCCTGTACGTCATCGCGTCGAACGCGTCGAGGTCGACGGTGATCCTCTCCATCTTCTGGCCGAGTCTCACGGCCAGGCGTTCGGGAAAAAGAGGCGACGAGAACGTCCGGGGGAGCGGCGGCCGGCGGGAGAGTCGGGGAGCGGTCGGGGCGATGGTCTTCGGCATGGCGGGCCTCCAAGGAAAAGGGATCTCGGCCTACCCTGCATGAGCTTTTTGGTCAGGTCAAGTAGCTGATTTCATTGAGCATTTACTTAGTAAGTGCGATCTCTTGCGGCGCCGCGTCACTCGGGCTCGGGCTTCTCTCGGTCGCGTAGAGCGGCTTGACGTGCCCAGTTGTACCCCTGCGCCCAGGGACCACTACCGCTGGCGCGGGCAACGCCTCCGCCGTAGTAGTCGACCGCGCCATGAATTGATCCGTGAACCATCAAGTCGGCGAGGTTTCGTGCCGCGCCTTCGGTGTCCGCCTGGAAGGAGTGCCCATCGTCGAAGTGCCCGCGCGTCGTGAATAAGTAGAGGGTGTGCAGGTAGCTCCATATCGTCCGTATCTCCGACTCCAAGTCTGGCAGTGGGATCAGAAATTTCGCCGGCTCGTCGGTGTTGCGCTCGTAGGGATGGGCTCTGACGCGGTTTCGATCCTTGTCGATCCGATCGGTGTCCCGGATGAACACGGCGCAAAGCGACGTCACAAAGTCTTCGGTCGCCGGCTCGCCGCTGGCGAGGAAGATTCGCACCGCCTCCCTCAGGCTTGGCGCCTCGATGCGCTGCAAGGTGTCCCTTCTGTATTTGAGCTCCGGGATCTGCAGCCGTTCGGGAGCCCGTTTCAAGAATTCGAAGACGCCTTCCGCCTTGATCATGCTCTGTCGGACTGAATGCATGTCGATCACGAGCATCGCGACCGCGTCCCAGAAGAACTGCACGAAGGCATCATTTCTCAATCGCTCCAAGCCGCGCCGGCGGCCGAGTGCGCGGACCTCCTCCGCCGTCGCCTTCAGTACCGGGTAGCGGCGTTTTACCCGCAAAAAGTTGTGAATCTCTCGTTCGAGGCTCGCGACGAGAGGGTCGCGCTCAGGCGCCGGAGCTTGGTCCGTCATGAGTGAAAGAGTCGCGGAACCCCGTCCATCACATGCTTGAGAAGGTCAGCGTCGTCGGGAGTGCGTGGACGCGCGATCCGTTTCTCGTCGACGTTAACGTCGATCTTGCCCAGGGGACGACCTCGGTCGCCCTCCATGAATACCTCCACCTGTTTGATTCCAGGGACCAGAGTCGCTACCGGAGAGGAGACACGGAAGGTTCCGCGCGATGATCTGAAAATCTGCATGTCGAGGTGCCTCGCTCCTGCAGTGTATGAGCAGTTTACGCGTGCTCTTTTCTGTCCACTCAAAGCGATCAGGCGGAATCACGACAGTCCGGCGCGCGGCGGAAAAGCAACGTGATTGCACGCGCTTGATCATTTTCCGTGATCGCGAGTGATCTCGCATGGTTACGATTTTAAGTCCGCCGCGTTTACCGTTTCGCCATCCCGGCGGGGGGTGGGTGGCGGCAGCTTAGCCTGATTCGTGGCGGCTACGTGGTGCGGGTGAAGAGCTGGCGCTGGGTGGCCTGGAAGGCGTTGGCGCGAATGAGCTCGCGGACGTCGCGGGGGTTTTCGATGCCGAGCAGGCGGAAGCGGGCCATGCGCTTGTCGGCGGCGATGATGCCGATCTCGCCGATGCCCAGCAGGCGCTCGATGAGGCCCTGGCGGAACTCGATGTCCTCCACGGTGCGCATGTCGACCTCGTCGATGCGCTTCGACAGCACGCCGCTCTCCAGCAGGATGCGCTGATTCGAGACGCGGTAGCGGTGGCTGCGCAGGACGGCAATGTGCCAACCGAGCTTGGCCAGCCGCAGGACCACCAGCACGACCACCGCCACGGTGATGGCCGTCTGCAGGGTGGAGCGGCTCTCGGCCACGGTGCGGGCCATGTCGCGCCCCAGCCGCGCGATGACCGACAGCCCCGGGCCGAAGGTCAGCGCGGCGGCGATCGGCAGCGCGATCACGAACAGGGCGGTGCTGCTGATCTCGCCCAGCATGGCCTTCATCGACGGCACGCCCTCCCAGGCCACCTCCTCGGCGGCGGCCCCCACCGGGGGCGGGGCCAGGGCGGCGCCCAGCGGGCGGTTGCACTGCGGGCAGGTGGCCGCGGCCGTCGACACCTGGCGACCACAATCCGGGCAGGTCACGAGAGCCATTTCCAGCAGGTTACAACGGCGGCTCGGGTCTTGCGCGCGCCCGGCCCGGCCTTAACCTGACAAACCTCCGTGATCTCGGTTCTTGATCGGATTCGAGAAGAGACGCGCCCGCTCCACGATGCGATCGAGCGTGACAGCCGGCTTTCCCGCGACGACTTCGACGGGGCCGGCTACCGCTGGTATTTGCACAAGCTGCTGGGATTTCACGCGCCGCTGGAAGAGCAGCTCAAACCGCTGACCGCGCGGCACGGGCTGGCGGGCGAGTTCGCCGGGCGCTGGAAGACGCCGCTCTTCCTGCGCGACCTGGCGGCGCTGGGGATGCCGGCCGAGACCGTGGCCTGGTCCCCCTGGTTGCCCCGTCCGGCCAGCCTGGGCGGGCTGCTCGGCTGCGCCTACGTGCTGGAAGGCGCCACGCTGGGCGGCAAGGTGCTGCTCCGCCGATGGGGCGCGCGCCTGCCCGACGTGGCCGCCGCCCAGGCCTACCTGGATTGTTACGGCGACCAGGCCGGCCCCCGCTGGCGCGCGCTGCTGCGCTTGCTGGACGAGCGCCTGGTCCTGGCGCCCGAACAGGACGCGGCGGTCGCGGCGGCGCGCGATTGCTTCCAGACGCTCTCGCGTTGGTTGCAGGCGTGAGCGGCCCCCGGCTGGCCGACCTGACGACCGTCGCCGACGAGCTGCAACGGCGCGTCCCGGCGCTGTCCCGCCGCGTGATCGAGGACATGTATCGCAACCCGTTCTGGATCGAGCGCTTCGGCGTGCGCGGCCGGGGGAACGCGGACCAGGACGGGGGCTATCACGTCACGTACCTGGTCGAGGCGGTGCGCAGCGGGTCGCCGTCGGTCATGACCCGCTACGCGCAGTGGCTGCGGTCGGTGCTGGTGTCGCGCGGGATGTGCACGCGGCATCTGTCCGACAACTTCACCCGGCTGGCCGACGCCATCGCGGCCGAGGAAGAGCCGACCTTCATGATCGCCGTCGATCTGCTGCGCCAGTCCGAGGCGGCCTTGCTGTACGAGGCGCCCGCCCCGCGCGCGCTGCAGCTGCAGGCCCTGACGCTGGCGCGCGCCACCGCCGTCAGCGTGCGGGGGGACTATCCCGACTGGTACGAGGAGAGCGACACGGGCTGGCGCCACTGCCAGGACGATCTGCTCTATCACCTGTCCTACCTCGCGGACGCGGTGGCGGCGTCGCGGACCGACCTGTTCACGGGGTACGTGCGGTTCGTGGAGGGCTTTCTGCAAAAGCGCGGCGTCCCCACCTCCCACCTGGACGCGACGCTGGCGATGCTGTCCGCGAAGCTCGAGGCGGCGGGCGCACCGGCCGACGCGGGGTTGCCGCTGTTGCGGGCGGTGCTGACCGGCACATGACCGACGGCGATCCGGTCCTGGAGGCGGGCCGCCGGTGCGCCGCGCTGTTCGCGGGCGCGCTGTCCCCGCTGGCGCTGCCCGACGTGCTGGCCCGCCGCGAGGGGAGCTTCCGCGACGAGCCCGTCACGCTGGCGGCGGCGGCCTGGGCCGGCGGCGCGGCGGCCTTCGCGCGGGTGGTCACCATCGCCGGGCCCGGGCTCTCCATCGTCAACGTCCTGGGGCTCCCCGCGCGATCCACGCTTCCGATCCTGGGCCTCGACCTGGTCGCCGTGGCGGAAGCGCCGGTGGTGGTCGTGGCCGATCTCTCGCCCGATCCGGCCGGCGGCACGGCGCCGGTCTGGGGACGCGCGCGCCCGGCGGCGGGATTCCCGCCCGCCGGTCCCCTGCCCGCCTGGTGCGGGCGCTGGTTCTCGCCGGCGGCCCTGTTCACGCGCGTGCCGCTCGCCGAGCTGCCGGAGGCGCTGGCCGTGGCGCTGGACGCGGCGACGGCCTGGACGCAGGCGGTGGCGGCAACAGGCGGCCCGACGGACCGACAGCCCCCGACCCCGGCCGCCGCCGCGTACTGCCGAGACCATCGCGAACAGGATCCGGGGCTGCGGCTCTTGGATCGAATGTTCGGCGCCGCCTGGGCCGACTCGTTCAAGACCGAGCTTCTGTTCCCTGACGGCGCGGCATCGATCTTCGGGCCACCTTGACTGGCCAGAGCGCAGTCTCACATTTACCTGTTCCCTGTGGAGACCGCGCACGCACCCGACCTGGACGACCTGCGGCGGCGCTTCCTGTCGGCCCAGCTGGCGGGCCGCCGCGACGAGGGGCTGCGGGTCATTCTGGACGAGGGGCTGCGCCACGGGGTCGGCGTCGCCGACCTGCACCTGCGGGTCATCCAGTCGGCGCAGCAAGAGATCGGGCGCCTCTGGCAAGAGAACCGCTGCAGCGTCGCGCAAGAGCACGTCGCCACCGCCATCTCGCAGCTCGCGCTGGCGCACCTGTACCAGCACCTGCCGCGCGCGCCCCGCAACGGCAAGCGGGTC
>Ga0134125_10011139_pt1 | contig 10081 bp, 7 predicted proteins | sample KB31751_FD_96464 | JGI IMG/M metagenome (GOLD analysis project Ga0134125, IMG submission 96464) | Terrestrial soil microbial communities with excess Nitrogen fertilizer from Kellogg Biological Station, Michigan, USA - KB3-175-1 | ecosystem: Environmental > Terrestrial > Soil > Unclassified ... | reverse complement strand
CTGTTCCAGCCGGGTGTAGATCCAGTTGCGCTGCGCGTGGTCGGAGATGTACATGAACTCCGCGCCGATGCTGCGCGTGTACACCTTCTTCAGGCGCGTCCACAGCTCGCGCAGCTTCAGGCGTTGGCCGCCGCCGGCATAGGTGCCGCAGTCGAACTCGGTGTCGAGGTCGGATTCGGAGAGGCCGTGGAAGGCGAGGCCGAGGTCGGGTGCCTCCATCTTGTGCGCGAGGCCCAGCGGATCGAGGTCGGCGGCGAGGTGGCCGCGCGAACGGTAGGCGGTCAGCAGGCGCAGCACGCCGGCCTGCTTGCGCGCGTGCTCGTCGCCGACCGGCGCGGCCGCCGCGACGTGGCGCTGCTTCTGTGCCGCCTCGATGCGCGCGATGGCGCCGCCGTGCGGGACGTCGCCGGCCTCGCGGCCCTTGAAGGTCTCGAAATACTTGCTCCACTCGGCGGACACCGACGCGGGGTCGGCCAGCCAGGCGTCGTACAGGGATTCGACGTAATCGGCGTTGCCGCCAGCGAGTTGGGAGGATTCGAAGAACTCGCGGATCAGGTTTGTACTCACGTCACCACCGGCAGGGGAAGGGAGGCTTGCGGCGATCCTTCGACAGCGCGGATCGCCGGCGAAAAATCCTGTTAATTATAGCCTTGGGCTGCTGCGCCGCGGCAACCCGGCCGAGTCCGGAATGGGGCTTCCTTAGCCGGAATTCACCCGGTCGGGAGACCGACTTTGGTCGCAACCGGCATGCGGCGACATTTCGGGAAGCTCTGGTTTTGTTCGTCATTCCGGCGAAAGCCGGGATCCAGCGCCTGTAGGCCAGGGAACGCCAAGGCGCTGGACGACCGGCTCGGGGCCGTTGCAAGGCTCCTCGCGGGAACGGCGAGCATGAAGCCGATTGATTAGAGCTTCCTTATCCGGTGCCCGCGGCTTGCGCGCGGTCGCCGGCTGCGCGTTCAGCGACCGCTACAAATCCAGCGCCTGCAACTCGCCGGCGCGGGCGGAGCGCTCCCAGATCTCGTCGAACTGCTGCTGGAGTGGCGCCTGCGCGGCGCGGTCGACGAGCGCCATGCGGCCCTGCGGCCGGCTGGCGTCGGGCAGGTAGAGATGGCCGCCGGTGTCGTTGACCAGCCACGCGCTGGCGTTCTGGCGATCCGCATCCTCGATCGGCGTACGGATGGCGATGGCGCTGGAGAGGCGTTGGAAGAGGGCGATCAGCCGGTGGCCGTCGCGCAGCGCGCCGGCCGGGTCGTGCAACAGGATGCGGATCTCCGCGCGGCGGCCGGAGGTGGCGATGCGCTTCAGTTCGGCCAGTTCCGCATCGTTGCCATAATCCTCGCGGCCCAGCAGGGGCAGGTGCAACGCCAGCCGGTGGCGCGCGGCGGCCAGCAACTGCAACCGTGCGGCGACCAGTACCTCGCGGCCGTCGATCACGCGGCGCCCGGCGTCGTCGCTGTCAACGACCGGCGCGTTCACCGCCGGCGCGCCTTGCGCGCCACCAGATGGCCCTCGTTGACCAGCGCCAGCAACAGGGCGAGGGCCGCGGCCGACGGCGCGGCATCGACGACGAGCTCGCGTTCGGCGCACAACTGCTTCGCGAGCGCGGGTGGTGCGGCCCACGGCTGGCCGTTTGCATACAGCGTGGCGCCGGAAGGGCCGCGGCTCCACGCCATGCGCGACCACGGGTGGCGCAGCAGGCGCGCGCCGACGGCCAGTTGCTTGCGCAGCGCGGCCTCGCTGACGGGACGATCGGGTGTGGCCGGCGTCTGCGCGTTGCGATAGCGGGTGATGAAGCGGCCGAACCAGTCGCGCAGGCTGTCCTCGTCCAGCGCGGCGGCGAACGGCAGCGCCCGGCGCAGCCGCGCCAGCGCCGCCGCGTCGATCTCGCCGGGCGCCTTGGCGGGCGCGAGGTCGGGGTCGGCGTAGCGCTGGTCCTCGTGCAGCCGCTCGGCGAGGTAGTCGGCGAGGTCGCCGGTGAGTTCCGCCTGCGAAGGCGCGCGCATGCCCACCGAGAACGTCATGCAGGGGCCGCCGAAGGCCACGCCGTCGTGCGGCACGCCGGGCGGCAGGTAGAGCAGGTCGCCCGGCTCCAGCAGCCATTCATGGGTGGGCTCGAACTGCGCCAGCTGCTTCAGTTCCACGTCGGGGCGGAAGTCCTTCGGTGCCGCCGGGTCGGTGCTGATCGCCCAGTGCCGCGATCCCAGCCCCTGCAGCAGGAACACGTCGTACTGGTCCACGTGCGCACCCACGCCACCGCCGGGTTCGGCGTAGGAAATCAGGATGTCGTCCACCCGCCAGCTGGGCAGGAAGGCGAAGTGCTCCAGCAAGGCGGCCACCTCGGCGTCCCACTTGTCCACGTCCTGCACCAAGAGGGTCCAGTTCGCGTCGCCGGTCTTGGCGAAGTCGGCCTCGCTGAGCGGGCCGGTCTTCACCTGCCAGCGTTCGCGCGCCTCGTCGTGGCGGATCAGCCGCGACAACGCGCCTTCCTCGCAGGCGAGGCCGGCCAGGTCCTCCGGCTGGATCGGCGGCACGAACTCCGGGAAGGCGTTGCGGATCAGCAACGGGCGCTTCTGCCAGTAGTCGCGCAGGAATTGCGCGGGCGGCATGCCCAGCGGCTGGCGGGCGGAGCCGCGCACTTCGAGGGGCGCGGTGGTTTTGCGGGGAGTGGGGGCGCGTTTCATGCGCGCATTGTAGAGGGGAGGGGATGCCGTTTTCCCCCCCTCTCCCACTTGTGGGAGAGGGGCTGGGGGAGAGGGGGCTTTATCCGCCGGTTGCAACAAGAAACCTGCAGGCCGGCCCTCAGTGCAACACGCGCACCGCGTTGTTGATCCCCAGCGCCAGCACCGCCAACCCCGCCAGCACGGTCGCCGCGCGCGCCGGGATGCGCCGGATGAAGAAGGCGCCGAACGGCGCGGCGAGGATGCCACCCGCGATCAGCCCCAGCACTGCCACGACATGGCCGGTGCCGATGCCGAACAGGAAGGCGATGCTGGCGGCGATGCTGACCACGCACTTGGCCAGGTGCACGCTGCCGATCACCGTGCGTGGCTGCAGGACCTGGGCGAGCAGGGTGGTGGCGGTGAGCGCGCTCCAGCCGCCGCCGCCGACCGCGTCCACGAAGCCGGCGGCCAGGCCCAGCGCTGGCGTGCCGCGCGGTGGCTCGGTGCGCTCGCCGGGGCGCCTGGCGGCGCGCAGCAGCAGGAACAGGCCCATGCCGAGCAGGTAGGGCGTCAACGCGATGCGCATCCACTGCGCGGGCAGGTGCACGGCCAGCCACACGCCAAGCAGGGCGCCGATCACGCCGGGGATCGCCAGCGCGAGGAACAGCTTGCGCCGCACGTTGCCGGCCGCGAGGTGGCTCAGGCCCGAGGCGCCGCAGGTGAAGGTCTCGGCGTAGTGCACGCTGGCGCTGGCCATCACCGGCGGCATGCCCAGGCCCAGCAGCAAGCCGGCCGAGGTCACGCCGTAGGCCATGCCCAGCGCGCCGTCCACCAGCTGGGCGAGCACGCCCACGAGGGTGAAGGTAAGGAACTCCGGCAGGGCGCTCATCGGCACTCGCAAGAAAGTGGTCGGAGCATGTCAGCACGTGCGCCGGTGCGCGGGAAATGAGCGACCCGCATATGCACATGACCACAAGTGTTTTCAGGCCTGAGGGTCGCGGGCATAGCATGCAATCCAAGACGTATGGACGTCCAAAAGGAAAGAGCGTGAGCGTTGCCACACGACCGATACTGCCGGCACCGAGCCTGACCGCGGAGCGGCTGGCCCTGCTGCATCGGCTGACCGACGGCCTGCCGCCCGCCGACCTGTACTGGATATCGGCGTGGAGCGCCGCGCTGGCGGCGCAGGCCACGCGCGTTGCGCTGCCCGCCGCGGCGCCGGCGCCCGAGGCACCGAACGCTGCGGCTGGCGAGCGGCTGACCGTGCTCTACGGCAGCCAGACCGGCAACTCGCGCCGCGTGGCCGAGCGGCTGGCCGAGCGCGCCACGGCGGCGGGCCTCAACGTGCGCCTGCTGCGCACCGGCGCCTACGCCGTGCGCGAGCTGGCGCAGGAACGCCATCTGGCCCTGGTGATCAGCAGCCAGGGCGACGGCGACCCGCCGGACGATGCACTGGGCTTCGTCGAATTCCTCACCGGCAAGCGCGCGCCGAAGCTGCCGCAGCTGAAGTTCGCGGTGCTGGGCCTGGGCGATTCCAGCTACCCGCAGTTCTGCGCGGTGAGCCGCCGGATCGACGCGCGCTTCGCCGAGCTGGGCGCGCAGCGCTTCGCTCTGCTTGGCGAGGCCGACGTGGATTTCGAGGCGGTGGGCGCGGGCTGGAGCGATGGCGTGCTGGAAAAGGCGCGCGAGGCGCTGGGGGCGCCGGCCGCGGCGAACCCACGCCCGGTGGCCCTGCATGCGGTGAACAGCGCCCTGCACGGCCGGGAGAACCCGTATGCCGCCGAGGTGCTGGAAAACCAGCGCATCGTCTCGCGCGACAGCGCGCGCGAGGTGCGCCACATCGAGCTGTCCCTGCAGGGTTCGGGGTTGCGCTACGAGCCCGGTGACGCGCTGGGCGTGTGGCCGCGCAATCCGCCGGTGCTGGTCGATGAATGGCTGCGCCTGCTGCGCCTGGACGGCGAGCAGGAAGTGGCGCACGAGGGGCGTCGCCTGCCGCTGGCGCGCTGGCTGAGCCACGAGCGCGAGCTGACCCGGCTGAGCCGTCCGCTGCTCGCTGCGCATGCGGCCGCCAGCGGCGACGCCGAACTGGCGCGCGTGCTGGAACCGGAGCAGCGCGAGGCGCTGGCCCGGCTGCTCGACACGCACCAGCCGATCGACCTCTTGCGTCGCCATCCGGCGAACTGGGATGGCGCGCAACTGGTGGCCGCGCTGCGCCCGCTCACCCCGCGGCTGTACTCCATCGCTTCCAGCCCGAAGGCGGTGGGCGAGGAGGAGGTGCATCTCACCGTAGCCGTCGTGGGTTACCACGCGCATGGCAGCGACCATCTCGGCGCGGCTTCGTCCTTCCTTGCCGCGGCCGGCGACGAGCAGCGCGTGCCGGTGTTCGTGGAAGCGAACGAGCGCTTCCGCCTGCCGGCCGACACCGGTCGCGACGTCATCATGATCGGACCTGGCACGGGCGTGGCGCCGTTCCGCGCCTTCGTGCAGGAGCGCCAGGCCGTGGGTGCCGCGGGGCGCAACTGGCTGTTCTTCGGCAATCGCCATTTCGCGCAGGACTTCCTCTACCAGACCGAGTGGCAGCAGGCACTGAAGGACGGCGCGCTGCATCGCCTCGATCTTGCCTTCTCGCGGGATGCCGCGGCCAAGACCTACGTGCAAGACCGGCTGCGCGAGCATGGCCGCGAACTGTACACCTGGTTGCGCGAAGGCGCCCACCTGTACGTCTGCGGCGATGCGACGCACATGGCGAAGGACGTGCACGAGGCGCTGGTCGAAGTGGCCGTCGCCCACGGCGGGTTGAGCACCGAGGATGCACGCGCCTGGCTGTCGGAACTGCTGCAGGAAGGACGCTACGCGAGAGATGTGTACTAGTGCGTTCGTCCGTGAACGCGTGAATCAAAACGCGGCCATCCGTGGCCGCACTTTCAAAAGAAGCCAGCTATCCCCATGCCTTCGCATCTAGAACACATCAAGACTGCCAGCCGCTTCCTGCGCGGCAGCATCGCCGAAGGCCTGGCCGATCCGGTCACCGGCGCGATCAGCGAGGACGACGACAAGCTGCTGAAGTTCCACGGCAGCTACCAGCAGGACGACCGCGACATCCGCGACGAGCGGCGCCGGCAGAAGCTGGAACCGGCCTACGCCTTCATGGTGCGCGCGCGCCTGCCGGGCGGGGTGATGACGCCGGCGCAGTGGCTGGCCTTCGACAGGATCGCCAGCGACTACGCGTCCAGCGGCCTGCGCATCACCACGCGGCAGACCTTCCAGTGGCACGGCATCATCAAGCGCAACCTCAAGCCGACCATCGCCGCGATCGACGCCGCGCTGGCCAGCACCATCGCCGCCTGCGGCGACGTCAACCGCAACGTGGTGTGCAACACCAATCCGGTCGAGTCGCGTGCGCATGCGGCGGCTTACGCATGGGCGGCGCGGCTGTCCGAACACCTGAAGCCGAAGACGCACGCCTACCACGAGCTCTGGCTGGATGGCGAAAAGCTGGTGGGCGAGGCCGCCGAGGCCGAGCACGAGCCGCTGTACGGCCCCACCTACCTGCCGCGCAAGTTCAAGATCGGCGTGGCGATCCCGCCGCTCAACGACAGCGACGTGTTCGCCCAGGATCTCGGCCTGATCGCCATCGTCGAGCACGGCGAACTGATCGGTTTCAACGTGGCCATCGGCGGCGGCATGGGCGCCAGCCATGGCGATCCCACCACCTACCCGCGCCTTGCCGACGTGATCGGCTTCGTGCCACCCGAGCGCCTGCTGGCGCTGGCCGAGGCCACCATCGTGGTGCAGCGCGACTGGGGCGACCGCGAAGAGCGCAAGCACGCGCGCTTCAAGTACACCATCGACACGCACGGGCTGGACAAGGTCAAGGTCGAGATCGAGCAACGCGCCGGCTTCGCGCTGGAACCGGCGCGGCCGTTCCGCTTCGACCACAACGGCGACCGCTATGGCTGGATCGAGGGCCACGACGGCCGCTGGCATCTCACCCTGCAGGTGGAATCCGGCCGCCTGCTGGATGGCGACGATGCGCGCTGGCTCAGCGGCATGCGCGAGATCGCACGCGTGCATGCGGGCGACATCCGGCTCACCTGCAACCAGAACCTGATCATCGCGAACGTGGCCGCGGCCGAGCGCGCGCGCATCGACGCCCTCGTCGCCGCGCACGGCATGGACGGCTATCGCCGCCACAGCGGCATCCGCCGCCACGCGATCGCCTGCGTGGCGCTGCCCACCTGCGGGCTGGCGATGGCCGAGAGCGAACGCTACCTGCCGCAGCTGCTGCCGAAGCTGGAAGCCTCGCTGGATCGCCACGGCCTGCTCGACGCGGCCATCCTGCTGCGCCTGTCCGGCTGCCCGAACGGCTGCTCGCGGCCTTATCTCGGCGAGATCGCCCTGGTCGGGCGCGCGATCGGTCGCTACGACCTGCGCCTAGGTGCGGATTTCCGCGGCCAGCGGCTCAACCAGGTCTACCGCGAGAACGTGGACGAGCCGACCCTGCTCGAGGCGCTGGACCTGCTGTTCGCCCGTTATGCCGGCGAGCGCGCGCTGGGCGAGCACTTCGGCGATTTCCTGCTGCGCACCGGCGTGCTCGCGTCGAAAAAAATCGCGCTGGAGGTGATTGCGTGAGCGCGCCGGGTCTTCCTGCCGACGGTGACGACGTCCGGGCCTTGCGTGCGCTCAACGACTGGCTGGCCGGGCGCGACGCCGAGACACGCGTGCGCTGGATGCTGGAGCACGTGCCGGGGGAGCACGCGCTGTCCTCCAGCTTCGGCGCGCAGGCGGCGGTGTCGCTGCACCTGCTGGCGAGCCAGGCGCCTGACATCCCGGTGATCCTGATCGACACCGGCTACCTGTTTCCCGAGACCTACCAGTTCGTCGACACGTTGAGCGAGCGGCTGGCGCTCAACCTCAAGGTCTACCGCCCGGTGATCGGTCGCGCCTGGGCCGAGGCGCGCTACGGCAAGCTGTGGGAGCAGGGCATCGAGGGGCTGGACCGCTACAACCGCATCCGCAAGGTGGAGCCGATGCAGCGCGCGCTGGCCGAACTGGGCGTGCAGGGCTGGTTCGCCGGCCTGCGCCGCGACCAGTCGCGCAGCCGCCGCACCATCGACTTCGTCGAGTGGCGCCAGGTGCCGACCGGTGGCGGCCGGTGGAAGCTGCACCCGATCGCCGACTGGACAGACCGCGACGTGGGCCGTTACCTGCAGCGGCATGACTTGCCGTACCACCCGTTGTGGGAGCAGGGCTACATTTCCATCGGCGACACCCACACCACGCAGCGCTGGGAGCCGGGCATGGACGCCGAGGACACCCGGTTCTTCGGGCTCAAGCGCGAGTGCGGCCTGCACGAGCTGCCGTGATTTCTCCCCTCCAGGCGGGAGTCGGCCTGCATGATTTCCCCCTCTCCCCCAACAGCTTCACTGTTGGGGGAGAGGGTTGGGGTGAGGGGGATGCTCTTGCCTGTGCTGAACATTCAAAAACATCGCGCACAGGTTGCGCTCCTACGGCTAAGCGATCGCCTGGCGCTCTCGCCAATGCGGCACGCGCGGCGGCGCTTCCGGCGCGATGCCCAGGGTGAGCAGGCGGCGCATGTCGTTGCGGTCCAGGTGCGGCGCGAACTGCGCGATCCATTCCAGCGTGTAGTCCCGCAGCACGCTGTCCTTGCGCAGCACGATCCAGGTGGTGCACAGCGGCAGCAGCGCGTCGGCCTGGATCACGCGCAGGTCGGCGTCCTCGCCCGGCTGCAGCGCCATCTCGGCCAGCACGCCGATGCCGAGTCCGGCGCGCACGTAGGTCTTGATGAGGTCGGCGTCGGCGGCGGTCATCGCGATCTGCGGCGCCAGCCCCACGGCGGCGAAGGCGCGCCGCAAGGAGGATTCCGGCCGCTTCGAGGAGTCGTAGCTCACCAGCGGCTGCGCGGCCAGCTCGGCCAGGGTGGGCGTGCGGCCCAGCGTCGCCAGCGGATGGTCCCGCGGCGCCAGCACCACGCGGCTCCAGCGGTAGGCGGGCAGGGCGATGCCGCCGACCGGTGCGGCCCCCGAGGTGCTGACCACGGCGAGGTCGACGCGGCCGCTTTCCAGCAGGGCCAGTACCTCGGCGTCACCACTGGGCTGCAGGTGCACGCTGACCTGCGGGTAGCGGCGGTTCAGCGCGGCAATCGAGCCGGGCAGGGCGAAGCGCGCCTGGGTATGCGTGGTGGCGATGCGCAGTTCGCCGTGCGCCTCGTTGCGCAGGTTCGCGGCGATCGAACGGATGTTCAGCGCCTCGGCCAGGATCACCCGCGCGCGCTCGATCACCCGCACGCCGGCATCGGTGATCGTGTCCAGGCTCTTGCCTTTGCGGATGAACAGTTGCAGGCCGAGCTCGTCCTCCAGCTGCTTGAGCTGCTTGCTCACCCCGGGCTGGGTGGCATGCACATGCTCGGCGGCGGCGGTGATGTTGAGGCGGCAGTCGGCGATGGCGACGAGGTAACGCAGCTGGGTCAGGGTCATGGCGATCCAGGGAGTCAGGACGATGGGAGATGCGGCGTGGCAAGAGGTTGCGCACGCATACATCGCATCGTCCGGGCCTGAATGAGGCGGTCGCTGGATGGGTTGTGTTGGGCATGGATGCTGACCATGCCGGCGAGTGTATATGCATTTTTGTTCGGACGTCTATACGGATAGACGTTCATAAGATCGCGATGCTCAGAGGAGAAAATTGGTGTGGCGCCAGGTGGTGCTCCCCTCTCCCTCCGGGAGAGGGGTTGGGGGAGAGGGTTCGGACTTGCCGTGGCGCTTCGCTCCGCCCGAACCCTCTCCCGGCTACCGCCACCCTCTCCCGGAGGGAGAGGGGAGGAAGTCACATTCGCGGATTCATGCCGCACCGGCATATGCCCTCGTGCGAAAGTCATTTCCGCAGGTAAGGCACCTTGCGTAGCGTGGCCCGTTCCAAGGCCGCACCCACGAATCCCCGCCATGAAGCTGTATCCCTTGTTCGCCGATCTCTCCCGCCGCGCCGTGCTGGTGGTGGGTGGCGGCGCCGTGGCCGAGCGCAAGGCCGCCGCCCTGCTGGCGGCGGGGGCGCAGGTGACCATGGGCGCGCCGGAACTGACGCCGCAACTCGCGCGCTGGGCGCGGCAAGGGCGCATCGCGCATCGCGGCGGCGAGTTCGCGCCGGGCTGGCTGGACTACGCGTGGCTGGTGGTGGCGGCCACCGCCGACGGCGCGCTGAATGCCCGCGTCGCCGAGCTGGCCGGCCTGCAGCGCATCTTTGTCAACGTGGTGGACGATGCGGAGCTGTCCAGTTTCCAGGTGCCGGCGGTGATCGATCGCGCGCCGCTGGTGGTGGCGATCTCCAGCGGCGGCGCGGCGCCGATGCTGGCGAGGCTCGTGCGTGAGCGGCTGGAAGCCTTGCTCGATCACTCGCTGGGTCCG
>Ga0134125_10011138_pt1 | contig 10081 bp, 21 predicted proteins | sample KB31751_FD_96464 | JGI IMG/M metagenome (GOLD analysis project Ga0134125, IMG submission 96464) | Terrestrial soil microbial communities with excess Nitrogen fertilizer from Kellogg Biological Station, Michigan, USA - KB3-175-1 | ecosystem: Environmental > Terrestrial > Soil > Unclassified ... | reverse complement strand
TTAAACAGAGTAAGAATCGTGGGTTTCCTGACCATCTACTCTGTATTCGAGGTTTATTCGTCGGCGTTGAAGTTAAAGCATGCGGCGGTTACCAAAGCCCGTGGCAAATCGACCAAGAAGAAAAAATCAAAAAAAAAGGACTAGGGTTTTATTTTCTAGTATCATCAGTAGAAGAACTTAAGAATTTATTTATTTTTTATAAACTAATTTGAGGTACCTACTATGGTCCGAAGCGATGAATTTTTTAGTCTAATTTTGGAACTAGAAGGTGATTTCTCAGATAGGTGTGCAGATGCTAATTATTCCCGTAAATATGGTATTAATCAGTCAACCTTAAATCGTTTTAATCTCAAGCATAATTTACCTATGGAGAGAATTGAATCACTAGATAAAATCAAAGCTGAAGATGTTTTTTTGGAATTTTTTTATCTCCCTATTAAATCTGTCAGTAACCCTGAAATGCATTTTAATCTTATTGACCAATATTATACTGTGGGGGCATCTGTTTATAATAATTCTTTTAAAGAAATGACTGAATTTCTAAGTAAAAATTATACAGTGGATAGACTTTATGAGTGGAGATTAAAAGCACCTACATTTAATAATGAGCTATTAATTGAGAGAATAGAAAAAATAAAATCCTATTTTAGGCAAAGGTGAGGCCTATGCAAGAACTGAAACACTCACTTTTTGATTTCCCTGATGATCCATCAAAATTTGATTGGAAAAATGAAGCGTTATTATTTTATCACTATATGCTTGAAGTAGAAGATAAAAGCGCAGCAAAAATAACAAAATTATTTGAAGAATACAAAAAATCATTCTATCAATATCGCTTATTGCAAGAAGAACAAAAAAAACGTGAAGAGTCAAGGAAAAAATATTTATTATTATTACTGTTACTATTAGATAGGAAAGATAATAAATTCCCTCGGGCGATTAATTCTATCGTTTTAATTTCTAAAGTTTTTAATAAACTTGAACTTGAACTTGATAAGATATTATATGGTGTTTCTACAATAACTGAAGATTCTATAATAAATCCAGAGAATAAAGAGTTTCTTGTTAATCAATTAGACAAGCTTGAAGAATTAACAAATAAGTGTTTCGATAAAGCTAAAAACGAAGCTATTCGTATCGTTAGAACTGAATCCTGGCGTTATGTTAATGAACGCAGATTAGAAGAATTCCTCAAAAAAGGCTACAAATACAAGACAACTTATCCTGTTAAAGACGATAGAACAGGTGATGATTCATGGTTTTATTATGATATCCGCCAAGTAAAACCGGTCCATGAGCCATTCTCATATGTGTGGGAGGGTGTCACTCGGACCTTCATGACACCCCCTGATAGACCAAATGATAGAAATATTCTGATTCCTGCCCTCGACCACCTACAATAATTTTGACCTTGACATAAAAGATATTCTTATTCTAAGCTGCAATCAGTCTAAAGAGGAGAATTCTAGTATGTTTAAAATAGCTTTTTTAGTAGTCTGCGTCTGTGCATCGATTTGGTACTATTCGGGATATAAGCAAAAAGTCAGAATAGATACGGAAATATCAATGGAAATTTTAAGAGGTTTAGAAGAGGATAATTTTCCTGCAACTATGGTAAATGATTTGCTAGAAGCGAGTGGTGAGTCAGAACGAGTCAAAAATATTGTAAGAGGTAATCTAGCGAAAGGGTTGAGTTATTCAAAATATAAGCGAATTGATTATGGGGAATATGAGTTACAGGATTAGGAGTAATATTCGGTGACAATAAGAATAGGATCTGCACCATTGCCGCCCGCATGAGCATTACTACCCCCCGCGGCTGCGCCTCCTATTCCTTTGGACCCCAAAATAAATGAATAACTAGAATTAGGATTAGGTATAATCACATCTACGTATCCACCGCCACCGCCGCCTTCACCTGTTAATATCCCTGTTGTATTTCCGAATGCACCTCCTCCTCCTCCTCCACACCCTGTATTATTTACAGCATTTGTGCCATTATTTCTGGAATCACCGCCCCCCCGGCCTACTCCATTAAACAAGCTTGCTCCCCCATCTCCGCCGCATAATGTGACTACTGTCGAATCAGGGCTATTTTCAAAAGATACTCCGTCAGCCCCGTCTTCCCCATCAAACCCGAAGCCTATGCCAGCAGAAATATTATAACCGCCTCCTGCCCCTGGTGAGCTCAGATTACCCCACCCATGACCGCCAAAAGCATCAAGAAATGTAGAAAATGAACTATCCCCACCATCTGTACCTGGATTCTTAGAGCCAGCACCCTCTAATGACCCTGAACCTCCTGCGCCTGCACCACACAATTGCACTCGGATATAAAGAGGTCTCAAAGCAGGCGCAGTATAAGTCCCGGCGCCAGGTGTAGTGAATTTTTGCTGAGTAGGCGCGACAAAACTAGAAGGCGTAATCTTATTTGGAAAATAAACTGGATTAGTCCCAGCCTGACTCTCGGGCGTCTTAATGACAAGTTGACTATTCTGATAGTCCCATTGCACACCGCCAGCGCCTGTCAAATCAGTGTCACGACTTGTGCCCGGTGTGAAGTTGAGTGTGAAGTTAGGAGCTGAATATGTGAAAGAACAGAGTCTAACATGAATTGCAGGGTCATAAGACGCTGTCGCAATTTGTTGAAGTTCACCCGTGATCACATAATCAACAGAACCAGGCGACGTAGGGGCAAGAGTAAAAGTCGCAACAATGTATCCAGCCGTGATCCCCGTGGAAAGAGTAATCACCCGATTAGCATCGAGGGCGCTAATATCAATAGGGCAAGGCCAGCTATCACTATAAGCATTCGCAGGCAGATATGTGTAAATACTTGTCGGCAAATCTCGACACCGACAAACACCATCTTCAAAAGTTACAATGCTGCCACCTGTTCCAGATTGTGATTGCAACGACAAACCGTTATAGATGCATGGCAAATTTGCTTTGCCGTTAGAACCTATCTCATCTGACAAATTTGCTGTGTTGAGTCTCATTTGAGCTGATGTAACGACCTGCCCCACATTCCAGCCACGAATTTCTCTCATTTTGCACTCCCCTAATTTTTTATTTATTGAAAAGGCTGATACTTTGTTGCTGCTTGAACGAGCGATAAAACACCTGTACTAGATGTGAAGGTATACTCACCACGAACCCAACCGACACTTGTCTTTAAGCCGGCAGTCGCCGCAGTATCGTAAGTATAAGTTCCGGCTGCTCCCCCCGCTGCTTGGGTAGCTAAAGTAATATTATAATTAACCCCATCAATACTTCCCATAACTTTTAAGTTACCTGCAGGCGTACCTGTCCAGACAAATTGCATAATGAAAGTTTCGGAGTGCTGAATTTGTAAAGGTGCAGAGATAAGATTCGCTGTCATCGCAGTCGATGGAGTTGTGGGCGCAGATGCCAAATAAGTTGTTAAAACTTGGTTATTGTAATTTAAAGCCATGATAAATTCCTTTCAAAGAAAAAATATTAATTTGGTACTTTTGTTGTGCCTGAACAGATTAGAGCACCTGTCCCAGAAGAAAATGCATATTCTATTCGAACCCATCGAACAGACGTCCCGAACCGTTCAAAAGATAAATCTCCAGTTGTTCCACCAGTTGCTATTGAATAAATAGGGATATCGAAGACAGTCCCATCAACGCTTCCTTTTACTGAAATCACACCAGTGGGTGTCCCAGACCAGAAAGCCTGAAGCATAAACTGGTTAGTCGTATTGATAGGAAAAGGTGCAGAAAATAAGGACTCCTCCATCAAACTCGATGGCGTAGTAGGAGATGCTGTCTCATAAGTTATCAATGTTTGGGTGGTAGGATAGAAACCCATAGTTTATTTCCTTATTTAATTTTTTAAAAATTTATTATCTTAAATAACTATACTAAAATTTTTTAATTTTATAAACTAAATATAATAAACAAAAAATTTTATATTAAAACAAAATAAGGAGTGACGTATGACAAGCACCTATATTGGTCCCTTTGAATCTCTAACGGGTGGAACACCAATTACAAGCAATGTTTTAACTCTTGATGGACAAGATCTTACTTCGATAGTCAACGATGTTCCCTCTAATACAGTGACACTACCAACTCCAGAATTTACATTCCCAATATCGTATGTCTTTGGACCAGGGGATACCGGCACATATACTCCCAGTAGCGCCTCTGTAAAATATATTTCAGTACAAGCATGGGCGGGTGGTGGTGGTGGTTCTGCGTCTATTGCAAACTCTCCCACACCTACCCAATACGGGACAGATGGCACAGAGACGACTCTTATAAATTCAGGAGAGGGTATTAATATTACGCTAGGGGGTGGAAAAGGGGGAACAGTTGTCAAAGGTGATGGAGGTACAATAGCTGTGACTGGAATTCCCGCATCAAATCCGGGGAGTGCGGCTAATGGACAGTCCGGGGATGAATCAGGAAGCGCATTTCTTGCTGGTTTTTCTGACCCGCTGCGTATTAATCTGTATTTTCCGGGTGGTGCGGGTGGTGCTGGAATATTTGCAGGGGGTGGAACTTCTGACATAAATCCAGGTAACTGTCGAGGAGTTGCGGGCACGGGATCGGGAGGAGCAGGGGCACCAATTTATATAGATACTGATAGCCAAACCCTTGTAAACGGCGGGTTTGGTGGTGGTGGTGGCGCATGGGTGAATAACCTTATTTTATTACCCATAACCATAGATTATGTTGTTGGAGATAAAGGCGTCGGTGGAACTGGTGGCACTGGTGGAACTGATGGTGGTGATGGTGATGCCGGCGGACTAGTTATTACCGAATGGTTTTAATTATTCTTAGAATAACTCCGCCTGACTTTAATAATTTTACTGTACATCTCTTTCTCTTCTCTACTCATAGTATAAATAAATGGGTCAACAATATAAACATTATTTTCATTAAATACATAATTTAAATAATCTGCATATTGTTGTGCATTAACTTTTGAATAGAATATTTTTTCTATTTCACACTTATCTCTCGTTATTTTGTTAATGACTTTATAAAAAAGCATGCTTTGCTCAGCGTTATGCAAGGCAATTTTATTAGTAATATCTTGATATTTTTTCTTAGGTTTTTCTTTTGTTAGCACGCGTTGTCTTTCATTGATCTCGATTCTATTTCCTTAATAATAACATCTAAAAAATTAAAGATAAAAGTGCTCTCCATAGATTTATCCCTTGTAAAAATAGAATGATAATCTAATAAAGATGTGAAATAATTTAATAATTGGCTGTCATTTTTCCACACAACTATTTCCCTGTACCAACCTTTTATAAAATTAGAGTTCTTTGGAGTTCTTTTATTAAAATGGTAAATATCGAGATAATTTTTGTGTTCATGAGTATCTATGTACAATTCAGCATCTTTTTTACAAGTAAAGAATTCATATACAAACGGATTTTTACCCTCATAAGAATAAACAATATAAATCATAATATACCTTATTTTGATGGTTTTATTTTTGAGCCAATAACATTAATTTTTTTATTAATACTTCTTTTAATCCAGAAGAATGACACCATTATCACTACTGTAAATATAGATAAAGCGGCAATAAATATATCAAATAGTAAAATAAAATAATGCGATAATCCCATATTTATTCCCTCATATAACTTATTTTTTAATTTATTTAATATAATTTGAAATATGAATAAAAGCAACGTCAGGGGGTTGAGTATAAAAAAGCATGCTTTTTTAATTTTTGGTTTTCTATTGAGAGATGCTCTTATTTGTGAGCGTTGACAGCTTTTTAAAAAAATTGTAAAAGGGGGATGATTTTTAAATTGAATAACAAAAAACGAGCCTCTAATCTACTCCAGACAGTCAGTTTGTTGATAGATTAGAGGCTCAAGGAGAAACTGCAAATGTACAAACAGTCTCATAATCGCATACAACCACAAAGTAAACCTGAAGTCAACATCTATCAAGAACTGTCCCAATTACCTACAAAAATAGCAGATAAGATTACGAATGCTAAAACAGGTGGAGGGCGTAGCCTGAATGCTATTCATGCTTCAAAGACACTTAGTCAGCTTGAAAAGCATCTACTTTTAGTGCTGGGTAGCCAGATGAACTTCTGTCAAGAATTTGCAAATCAGTATCGGTATATTTCTCTAAATGACTTAGCTGAGAAATTATCGGTTAATCAGCGTACAGTCAGTGGTATTTTAAACGGTATGAAGCGCAAGACAGGATATGTCCCTGGGTTGATAGAAAAAGGTTATGTTAAAAAATTAATTCCTACAAAGCCGGAACAATTAGAAAAGCATTGGAAAACTGATTATTGCATAACAAGCAAAATTTTCGATGAATATTTGATTCTCTGCATAGAAAGAGAAAAAGCACTTATCGCGGAAGAGGAGAGAAAGCGGGGCTCAGAGAAGCCGTTACCCTCTGATCTAGGATCAGAGGATCCTCTGATCCTAGATCAGAGGACCTCTGATCCTAGATCAGACAAAATTCCCTTATATGCTCCCTCATATAATTCCCCTAGTATTTTAAATGCTGCTGGCGCTCAGCAACCAGCATCTAAGAAAATTCTGAAAGAGCCTGAGAAACGGGTCAGACCTCCGTCTAAACGAAAAATGAAAACCTGGGAGGATAAGTCAGAAGATGAAAAAATGGACACGTTATTGAATAAGTCCGTTGATGCGCATAGACTCGCTGTCGATAGGAAGCGAGCAAGACCTAAGCCTTTTGATGATTTCCCTGATATTTTAGGGCCGATTATTGAGAAATACGGAGTTTCTCTCGTAAAAGAATTTTTTGATCTCTTGGAAAAGGAAAATCTAGGATGTGATATTCGATGTTTGAATGGTTCTCTTGGGGATTTTAAGCAAAGAAAAAAGCATGCTTTTAAGGACGCTGAAGAATGAAAGTTATCATTAAAACGGAAGGTGGTTATCAAATTGGGGGACCTTACCCAGTTTGGAGAGTTTACCATAATTGCTTTCATATTGAGGGGATAAAGCACCTAATGTGTTGGGAGAAACTTGATTATAAATACATGGAGCCTAAAAATGGTCAAAAAATGGGGATTGAATTTGTAATCGACGCTAAAACAATAATCACGTTTATTAACGGTAAAAAAGAAATGGTCAAAGAGCATGTCAGTGATTTCTTAAGAAAAAATAAAGTATCCATCCCTGATTGGGTTAAGCTGGATTTTAAAAAACAGGTTACAAGCCGAATTGAAGTAATTGACGGAACCGAATTTTGGCTTCCTTTAGGGCGATAGGGGAATAAAAAGCATGCTTTTAAGGGCAAATCAGAATGAAAATTGAAGCTCCCGAAGGGTTTACTTATTTCAAAGTCTTAACTGAACGTGGGATAATACACACTGTTCTGGCTACAGACCCTGACGATGCTATCGAGGCATTCTACCGAGGGATAAAAAGTATCATAGGGCACACCCTCGGAATTTGTGGCTGTAATGGCCCTGAGAGGCCTTTAGACCGTCGTAAGGTCATAAGGCCTTACGAGGTTCAAGACATGGCAGGAAACGTCATTAAACGACTCACAGCAGCAGATTTATTTCGGATCGAGAGGGTAGAAAAATGAGTGATAAAAAAATAAGCATGCTTTTAATTCAAAAAGCACTTGAAGATAATCTAACGGCTGAAAGCTTAAAACCCACGCTAGATGTGTTAATTGGGCCTATTTTGAGTTATTTTGGAGGCCAAACTAATCTTGCAAAAATGTACGTTATTGCAGATATGCTAGAAAAACAATTAATATTACCTATAAAGAAAGGAATTATCGAGTTGTATAAAAAAGTGAATTCTCAAGAAAAACCTAAGGGGTAAGATTATGATACCAGAAACTGTTAACTTTTTAGAAGAATTAATAAAAAGGGATATGGCGGCGGCACATTTAGAACTTGAAGATCAACGTTATCATCATGAATCATTTCAAATAGCTAAATTAGCTTTTTACGCTCTAAATAAGCCAAAGAATGCTTCGAAAGGTGATTATGAGACTGTTTCTCTCGAAAGATGTTTAGAATTATTGCTTTTAGAAGTAGAAGAGCTTAAAGCCGAGATCAACACGCAACCAAAAAATGTTAATCGAATATTAGACGAATTAGCAGATGTTACAGCCAGTTGTGTCGGTATTTATGCTAATGTAATAGATTCTGTGAAGAAATCTCAGGTGGTAGTGGAATAAAAGCATGCTTATTTATTCTTATTTATTGGTGACTTTGCTTCTCGCTGCACTTTTGATATTACTCCTTTAATAAGCATGCTTTTTTACGACACATATACTTTTCACAGTAGGGTGATAGTAAATCTTATTTTCATATTTAATTGCAGGCACCCACCATTCTGCCTTTTTATCTAATCTAGAAATTTCTATCAGGCGCATAAAATAATCACCGACAGATTCAGCCGAAATTAGTTCATATGTTACATCTTCAGGTTCTACAAACCATTGGCCTTTTATACAAGTATCAGCTCTATACATCAGATCATTCTTCCAACGATGAGCTAAAAACAGAGTAAAATTTAATTCTCTGCCCATTTTTTACCCCTTTAAAAATTATGCTTTTCTTCTTCGCTCTTTCTGCATCAATTTTTTAGCTTTCTCTATAAGGGCTTCTGCTTCAACCTGAAACTTAGATTTTGATTCTTGAAATCCTTTCCAAATAAAAACATCTTTGAGGACTTTGCGGCCTGGGACTTTTATAGATTTAACTTCAGCCCCATATTTTAACATAATAATTCTTATGGAATCACCGGAAACCAAACCAGTGAAGTTTTTTAAGTCTTGAATTGTGTATTGGCCCGGTGGTAATAATTTAATCCACTGACAGTAATTATTCTTATTCATATCAAACCCTTCACAAATAAAAATATTCCCTTGGTTATAAAAATAAGTATGCTTATTATTGAGAGAAACAAAACAACAGGCCAAAATAAAGCACAAATAATACAACCAAAATGGTATTCAGATTTTCTATATTTTAATCTTTTAATAGCACCGGGAGTTACAAAAATATTGAGCATGGATAGTAGATAAAATATAGGTATTCCATACAAATATACAAATAAATAAAACTTAAACATTACCATTGATTTCTCCATGTTTGTTTGAGAATTTTCTCGGACTTGGAACTTTTTGCTGATTTAATACTAAACTATTATTAATGCGACGGCAAATACCCTCTGAAATAAGCTCAAGAAGAACATATTCTTCATCAACATGCTCTTTTTTAGCAATAGATTTAATCTGGTTTTCCATAGTTTTAGAGAGTTTTATTTTTATGGTGTTTTTATTTGGTGTCATATTTAACCCCCTTGATTATTTAATTCAAACCTAGAAAAAACACGCTTTCCATCAATATAAAATGTATAAAAATCACCAATTTTTAACATGCTTTTATCTTTAGAAAACTTAAGGCCGAGTGACTCTACAAATTCTACATCAATCTCTTTAGAAAACAAATTGGTGTAGATTTTATTCTTATCAACACTTCGGCATATTTTAAATATAGAATTCTCTAGCAAATTTAATTTGGCTTTATAGTCCTCAACATTCATCTCTGCATTAAGCTGCTGCACGTGGGTTTCCCAGTCTTTTTTATGAGCCGGTGTCATCTCAAAATGTTTAAACTGAGTCTTATATTTAGTAAACTCTCTAAAAAATTGACGATAATTTTCAACGATACGCTTTAAATTTTCTTGAACATGTGTTAATTGATTCATATTATGTGTTCTCCTTTATTATTTAAACATATAAAATATTCTTGTAAATAAAACCGTCTTTTGATAAACCGTAAACATACTCAGACTTTTTAGAAATATAAACATCTCCGTTGTTAAATGTATCTAAAACGCGAGGGGCAATATCAAACATTTCAACATTATAGTGCTGATTATTTTTCTCCTTATTTTGATAGTCATATTTATGAAATGCAGGGCCACCACCCCAGCCAAAATCGGGATTATCATCTATAAGATCACTACAATAGCCATCAAAATTGTGTAATTCTATATAATCAAATAATCTCATAGTGACTGCGTCCCTCTAATAATAATTATCTTCTTCTTAGGTCTTAGATT
>Ga0134125_10011137_pt1 | contig 10081 bp, 5 predicted proteins | sample KB31751_FD_96464 | JGI IMG/M metagenome (GOLD analysis project Ga0134125, IMG submission 96464) | Terrestrial soil microbial communities with excess Nitrogen fertilizer from Kellogg Biological Station, Michigan, USA - KB3-175-1 | ecosystem: Environmental > Terrestrial > Soil > Unclassified ... | reverse complement strand
TGGGAGTGCCTCCACTCCGGAGCGCGAAGCAGTAGTATCGTGCAGTCCTTAGCAAGTGCCGCACTGCTCTCCTGGACGCTTGACGCTCGCGGAATCGTACTTCTGCTGCTGGTCGCTCTGGTATACATGCGCGGCTGGGTGCGGATGCGGCGTCTCCTCCGCGATACCCGTGATTTCAACCGGCTGTATGCATTTCTAGCCGGCCTCGCCGTGCTGTTTATTGCAACGGAATCACCGCTCGATACGTTCGATAGCCTGTTTCTCTCCGCTCACATGGCGCAGCATTTGCTCCTGATGATGGTGGCGCCGCCGCTCATCTTGCGCGGCGATCCGGTGCTTCCGATCCTTCGCGGATTACCGAGGAGGTTTGTTAAGGAAGGGCTGGGCCCTTTCCTGACATGGATGCCTCTGCGGCGAACAGGCCGTTTCCTCACGTCACCGGTTTTCGCGTGGTGCGCGTTCGCATTCAGCACGCTTTTCTGGCACTTCCCGAAATTTTATGAGCTGGCTTTGCATTCCACCACCTGGCACGGCGTGCAGCATGCATCTTTCTTCTGGACAGGCATCCTCTTCTGGTGGCCCATCATTCAGCCCGGTCCCGGCAAGCCAAAGTGGCCCAGTTGGATTGCTGTTCCCTATTTACTGTTTGCCGACATTTTGAATACGGCGCTCTCGGCCTTCTTTGTGTTTTCCGGGCATCTGCTCTACCCGACGTACGAAGCGGTTCGGGCCAGCAGTTTGAGCGCTCAGGATGATCAGGCGCTGGCCGGTTTAATTATGTGGGTGCCGGGATCGCTGATCTACCTCGTTCCTGCCTTTGTGCTTGCCATGCGGATCTTCTCAAGCCCGGCGATAACAGCGGCTCCTGTGAGAACGGCGCGCGCCCGTCGAACTGGTGGGCCATCCCTGCGTTTGATTCTGCCTCGCCTGAGGCGGGCAGCCCAGGTTGTCATGCTGCTGATCGCCATCGCTGTGATGGCAGATGGATTTTACGGGCCCCAGGTTGCCGCGCTGAACCTGGCGGGGATCTTGCCGTGGATTCACTGGAGAGCGCTGTCCATTCTGGCGCTGCTGGTAGTGGGCAATCTATTTTGCATGGCGTGCCCGTTTATGTTCGTCAGAGATCTCGGCCGCAAATTCCTGCCTGCCAGGTTCCGGTGGCCGAGGCCGCTGAGAACGAAGTGGATGGCGGCAGCGCTGATTGTGCTTTATTTGTGGGCGTACGAAGCCCTGGGACTCTGGAACAGTCCCTGGCTAACGGCCTGGATCATCGCGGGTTATTTCCTGGCCGCCTTGCTGATTGATGGCGCGTTTCGGGGTGCGACATTCTGTAAGTACGTTTGCCCCATCGGGCAGTTTCATTTCGTGAGCTCATTGATTTCGCCCAGAGAAGTGGCGGTCAAGAGGCCCGAGGTTTGCAAGAGTTGTGGGACGTATGACTGCATTCGCGGAAATGAGCACGCCCGCGGGTGCGAGCTCTACCTGTTTCAACCCAAGAAGGCCGGCAACCTGGATTGCACATTCTGCCTGGATTGCGTGAAGGCGTGCCCGCATGACAATGTTTCGCTGGTATCCATCTTGCCGGCAAAAGCTCTGATTGCGGATCCTTACCGGTCTTCCATCGGAAAGCTATCGAAGCGGACCGACATCGTTGTTCTGGCTCTGCTAATCGTCTTCGGCGCATTTGTGAATGCCGCCGGAATGATCAGTCCCGTTGTAGGTTGGGAGCATTCGACACCAGCCAATGTTGCGTTATTTGTCATTATGGGAGCGGTCGTCTGCCCGGCATTGTTGGTCTTGCTTTCGGCCGTGTTCAACAAGCTTAGTGGCGCAGGGTTGAACGTGCGTGATTTCACCCGGCGGTCGGCGCTGGCGCTCGTGCCAATCGGAGTCGCAATGTGGGCTGCGCATCTGCTCTTCCATTTGGCAACCAGTGCCACCGCAGCCATCCCGGCTATTCAACGAGCAGCAACCGGCGCCATTACCGCGATGGCGATGCCTGCCGCTCCGGGCTGGCTGGAACCCGCGCAAATTCTGCTCCTTGATGCCGGGCTTCTGCTCACGCTGTACGTGTCGTGGCGCATTGCTTCCCAATATGCAGGGAGAATTCGCGCAACTGCGGCCTTGGTTGCCCCCTGGGCGGCGCTCTCGTTCGGTCTGTATGCTGTGGGTATCTGGATCTTATTTCAGCCGATGCAGATGCGAGGAATGCTGCACTGAAACGATTTGGCCAAATCTGGGCCGGCCTGGTGCTGCTGGCCGGAATTTTGCTCGCCGACGGCGGTACGTTGCAATTCCATAAAAAAGCGGGGCCGTTCGACATCACGCTGTTCAGTTCGCCCACACCCCTCCGTGCCGGCGTAGCCGATCTGAGCGTGATGGTTCAGAAGACGGCTGACAGCGCGTCTGTTCAAGATGCCAGCGTAAATCTGCACCTGAAAAAATCGGAGCCCGGCAACATTGTAGAGGTCATTGCTCCGGCAACGCACGCCAAGGCGACGAATAAGTTGCTCTATGCGGCGCACGTTCATTTGCCGAGCGCCGGTACGTGGAACATCGATGTCGAGGTGAGCGCGGCGGGTAAAACCGCGACGGCTTCGGGTCAGTTGGCTGTTCTGCCGCCGCAAACGCCGGCCACGGCTTACTGGGGGTATTTCGCCCTCGTCCCGTTCGTCATACTGCTCTTCATTTTTAATCGCTGGTTGAAGCGCCGGCGGAGGATGCTATACCCGCGACCAGGAAAATAGAGCGCGGCCGTACGGGCCCAGGAGTCGGCCGCCGCGGCTAGGAGGCACGGACGACCCCTATTGCCGATGCAGTCACAAAGGCCTGCCAGTACTGAGCCAAGCAAGCTTGTGGAAGATCCCCTCTCCAGTACATATCTGCGCTATTAAGTTACTGGACTCAGCACGCCTAACTGAAAACAGTTTACAAGTACTAAAACTATCTCGGATCCTTCGCCGCTGACACGAAACAGGGCGATCCCTGGTTCCAGCGTCATCAGGTCCACATAGGCTTGCTTCTCACAGGCAAACCGAACTACCGTAGGCGACAAGTGTGACATGCAGGCCACCGTGTCGGCTCCAGACAGCCTCGCTAGAATCGTCGAGCGCTCGAACAAACGATATCACCTACTGTGGTGCGTCACCCTGCATCCGCATAACGGCGAGCGCAGTGGCGCCGGCATGCGCTTCATAAACTTTGCTCGAGAACTCACCCGCTCAGGGGTCCTGGTCTATTTTGTCGTGAACTGTTGGCCGGGAGAAGATATTCAGGAAATGCGAACCTATTTGTCGTCTTTGCGACAAGAGGGCATAATCGCCGATTTTCACATCCTCGAATACAGCTATCCTCATTGGCGCGGCACTATGGGCGCCTTAGCATTTCATCCTGGTCTTGCAAATACAATCCTGAAACCGCTTCGCGATCCTGCTATTGAATCGGTACGCAAGTTTGCCGAGGCGAATGGAATTAACCTCTTTATCAATAGCGACCGGATGCTGCTGTTTCTGGGGCCAGCTCTGCTGGACCGTTTTCCCGTAGTATGCGACTGGACTGATTCATTGCTGCTGTATTATTCACGTGCGCTCGGAACACGAATTCGCAACGGAAAGTTCAGCGGGCTGATCGGCTTTCTTCGTGATTTCCAAACGAATCTCATCGCGGAGGTTTACTACGGACGGCGGTCCACATTTAATCTCCTGGTCTCACCAGTCGATAAAACATGGATGGATCGCACGACTTTTTGCGCATCTAAGAACCGATTAGTGCTTAATGGAGCGAAAATACCGGCTCATTCCGCGGAGGTCAAGATACCAAAGAGGCTCATATTTTCGGGAGTGATGGACTTTGCACCAAATTGCGAAGGAGCACTCTGGTTTCTGGATAAAGTGTTTCCATTTGTTTTGAAACGGCATCCTGACGCAACACTGGTCGTGGCTGGGATGAATCCGCCTCAAGAACTTAGGAACCGCGCGAGTGAACACGTTCGGGTGACAGGATTTGTAGAAGATATGGGTGCGGAGATCGCATGTAGCAGCCTCTACGTCTCGCCCATGGTCTCCGGCAGCGGATTCAAGAACAAAATCATCGAGGCAATCCTTAACGGCACATATGTCGTGGGCACGCGTTTAAGCGTCGAGTTCCTTTCACCGGAACTCCAAGCGTTACTGAGCGTCGTGCGACGCCCAGAGGAGATGGCGGACGCTATAAGCGCCTTTTTAGACGACCCAAGGCAATTCGACGAGCGGCTTAAGCAAATTCAAACTGCAATGATCGCCCAATGTTCTTGGAGTAATCGGAGTTTGGATCTTCTGCGTCTGTTAACCGATGCGTATACATATCATTCGGGCCGGCGGCTGCCGTCCGGAACACTGGAAATCGAAAATACCGTGACGATAAGCGGTTGACAAGGCGTCCAGACCTGAATGTAAGCGGAAACTGCGGGTTGACTCGGGGTCTCGCCCATCAATGAGAGCATCGTCACGGAATCAAGCAAAACAGACCCCGCTTGGCGCGGCCTTGATAGGAATCACTCTCCGCAAGCTTCTCCACTTTGCTGAAGCCAGCCGATTCAAGAAATTGCTGAACCCACAATTGCGGATTTGAGCCCATGTCAGGCAATAGAGATGCCCACGCATTTTCCGTTTCATCAGACTGCCCCATATCGAAGATCAGGAACTTCGAAGCTTTCGCTCGTACTTCCTTCATGTACTCCAGGGCATATGGAACGCCGCGCTCATACATGATGTGATGCAGGATGGACATAAAAAAGACGCCATCGAACATGGGAAGCATGCGAACAAACTCCGGTGTTAGCTCACCGTACATGAAACCGGCCCCCTTTGCCCGGTTCAGCGTAACTGAGGCTTGGGCGAGGGATAAGCGGCGCACGTCCGCGTCAATACCCAAAGCGATACAGCCGCATTGCGTCGCGGCCTGCTCCACAAAATAGCCCTCCGCGCAGCCGAGATCCACGATCGTCCTTGCCCCAGTCGATTCGATGACATTCCGAATCACGGCAAAGCGGTCGCTATGCTTTCGTTCGCCGGTGCAGATTGGCTTTCCCTTAATCGATACCGGCTGGTAGGGCGAGTAACTACGAGCAATTCGCCTAAGCGCAAGCTTGTAAAGGAACCCCGAAGCTCCATTCAGATCCTGGCCGATTTTAATTTTCATGAGTCGAAATTCACCCTATGAGAGGCGGAAGCGGGACTCGCTACGCGCTTTGACGAGAGCGCGTTGCAAACGGGTTCAATCATGTGCCCGTACCACTCAGCTGGGGGGTCCACGTCTGCTTCGTAATAGAAGTAACTGAGCCACAGCAAGGCCGCAGTGCCCTGCAAATCGGACATGTTCATCGCGAACGTCTCAGCGATGCGTTTCGTGTACTGCGCCAGCCAAGGATATTCCCATTTGCCCGTCCAGAGTGACACGAGCAGTTCGGACACATACTTATCTGCCCACATTGCATAACTCATAAATCCGAGGTGCAATGCATCGAAAGCTGGCGACCCGTTACGCCGTGCTCGATCCCAATCCAAAATACCTGTAACTCGATTACCTGAACTGAGGATGTTATTTAGCCAGTAATCACCGTGGACCGTCACAGACCCGAGGCCCGATAGGTCCCAACGCTCAAACACACGGAATGCAGTGCGTAGCTCATTGCGATACTGATGCCGCTGGACGAAACGATCCAGCGCTCCTATATAGTCGCTGTCCGGCGCCTGGAAAGGATTTCGCCGCGAGTGCAATTGCCGTAGAGGTTCAAACGCCATCAGAATCGCTGTCTGCAGATCCTTCTCCGGCTTACCCCAGGGCATAAGAGGATGCCCTTCAATGCGCTCAGTCGTAATGTGATCTGTAGTCTTCTCAATGATCGCCGGCACGTATTCCGGCAACGCTTCCAGTCCGATCGCTGTCCCAACGCATAGTTGGTGAATCAATCTCCTTCGATCATGGCTGAGGGCGGCATGCACGGCAACCGCTTTCCCGCACTTGGTTCCAAATAGAAGCACTAAACCACTACTTGTGATGTGCAGGTGAAACTTGCGTTGGGTATCGACACCGAATTGTTGACGGACTGTCTCTAGCGAGCCTCTTAACACAAACGCCGGTTGCCAAGTTCTCAATAAGCGCTCCAGTACTTCAAACACGCTGGCGTGGCACAGCAACAAGACCTCGCCATCTAATTCAACGTTTGGTAGCAGAACAGTGACAGTTTTACCGAACGGCATCATCGCTCGTCCTGCGCCTTCGATCACATGCCGGAAAGCGACCCATTGTGAGCTAGGTTTGTCCAGCAAAGCAGACGGCTCGATAAGATTGCCCACCATACGAAGCACCGACCACCTATCCACGTACACATTATCGCTGGAAGAGTTCGGGCAATAAAGTATGCCCAGTTTAGTCTGAGTGGAGTACGCCACGGAGCACGAAGAGGAGTAAGCCTAGGATCAGATTGTTCGCAGTTCCCCCGCAGCAGTTCCCGGGTGTTCGCGGCGCGGCCTTTAGCCGTGCACCCTGCTGGTTTTGGCCCGGTCACAGCTTGGCCTCGCCCATCCGGCGCCCGACTCGCTTCGGGCTCACCTCGATCCAGTCCTTCGGTTCTGCCCTTTCTGCTGCCTTTAGAACCTGCAATTAGCCCCCGGCTCCTTCCCGCTAAGCAAGAGTTATCCGCTTTTCTGCTCTCCGTGTCATCCAATCGGCCGATAGAATAAGGTTGAACGGATTGCGAGTGAGCCGGAATTCTCCAAGTATTACGTTTCAGACCGTTTGGTTGCTGGCGGCCCGAATTGCAGCATTCTTTATGACACTCGTTCTGCCCATCACGTTGGTTCGTATTTTCGACAAGACGGAAATCGGCATCTATCGGCAGATCTTTTTAGTAATTGGAACGGCGTGCAGTGTGTTGCCTATGGGCTTCACTTTAAGCGCCTTTTACTACTTGCCCAGAGAGACGACGAAAAGACGCGGCCTCATCGTCATGAATATAGTCGTGTTTTTGGCGGGAGTTGGCATGCTTTGCGGAGGCGCGATAGCATTGTTTCCCCAAATACTAAACCGAATCTTGAACAATGGGGCTCTTGCCCCGTATGCAGGCTGGATTGGCTTAACCATTTTCCTGTGGCTGTTCTCGGGCATGCTGGAGAATATCGCAACTGCAAATGAAGATGTCCGGTCATCGGCGGCTTTCATTGTTTTCGCACAAATTAGCAAGACCGTCCTAATCCTCGCCTTCGCCCTGATCCTCAGATCCATTGTTGCTCTGCTGTACGCCGCCGTTTTACAGGGCACTATTGAGTCCTTGATGTTGCTGTGGTATCTGCGCAAATCCTTTCCCGGCTTTTGGCGGCACTTCGAACCTTCCGTTTTCCGAGAGCAAACCTCGTACGTGGCTCCGCTTGGATTAGCTGGATTTGCCTATACGGCGCAATGCGATCTGCACAATTACATTGTGGCCGAACACTTCAGTGTGGATAATTATGCCATCTATTCCATTGGGAGCAGCCAACTTCCTCTCATCAACACAATGAGAGATGCACTCGTCTCTGTGTTGCTGGCCAGGATTAGTTCTTTGCAGCAGAACGGTGAGACAGATCAGATTCGAGTGCTCATGCTGCGCGCCGTCCGAAAACTCAGCGCGATGTACATCCCTGTGGCTGTCGGTCTGTTTGTTCTTGGCCGCGAGTTTCTCATAACCGTGTATACCGCGAAATTTGTAAGCAGCCTCCCATTTCTCATGCTCAACGCGCTGTTGCTTCCGTTGTCGGGCATGATCACAGATCCGGTGCTGCGCGCCTACGCAGCATACCGATACGTCACTTTGAAGGTTCGTTTGGCTATGCTCGTGCTGTTGGTTATTCTTGCGCTTTCCTCAATTCACTATCTTGGCATGATCGGCGTAATGGCAGCCTATGTTTTATGTGTGACGGCAGAACGCCTGGTTCTATTCCGCCTCACGATGCGGATACTCAATGCGACTTGGAGCGATTGGAAGTTGGTACAGGACGTTTGGAAGTATCTAGTATCCGCAGTGGTGGCTGGATTTGCGGTTTTAGCTTTGAAAGTAGGCCTGCCTGATGCCAAACCTCAGTTGATACTGTGTTTGGGTGCTGCGCTTTTTTCCGTGATTTACCTGGCGGCAATCCACTTAAGTGGAGCAATTCAGGACGATGAACGTAGGATGATCAATAGGGTTACGGCCCGATATCTTCGATGGAATGTTTTCCGTATAGCCGACTAAAGGTACGTCGAAGCAACGAGGCCATTGCTTGCAATCCGAAATCGTTGGGCCGATCACTCGATGCTTACCTTCAAGACACGATATCTTCGCACCGAATCGCCGCGATTAAATAGCAAAGAGTTCTATCAGATGAAGACAAAGATCGTTCTGGCAATCGCTGTGGGCCTTAGTATTGCGCCGCACCTAATTGTGGCGCTTGGGATAGGCGCTCCCTTCACTGCGTTAGTGTTGGCTCCCTCGACGAAGACCGTGCCGATTGGCTCCTCTGTCCCATCGGTGACCGAAGGTGGCACGATTCAGTTCACCGCAAAAGAGGCAGTTACCTGGTCGCTTGCTCCCGGCAGTAAAGGCTCGATTGACTCCAATACGGGTGTGTACACGGCACCCGCAGCAATCACCGCAAAAAACGCGAGCGGCGGATGCCAGAATTCGCCCAATGATTCCATTTTCAACACGCGCGTCGATGAAGCCCCCGTCCATGCCAATTCCGCTGCATGGATTGCAATGCTGAAGAATTCGGGCTTTAACTACGAGCAGGCCTGGGGCCTGAGCCGCTACGACGACAGCACACCGCGAGTCAAGCTGGCAACGAAGTACACACCGCAACATAACGGCATCTATCCGGTTCCGGTGTGGCCGCAGTTGCGGGAAGAAGCGGGTAATTTTGCCGTCGGCTATGGCGGCGCGGGAGGGGATCACCACATTACCGAGGCCAATCTCTCGAACTGCCAGTACGCCGACATTTACAACTACGCGCCGGGACCGAACGGTACAGGCACAGCGACTTCCGCTGTCAGCTATTCAGGTTTGAGCAACGCTCTGCCAGCCGGCGGAACGGATGCGGCGGGAATGTATTTGCAACCGCTCACACTGCGGTTGGCCGAACTCGAAAACGGCAAGATTAATCATGCGCTGCGTTTTTCGATGCGCAATAACTACATCGTGCCGTCTTTCGTGTGGCCGGCGACGGCGAACGCCTATCCGTACTCGAAGAATGGCATGCCCTACGGCACGCGATTGCGATTGAAGTCGTCTGCGCTGAACCTTTCAAGCTACAGTCCGATGGCGCAGACCTTGCTTAGGCAACTCATGCAGTACGGCCTCATCCTTGCAGATGGTGGCGGTTACGTGTCGGTTTCCATGGATCAGGACGTACATGAGGATCCTACTGCGGCCTCGGCCTGGAACGAGGCGACGAAAGCGGTGAATTCTGTGGGCGGCTTGGGCGCGTTCGAGGTTATAGACGAGTCCGGGCTGCAATCAGATTCCCGAAGCGCGGCCGTCAGGATCAACCACGGCACGGTGACACCTGACGATTACGTACAAGTGATTGCGACGCCCAAATCGGGCCGGAAGCCGATAGCTAGCCGCGTTGCGCTTCAAGGTGTTGGCATCGGCGTGCCGGATTCTTCGATTACCGTCCCCGCGGGTGCAACGGTCTCATTCAGCGCATGGACTTCCGGTACAACAAAGAACGATAGAGTCGCTTGGAAAACGAATCCTTCGCTCGGCACAATGACGAGTAGTGGATCGTTTACAGCGCCTGCGGTGGTGAAACCGGCGTCGACGAAGGTCATTGCATACTCGGTTGAAAATCCGTCGGCGACTCAGAGCATCGCGGTTCACATCTTGCCTGTCGGCTCGGACGGGTCCATCCGTGTGTCCGACAACATGGGGCCTGCCTATAGGTATGCGTATCCGGGCAGCACGTATGGACCCGATTCCCACAACCTGACGTGGTGGCCGGAGCCAGGATTCATTGCCGGCGGTTACAATTACTGCGACCGGGGCGGTGCTGGCGGCGGCATATTCGACGGTTGGTGCACCTTCGCC
>Ga0134125_10011136_pt1 | contig 10081 bp, 8 predicted proteins | sample KB31751_FD_96464 | JGI IMG/M metagenome (GOLD analysis project Ga0134125, IMG submission 96464) | Terrestrial soil microbial communities with excess Nitrogen fertilizer from Kellogg Biological Station, Michigan, USA - KB3-175-1 | ecosystem: Environmental > Terrestrial > Soil > Unclassified ... | reverse complement strand
TTTATGGAACCGCTTCCAAAATTGGTCCGACCAGTGATATAGTGGGGACCCGTGAGGGTCGCAATGAGTCACTTTTGTCGCAGACTGCCATGGGTTTTGGCAGGGATCGCATTGTCCGGGTACGCGCAGGTGAAAACGGAAGTGCCACCGTCCGTGCCGGGCGCAAAACCGGTAACCGTGGAGAACATCAAGGTCCACGGAGCGTCGCTCGAAGGCAACCTGGAAGGCGACGCGGTGGATCGCGACGTCATTGTGTTCCTGCCGCCGGATTACGCGAAGAACAAGAGCCGGCGCTATCCGGTTGTGTACGCGCTGCACGGTTACTCGATCGGCGCGGAGCAGTGGACGCACGAGATCCACGTTCCACAAACGATTGAAGGGGCATTCGCGCAGGGCGCGCAGGACATGATCGTCGTGCTGCCGGATTCGAAGACCGTGCACAACGGATCGATGTATTCGAGTTCGGTCACGACGGGCGATTTCGAAAACTTCATCGCGCACGATCTCGTGGCGTATATCGATGCGCATTACCGGACGATTCCGCATCGCTCGGCGCGCGGGTTGGTGGGGCACTCGATGGGCGGCTATGGCGCGAGCCGGATCGGGATGAAGCATTCGGATGTATTCGGCAGCCTCTACATCATGAGCCCGTGCTGCCTTTCGGCGCGCGGCGCGGGACCGGCGCAGCCCAACTCCGCGAATGAAAAGGCGCTCGAAGCGGTGAAGACGCCTGCCGATTCGGCCAGCCTTCCGTTCGGATTGCGCGCGCAACTGGCATCGGCGGCGGCGTGGTCGCCGGATCCGAAGAAGCCGCCACTTTATCTCGATCTGGCGGTGGAAAACGGTGTGGTGCGTCCGGACGTGGTCGCCAAGTGGGCCGCGAATGCGCCTCTGGCGTTCATCGATCAGTACATCGGAAATCTGCGGCAATACAAAGCCATCGGGATCGACGTGGGCGATCAGGACGGGTTGCGAGCGGACACCGCGAAGCTGCATGATGTGCTCGACAAGTACGGCATCGCGAACACCTTCGAGGTTTATTCCGGCACGCACACCAGCGCGGTGGCGGACCGGTTTCAAAACCACGTGATGCCGTTTTTCAGCAGGAATCTTTGTTCGGGGCGGAATTGCCAGTGATGCGGGCCACGGCATTGAGCACCATCTCCTGCTTTTCGCTCGCTGTCTTACTGGGCGCGTGCTCGGCCGGCCGGGAGAAGGCGGCGGCGGAAAAAGAAGCGCCCGCGGTCGGGAAGATTCTTCGTCTCGATCCGGCATTCGATGCGCTGGTTGCAAAGAACGCGCGGATCGAGAAAGTAGCGACCGGGTTCACGTTCACGGAAGGGCCGCTCTGGAGGCCGCAGAACGTGCTGTGGTTCAGCGACGTGCCGGGGAATGTGGTGCGGTCGGTTTCGCCAGCCGGAGATGTGAAGACCCTGATTCAGAATGCGGGCGGCATCGCAAGTCCGGGGCCGGGCGCGCTCATCGGGCCGAACGGCATGATTGCCGATAAAGACGGCGCCGTACTGCTCTGCGAGCATGGGAGCCGGCGAATCGTGCGGGTCGCGCCGGATATGACGATGACTCCCGTGCTCGAGAAGTTCGAAGGCCACCGGTTCAATAGCCCCAATGACTTGCTCTATCGGTCGGACGGAGCGCTTTACTTTACGGATCCGCCGTACGGCCTCGCAAAGATGGATGACGATCCGGCGAAAGAGCTGAAGTTTAACGGCGTGTTCCTTTACAAAGACGGCGCGCTGAAGGCCATCGTGAAAGATCTGAACCGCCCCAACGGGATTGCGCTGTCACCGGACGAAAAGACGCTGTACGTTTCAAATTCCGATGAGAAGAAGCGGTTCTGGATGCGGTACGACGTGGCGCCGGACGGCACTGTATCCCACGGTCGCATGTTCTTCGATCTTGCCAACGCGAAAGAACAGGGAATTCCGGACGGGATGAAAGTGGATTCCGAGGGCAACGTTTATGCGGCGGGGCCGGAGGGCGTGTGGGTATTTTCGCCGGATGGAAGGCATATCGGCACGATTCAGCCTGGCGAGACGGCGGCCAATGTGGGATGGGGCGAGGATGGAAAATCGCTCTACATCACGGCCAGCACAAGCGTCTATCGCATTCGCGTCAACGTACCGGGCGAGAAGGCGCTCTATCAGACGTATCAATAAATCAGTGGGGGATTGACTCATGAACAGACGAACCTGTATGACCTCAATGGTCGCGGCCGCGGCGGGAACCGGCGTGCTGGCCGCGCAGACGGCGGCGCAGAACCCGATCGTTCTCTATTGCGATCTGACGGTATCGGCCGCGCGCGAGCCAGAGATGCTGAAGAACTTTCATGCGATCTTCAAGCCGGCCGCCGAGAAGTTTCCGGGATATATCGACGTGAAACTGTTGAAGCTGGTGAAGGTTTACACCGGCGCGGCGCCGGCGGGCATCAACTATCGCTTCCAGTTGACTTACGTGAGCGAAGAAGCGCGCCAGAAGTGGATCAACTCCGCTATCCACAAGAAGGTGTGGCCCACGGTGGAGAACACGCTCAGCACGAAGGATTATTCTACGCTTCTGTTCGATTCCAAATAGCAAAGGATCAGGGCCATGAAGTATCTGCGCGTTTTATCTGTTCTGGCGCTCGGCGCACTCACGTTTCTTCCGATCGCCGGCCGCGAGCCGCTGGCTTCGCGAATTGCGCACAGCGATCCTTCGCGCTTCCGGCATAGTCCCGCGGTTCACGGCGGGGCGGGCGCCCTCGATTTCACGGCGCTGTTCGATGCTCACACGATCGAGCCGAATCTCCAGTTTCTGCACCGCGGGGTGATCGAGCCGAAAAGCGGGATTGGCGCGCATTTCCACAATCAATGCGAGGAGATGTTCGTGATTCTCGACGGCGAGGCGCAGTTCACGATTGACGGCCACACGTCGCTGCTGAAAGGGCCGGCTGGTGCGCCGTGCCGCATGGGACATTCGCACGCAATCTACAACCCGACTGATCAGCCGGTGCAGTGGCTCAATATCAACGTGTCCATGGTGAAGGATCAGTATGATGCTTTCAATCTGAACGATGCGCGCGTGGGTGCGCCGCTCGACCCGGTTCCGCAGTTCATGTCCATGCGGCTCGACCGCTCGCTGCTGCGTCCGGTGAATGCGATGGATGGCGGAAAAGGGACGGCGCAATACCGCCGCGTTCTGGACCCCACGGTATTCTCGACGTCCTGGGCTTATGTGGATCACCTGGTGCTCTCGCCGGGCGCTTCGGTGGGACCTCACATGCATCGTGAAGTTGCGGAGTTCTATTACGTGATGAAGGGCTCGGGGACGGCATCGATTGGCGGCGGACGCGGCGGAGCTGAGACCGCTCCCATCAAAGAGGGCGACGCGATCCCGATTCAGTTGAGCGAGGTCCATTCCTTCGAGAACACCGGCAGCGATCCGCTGGAGTTCATGATCGTGGGGGTGGCGAAGGACATGAGCAAGCATGTGGACAACATCGACGTGGGCGCTGCGCCGGGCGGCCGTGGCCGGGGCGGCCAGTAGAGAGACGATTCTCATGATTCGGAAGCTGACCTTATTACTCGTTCCGTTGCTTGCGTTCGCGCAACGCGCGCCGATTCCTCAACAACTCACGTTCACGCCGTATCACGCCGACGATATGTACAAAGTCGGCGAGACGGTGGGGTGGACTGTCGCGCCGGGCCCCGTCACTCCCACCTTTGCGTATAAATGGACGATCCGCCGCAACAACGCGGTCGTTCTGAAGGAAGGCAAGCTTGACCTTTCCTCCGGCAGGGACACGATTGAAATCAAAGCCGATGAGCCGGAGATGATTTACGTTGCGGTGGAAGCCTACTCGGATCCTGCCGCCGGCGGAGGCGGTACGCCGCAATTCACGGGAGGCAACACGGGCCGCAATACGGGACTGTACGCTGTCGGGGCGGCGGTCGAACCGGAAAAACTCGGACTCTCGACGCCGCGGCCCGCGGACTTCGATTCGTTCTGGGCGGGAAAACTCGAAGCGCAGGCCAAAGTCCCGATCAACGCCGTACTGACGCCAACCCAGACCGATGTCGCGGGCGTCGAACTGAACATGTTCGCGCTGGATGCGCTCGGCTCGAAAGCGCATGGATGGATCGCGAAGCCCGCAAGAGATGGCAAATTTCCTGCCGTGATTCAACTGCAGTACGCGGGGGTCTACGCCCTGAATCCGCGGCCGATCGTGCAGCGGGCGGCGGATGGCTGGCTCACGATCGATGTCGACTCCCACGACAAGCTCCCGTCCGATCCTTCGGGCAACATCCCCCGCGCGTATCAGGCGGTGGGCAACACGGACCGGGAGAAATCGTATTTTCTGAACATGTATCTGCGCGACTCGCGAGTTCTCGATTATCTGCTGACTCGGCCCGATTGGGATGGCAAGACGCTGGTATTGATGGGCGGCAGCATGGGTGGGCAGCAGAGCCTGGCGCTGGCGGGGCTTCGTCCGGAGAAGGTCAGCGCTGTTCTGGTGTGCGTGCCCGCGGGCGCGGATACGAATGCGGATCTTCATGGCCGCAAGGCCGGCTATCCGAACTGGCCTTCGGATAACCCGGATGTGATGAAAACGGCGCTCTACTTCGATACCGTGAATTTCGCATCGCGCATCAAGGCCCCGGTGATGGCCGGCATGGGTTATATCGACACGACGTCGCCGCCGGCGGGCGTGTGGACTGCGCTGAACCAGATTTCAGGTCCAAAAGAGCCGTTGCCCATGATTGAATCCGAGCACGACAATATGACGCCGGCTAAAGGGCGCGCCTGTCCCGCGAGGCAGAGAGAGATTCTCAATCTTCTGGTGAGCGGCGGCGAATTCACGCCGAATGGCATCCGGCAGTAGGAGATGACAGTAGTGAGCATTGTGTTGCGATCTGCGCTTTGTATATCGTTCTTCGCCGCCGCGTCGGTCGTTCTGGCGCTCGATGGGCAGATCGGGATTCACGATCCGTCCACGATCGTGCAGTGCGACGGGAAGTACTACGTCTACGGCACTGGCGGCGGCTCGCTTGTCTCGGACGATGGATGGACGTGGCGTGCCGGCACGGCGCCACCGCGGCGCGGCCTGGCGCCGGACGTAATTCACATCGGCGACCGGTATTACATGTATGTGGCGGCGAACATCGGCGCCCAGCCCAAGGCCGCCGTCAACATGATCTGGAGCAAGAGCCTCGATCCGGCATCGCCTGATTACAAGTGGGAGGAGGGCGGCGTCGTGGCGTCGTCCGATGGCATTGAGGATTCGAACGCCATCGATCCTGGCGTTTTTCGCGATCCGAACGATCGCAAATTGTGGCTCACCTACGGTTCGTATTTCGGCTATATCCGGTTGGTGGAGCTGGATCCCAAAACGGGCAAGCGTCTCAATCCGAACGATCCGCCGCGCAACATCGCGATCAACGGTGAAGCATCGGACATGATTTATCACGACGGCTGGTATTATCTTCTGCTCACCCACGGCAGTTGCTGCCGCGGCGCCGATTCGGGGTACAACATCCGGACGGGCCGGGCGAGAAAGGTGACCGGACCGTTTCTGGACAACACCGGGGTCGACATGATTGAGGGCGGCGGAAAACTGCTGATCGGCTCCGGCGGGAGGGTGATCGGGCCTGGTCATTTCGGGCTGCTCGATTTAGGCGATGGCGTGCAGAAGTTTTCAATGCACTGGGAAGCCGATCTCGACCGTGGTGGCGCGAGCGTGCTGGACATTCGACCGCTGCTTTGGAAAGACGGGTGGCCGGTCGCGGGTGAAAATCTCCGGGAAGGCACTTACGAGATCGAGTCGGTGCGCACCGGTACCGCGTTGGAACTTGCGGTGGAGGGAGTACCGGTCGGCGGTCCGCGAGGACGCGGCGGTCCGGGTGGCCGAGGTCCGGGACGCGGAGTCGCCGGTCCGTCGGGCGCGCAGGGCCGCGGCGGATTTGGTCGCGGCGGCGGGCGCGGAATATTCGGCGGCAGCGGCGGCGTGATTCCGGCGCAGGACGCCGCACAGGTTTCGGCGAACTGGCCGGCGGGTAACATCGACCCTCGTCTGGGCAACTATCTGGTTCAGGCACAGCAGAAGTGGTCCGTCACGCCTGCGCCGAACGCCGGTGGATATCCGGGCTCGCCGTATTTCCGGATCAGCATTGCCGGAACGGACCGTACGCTGGCTGCTACCGCGGACGCCGAACTCATTGTGCTGCCCGCGTTCACCGGGGCGCCGGAGCAGTTGTGGCGCATCGAGCAGTTGAGTGACGGAACCTGGCGCATCATGCCGAAGTCGATTCCGAATTCCGCGCAGCCGCTGGCGCTTTCCGCGGTGGGAAGCAGTTTCGCAACGCTCTCGAAGTTCGATCCATCGAGCGATAAACAGCGCTGGATGCTGAAGACGCCGTGACGCTCCTCAAAGGTTTGCCATGAATGCTTTTCGGATTTCCGCTGTTCTTCTTATTGCCGTGGCCTCCAGCGTAGTGGCTCAGGTTGCGCCGGTGACTTTGTCGAAGCCGGTCACGCCCTCGAAGGCGCCCGACGCTGAGGGTTTTATCCCGCGATGGATGATTCTTGAGCCAATCCCTTCGAGGGGCCTCACGCAGAATATCGTGCGGGAGGAGGTCCAGAAAGAATATTTCCCCAATCAGATGACAATTCTTCCGCACGATGGAGACAAAGTCACCGTGGATGGCAAGGAACTTGTGTGGCATGCGGAGGACACAAAGAACTACAACGTAAATCTGTACCACCTCGCGCACGCACTGGGCAAGCCGACCTCGGATGTCTTGTTCTGGGTGGTCACCGTTGTCAATTCACCGAAGGAAATCAGCGGCGTACGTCTGGCAATCGGCTCGAACGCGGCATCTGTCTGGTGGGTCAACGGTCAGGAAGTGATCTCGATCTACGGCGATCGGCAAACAGTAATTGACGATGGTGTGTCCCGGCGCCTGACCCTGAAGAAGGGACCGAATGTGGTGCGGGCCGTAATCGTCAACGGCGGCGGTGCGACCGATTTCTGCGCGCGATTTCTCGATGCGAATGATAAGCCGCTGAAAGGTTACACGATCGGGCTCGGCAATTAAAGAGCCCGCCGGATCCGCAATATCCTGGATCAGAGCCCCCGGCAAGCGAGGGAATCTCCGCCTCTTCGCAACCATCGAGTCAGCTGCCGCCCTGACCGGCGCGCCGGAGCCGGCGACGACCACAACGAAGGCCGAACCAACCAGATGCTCGCAGTTTTCGGGATGAACAATCCGAAGCCTCAGCATTTCGACGTGTGCCGAATCCCGATTCCCGGCTCGTTAAAGTGTCCATTTCGGAAGCGACTTCAGACCTCCGGCTTCGATCTGGAGTCGATTAGCTGGGAATCCGGCTGATCTCCAGGAACATGCTTTGAATCAGGGACTCTGCCGGCTCAGAATAATGTGGGTGGCTTGTTCGGTTGCCTGATGTTCGGTGATCCGGTAGCCGAGCGCAGGCAGGTCGATTCCGGCAAACATCGCTTCCCCGCGGCCGAGCACAACCGGGGACAACGCGAAATGCAGCTCGTCTATCAGGCCGGAGCGAAGATATTGGCGCACCGTCTCGACGCCTCCGCCGATCTTCACGTCACGATCGCCAGCCGCGCGTTGCGCCTGTTCCAGCGCGGCTTCGATACCCTCCGTCACGAAGGTGAAGGTGGTGCCGCCTTCCATCTCGATCGGATCGCGCGGATGGTGGGTCAGCACGAAGGTCGGCGCGTGGTAGGGCGGATTGTCTCCCCACCAGCCCTTCCAGCTCTCATCGAGCCAGGGGCCACGGATGGGACCGAACATGTTTCGGCCGAGGATGAAGGCGCCAAACCCGTCCATCGAGCGATGGGCATAATACTGATCAACGCCATCCGAGCCTCCTCCCTTGCCGATCATTGCCCGGAACATTCGAGTGCCGACCAGCCACTTATGCAGCTCCATCCCGCGCTGGCCGAGCGGATGTTCCAGACTCTGCTCGGGGCCAGCGCCGAACCCGTCGAGCGAGATCGAAAAGCCCGCCACACGCACCTTCGACTTCATGATCCCCAATGTTAACGCACCCCGGAGGAAACAGGCGCAGAAACCCTGACGATCGGCATGGCGAACTGCATCGAGCTCCTGCACGTACCCTGAGCGGCCAATGGCAGCAAACATTGAGCCGGCCCTACTTTTGCTTCTGCATCCTCACTTTGCCGCATCGCGGACATTTCCACTTTCGCTGCTTGTGATAGATGTGTCCCTTCACCTCCTTCATCGGGACTTTGCAATTTCGGCAGGTCACGTACCTCAGCATTGCAAAACCCATACGGCAACGTTCGTGGCGTAGCGGCCGTCCGGGCTAATAGTGATGATTCGCCGCCCCGGCGCAGTCCGCGATGCTCGGCGTGGACGCCCGCCGGGCACGGACGATCACACCCTCGGCCGGGGCTACAGCCTTGCCCGATTCCGGTCCCCGATCCGGCCGCGGTCCTCCGCTTAATGCAGTCGCTCGATCGCTGATGGCCTGGGTCCGGCGTGCTGAACTTCACAGTGGGCCATTTTGTGAATGGCAATCGCATTGCCACAGCGAAAGTACGGTGCAGACACCTGAAGAAGGTCGACGACGCGTCATTATTGAGGATGTCTCCCCGATGATTGAGTGCGGGCATTTCCCCGCCAAACGAACGATCGGCGACAGGATGACTATCGAGGCTGCTATCTTCGCCGACGGCCACGATGCCATTTCCTGTCGGGTTCTGCACAGGTTTGAGGATGAGACAGACTGGAATTTCCTCCCGATGGTGCCCATCGGCAACGACCGGTGGAAAGCGACTTTGCGGGTTTTGCGCACGGGCCGCTATTTTTACACTGTTGAGGGATGGATTGATCGCTTCAAAACCTGGCGCGCGGATCTGAAAAAGAGAATTCAGGCAGCGCAGGATCTGAAGCCGGAGCTGGCCATCGGCGCCGGCTTTATCAGTGAAGCCTCTGGCCGCGCCACTGCGGATGACGCGAAGCGGCTGAAAAAATGGTCCGAAGCTGTTCGCCACGGCAACATCGACACGGCGCTTTCAGATGAGCTGTTCACGACGATGCAGGCATGGCCCGACGTGACTCTCGCTACGCGTTTCGAGCCGGTATTAGCAGTCTGGTCCGAGCCGGTGAAAGCGCGTTTTTCTTCCTGGTATGAGCTGTTTCCGCGCTCCGCGTCAGGCGACCCCTCCCGGCACGGGACCTTCCGGGATTGCGAAGCGCTTATCCCCTATGTCGCCGGAATGGGATTCGATGTTCTTTACCTGCCTCCCATCCACCCGATCGGGGAAACATTCCGCAAGGGCCGCAATAACACACAGCGAGCGGAGCCGACAGATCCGGGAAGCCCATGGGCGATTGGCGGCACGGAAGGAGGCCATACGGCCGTTCATCAAGCGCTGGGAAGCCTGGCGGATTTTCAGTCGCTTCTATCGCGCGCGAGAGAGTCGGAACTGGAGATTGCGCTCGACATCGCATTCCAATGTTCTCCCGACCACCCGTGGGTGCGTGAGCATCCCGAATGGTTTCGCAAACGCCCGGACGGAAGCATTCAGTACGCGGAAAATCCGCCGAAGAAATATCAGGACATCTATCCGCTCGATTTCGAAACCCCCCAGTGGCGGGAGTTGTGGGCCGCGTTAAAAGATGTATTTGAATACTGGATTGAGCAGGGTGTTCGCATCTTCCGCGTGGACAATCCCCACACGAAAGCGTTTCCGTTCTGGGAGTGGGCTATCGGGAGCATCAAGGAACGGTGCCCGGACATTATCTTCCTCGCGGAGGCATTCACGCGGCCACACGTGATGGAGCGCCTGGCACGGCTGGGCTTTTCGCAATCCTACACGTATTTCTCCTGGCGAAATACGAAGCGCGAGATCACTGACTATTTCACCTATCTGAATCAGGCGCCGCTGCGCGATTATTTCCGAGCCAACCTCTGGCCGAACACTCCGGATATTCTGCCGGAAACTCTCCAGGTCGGAGGACGTCCGGCATTCATGGTGCGGCTGCTTCTCGCGGCGACGCTCGGCGCAAACTATGGAATCTAC
>Ga0134125_10011135_pt1 | contig 10083 bp, 8 predicted proteins | sample KB31751_FD_96464 | JGI IMG/M metagenome (GOLD analysis project Ga0134125, IMG submission 96464) | Terrestrial soil microbial communities with excess Nitrogen fertilizer from Kellogg Biological Station, Michigan, USA - KB3-175-1 | ecosystem: Environmental > Terrestrial > Soil > Unclassified ... | reverse complement strand
CACCGTACCTTGGATAGCTGCCGAAAGTCAACACGGTTACGAACTTGCACTTGAGTGGATAGATTCAAGAACCCAACACATAGCCGCCGCAGGTTGGGCGACCCTATCAAGCCTTGTATCCATAAAAGCCGACGATGACTTAAACATTCCCGCACTAAAAAAACTCCTCACTCGTATAGAAGCTACCATACACCAAGCCCCCGACCAAATTCGCTCAAAAATGAATGGCTTTGTAATTGCACTCGGCTCATTCGTTCCTGCACTAACCGCCGATGCACTTGCCACCGCAAAAAAAATAGGGGTAATAACAATTATAAAAGAAGGCACTGCCTGCAACCCCCCCGATGCCACCACCTACATCAACAAAGTAAAAACCAAAGGCACACTCGGCAAAAAAAAGAAAATGGCACGCTGCTAAATTTTTCTAAATTATTTCTGGGGCGTTCCGCTTGCTTACAAACGTCGGGCTTTTCGTTACAAGCTTTTCGTTTTGGTTACAAAACAAAAAGGCTTTACACTTCAATCCCTAACGCGGGCAACTGTTTAATAATTACTACATTTACTTCAGCAAAAAAATAGCATAAAAAAAATACTCGTAGCTGCTACTGTTATATGCTTAGCAGCCTGTTCATCAAATTCAATAAAAGAAAAAATTAATAAAGCCGGCGATGTTGCCGGGCAAACAGCTGGCGAGTTTATCGAAGGCGCCACAAAAGGCGTACAAAAAGCTTTCGATGTAAAAATAACCCCGCCTGCAGGTTTAAAAACCAAAGGCATTGAGTTTGGCAAAGCAACTGTTTCAAGCAATAGCGTTGGTACCGATAATCTGTTGTTGCTTTACGTAATTTTTAATGCCGATTTTAACGGCAAACTAACCGCCAAAGTTTTTGACGACCAAACACAGGAAAAAGGACGTGCCTCTGTAACTTTAACAGGCAAAAAAGATGAAGCCAAGTTCATTGAGTTTCACTTTGATAAACGCACCAATATAGATAGTAAAGACACCTTTATAATTGACTAATTTCGTTTTACACTCTTTAAAGTTTCATTTATAGCCCTCAAATGCTCTTGCAGGGTTCTAATTTTTTGGGTAATAACTAACTTGTCGCACAACAATATTATTTCTGCTTGTATTTTAGTTTGTTTTTTCATGCTGCAAAATGTGGTTTTTTTTAAACGTACGCTTTACATAATTCATCTAAAAGCTTACATAATTTACATGTAGCCGCCGCAAATAATCCTTATCTTTACAGCATGAAAAGCACTATTGAGCAGGAGAGAAAGAACAAAAAAATACGCATTATAATTACCCTGCTTTCCATACTGTTTTCAGCCACCCTAATTTATCTAATGCTTAAATAGGCGCTGTTTTTTTAATTTAATGCTGCCCAACTAATTTCTAAATCATTTATCTATAATGAAAAAAAACTACGAACATCTACTAATTAATACACTTTCTATTATATATCTGCTTTCTATTATTTATCTTATAATAAAATAAGCTACGTAAGCCTCTGTCAACAAATGGCATTTAACAACTTAAAAGTGCTAATTTGTTTTTGTTTTTTTATTGTCGTAACTTTAGTATCAAAAAAATAGAAAACAACAAAAAATTACGTAACACACTTATTGTGTTTTTTGCCCTACTGTCAGTTGTGCAACTATATTTAATGGTAGCGGGTAACTAAGTTATCTTTTTACCTGGTTACCATTACAAAACAGCAAGCAAATAATATTTTTTGCAGCTTAATTTTTTGTACCCTCAATTCTAAAAATAAAATATATTTGTTCTTACAAATCAAATTATGAAAACCGAATACAGCCGCGAGCATATTGTTTTTATAGCGTTATCGATTATGTATGTGCTAATGATTATCTATTTGGCAATAAAGTAAAGCAACACTTGCTTGCCAAGGCAATAAAAAATCCCATTCAGTATTTTATCGCCGTTTAATTACAAAACCCTACCGTTTAAAAAGAAAGTGTAGCCGTTTAAAAACTTGGCTACTTATTAGCTTTTTGCAAGTGTAACTTCACAACAATAAAAACCAATTTTATGAAAAAATTAGTACTACTTGCTTTACTTACACTAGGTGTAAATCAAACTAAAGCACAAACTTGGGTTACCGTATCCGACACAGGTTTTGCAAGCTATCTGCAATCCATCATTCCGGCGGCAATGAATGGCAATCAAATGGATATAACAAACCCATTAGTTACTACAACAACACATGCCATACATGCTGAAATAAGGGGAATTTCTGATTTGAGTGCTGTGCAGTATTTTGCCTCACTCGATACCTTAGATTGTTCTGAAAATTATATAAGCTCTTTACCAACTTTACCAAGTACATTAAAATATTTAAATAGTAGTATTAATCAGCGTTTAACTACAATGCCTGCTTTGCCAAATGCATTAACATATTTTAATTGCTATGGCGATTCTTTAGTAAACATACCAGCCTTGCCTGCATCAATCACTTATTTAAATTGTGCTGGCAATTATTTCACAAGCCTTCCGGCATTTCCTGCATCGCTTACTCATTTAATTTGTTCTGGCACTCATATAACAAGTTTTCCTGCCCTACCGGCATCGCTTACTTTTTTAGATTGTTCTCAAAACCAATATTTAACTAGCCTGCCAGCGTTACCCAACTCACTCGACACTTTATTTTGTTCAGACAATTATTCAGTAACCACTCTTCCTGCTTTACCTAATTCGCTTATTTATTTAAACTGCAGATCTTCTAATACAACAACTTTCCCTGCCTTACCCAATTCATTAACTCATTTTGATTGTAGTTACACCCTAGCTACAACGCTGCCTGTGTTGCCAAATTTGCTACTTTTTTTAAATTGTAGTAGTAACTTTAATTTAACAGCTTTACCAGTTTTACCAAATGCATTACATACTTTGGCCTGTGCTGCCGATAATTTATATACACTACCGGCGTTACCAAACTCGCTTCAAAACTTAGATTGTTCATTTAATCAATTAAGCAGCCTTCCTACATTGCCTCCAACACTCCAAAATTTAAGTTGTGCTACTAATCATTTAACTGGGTTGCCTGCGTTACCCTCAACGCTTAAATTTTTAGGTTGTGATAATAATAGTCAATTAAAAAATCTTCCTGCATTGCCTAGCGGCCTTACTTATTTATACTGCCATAGCGATTCTTTAAATGCACTACCCACTTTACCCGATTCACTAATCAGGTTAGATTGTACCAATAATAATATAATCTGTTTCCCAACTTTTCCAAACGCAATTACCTACTACCGTGTTTACGGAAACCCTTACACTTGCTTGCCTAATTATATACCTGCTATGGGTGGCGATACACTAAATTACCCTTTATGTGCATCACCTTGTGTAGCAGGCATACATAAATTCGATATAAGCAGCCAGGTAAAAATTTATCCTAACCCTACACAAAATATATTTAGTGTAGATGTTAGTGATGATACCAAACAAATCCTGCAAGTAACTGATGCAAGCGGTAGGGTAGTGCTAACCCAAACCATAAACGGCACAACAAGTATAGATGCTGATAACCTTAACGCAGGCGTCTACAATATAAATTTAGTGAGTAATGCAGGTGTAACAAATAAACGCTTGGTAATAGTAAAATAATTTAAAACTTAATGTTATGATACAGTACAGCATAGCAAAACCCTGCCATCAAAACTGGAATGCAATGAGCCCAACCGCTCAGGGTAAATTTTGTGCGCATTGCCAAAAGCAGGTTTACGATTTAACCAAAGAAAAAACCGTAACCAACTTGCCTGCCAATTTTTGTGGACGAATTGAAAGTCACAAAGTAGCTAAAGAGATCAGCTTTAAAAAAATGATGTTCAGGCAAAACCCCTTTAGGTACATTGCAATTTCATTACTGCTGTTGTTTACTAAAAACGTAAAAGCACAACTGCTAAACAAAATAAATTTTAGTGCCGATTCCATTCCTCAACAAAACATAGACGATAGCATAACCAAAACTATTTCCATATCAGGTACTTTAATTGACGAAACCACAAAAGATTCTATTCCCTTTGCAACCATAATTGTAACCGATAGTCTTTCAAATATATTAGGTACAGGCGTAACAACTATAAATGGCAGGTACAATTTCATTCTTCCAAAAGCCATCATAAAAGGCAAAAGCGTTTCCGTTATGGCATCTCACAATGGGTATCAAACTGTAGTAATAAAAAGTATACCCATTATTTCTCTAAAACAAAATATTTCAATCGAACGTTATATAGGTGGCTATGAAGTAGCCGGAAGCATGACCAGCGTTTCTATTTTTATTGATGGAGAAAGGGTAACGCAAGAAGATGTAGCTATTTTGCAAGAAGAGCCGACATCCTTCTACCTGCACTCAGAAAACCACCAAGCAAAAGCCAACTCAAGTTTATTCTTTTCCGAGTTTGATGACAACACACCCAAGCGCGAGCTTATCGTAAAAAACAACGACCGTTAAATTTCAACATAATTTTCTGTCGTCATCCCAAATTCTAAATTTTCTTTAACACTCGCAGGTAAAACATTTACCTATATTTACCGTCTAAACTACATTTATGAAAAACAAATTCATTGCCTTATTATTTATAACGCTTAGCTTACAAACCATTGCTAAAAACGATAGCACATCGGTTGTCAAAAATGGTATAGGCATAAGTATAGCACCTATGTTCTCTATGCCAACCGACCCTAATGGTAATTTATATGGCAACTCAACCAAAGGCAGTATAGGTGGTACAGCAGCGCTTTGCCAAAATATAGTATTAAGCAAAAAACAAAATTTTTATTTGTATACCGAGCTTGGTTTTCAAACCTACGCTTATATTAATAACTATGCTGGCTATTCAAGCGGTAGTCTTACTTCATCCCCCTATAAATTTGTTGAACGAACCAACTATGGTTACTTTTCATTATCGTTACAAAAAGTAATTTTTAAAATTTCAAACAAACTAGGCATGTTTGTTGGCATAGGCGCACAAGCAAGTTACTGTTATTCACAATCTCTAACATTAGAAGAAACCTATATAGTTAATGGACAAACCAAAACTAATATATATACAAACTCAAGTTATCATATCTCACCAGACAACCAGTGGGCTGCGGCAGGTGTAGCTCGTTTAGGTTTTATGGTTAACCCCGTTAAACACTTAAGTTTAAACATAGCACCCATTTTTTATTACGGCCTTAATCCCAATTTGGTTTTTAAAAACAACAACCTTGGTTATAATAGCCTGGGGCTTAACCTGCAAATAATGTACAGCTTTTAATTTCCGGTTTTTCACACTTTTAACGTAGCTGTAAGTTTTCATTAAATTTTGTATTTGCTTTTTTGTTTTTTGTTGTGTAAATTTAGTTTACACTAAAAAACAAAATATGTCGTATACATTAATTTTAGATGATTGGTTAGAGTACGACATTAAAAAATTAGAAGCCAAACAAAACCCAAAAAATTTTCTTTGCACCGAGGCTTGGGAGCGCATTTTTCTAACCCACAAAATACAACAGCACCATCCGCAACTTAGCCATCAGCACATTTCAACCGCTATCCGCGAGTGTTGCATAGCATTAAAATCACCACACCCCCGCGATTCCTTTGTGCGTTTTGTTTGCATGAAGCTAGATATCAGCGTTTTTTCCGAATAAGCACCCCACAGCCGTAAGGCCTTAAAAAATGCCACTTACTTGGGCATTATCATTTTATTATTACTTTTAAAATTTAAGAGTGTTTTAAATTAACTAGCTAATTAGCCATGATAGATTTTACGGGTGCAAAAATTGACCGAGCCATTATACATTTTATAGGAAATAAAACCGAGGAAGAGAGTTGCGAGTTTTCTAAAAAAAGTATTTCAAAGTTTAATGAGGAGTTAGAAAGTTTTTTAATAGGCTTGTTCAGTCATGCCTTTAAAACCCCTGAGCTTAACGAGTTTTGGCATCATGCCAGCCTAAAGCAAAACGATGTGTACACTTTTTGTACCGAAATGTTTACTGGCGATGGCTCTGCGTTTTTAAACGAGTCTAAAAACTTAGCAAAGTCTTTATATGAGTGCAGCAATCATCCAAAAATAAAGTCGGGCGAGTTGTGTGTAGTTTATTTCTCGCAGGTTGTTTTAGATGGCGAGGCAGTAGAAGCCATTGGCATTTTTAAATCCGAAAATAAAGACACCTTTATAAAATACGAACTTACTGTTGATGGTAGCTACCAAATTTATGATGATAAGGGCATTGGCCTTGGTATGATGGATAAAGGCTGCCTTGTTTTTAACACCGCCAAAAAAACAGGTTACAAAGTTGCTAGCATCGATAAAACAAATAAAGAAAGTGCACAATATTGGAACGAAGATTTTCTAAAAATTAAACCTTGCTCCGATGATTTCCACTTTACAAAAACGGTAATGACTATTGCCAAAGATTTTGTAACCAAAGAGGTTGCCAATGAATTTGTAGTTACCAAAACCGACCAAATAGATTTGCTTAACCGCTCAGTAGAGTATTTTAAAACCCACGATTCGTTTAGCAAAAAAGAATTTGAAGAAGAAGTTTTTCAAGATAAAGAAATGATAAAATCGTTTCAGAATTTTGATACAACCTATCGAGAGAGCAATGATATTGTAGTAGGCGATGATTTCGAAATATCTACCCAAGCCGTAAAAAAGCAAGCCAAAATTTTTAAGAGTGTTTTAAAACTCGACAAAAACTTTCACATATATATACACGGCGATAAACAACTTATCGAACACGGCACCGAAAAAGACGGACGTAAATTTTACAAAATTTATTACGAACACGAGAATTAGGATGCCTAAGTGTTATGAATAGCAACAAAAGTTTATATTTGTTTTTTTAATAAAAACTATATGAAAAAAATATTTTCTCTATTGCTGTTGTTTATGTTTGTTAATATAGCAGTGTTTTCACAAGATACTTTAGCTTATAAAGCTGATAAGGTAACGAGTAACGTTGTTTATAGCAATAACACGGTTAAAATTTTTGCAGGGCAAAAAATATCAATAAGTTTAAATACTAAAACAGGAGTAAAACTTATTGGTAAAGAAGAAAGTAAACTAACGGATATTTCTAAAATATCAACCAATGTATTAAAACAAAATAGTGAAAGTGATATAGTTATTGATTATAACATAATTAAACAAGACGATGGTAAACTAATAACTTTTTTAATTGTAAATAATCCGTACAAAAAACCAATGAGTTATAAAGTAAAAATGTACTCTCAAAAAAGAAATGCCTTTGTTGATACAGATGTATTAGATGTGCAACCGGGTATATCGGGAGTAGAAAATTGGCCTTACGCTATACCAAGTTTTGTTTTGTACGACTTTACCGTGAAAGAATAAAACCTAATAGAACAACTTGTTAAACAAGGTGTTAAAAAAGATGACAGCCTATTGTTTTTTAACTAAGCAAAAAATCCGGGTCTTTTTTTAAACTGCTTATTAATTTTGCGTTGCCGGTAGTTAATAGTACACAATTACCTGCGCTTACAATTTTTATAATAGTTGAGTCATCTTCAACGGTATGTTCGTTAATTAGCATGCTAAGTTCTTTATATACTTGTTCTAAATGAACTCCTTTGGCCGACTTAATTTGATAAACAAATGTTTCCATTATGTCGGCAATTATACTAAAAAATTACTGCTTAACTAATTTTTTATTTATCACCGCATTAACAGTTTGTGTTTGTACAAAATAGTTGCCGCCCGGCAGGGCAGAAACATCAATAGTATTTAAATCTGATTTTGTTTCTAACACTTTATTGCCCAACAAATCAAAAACACGTATGCTTAAAATATTTTGAGCATTAATAGTAAATGTTGTGTTAGTAGGGTTTGGGTATAGTAAAACATCGCTGGTTTCTTTAACTAAACTTTGCATACCTGTATAACCTTGTGGCATTACTACAAATTGCCCCATCATGCCGTCATCCTCATGCATTAAAACATGACAGTGATACATGTACGGAATAATCGAATCAGTAAAATCAGTAAACTTCATAATAATGCGTACAGTTTCGTTGGGTTGTACCAGTACAACATCTTTCCAACCACGTTCTTCAGGCGGAGGAAAATTCCCATCTCGGTCTAATACAAAAAATTGCACATCGTGTACATGAAAAGGGTGTGCCACCATAGTAGAATCCATCAGCGTCCAAATTTCAGTTTGCCCTAACGGAATTTTATAATCTATCCGCATCATATCAAATGACAGACCGTTAAAATAAAAAGGGCCATCCATCACCATCATACTATCGGCTGTAAATGTAATGTTGCGTGTTAGGTTTGCTTGTGCCTGCGGGTAGGGTGTAACCGGTACAAGCGTAGTTGGTATAGTAGTAACAGGGTTTGTTGTTTGTGCAACTATGTTTAATTTTAAAATGCTAAAGTCTTTTCCGTTTAGGGGGCTATCCATTGGTGGGCTGCCTGGCGGCATGGGCATAGTAGGGCCACCTTGCACACCACTAGGCAATTCAGATGCGTAGCTCATCAAATAAATTGTTTGTCCGTTCATGCCGCTAAGGTTTACTAAAACATCAGCTCTTTCGCCCGGCGATAAACGAATGCGTGTAACCCCAACAGGTGCATTTAATAAACCACCATCGCTACCAATTACATAAAATTGTTTGTTGGCCGTAAAACCAAAATTAAAAGTCCGCTCACCCGATCCATTTAGTAAACGTAACCTAACAACCTGTGCAGGCAAACTATATTGTGCATTAGTAACACCATTAACAAGCAAGGTGCTATCTTCCATGCCACGAGGCATAAATTGGTTGTTGCTATCAAGCTGTAAACATTTTACTATTAGTGGTACATCATCTATTCCGTATTTGCGTGGTAAGGTTAATGCGGCCTCAGCCGAATCGCGCACAATAATTAAACCCGATGCACCTTTAATTGCCTGCTCGGCCGTTTTACCCATAAAGTGTGGGTGGTACCAGTACATGGCTGCGTTGTTAAGTATATTAAATTGCGGATTCGAAATTGCGCCATTTAAAATTTCTGTATGTGGGCCGCCATCATTTTTTGCTGCTATGTGTAAACCGTGCCAGTGCAAGGTTGTTGTATCGCCAATCTGATTTATAATGGTAGCGTTTACTGCCTGCCATTTATTAAAAATAAGTGTAGGGCCTAAAAAGTTAAATGCATTGTAAGCCAATGTTTTTGTTTTTTTACCGGGTAAAATAACCATACTATCCTTATGCATAGTTAATGTAATGTTAGTGCCCGTTAGCGTATCCGGAATTGGAATAGTGTTTTGTGCAAACACCTGTACCGTAAAAAACAATAAAACCGCTTGTACTAATTTTTTCATTTTACGAATGTAAAAAAAGGGAGCAGATTTTTTCTACTCCCTTTTTTATTATTTACTGTTTTAAAAACTTTTTAGTAATAACACCTGTTGGCGTACTTACTTTAACGAAGTAACCACCTTGGTTTAAATCAGAAACATTGATGCTAACATGGCTAGTAAAATCTACATCGTTTAGTGATTTTACTTTTTTACCAATAACATCATAAATTTCTATTTGCCCTTTGGTTGCTTTTGCATTATTTAGGCTAACAACTAATTTATCGGCAGCAGGGTTCGGAAATAAATTAACCGCTGTTGTGTTCAAATTATTTTCTTTTATACTTGCAACACTACCTGTAAAAGCTAAATTGTCTATATATAAATAGCTGTTAACTACCGGATTTTTTCCGCTCGATGATAAAATAATCATAGCACTATCAGGGGTAGCACCACTCATATACGTTAGTGGAATTGAAAAAGACGCCCAGCTCATAACCATGCCCGATTGAGTTTGCATAGCCATAGCTACCGTATCACGCATGCCCATAGCAGTGTTCCATTGGGTAAGATACACGGCTATATATCCTGTATCATTACTATAGGTCATATATTGCCAGTTACCTGTCAAATTTTGTGGACGTTGCGAATAAGCAAAACCCGAAACTGCCTGATAGGTTGACATACTAAGTACACCACTAACAGCAATACCGGGCATAACCCCCATCATCGATATGTTTTTAGAAATCAACTTT
>Ga0134125_10011134_pt1 | contig 10083 bp, 8 predicted proteins | sample KB31751_FD_96464 | JGI IMG/M metagenome (GOLD analysis project Ga0134125, IMG submission 96464) | Terrestrial soil microbial communities with excess Nitrogen fertilizer from Kellogg Biological Station, Michigan, USA - KB3-175-1 | ecosystem: Environmental > Terrestrial > Soil > Unclassified ... | reverse complement strand
GCCGCAAGCCCGCCAGATGGACGAACGCATTCTCAGCCTTTGGGACCGCGGCGATCATGCCTCCGTCATCGGGCTGCACAAGGATTATCTCGCGTTCCAGCCCGAAGGTTTCTTCGGTCACTACCTCATGCTGGTGGGCGCGATGGGCGGTGCTGCGTGCCGCGCCAAGGGCCGCAAAATGTCCGATTACGAAAGCGCAATCGGCACTGGCCAGGTCCATGTGTGGTTCGACGTCTGAACCAGGGAGAAACAAACCCATGTCTGTTCTGATCGGCCCGCGCGACGAACGCCGCAGGATTCTTTTCGAAGGAACGCCGCATTGGGTGCGTGTCGAAGGCGACAAACTCAAACTCGCCGACGGCCGCAGTCTCGATGAAGAAAAGGCAACCTATCTGCCGCCCTGCGATCCCACCAAGATCCTCTGCATCCATCTCAACTACGATTCCCGCCGGATCGAGTTCAAGCTTCCCCCGCTCACCACGCCGACCTATTTCCAGAAGCCGCTGAGCGCACTGAACGTTCATCGCGGCAAGCTGAACCGGCCGGCCGATTGCAAGTATCTCAACTACGAAGGCGAAATCGCTGTCATCGTGGGAAAGCCGATGCGCAACGTTTCCCGCGACGAGGTGTGGGATTGTCTGGCAGGTTTTGCGCCCGCCAACGATGTGGGCGCGCACGATTTCCGCGATACGGATGCGGGCTCGATGCTGCGCGTCAAAGGGCAGGATGGCTTTTGTCCCATCGGCCCCGGCATTGTGCGCGGCGTGGATGTACGCGAATCCATCTTGCGCACCATCGTCAACGGCAAGGTGGTTCAGGAAGCGCCTGTCGCCACAATGACCTTCGGGATAGACTACATCCTCGCTGATCTCGCCCGGCACATCACTTTTCTGCCGGGAGATATCGTGCTCACCGGCACACCGGCCTATTCCCGCCCGATGCAGATCGGCGATGTGGTGGAAGTGGAGGCGACGGGCATCGGCCGCCTCACCAACACCGTGCAGGAAACACCCGCGCCCACGCACAATGTCGGCCATCAGCCTACGGACACCGCCGAAGTCCGCCGTGTGGCGCTTGGCTCGTCAAATGATTGACCACACACATTGATCTACACCAATCGGTAATTGCCGTTCTCTTCCCGCAAAAGTAACGGCCTGGCTTCAAGAAGCTGCTTTGTGTAGTTGTGGCGTGGGGTTTCGAACAAAGCTTCTGTTGAACCGCATTCGACCAATTCACCCCTGCAAAGGACCGCAACGCGGTCGGCGATGCGGCGGACTGCGGCAAGATCGTGCGAAATGAAGATGCAGGTGAACTCGTGGGCGCGCTTCAAATCCGACAGGAGATCCAGGATCTGCGACTGAATGGTTGCATCGAGCGCTGCAATCGGTTCGTCGGCGATGAGAAGCTTTGGGCGGACGATCAAGGCGCGTGCGATGCAAAGCCGTTGGCGCTGACCTCCCGAAAGTTGATGCGGATATCTGCTCTCGTACCCCGCCAGGCCGACCTCTTGGAGGGCTGTCATTCCGCGCTCGGTCCGGGCGGCAGAAGAAAGAGATCGATCTTGAAGTAAGCCCTCGCAAACAGCTTGCAAGGCGCGCATTCGCGGATTGAGCGACGAGTACGGGTCCTGAAAAATCATTTGTGCTTGACCGCCGAGAGCCCGTGTTCCTCGCCTTGTTTCCGGTCCAAGCAGAAGATCGTCAAAGCGAATTGTGCCGGACGATATTCGGTTCAGGCCGAGAACTGCGCGGCCCAAAGACGATTTGCCGGAGCCGGACTCGCCAACGATGGCCAGCGTTTCCCCCTTTTTGATCTCCAACGAAATACCTTTGAGGGCTTCGATGGGGCCCGTTCGGCTTCCTAGAAAGCTGCTTCCTGTCGAGGAATAACTCACGCGGACATTCGAGAGCTGCAATAGAGCGGGTGCGTTGCTTTTGGAGTGGGGCCCTTCAAAGACGCGCGAAACGGAGGCCAATAGGTTGCGCGTATATTCGTGCTTCGGCGCGGTCAAAATCGTGTCGACCTTCCCGCTTTCCAGTATTTCGCCGTTCCGCATAACGGCTACTCGGTCTGCATATTTGGCGACGAGACCAAGATCATGTGTAATGAGAAGCACTGTCGTGCCCAGCTCACGTGTGAGCGCGACCATCACATCCAGAACCTGTTTCTGCACAATCACGTCAAGTGCCGTTGTCGGCTCATCTGCGATCAGCAGTTTCGGTCTCGGCAACAAGACGGAGGCCAGCATGATCCGTTGTCGCAACCCGCCCGAAAATTGGTGTGGGAAGCGGTGCAAGGCGGCAGCTGGATCCGGCACGCGGACTTTTGCCAGAAGCTCGCATGCCATCTCCCGTATCTTCGGCAAGGACAGCTTGGTGTGGAGCCGCATGGCTTCGGCAAGCTGCGTGCCGATCGGTAGTGACGGATTCAGCGAGACCATCGGCTCTTGAAAGATCAATCCAACCTTGCTGCCACGAACGCTACGCCAACGAGACTGCGGCGCCTTGCTCAGGTCATCGCCGTCCAGAACCAACCTCTCCGCAGCTGACGTTGCGGCAGGCGGAAGAAGGCCCAAAAGACTGCGCCCCAGCAGTGTCTTGCCGGAACCGGATTCTCCCACCAGCGCAAACACTTCTCCACGCTCCAGTCTGAGCGAGGCGTTCCGGACGACATGCCTGTCCCCGAACGAGATGCTGAGGTTCTTGAGGTCAAGAATGTACTGCCGTTCGCCCGAGTTCATGTTTGTAAACCCGGATCAAAACGTTCGCGCAAACCATCGCCGATGAAGTTTATGGCAAGCACGCAGGCAGAGAGTGTAATGCCGGGAAAAAGCCCCAGCCAAGGCGCCGTCATGATGAATTGGCGACTGTCGGCGAGAAGGCCACCCCAGGTCGCGGCGGGGGGTGGCGCACCGAGACCGAGAAAGCTCAAGGCGCTTTCGATCAACAGGGCTTGTGCGGCGAGAGTGGCTGCGACGACGGCAATCGGCGTAACGCAGTTGGGTGCAACATGGCGCAGGAAAATCGTTGTTTCGCTTGTCCCGAAGAGCCGGGCTGCACTGACAAATTCCTTCTCGCGGACCGAGAAAACCGAACTGCGCAATACGCGTGCAACTGACGGCGCGGAAGCCAGGCCCACGGCCACAGCGACACCCGTTGCCGACGGACCGAGGACTGCCATGATCAAGAGAGCAAGCAGCAGCGCCGGCAGCGCCGTGAGGGAATCGACAATCGCCGATATCAGAGTATCGATCCACCCGCCGCGATAACCCGCAACGGCGCCCAACGATCCTCCGACAAAAAGGGCCACCAGTGTGGCGAAGCCACACACCGCAAAACTCAATGGCCCGGCTGCGAGAACGCGGCTGAAGAGGTCGCGGCCATATTGATCCGTGCCGAACCAATGTTGAAGGGATGGCGGTCGAAGCTGCGCCGACAGATCGACAGCCAGTGGATCGTAATTTGGCGCGCGTGCGAGCAACAGAACGGCGGCTGCGGCCAGCAGCATCCAGCCGTATAAGCGGAATGTGTGTGGCATATTCCGCCTCACAGCCGCACCCGTGGATCGAGAAGCGGGTAAAGCATGTCCACAAGCAAGTTCATCAGGATGTAGATACAGGCGACAAACAGCGCGATCCCCTGAACAACGGGATAATCGCGGGCATAGATGGAATCGACGAGCAGACGGCCAAGTCCGGGCAATGTGAATACGGTCTCGATAACAGCAGCGCCGGCGAGCAATGCGCCAAGAACCCAACCGGCGAAAGTGAGTGTGGGCGCGAAGGCATTTTTGAGGACATGGCGCAGAAGCACCGCGCCATCGCTCAGCCCTTTCGCATAGGCGTGCGTCACATATTCCATGCGCAGCACGTCAATCGCCGATGCCCGCATCAGCCGGACAAAACTTCCGGCCTGTGCCAGAGCCAGACAGGCCACGGGTAATACAAGATAAGCAACGCCGGCATAGCCAATGGTGGGAAACCAATGCAGATAGATTCCGAACACCAGAATAAGCAGCAAGCCCACCCAGAAACTCGGCACCGAGAGAAAAAGGATGGATACGAAAACAATCGAGCGATCCGCCAGACGACCCCGCTGCCACGCGGCTACCAGGCCGGCGGGCACGGCGAAAAACAGGGCGACGGCCATCGCAACGACAACAACCCGTGCGGTTATCCAAAATCTGTCGGCTATGAGGGTGGTGACTTCCTGGCCGGTGACGACGGAGTGGCCAAGATTCAAGGTCAAAACGGACTTCAGCCAAAGAAAATATTGCACGATGAAAGGCTGATCCAATCCCAGGCTTCTGCGAGCGTCGACAATAGCCTGCGGATTTTGAATGTCTCCCACCATCAACAGAACGGGATCGCCGGGAATGAGACGTATCAGGATGAAAACCGTCAGAGAGACGACAAGAAGCGTCGGCAGCACCATGGCCATTTTGCGCAGCACATAGGTCATTGTGGGCGTCCGCTTGGCGCGCGTATGTCCACGCCCCAAAGCCGCGGTTTCGCCGCCGACCAGGCATCGTATCCGGATATTCTGTCCGATACAGCATCGATGACGGTGGCACCGTAGAGATTGATCATGGGTACGTCGGCAAGCATGAGCCGATGCATGTCGTCGAACAATTTCGATCGATTGGCGGCTTCGGGCAACACGCTCGCCCGCTCGGCCAACTTCAGCGCTTCTCCGTTTTGCCACTGCATCCACGGATTTTCGTGCATCACGCCAAGCACGCTTTGAAACGCAAAAAGCGGGTAGGGGCGGCCCGAAAAGCCGAAGGACATCAATTGAAAGCGGCGCGCCGGAACATTCGCCAGCTGTGTGGCCCACTCCAAGACTTCGAGCCGAACGTTCAAGCCAACCTTGCGCAACATGCTTTGAACGATAATGGCGTTATCGAACATGGCGGGGTAGCGCTTGTTGGCCTGCAGCAGAATGGGCTCGCCCCGATAGTCCGCTTCGCGCAGCAAGCGCCGCGAGGCTTCCGGATCGTAGGTGTAGCCCTGCTCGTCGACCTCGTCGTGGTAAGGGGATGCCCTCGAGATGACGGAGGGGTTGGCGCGTGCTCTTCCGAAGGTGGCGCCCTTGGCGAGCGCGCGATAGTCGATCGCATGTGCGATGGCTTCGCGGACCAGCTTGTTCTTGAGGATAGGGTCGTCTGTGTTCAGCAGTAGCGCCAGCCATTCGATGCTTGGCGACTGCAAAATTCGAATGGAAGGCTCCGAAGCCAATTCTCCCAGGTCGGACGGCTGAAGGCCGGTGACGATGTCGATCTGTCCGGAATAGAGTGCCGCGCGCGCGGCGGCAGCATCGGGGATCACGTCCCACCGGATATATTTTGCAAGCGCCTGCTTTGCGCCGGCATAACCGCTGCGTGGTTCAGGGCGCGGGCGATAGCCATCGAAGCGTTTGAGCAGCACAAACTGCCCGCGGCGCCATTGGGCGATTTCATAAGGCCCGGTTCCGATAGGCTTGATCCAGTGGCCCGACGCATTCACAGAGTCGGGATGCAGGACTGCACCCAGGCATTGGAAATTCGCCATCTGCTCCAGCAGCAGGTAATTGGGGTTTGCGAGGTGGAACACGACCGTCAATGAGTCCGGCGTGTCTATCGCACTGATCTTTATGCCATGCGTCCCGTCATACCAGTCGCGGCAGAGAAAGCGGGTTTTGGGATCGAGCAGGCGCTCCCAGCTCCATTTCACTTCGCGAGAGGTAACCCGTGCGCCATTTTGGAATTTGATTCCTGTTCGAAGATGGAAGGTGTAGCGCGTGCCGTCTGAAGAAACTTCATAGGTGTCCGCGAGCATCGGGGCGACGTGAAAATTCTCGTCATATGCAACCAGCCCCTCCACCACATGGGCGAGGACGGCGTCCGTAATCGCGTCGCGATCGACGCCAGGATTGGTTCCGCGGATGTCGGAAGGTATCGCAATGCGGATTTCGTCTGGCGGAGGTGATGTGCCCACCGCTCTTGAGCATCCGGCCACGGCCGCCAAGAGAACGGCAATGACCGCCAGTCTTGATGCCAAATTCACTGCGCCTGTTCGGGTGTGGGTTGATTGCAGGAAAGATCATATTTCCAGAACACGGCCCCACGATAGGGAGCGGGCGCGATAATCGCGCTGCGCTCCGTTACATCCATAATGATGGTGGCAACCGTCGAAGATGTTCCCCCACCCGGACCTTCCACCGGAGATCGGCAGACGGCGTGTGGCGCACCCCTGCGATCGGCAAACGCCTGCTTGAGATCTGCAACGTCGATGGCGCCGCGCTTGGCCGACAGCATATTCCGGACGCGATCTTCCCGGTGCAGCGAATCAGGCGTCACGTGAAGGCCGAGATCGGTCATCTTTGCCTGGGCGCCAACGGAGACGAAGTGGTTGGCATGGACCAAAAGACCGTTCTGCGGCCGCACCCAAAAGACTTCCGGCGGCGTGGCTTCCAGATCGACGCCTTCGCCCTCCACATGGCTCATCATGATATTCGTCGAGAATGACCGCGGGGCCAGAAGCACCTTGCGGATGGCCTCGGTATAATTCGGTTCCTCCAGCACCGCGCGGCGAACCAATGGCACCGGAATGCCGGCGCGGCCGAAATCATGCTGACATTTGAGAAAATTCCCGGTGATCGCGAGGCCCGCGGAATTGAAACCACAGCGTGCCAGCATTCCGGCTTCGACCATTGTCAGGATATCCGGGCCATCGTCGCGCCGGATGCGCAAGACTATGGCTGAATTTTCGCACGCCGCCTGCCAATCCCAGTTTTGTCCGTGGAGCAGAGTCCCGCGGGCGGTGATCTCCGGAAGCACAATGGCACCGGTGCAGCCTTCGTCCGTCTCTTCGAGAACGTCTTCGGGCCGAGAATTGCCGTGCATCATCTCGGTTCGTGCGTTCAGGGCGATGATATCTTCCGTGGGAACATCGCAACCTTTTGCGATGCCAACGATCTCCTCCAGCATCCGCGGCGCGTAGGCTTCGATCCGGGGCATGAACTGCGCGGCGACCTCGCGGACGGCCGGCCAATTATATCCGGAGCGGGCAAAGGCTTCCCGATAGATCGCCAGGCTGATGTTGATGCGAGAAACGGCCTGCTTTCCATACTGCACGCCGCGTTCGAATGGTGCTCCCGAAATATCGATGAGTGGAAAATGACTCATATACGCCCCTTTGTTGCGTCCCTGCCTGGCCCGCTGGCCGACCGATTTGTATTACATGTAAATAGAAAACAATTCCAGACCTGGCAAGGTTGCCCTGCCCGAGGAATACGCCCGAGTTTGCATCTCGGTTCGGGCGTTGCCAACAGGAAAATTGTATTCTATCTACGGAAAATACTAAGCCTCTACCGGTTCCGCGGCAGCGTCGCGCTGCCCGGTCCGTGACAGGAACGATTCCTGATAGAGGCGGCTGGAGGTTTGCAGGTGGTGACGCAGCAGATGGGCCGCCCAATCGCGATCGCCCGCTTCGAGCGCATCTATGATGGCGATGTGCTCCTGACAGGATTCCGTAAGCCGATCGATGTGGCGGGCCTTGTATTCCATCAGCCGGCGAAGCTTGTTCTGTTGTTTGATCATCTGCGCAAAAAATCGGTTGCCGGACATCGCGGCCAGCATCTCATGAAAGGCGGCGTTGGTTTCGAAAAATTCGGTTCGGCTGATCTTGTGTGCGCCTTTGCGCAAAAGTTCCTCATGCTGTTCGCGCGATTTCGCAAGCTTGCGAAGATCCGGGGCATAGGTGGGTTCCAGAAGGCCGGACGGCTCGACCAGAACCCGGACGCGGTAACTTTCCATAACGGCTTCGGGGGAATTCAGGATGGGCTGGATCGTCCAGCCCACGCCGGCACTGCGCTCGACCACGCCTTCCTTGGCCAGTCGCCACAGGACGCGTGTGACCAATCCCCGCTGAACCTCGTAGCGGCGGATAAGATCGATTTCCGTCACCTCTTCCTTCCAATGCCCTCTGACGATATCGCGAACAACATTGGAATAAAGCTTCTCTTCCTCCGACATCGGAATGCCGAGGCGTCCGAGGTTGATCGAACCCGGCGTGACGGCGAGAAAATAGCCGCGGTTGGCAACGACTTTAAGGACGCCGATTTTTTCCAGATAGTTCAGCGTGGCCCGGACAGGAGTGCGCGAAACGCCAAAAAGCGCCGCGAATTTCTCCTCGGTCAGGTGCTGGCCCTTCTCCAGATCGTTGTCCTTAATGTATTCAACGATCTGCAGCGCAATCTTGGCTTGAAGATCGCTGATACGCTGGGTCTTTTTCGGCACTGGGCGGCGTCCTGCAATAACGGCGGCTGGCGGGCTGACTGGACTCTATCATAAACAAATACAGGAACGGGTGAAATGGCTTCTGAGCGTGCTGACTTGGGATATTACGACACCGGGCGAACGCCCTTCTTTGCGCTGCAGGCCGATCCCCGATTTTCCTATTGTTTGTTCGTCCCGCCCGACTATCGCGAATCAAATAAAGCTTATCGCCTGATTGTCTTGGTCCACGGCACAGAACGCAGTGCCGCAGCCTATCGTGACGCCTTTGCCGACCTGGCAGTCGAGCGGGATTGCATCATTCTGGCGCCCCTGTTCGCTGCGAACATGACATCGGCCAACGATCTGAGCAGCTACAAGTTTATCCGGTATGGCGGCATCAATTACGACGATATCCTGTTCGCCATGGTGGCGGAGGTTGCCGCCAAATATCGGCTGAAGTCCGAAAAGTTTTCGCTCTACGGCTTTTCCGGCGGTGGTCATTTTGCGCACCGGATGTTCATCCTCCACCCCGAAAGATTGGAGGCAGTTTCGATCGGGGCGCCCGGCCTTGTCACGCTGCTCGATCCATTCAAAGCCTGGTGGGCCGGCATTTCCGACTTGGAGAAACGGTTCGGCAAGACACTCAACCTCGACGCCATGCGAACGGTCCCGGTGCAGATGGTGATCGGCGATCAAGATACCGACACGTGGGAAATCACACTGGATCGGACATCGGAATGGTGGGTGGAAGGGGCCAACGATGCCGGCGTAACGCGGCTCGATAGGATCGCTTCACTCAAAAAAAGCTTTGAAGACCATGGCATTGCCGTACGTCTCGATCGCGTGCCCGGCGCGGCGCATCTGGGCATCGCCATGTTCCCCTCTGTGATCGCATTCTTCGCCGACGTGCTCAGCGGGCGTGCATGACGCATTGTTTTTTATCTGTCTTAGACTCAATTGACAAGAATGTCCGCCAAAGGAAAATCTCATTATAATCATAAACTTGTGTAATATCCTCTTTCTCTGTTTGAACCAGACTTGTTTTTTATCGATATTAGATACAAGATTGGAAAGGTGCTGCTGACTGTTCGGCCGCATGTAAGAGGGGCAATTCATATGCACAAGAGAACTTCGCTCGCCGCAATGTTGAGCGCTTCTGCTGTATTCCTCGGTTCCAACGCGTTCGCAGCCGATAGCGATTCCGTGGAAACCGTCACCGTAACCAGTTCTCGTATCTCGACCGATCTTAAGACGTTCGCCGGTTCGGTAACCGTCATCAGCCGTGACGACGTGCTCACCCAGACAAAATTTTCCAACGATCTGGGGCAATTGTTATCCAATTCGATTCCCGGTCTCGCGGTATCTTCGAGCGGCAGCTACTCAAATTTTGATCAGACCCTGCGCGGGCGCAAACCGGCGATCTTTATCGACGGCATACCGGTCAGCGTGACCTTGCGTGACGGCGGCCGCGACAATCGGCTAATCGGCACCAATGCCATCGGCGGTATCGAGGTTGTGAGTGGCGCCACGGCAATTTATGGCCTTGGCGGCGCCGGCGGCTTGATCAACTACGTCACGCGGACGCCGGGAGAAGGCGCACCGGAATTCGAGACCAACGGCAGCTTTGGCGGGTCATTGACGAACTTTTCCGACAGCGCGAATTTCTCAGTCGGTCAGAGCGCGCTTGGGCGATTTGACAACTTCTCTTACGTCGTTACGGGAAATTTCGAGAAGTACAATTCGCTTTTCGATGCCGATGGCGATCGCATTCCGCCCGATCCGCAAAGCCAGGGCGGCATCGCCGACACGAAGACCTACAATTTCTTT
>Ga0134125_10011131_pt1 | contig 10084 bp, 10 predicted proteins | sample KB31751_FD_96464 | JGI IMG/M metagenome (GOLD analysis project Ga0134125, IMG submission 96464) | Terrestrial soil microbial communities with excess Nitrogen fertilizer from Kellogg Biological Station, Michigan, USA - KB3-175-1 | ecosystem: Environmental > Terrestrial > Soil > Unclassified ... | reverse complement strand
CCCGGCGCAAGCCCTTGGGTTCAAGGCAACCGGAGCGGGGCGTGCGCCCCGCGAGCGCACTCCAGGTTTGCGAGCCGGGCAACGAAGCCGGGGGCCCGGCGCATGAAGGGCCAAGCCCTTGTGTTCAAGGGAAGCGGAGCGGGGCGTGCGCCCGGCGAGCGCACTCCAGGTTTGCGAGCCGGGCGGCGAAGCCGGGGGCCCGGCGCATGAATAAGTGAAGTGATATCCTGAGAGAGCACAATGCACAAAAACCTAGAGATTCTACTCGAGGTGCAGGGGTTGGAGTTGCGGCTGCGCGAACTGGACGCCGAGGTCGCCTCGTTGCCCCGCAAACAGGCGGCCAGCGAAGCGCGCCTGGCGGGAAGCAAACAGGCGGTCGAGCGCGCCAAAGCGGCCGAGTCCAGCGGCCAGAGCGAGCGCCGCCAGGTGGACCGTGAGATCGAGAGCCTCAAGGAAAAAATTGCCAAGATCCGCAGCCACTCGGGCGACGTGAAGACCAACCAGGAGTATCGCGCCCTGCTGGATGAGATCGCGTTTGCCGAAGCCCAAATTGCCAAGCATGAGGAACGGCTGTTGGAGATCATGGAGCAGGCCGAGGCGCTGAGCCGCGCCGTCAAGGATGCCGAAGCTGAATTGATGCGCCAGCTCACCGCGGTGGAGGCCGAGACCAAGGCTTTGGCCGAACAGAGCGGACGCGACCGGGAGGAACGGCAGCGGGTGGCGGCGCAGCGCGACCAGTTGCGCGGCCAAGCCGACGAGACCTGGTTGCGGCGCTTCGACCGTGTGCTGCGCATGCGCGGCAATGCGATGGCGGCCGTGGACCGGGAAGCTTGTTCGGGGTGCCGGGTGCGCCAGCGGCCCCAGTTCCTGCAGGAGATGGAGATCCAGCCGGAGCGCCTGTTTGTGTGCGAAAGCTGCGGACGTATTCTCTATCTGGAAGCCGCGAAAGTGTCCAGCGACTAAGCCGTTGTCCTCCAAGGAGTCCTCCGCCATGAGCGCAGGGGCCAAGCCGGGCACGCTCTATGTAGTGGCCACGCCCATCGGCAACCTGGAAGACATCACCTACCGCGCCGCGCGGGTGCTGGGCGAGGTGGCGCTGATCGCCTGCGAGGACACGCGCCACAGCCAGAAGCTGCTGGTCCACTACGGCATCCGGCGGCCGGTGATCAGCCTCTACCGGGAAAACGAAGCCCAACGCGCCGGCGAACTCGTGTCTCGGATGGAGGCGGGCGAGGACGTCGCCTTGATCACCGATGCGGGGGCTCCCACCCTCTCGGATCCAGGTGCTCGGCTGGTGGAGCGCGCCGTCGCGGCTGGCCTGCGGGTCACACCCCTGCCAGGACCTTCGGCTCCGGTGGCGGCGCTGATGGCAAGCGGCAGCGACGCCCCGGCTACGTTCGCCGGCTTCCTGCCCTCGCGCACGGGAGAACGGCAGCGCTGGCTCCAGGGATGGCGCGCACGTGGCAGCGGAAATTTGGTGGTGTTTGAAGCGCCCCACCGCTTGCTCGCCGCGCTGGCGGACATGGCCGAGGTTCTGGGTCCGGAACGGCGCTTGGTGGTGGCGCGGGAGCTGACCAAGCTCCACGAGGAGTTTATCCGCGGTACGGTAGCCGAGGTGCAACAGCGCTTCGCCGCCCAAGCGCCCCAGGGCGAGTTCACTCTGGTAGTGTTGGCGGCGGATCCGGCGGCCCAGCAGGCCGCGGCCCGCGCCCGTGCCGACCAGGATCTCGCGCCGGGCATGAGCCGCGACGAGCTCAAACGGCTCGCCCGGGCCACGGGTATGGGGAAAAGCGAGCTCTATCGCCGGATGCAGCAGCTTCGGGGTAAGATAAAAGATTGATGGGGGGTGATTGATTTGGCAGAAGTCCGCCTACAAGAAGGCGAATCACTGGAAAATGCGCTGCGGCGCTTCAAGCGCAAGGTCCAGCAGGAAGACATCATCAAGGAAGTCAAACGCCACTCCTTCTACCTGAAACCGGGAGAAAAGATGCGGTTGAAGCAAGCCTTGGCGCGCAAGCGCAACCGCAAAAAGGCCCGGCGCGAAGGCGGCGAATAATCGCGCCTGCGAACCGTACTTGCCAGGGCCGGCGCCCGAGCGCCGGCCCTTCGTGTGTTTAATTCGGTTGGGCGGCGGCGGCGATGGCGTTCAGGATGCCGTCCAATGAGCAGCCGCTGCGCCCGAACTCGACTGCGGCGGCTTGGGCGCCGGCGGGGGAGATCCCGTAGCCACGGCCGCTGAGGAAGGCCCGGATCACTTCGCTGGCGCCGCAGTAGTCGGTTCCGAGTTGCAGTAGGTGCGTCCGCAAACCCTCCAAATCCTCGCGTTCGATGTGCTCCAGCATGATTGTTTGCCTCCTCCCCGCTTGCTCGGGCGCCTCCTGGCATCGCAGGCTGTTTATTAGACTCGCTACTCTTCGATACGTTGCAAAGGCAGCGTTGGTTGCGCCGCGCGTCCGGACCCGGAGCGGGGTGTGGGGGGTATACTGGACTCTCGCCTGCCATGCCGGTTTCTAAACCCAGAAAAATCCGTTCCACCACCGTGTTGAGCGTGCGCGCGCGCGGGAGCGTCGTGCTGGCCGGCGACGGCCAAGTGACGCTCGGCGACGGCGTCATCAAACATCACGCCCGCAAAATCCGCAAGTTGTACAACGCCAAAGTGTTAGCCGGATTCGCCGGGTCCACAGCCGATGCATTCTCCCTCTTCAGCCGGTTCGAAACCAAGCTCGAGCAGTACCACGGCAATCTGAGCCGCTCGGCGGTCGAACTGGCCAAGGATTGGCGAACCGACCGGGCTTTACGTCACCTGGAGGCGCTTCTGGTGGTGTCCGATGAGCTGGATACCTTCCTCTTGAGCGGCCAGGGGGATGTGATTGAACCCGACGATGGCATCTGCGCCATCGGCTCCGGCGGTCCCTACGCCTTGGCGGCCGCGCGGGCGCTGCTCCGCCATAGCCAGCTCTCCGCGCGCGAGATCGCCGAGGAGGCGCTGCGGATTGCCGCCGACATCTGCATCTACACCAACCGGGAATTGACCGTCGAGGAGCTGCCCTCGAGCCGCCCCGCCACGGTGGGCGAAACCGCTTCCTGAGCCTTACGTTATGGCACTTTACCTGCCCGCGACCAGCGAAGAAGAAGAAGGCCCGGCGCTCGACGAACTCACTCCGCGTGAAATCGTGGCCGAACTCGACAAGCATGTCGTCGGCCAGCCCGCCGCCAAGCGGGCGGTAGCGGTGGCGCTGCGCAATCGCATCCGCCGGCAGAAGTTGGCGCCCGAGCTGGCCGAGGAGGTGATGCCCAAGAACATCATCATGATCGGGCCCACCGGGGTGGGCAAGACCGAGATCGCGCGGCGCTTGGCCCGCTTGTCGAACTCGGCGTTCCTCAAAGTGGAAGCGTCCAAGTTCACCGAAGTGGGCTATGTGGGCCGGGACGTCGAGAGCATGATCCGCGACCTGGTCGAGATCGCCATTGATATGGTGCGGGAGGAGAAGCTCGACGAGGTTGGCGACAAGGCCGAGCAGAACGCCGAAGAGCGGCTGCTGGATTTGTTATTGCCGCCCGCGGCTGCCGCCGAGCCCGCGGACCCCGCCAAGAGCCCCAAGGAACTGGGTTTTGCTCTGGTTCCCAACCCCGCCAGCGGCGGTTCCACACCGCCGCCCGCCGCGCCTACCGACCAGTCCCGCAAGACGCGAGAGAAGCTGCGTGCGCAACTGCGCGAAGGCAAGCTCGACGACAAAATGGTGGAGGTGGAAACGCGGGAGCGGAATTTCCCCAGTTTTGAGTTCATCACCAACCAGGGCGTGGAGGAGATGGACATCAATATCAAGGACATCCTTCCCAACCTCTTCGGCCAGAAGACCAAGAAGCGCAAGATGAAGGTCTCCGAGGCCATGGACTACCTTACGCAGGAAGAGGAGCAACGCCTGGTCGATATGGACCAGGTCACGCGCACCGCGGTCGAGCGCGTCGAACAGGGTGGCATTATCTTCCTCGACGAGATTGATAAGATTGCCGGTCGCGAGGGCGGCCACGGTCCGGATGTGAGCCGGGAAGGCGTGCAGCGCGACATTCTGCCCATCGTCGAGGGTACCACCGTCAACACCCGCTACGGGATGGTGCGTACCGATCACATCCTGTTCATTGCGGCGGGCGCCTTCCACGTCTCCAAGCCGAGCGACCTGATACCGGAGCTGCAAGGGCGCTTCCCGATCCGTGTCGAGCTCGATTCGCTGACCCTCAACGATTTTGTTCGCATCCTGAAGGAACCCAAAAGCGCGCTGATCAAGCAGTACACCGCCTTGCTCGAGACCGAGGGCGTGCACCTGACCTTCACTGACGACGCGCTGCAGGAGATCGCCAGCCTTTCGGCGCGGGTGAACGAGTCCACCGAAAATATCGGCGCGCGCCGGCTACACACCATCATGGAGCGGGTTCTGGACGAGATCTCGTTCCAGGGTTCCGAGGCGACGGCAAAAGACATCGTGATCGACGCCGCTTACGTCAAGGTGCAGCTCGAAAGCATTGTCAAGGACCAGGACCTGTCGCGCTATATTCTCTGACATGCGAGCCGGACTTTGGGGGATTGGCTGGTGGGGACTAGCCGGCCTGTGGCTCGCGGGCTGTGCCCAGGTCGGTCCGGTCTTGCCGCCCTCGGCGCACTTGCCGCACCCGATTGACGATCTGCGGGCCACCCGGCGAGGATCCTTGGTGGCACTGGCCTTCACTCCGCCACGCACCACCAGCGACGGACTCCCGCTGCGGGGCCCGCTCGCCTATAACTTCTGCGCCTGGCCTGGCGTCGTCGGTCAGGCGCCTCCCCCGGCCCACCCCCCCCGGCAGCCGCTGCCAGGGCGAATTTCCAGCGCGCCCACGTCGAGTTCCCCGGTGCCGGAGCAAATTCCCAGCCCCCGCGCGCGGAATATAGGTGGAGCGGAAACCCCGGCAGGTGCGGCCATGCCCGCGTGTCCGCGGGTGCGCACGCTGCCGGCGAACGTGATGCAAGCCAGCGATCTCGGCACATCCGGGCTGGTGACGGTGGCGCTCTATGCGGTCAATCGGCAGGGCGAGGGCGCCGGGTGGTCCAACCCGGTGACCGTGCCGCTCACCCAGGTAGGCCCCCCACCGGATCTACTTTCGGTGCAGCCCACGGCGGCAGGCGTGCAGTTGCACTGGCGGCTCCCCACGCCCATTCCCGCGCGCATCGCGGTGTACCGCGGCGGCGAACGTATTGCCGAGCTGGATGGCAATGCGTCCTCGTACCTTGACGACCGCATGCAGTGGAACCAGCATTACCAGTACTGGTTGCGGAGTGGTGCGGGATTGGGAGACGAAGCGGTGGAGAGCGCCGACTCCCAGCACCGGGATGCGGATACCCGGGATGTATTCCCGCCGCCGGTGCCGGCCGGCCTGCAGGCGGTGGCCGGCGTAGGGGGAGTGGATCTGTCCTGGAACGCGGTCAATGCCCCCGATCTGGCGGGCTACATCGTTTACCGCCAAGCCGCGGGCGCGGGGAATTGGGAAAAACGCAACGGCGCCCTCGCGCCAACTCCGGTTTATCACGATCCGGCAACCCCCGGGCATTATACCTACGCGGTGACCGCCGTGGATCGCGCCGGAAATGAAAGCCCACGCTCGGCGCCCGTAGACGTGAGCGTGAGCCTGAACAGTACGGTGACTCCGGGAAGCAAGTCCCCACCCGGAGTGGGGGAATTGACCGTCTCGCGTTTTCTCCCTAGCGTTAGGGGCAATGCCCGAGAGTTCTCCAACCCCATTGGCGCTCTGGCTCGGCCTCGTCGTTACCCCCGGTTTGGGGCAACGCGGCGCGCAGCGCCTGCTTGACACGTTCCGCACTCCCGAGGCTATCTACGCCGCCGCGCTCACCGAGTTGGAAGCCTGCCAACTCGGGCCCGGCGTTGCCCAGCGGCTCTGCGACGGCCGCGCCGCGGCGCTGGGTGCCGAGGAGGCTGCCCGGGCGGCCGTGCTGGGTGTACAGATCGTGACGCGGGGTGATCGTGCCTACCCCGAACTGCTGCGCGAGATCTACGACCCGCCTACCGTGCTTTACGTCAAAGGCGACGTGGAAGCGCTCGATCGCTTTGGCGTGGCGCTCGTGGGTACCCGACGCCCTTCAATTTATGGGCGGCTTATGGCTGAGCGCATGGGACGGGATCTCGCGCTGTGGGGGCTGACCATATTCAGCGGTCTGGCGCGGGGGATCGATGCGATTGGACAAAAGGCCTGCGTTGAGGCCCATCGGCCCACGGTGGCGGTGTTGGGAACCGGCGTGGATATTGTGTATCCGAGTGAGAACAGAAAGCTGGCTGAGGCGATTCTGGCGGCGGGCGGCGCCATCGTATCCGAGTTTCCGCTGGGCACCATTCCCGCCGCGCAGAACTTCCCCATTCGGAACCGGGTGATCAGCGGCATGGCGCTGGGAGTGCTTGTAGTGGAAGGAGGTGAGTTTAGCGGCTCGCGCATTACCGCTCGCATGGCTCTCGAGCAGAATCGGGATGTATACGGCGTACCCGGCATGGCGACACAGAAGCAGGCCTGGCTGCCCAATATGCTGATCCGCCAGGGAGCGAAGCTCGTCACCGAGGCGGCGGACGTGATTGAGGAGTTGCCCAGCGCGGTCCGAGCCCGTCTGGAACCTCCTCTGCGTCAACTAGATACATCCAATCCCGCAATGACCATCTGCGCTGACGCGGCGGCCGTGTTGGCACAATTGCGGGTGGACGACGCGACCCATGTTGACGAAATCGTGAACCGGCTCGATAATAAGGTCACAGCTCCGGAGATCCTGGCCCAGTTGTTTGAACTGGAGATCGAGGGCAAAATCCGGCAGCTTCCCGGAAAAAAATATTTGAGGGTAAGCTAGAGGTTGCCAGTGCCGGTTGCCGCCTCGGGAGTGGTGGGTCATTGCAGGCCCGGATGTCGTCCCGTGAACGATCGCTCTTGACAGATCCGACATCTTTCCATGGCTAAATCCATCGTCATCGTCGAATCGCCCGCCAAGGCCAAAACCATCACCAAGTACCTGGGGGCGGACTTCGAGGTCCTGGCCTCGCTGGGTCACGTCATGGACCTGCCCAAGCGGGATCTTGGCATCGATATCGAGAACGGCTTCGAACCTACCTACACGGTGATCCCCGGCAAGGAAAAGGTGCTGGCGCAGTTGAAGAAGGAAGCCAAGAAGGCCAAGGCGATTTACTTGGCGGCCGACCCCGACCGCGAAGGGGAAGCGATCTGTTTTCACTTGGCGCATGAACTGGCGGGGGATGGGGCGGCGAAGAAGCCGATGCAGCGCGTCGCCTTCAACGAGATCACGAAAAAGGGAGTTCAGGAAGGTTTCGCTCATCCCGGGGCGATTGATCAGAACCTTGTGGACGCCTACCAGGCCCGCCGGGCTCTGGACCGGATTGTGGGTTACCAAATCTCGCCGCTGCTCTGGGACCGAGTGCGGCGCGGCATCTCCGCCGGGCGCGTGCAGACGCCGGCGCTCCGCCTCGTGGTGGAGCGGGAAGCCCTGATCAAGGCGTTCGTCAAGCTGGAGTACTGGACGCTGGACAGTCATTTGTCGGCGGGCAAAGCTCCCTATTTCGACGCCCGGCTATATCGGCAGTACCAGCCGGACGGCAAGCTGCCCAAGGAGGAGATCCAGGTCGAAAACGGCGAGCAGGCCGAGGCGTTGCGGGCGGCGCTCGAGACCGCGGCGTATGCGGTGCGCAGCGTTGAGACCAAGGAACGCAGGCGCAATCCGCAGCCGCCGTTTATCACCAGTAGGCTGCAGCAAGATTCGGGGCGCAAGCTGCGGTTTAGCGTCAAGCGCACCATGATGATCGCCCAGCGCCTGTATGAGGGGGTGGAGCTGGGGTCGGAAGGCCTGCAAGGCCTGATCACCTACATGCGCACCGACTCGACCCGCGTCTCCGAGGACGCCTTGGCCGAGGCGCGCGAGTTCGTCGGGAAGCAATTTGGCGTCGGCTATTTGCCGGAGCAAGCCAATCGCTTCGCCAGCAAGAAGGGCGCGCAGGACGCGCACGAAGCCATCCGTCCCACCTCGGCCTTGCGTGATCCCGATTCCGTCAAGAAGTACCTGGGGGAGGACGAGTACAAGGTCTATAAGCTGATCTGGCAGCGGTTTATCGCTTCGCAGATGCTGCCCGCCCTCTTTGACCAGACGGCCGTGGACATTGAGGCGATTGCTACCCAGGGCAAGCTCAACGGTGCCAAGTTCCAGCTCAAGACCACCGGTTCCGTGCTGAAGTTCGACGGATTCTTGAAGGTCTACGAGGAGAGCAAGGATAAGGAAGACGAAGAGGACGAGGCGCTCAAGCACAAGCTGCCGGCCTTGGCCAATGGTCAGGCGTTGAAGCTGCTGTCGGTCAAGAGCGAACAGCATTTTACCGAACCTCCGCCGCGCTACACCGAAGCGTCGCTGGTCAAGGAACTGGAAGAGAAGGGGATCGGGCGTCCCTCGACCTACGCCGCCATCCTCTCTACCATTCAGGATCGCGGTTACGTTACCAAGGTGGGGGGCAAATTCCATCCCACTGAGCTGGGCACGGTGGTCAATGAACTCTTAACCAGCAACTTTAAGGACATCTTCGAGCTCCAGTACACCGCCCGCATGGAAGAGAAGCTCGACGAAATTGAGGATGGGCGCGAGAAATGGACCGACACCCTGGCGGAGTTCTACCGCCGCTTTTCGGAGAACCTGGGGTACGCCGAAAAGCACATGCAGGACTACAAGCGCATGGAAACGCCCACGGAGCACGTGTGCGAGAAGTGCGGCAAACCCATGGTCATCCGCTGGGGCAAGCACGGGTCGTTCCTGGCCTGTAGCGGCTATCCGGAGTGCACCAACACGCGCGAGATCGCGCTCGATCTCCCCGATTTGGATTCAGCCGATGCCGGCCAGCATGAAAAAGAGGAGTTCTGCGAGAACTGCGGCCGGCCCATGGTGTTGAAGCGCGGCCGCTTCGGTCAGTTCTGGGCCTGCACCGGCTATCCCGACTGTAAGACCACCCGCCGCTTGGACGCCCAGCAGAAACAGGCCGACCGCAAGCTGGAGGAGGCCTGCCCCCAGTGCGGCAAGAATCTGGTGGTGAAGCACGGGCGGTACGGGGAATTCACCGCCTGCTCCGGGTACCCGGACTGCAAATACATCAAACAGAATCTCGTTCCCGGCTTCAAGTGTCCGCAGTGCAAGGAAGGCGACATCGCCGAAAAGCGCTCGAAACGCGGCAAGACCTTCTACGGCTGCACCCGCTACCCGAAGTGCGACTTTAGCCTGTGGCAGCGGCCGGTGCCCGAGGCCTGCCCCAGTTGCCACCATCCCTATCTGTTGAAGAAGTTCTTGAAGGCGGGGCCGATGATCGTTTGCCCCCAGGAGGGATGCGGCTACGAGCGCCCGGCAGAGGACGAAGCGGCCGCCACCGGAACTCAGGGATAGCCCTGCGCCCTCCAGCCAACGGCCGGAATCAATCCCGCGGAAATTAATGTAGCGTCGGCCGCTACCGCACATCCCAGTGGCAGAGCGGAGGAAAACCACGCCGCCCAACGGGTTTTCATGTAATATGGATAGCGGGTTTCCGACGCTTGCGGGTCAGGCCGCGATTCACTTCGGGTCTATCCGGACAAGCACTCAGACCACAAGGAGATTACGTTTCATGAAGAAGACGCTCAGTCTCGCGACCCTGATCGCGACTTTCGGCCTCATGACCTTCGCTTTCGCGGCTCCGAAGACGGTGCGGGGCTACATTATGGACACCAAGTGCTCGACCAATGCCAAGATGAAGGGCAATGCCGAGTGCGCCAAGTCCTGCGTGTCCAAGGGTTCGCCCGCGGTGTTGGTCGAGGACAACGGCACCGTCCTGAAGATCGCCAACCAGGACAAGGTGACCGACGTGGTCGGTGAGCATGTGGCGCTGACCGGCGAAGTCGCCGATGGCAGCATCACCGTGGGCACCGCCAAGGCGGTTCCGGCCCGTCACAAGAAGGCCGCCACCAAGTAAGCCTTCCGACCGCAAGCAGCATGCAAAAAGGGGTGAGTCCCTCGGGGGACTCACCCCTTTTTTTGGTT
>Ga0134125_10011130_pt1 | contig 10084 bp, 6 predicted proteins | sample KB31751_FD_96464 | JGI IMG/M metagenome (GOLD analysis project Ga0134125, IMG submission 96464) | Terrestrial soil microbial communities with excess Nitrogen fertilizer from Kellogg Biological Station, Michigan, USA - KB3-175-1 | ecosystem: Environmental > Terrestrial > Soil > Unclassified ... | reverse complement strand
TTTGACCGTGCGACGGGCCATGTGGAGCTGTTTGGCGATTTCGTCATTGTCACAGCCCTGCAGAAGCAATTCAGCAATTTGCTGCTCCCGCGGACCCAGTGTCACTGCTTTCTCCTTCATTGCTTACTCCCCCGGAGTCAGTTCCCGCCCCTGGGTGAGGCGGTTACCTTAGAATTGCTACCACTTCTTTAAGATTTGCCTTTCGGCTGGACCAGTAGAAATGCTGTACAGATTCCCATAGCAGGAACCTTGCCAAGACTCCCCATAAATGGCAAAAAGTTGCAATTATTTTCCACAATGCCCCTAAAGCGTCGACCAGATATCGCATCTAACCAACTTGTGCGATGAAACGCACCAAAATAAGACAGAACGATAGGGCCAAAAAACCAAGAAAATAAAGCATTCAACGTGCTCACGGGCGGTTGGGCGCCCAAAGGGGCGATCCCAAATCGTTTTTCGAACGCTGCCGCACAATTTTTCTTGTCCTCTCGCGGATTCACAAGATCAAGTCACATCCAAGGTTGTCCGCAGACAATCTAAGCCAATTGCCTTAGGTCAAATTTCCATTTATTTCGATTGTCGCGGGAAGTTATTACTCTGTGCGGAAAAACAGGCGGTGGAGTTCGGGTTGCTTAATTCAAGCATAGCAGTTTATAGGGTGAAAATGGGACATGCCGGGGCGGGATATATTTTCCCTTGAATCATCAACTTCCGGAAAATGACGCTCCCCTTGGGTCTTGACAAAATGCCCGTCCCTGTCTCAATACCGGACTTTTAATAATCATCTGCTCATCCCGCGAAGGTTTGTTTTACACTTGCTCAAGATTCGCATGCCCCCAAAAGTTTCTGTCGTCATGCCCGTCTACAACGAACGCGCAACATTGCGCGCGGTCGTGGAACGCGTGTTGGCTGTCCCCGGCATGAATTTGGAATTGATCTGCGTGGATGACGGTTCAAAAGACGAATCCCGTGAGATCCTGGCCGACCTGGAGAAACACCACCCCGAAGTCCACGTCTTTTTGCAGCCCAAAAATATGGGGAAAGGCGCAGCCTTGCAGCGTGGCATCCGCGAGGCCACCGGAGAGTTTGTCCTAATACAGGACGCCGACCTGGAATACGATCCCTCCGATTACCCTTTGCTTCTGGATCCACTCATCCAGAACAAAGCCGACGTCGTCTACGGCTCGCGCTTTCTGGGCGCCGCCCCGCATCGCGTTCTATATTTCTGGCACTCGGTAGGGAACAAGCTGCTCACTTTGATCTCCAACTGCCTGACCAACATCAACCTCACCGATATGGAAACTTGCTACAAGGCGTTCCGCCGCGAGGTGATCCAGTCCATTCCTCTCGAAGAGCACCGCTTCGGTTTTGAGCCCGAGATCACTGTGAAGGTGGCCAAACGCCATCTGCGGATTTACGAAGTCGGCATCAGCTACTGGGGCCGCACTTACGAAGAAGGCAAAAAAATCGGCTGGAAGGATGGCGTTCGCGCGCTGTGGGTGATGCTGAAATACTCGATTAAGGAGCCGGTCACACAACCGCAGCATTTAATTGAAGCAGAAAAGAACCTCCACCCTGCGGTTCAGGAAGATTCCCTCGGCGTAAGAAATAGCGTAAGAAATTAAGAGCTAAGGGTTCATATTTCTTCGGGATATGCTTCTAGGCATTCCTCGTGTCAGAATCTAGACCGCCAAAAAAATTCACGAGGTTAGCCCTTGACGCGAATTACTACTCGGTAGACACTGCCCTCGCGGTTTTGCGGAGGTGTGTATGGATATTAGTTGGTTTTGGCAGAGCTTGGCATTCGAGCTTATTTGGAAATTCGGTGTCATTGCAGGGGGCACTTACTTGGTAGCCCTCGTTAAAGATAAGTGGCCAAAAATTTTCCCCTACATAATGGTCGGCCTAATAGGATTCACTTGCCTATCACTAATTATTTTTACCGTCACCGGGAACCCTATATTTACCAAGCATGCGTCCGCTCCGACTGACAGCAACATTCAACAAAATCTTATTCAGTGGTCTGAAAATCTGGAATTATCAGTAGTAAGAATGCCTTACGAATCCAACTTTAAAGCAGCAGCGATCATGATTACTACTAAGATCGGTGTAAAAATTGTATGTGGAGTGCGAAATGATCTTCCCGGATATTTAGAATTTGATGCCTCTTGGATTGTTCCAAAGGATCAACTCGATACTTTGAACAACATGGCACCTGACCAACGTAAACAAGCATTGGATACTATTGGACTCGAGTTAGCACGGTCCCAATATACGTATCGCGTTTTGTCAACGGCAGATGCTCCAATGCAGATAATTATGAGTCGGCAAGTCCCGGTAGAAAAAATGGATGAATATGCCTTACTGACAAATATAAACGGTATGGAGAACGAAGTAGACCTAGCTCGAAGGGCTGTTAATCTCTCGTTCCAAAAACATGTGGTGATTGCGCAGTGAGGTATGTTTTAAGCAATGTACTCAATCTATGGCGTGTTGAATTTTTACGCCGCGCTTTTCCATCTCTGCTAAAAAGATTTCTGCGGGCACATCCAGTTCCTGATAAACGCCGCCGCGTTTCGCAATTTGCCCGGAGCACATCATTTGCAAAACTACCGACGCCGGCCACGCCGTGGTGCGCATCATTGAAGTCATTTTCGTGCGAGCGTCGAAATGGTCTTCGAGCGTAAAGCTGGCCACTTTGCCGTTCTGGTGCGCCTCGATCCGCATGAGGGTAACGTCAGGCTCATTGCCGGACATTTTGTCGAGAAACAATTGCGAGGTCAGCGCCCGCGGAGAAATCTCCGCTTTGCCGATTCTCATTTTCTGGCTGGAGAAAAAACCGAAATCGTAGAGGCCGCGAATTACGCGGAAATGCTCCGGATAGCGCAGCGTCTTTTCAAAACACTCCTCGACTTTTCCCTGGAATGTCTCCGGCAACGTCGAAGTCCCGCCTGAAGTATGAAAGGCCACCAGCGGCGCAAAGCCATCCGCGTGGAAATCTTCAAGCTCGGTCAGCGGTTCGATTTCGCAAATCTTCCCATCTCTCAGAACTTTCGCCGGTTCCACAAATTCATTGATAAGTCCTTCCACGCTGAAAACCATCTGATAAAAGAACGGCGGTTTGGGATTCTCAGGCAGGCCGCCAACATAAATTTTCAACGCCTCAGCCCGTCCACCGACGCGCCGCACCAACTCGCCAGCGAGAATCGACGCCATTCCCGGAGACAGACCGCAATCAGGAGCGATGGCAAGGTTCTTCTTCGCGGCCTTTTTTGACAGCGCATACTCTTTGCGAACCACCGTATTATTTCCGCCTAGGTCGGCGAAGTGGCAGCCGGAATCGATCGCCGCCGCGCACAACCCTAAGTTAAAAAAGTAAGGCACGGCGGAAAGAACGCCGTCATGACCGCGCATAAGCTTTGCGGCTTGCGTCGGCTTGCTCGCATCCAGCCGCGCGGCTCGCACTTTTTTCCCGCCCGTCAGTTGATTGATTTTCCTGACCGCGCTTTTCACCCGCTTGTCATCAACATCGGCAAGCGTCACGCTCTCCACTTGCGGCGACCGCGCCATGTCATAAGCAGCCGCCGAACCCATCATCCCCGAACCAATCACCAGAAGCTTCATGGCCCGAATCCTTTCGTTGCTTTCATATTCTTGAACCCAACCACCTTCTTCACCACCGGAAACCATCTCATCCACCCCATTACTTCAAATCATGTCATCCCGACGTTGAGCGCAGTGACGACGGAGGGACCTTACGACGGTTTGTAATATTCATGCTGTTGCGAAGGATCATCTCGCCGCTCTCATACTGCATCGGCATTCCAATCTGACGTAAGATCCCTCCACCTTCGCTGCGCTCAGAGTCGGGATGACATGCTAGTTGTGCGCGTAGGTGATGTCGAAATAAAGTGGCCCGCCATGCCAATGCACGCCACATCTCCGGGCACTTGATCCCGCGTCGCCATTAAACTACTCTGGCACATCATTCAGGAGATCACGTGAAACTTACATCTGCGGCCGCCATTTTTCTGTCCTTCATCTTCTTTTGCTGTACATCTCCATCTGCTCTGTTCGCGCAGTCCGCGCCCGCTCAGGATTCCGCCACCTTTGATGCCGACGGCACAGCGCACATCACTCGAATTGTACCCACGCCGCAAACCATCAGCCCCGAAGCGCAAAAGTGGCTGGCCTCGCTGGCTCAAAACCAGCATGGGCAGCAGACTCTCGCTGAACGGCGTGCGAGCACCGACGCATGGCGGGCGCGCCAGTCCGCCGTGGCCAAAAAGCTTTTTCCCGTCAACATTGAACAGAAAACCATTGCCGGCGTTCCCACCGATATCATTACTCCGCTTTCCATGCCGGAAGCCAACCGTGACCTTGTGCTGATCAACTTACACGGCGGCGGATTCAATTCCGACTCCGGCTCGCAGATCGAGGGTGATCCCATCGCCAACCTGGCGAAGATCAAAGTGGTAGGCGTTTATTACCGGCTCGCGCCCGAGCATCCATTTCCCGCTGCGGTCGAAGACGTGGTCGCGGTTTATAAGGAATTGCTGAAAACTTATAAGCCGCACAACATCGGGATTTACGGGACCTCAGCGGGCGCCACTCTCACCGGAGAAGTTGCGGTCCAGTTAAAGCAGTCGGGCTTGCCATTACCGGGTGCGCTAGGAATTTTTTCCACCCACTCCGATTACAGCCGCCCCGGCGATTCTTATCAGTTATTCACGCTCAGCGGTTTTCCCGGCATCCTGGCGCCGCGATATGTGGACGGCCCTTCGCCGGACGATATGTATGTGGGCCATTCGGACCGGAAAAACCCGGTGCTCTCTCCGATTTTTGCCGATCTCAGCGGCATGCCGCCTGCCTTGTTGGTTACCGGCACCCGCGACCTGCTCTTGAGCGATACCGCACGCCTGCATCGCGCACTGCTTGCCGCCGGAGACGACGCGCAACTGGTTGTTTTTGAGGCCATGCCGCATGCCTTTTGGTATAACTTTCAACTTCCTGAAACTAAAGAAGCGCTGGGTTTAATGGCGAAATTCTTCGACGAAAAACTGGGCCACTGAAATGGCAAAGCAATTGCACCGGATGGTTTGTTTTTTCCCTAAGTGCGGCGTATATTAGCAACTGAACCTGTTGTGGAGTACCAGATTTGGCGGAACACACCGGTGGGCGCAAGCCCACTTTTTAGTTGCTCTGAACTTTACCCGCTGCGGCAGCGGCCAAGTTGCTGGTGTTATGGGATTTGAACTCGAGCGGGTGCGTCAAATAGTGGATCGGGTGGCGGCCTCTGGCGGTCTTGAAGTGGTGGAAGTAGAGCTGCGCGGTTCGGGCAAAGCCCAAATGCTGCGCATCTTTATTGATAAACCGCAGGGAGTAACACACGAAGACTGCGCGAACCTGAGCCGGGAAGTTGGGACCATCCTCGAAGTCGAGGATGCCGCCCCGCCGGGGTCTTACGTTCTGGAAGTTTCTTCTCCAGGGCTGGACCGGAAGCTGGTGCGTCCGGCGGATTACGAACGGTTTACCGGGAGCCGGATTAAGCTGGCGATGCGCCAGCCCGTCAACGGCAACCGCTTTTTGGAGGGCCGGCTGGAAAGTTTCCACGACGGCAAATTGGTCCTGGAACTGGGCGGGACGCGAAAGAAATCCCGCGCCGCGCAGGAAGAATCCAAGAAGCTCGAAATCAGCCTGGCCGAAGTGGAGAAGGCGAACCTGGTTCCAGAATTTTAGGATTCGAGTTAAGGGCCGGAATATTTAGACCGGAGCTTTAAGTTTCACCAGACCTTGGAATTTATAACGGAATATTTTTATGGCAAGTGAGCTCTATAACACGATTGATGCATTGAGCCGCGAGAAGGGAATTGATCCCAAGATCGTCGTCGGCGCGGTGGAAGACGCGATCGTTGTCGCGACCCGCAAGTATTACAAGACGCAGGAAAACCTGCGCGCGGAGTTGGACAAGGAAACGGGAAAAATCCGCGCCTTTGCCGTGCGGACGGTAGTGGAAACGCCCGAGCAGGTGGAAGATCCGCTGCAACAGATCACTGTGGAAGAAGCTCGCAAGCTGGATGCGAGCGCGGAAGTTGGCGGCGAGTTGCAAATCCCCAAAGAGACCGAAGGGATTCTGGGCCGCATTGCGGCGCAACTGGCGAAGCAGGTGATCTTCCAGAAAGTGCGCGAGGCGGAGCGCGATACGGTTTACAACGAGTACATTGGCCGGGTCGGCGAAATCGTGAATGCGATGGTGAAGCGCGTCGAAGGGCCTGATGTGATTTTCGACATCGGCAAGGCCGAAGCGCGCATGCCGCGCAAGGAGCAGTCGCGGCTGGAATCATTCGCGGTCGGAGAGCGCGTGCGCGTGGTAATTGCGCGCGTGGAACGCGCCTCCAAGGGCCCGGGCGTAGTTGTCTCTCGCGCCGTGCCGGAGTTGGTGCAGAACCTGTTCCAGACTGAAGTCCCGGAAATTTACGATGGAACGGTTGTGATTCGCGCCATCGCGCGCGAGGCGGGCGAGCGCACGAAAATCGCCGTCATGTCCAAGGACAAAGACGTTGATCCTGTGGGCGCATGCGTGGGAATGAAAGGCATGCGCGTGCAATCCATCATCCGTGAGCTGCGCGGCGAAAAAATTGACATCATTGAGTATCACGAAGACGCTGTGACCTTCGCGGAAAAAGCTTTGCAACCGGCCAAGGTGAGCAAGGTCACCGTTGTTGACGCCGCTGACAAACATCTCGAAGTTGTGGTGGACGACACCCAGCTTTCGCTCGCGATCGGCAAAAAGGGCCAGAATGTTCGCCTAGCCGCGAAGCTGCTCGGCTGGAAGATTGACATTAAGAGCGAAGAGGAGAAGCGCCAGGAAGTGGAGCAGCAGATGTCGCAGATGATCGCGCCTACTTCCACTCCGCTCGAAAGCGTTCCCGGCCTGGGCGATGGATTGGTTGAGAAACTGGGCGCGGCGGGTATTACCACGGTCGAAGCCTTGGCCGACATGACGCCCGAACAGCTCGAGGCCATTGAAGGCATCGGGCCGAAGACGGTGGAAAAAATCAGTCTGGCGGTCAATAATTACTTCGCCAGTCTAGAAGGCGTAGCGGCGGAAGCGCCCCAGGAAGGCGCAAGTGAGGAAGCCTCTGGTGAAGCCGCGGTCGAAGAGAATGCAAGCGGAGAAGAGTCCGCGGTAGCAGACATTGCGGCCTCCGCCGAGTCGAGCGAAGAAGTTTCTGAAGAAGCGGCACCGCCGGAAGAAGAGCCGGCTGCGTCCGAGGACAAGAGCTAATTTATGCCTGGCGACGGGCAGACTGTAACTGATGCCGTGGGGTTCCGATGAAGACTTAACGGGACAGTTTCGGAGAAAATCGAGGACGGATGAGTAAGGTTCGAATCAATGATCTGGCACGAGAGTTGGAAGTCAAGAGCAAGTCCATTCTTGACGCGCTGCCGGAGATCGGAGTCACCGAGAAAAAAACGCATTCGAGTTCTCTGGAAGAACACGAGGCGGAAAAAGTGCGTGTGTACCTGCGTTCGGAATCGGCCTCCGCAAAGAGTGCCCGCCCCAGCCGCGGAGAGGCGGAAGGTATTAAGCCCAAAATTGATTTGTCCAACATCTCCAAGCCCGGAGATGTCCTGAAAGCCATCCTCGGAAAACAGCAATCGGCCGTTTCCACTCCCGCAGCGCCATCACGGCCTGCCGCTCCACCAGCAGTGGAAAAACCTGCGGCCTCCCCGCCTGTCGTGGCGCGTCCAGCAGTTGCAACACCAGCAAAACCTGTTGCCGTACCTCCGCCCGCGCCCAAAACTGTTGTGCCGACCACCCAGCCACGGCCTGCATACACGGTTCCGGCTGCAGTGCAACCTCAACCTCCTGCAACGCCGCCAACCACATCTGCTCCAGTAGCAAGTACGCCTGCAGCGAACACTCCGGTGCCAGCGCGTCCTGCGACGCCGCAAATTGTTGGCCAGCCTGCTGCACCAGTGGCGGCAAAGCCAGCCGCTCCAACTGTGCAGCCGCCAGTTCCAGGACGGCCGATTGCGCAACGGCCTCAACCCGGCCCGCGCATGATTGTGCCGCAGACGGGCCCCCGTCCTGTGTATCAAGCTCCCATTCGTCCAGCGTCTTCGAACCCGCCGCGTCCCGTGCCCGGTCAGTTTGCGGGCTCTGCGGGCCCGAGTGCCGGTCGTCCCGCTCCCGGGCGTCCCGTGCCCGGCCAGCCAATTTTTCAGCGTCCGCGTCCCGGTCAGCCAATTGGCGGAAGGCCAATGCGTCCGGGCGAGCGTCGGCCTATGCATCCGACGCGGCAATCTCCGACGGGAACACGCCCCATTGGCGTTGGCCCCGGATTGCCTCCTCCCGGCCCCACGCGTCCCGGCAGCCGTCCGGGCGGACCTTCCCGGCGTCCCGGTCAGCGTTATGTTCCCCGTGGCGTGAAGGAAGGCCCAATGAAGGGCTATATCCCGCCATCGCGGACGGTGGTTTCGAACGAGCCGCTACCGATCACGAAGAACATCACGATCACGGAAGGAATCAGCGTAAAAGATTTGGCGGAGAAGCTGGAGATCCGCGCGAAAGATCTCATCGCGCGCCTTCTTCTGCGCGGTGTTTTCGCCACCATTAACCAGACGCTCGACGCGGAACTGGCAAGCGAGATGGCCCGCTTTTTCGGCGCGGAGACCAACGTCATCACCTTCGAAGAGCAGGCCGCGAAAGACGTCACCGAGGCATCCGCCACCGAAGACGGAGGCGGGGCAGAAGCTCTTCCCCGGCCACCGGTGGTCACCATCATGGGCCACGTGGACCACGGTAAAACCACGCTGCTTGACTCCATCCGCTCAACGAATGTCGCCGAAGGCGAAGCGGGCGGAATTACCCAGCACATTGGCGCGTACAAAGTTTCAATTCTGGATAAAGCGTCGCCCGCATACGGACGGCAAATCGTGTTCCTGGATACGCCCGGTCACGAGGCCTTTACCCGCATGCGTTCCCGCGGCGCGAAGGCCACCGACATTGTGGTGTTGGTTGTCGCCGCTGATGACGGTGTGATGCCGCAGACGATTGAAGCAATTGACCACGCGCACGCCGCCGAAGTCCCTATCATCGTGGCGGTCAACAAAATTGATAAGCCCGGCGCATTGCCCGACCGCGTGAAAAAGCAGCTCGCAGACCGCGGACTGATGCCCGAAGACTGGGGCGGCACCACTGTATTCGTGGACGTTTCCGCAAAGCAGAAAACGAACCTGAATCTGTTGATGGAAATGATTTGCCTTACGGCCGATTTGCAGGAGTTGAAGGCCACTCCTGATCGTCCGGCAACTGGCGTTGTGCTCGAAGCGAAACTCGATCGTGGACGTGGTCCGGTTGCCACGCTACTCGTTCAAAACGGCACGCTCAGCACCGGCGATAACTTCGTCGTCGGAAACGTGTACGGAAAAATCCGCGCCATGTTTGATGACCGCGGACATCAACTGGAAAAAGCTCCGCCCTCCACGCCCGTTGAAATTCTGGGCATGGAAGGCCTGCCGCAGGCGGGAGATCAATTTGTTGTCGTCGCTGACCGCGATAAAGCCCGCGGCATCTCCGACTATCGCGAGCAGAAGGCACGCGAAGCCACCCTGGCCAAGAGTTCCCGCGTATCGCTTGAAGGGTTGGCCGAGCAACTGAAGACGGCGGGCATGAAAGAGTTGAACATTATCCTGAAGGGCGACGTGCAGGGTTCGGTTGAAGTGCTGACTGACCTGCTGGCTAAGCTCTCGAACGACAAAGTCCGCCTCCGTGTGTTGCGCTCGGGCGTGGGTGCGATTACCGAAAGTGACGTGCTTCTGGCTTCCGCTTCGAACGCCATCATCATCGGGTTCAACGTGCGCCCGGAGCGCAAAGCTCAGGAACTGGCGGATCAGGAAAAAGTGGATATCCGCCTGCACTCGATCATTTACGAGCTGCAGGATGAAATCAAGCGTGCCATGACCGGCCTGCTCGAACCGGTATTCAAGGAAAACTATCAGGGCCGCGCGGAAGTTCTGGAAACCTTCCGTATCCCGAAAGTTGGTACCATTGCCGGCTGCCGCGTAAGCGATGGCC
>Ga0134125_10011129_pt1 | contig 10084 bp, 6 predicted proteins | sample KB31751_FD_96464 | JGI IMG/M metagenome (GOLD analysis project Ga0134125, IMG submission 96464) | Terrestrial soil microbial communities with excess Nitrogen fertilizer from Kellogg Biological Station, Michigan, USA - KB3-175-1 | ecosystem: Environmental > Terrestrial > Soil > Unclassified ... | reverse complement strand
TGGCAATATCCTCAAAGCGTTGCGGATTCAGGTCGGTGAGTGGAAACCATGAGCTGGCCACCTGCACCATGATGCGATGACCACGCAAAAACGTATGGTTGACGTCGGGCATGTCGAAATTCAGCGGAGTTACCTGGCCGGGCTGCATCGCTTCGGGATGCGAAAGCGACTTGCGAAACTTCGCCCGCATCGGCTCTCCGCGGACCAGTAACTGGTAGCCAGGCGTTGGTCCGGCATCGGGATATACGTCGATCAGCTTCACATCAAAATCTGAATCTGTTCCGCTGGTCGACACTTGCAGATGCGGAGATACGGGCCCAGCCAGGGAAAGGTCTTCGGTCAACGGGTCGGTCATAAATGTCAGCACGTCTGCCCGTTTGGATGCGAAGCTTTGATCGCCGAACATGAAATCTTCATCCAGCTCCGTCGGTACTTTCTCCATGAACGGGACGGGATGTTGCGGATCGCTAATGTACTGATCGAATGCCGCCTCACTCTCAGTAGGCGGTGCAAACGACAGCTTGCCACCGGCGTGCAGATACAGCGTCTTCCCGGCCGAGTCCGGAGGCGGCCATGCGCCATAGCGCACCCACCGGTTGCTGCCGGTCTCATACGCGAACGCCACCGGCAAGTCTGGGGCCGGCTTGTCCTTCAGGTAGTGCTCGAAGAAAGGAAACGCAATCTGATCGCGGAAGAACGCCGATGTGTTCTCGTGAAAGCTCAACGGGCCCAGGCTTGTTGTGTTTGCCCGGACCCATCCGCCGTGCATCCACGGGCCCATGACCAGCATGTTTTGTAGCCCCGGATTCTGTTGTGCGATCGACTGATAGGTGCGCAACGTGCCCGCAAGATCCTCGGCATCGAACCATCCGCCCACGGTCAGCACCGGGGTATGAATCCCGTGCAGGTGCGGGGAGATGTCTCGAGCCTGCCAGAAGTCGTCGTAGGTGTCGTGCTGCACCTTTTCATCGAACGACGGATTGTGAATGAGAGCAGCAATGCTCTTCAGATCCGGCCCGTGTTGCAGAAAGAAGGCGTAGCCGTCGTTCGTTCCGTAGTTGAACTGACCGGAGTCGGTTGGGTACTCCGGTCCGCCGGTGCGGGGCCTGAAGTAGCTTGAGTACAGTTGGAACTGGGCGGATAGCATGAAGGCGCCGTTATGGTATGCGTCGTCTCCTTCGAACAGATTCGTGACCGGAGCCTCGGGAGAAGCGGCCTTGATGGCAGGATGCGAATCGATGATGGAAGCGGATGTGTAAAAGCCAGGGTACGAGATGCCCCAGATTCCAACCCTGCCGTTGTTTCCAGGCACGTTCTTCAAGAGCCAGTCGACGGTATCTGCCATGTCGCGGCTTTCGTCGGCTTCGGTGTTGCCGGGCTGATCCTGATGCGGGCGCATGTCGACGAACTCCCCCTCGGACTGGAAGCGGCCGCGAACGTCCTGGAAGACGAAGATGTATCCCGCCTCGTCGAATGACGCCGAGGGGCCGAGCAGAGGGCGATAGGCTTCGTCTCCATAGGGTGCGACGCTGAACGGGGTGCGCATCACCAGAAAAGGATGAGGCTGCGAACCGTCCTTCGGCACGTAGACCTGCGTGAACAGCTTCACTCCGTCGCGCATGGGAATGCGATATTCGTGCTTGATGTAGTTCGCATTCACAAAGGCGCTGCTCGTTCTGCTCACAACAAAGCGCCAACCAGCAAACGCAATCAGGAAAACCAATAAGGCCAGAAGAACGGAAGGTTTAAGGAGGCGCGCGTTCACAGGCATCAAGGCTCCGTTTTAAGGTCTCACCGCCGACCCATCAGTATAGCGACACGGGGTTGGGATATTGAGACACGAACGCCCCGGCGGCAAAACCTATTGTTACGCAAGGAATTATCGCCTCTTAAGAATTCTTGAGACTTACGTCAGGACACAAAGGAAGGGAGCACGGCAGACTCCTCTCATCAGCGCTCGGTGCAGACACGCTGCCACATCCTGACGATCGCATGGCCCCTGCCTCTCTGCATGGCAAAGGCCCTGCGCTCTTGATTCCAACGTGTACGACAACCGACACGGGAGACCCACATGCGTCCTATCTTTGCCGTAGCCATCGCGTCTTGCCTGCTCCTCACTGGATGCGCGGTCACTCCCTCCGCCGCGCCCGTTCCGGAAACAGGGAACGCAATCCAGGGAAGGGCCTTTGGTGGCCAACAGCCCATCGTTGGAGCTCATGTTTATCTCCTCGCGGCGAACACAACAGGTTATGGAGGGCGGGGAATTGCTGCCTCTGCGAGCAACGCGTCGCTTTCGCTGCTGACTACGGCCCAGACCGACGGCATTGGCTCCTATGTGACCACGGACGCCGGCGGGAGCTTCAGCATTACCGGCGATTACACCTGCACCGCAGATACTCAGGTCTATCTGTATGTGGTGGGTGGAGACCCCGGCGGAGGCGCCAATTCGGCTGCCGGACTGCTGGCGGTGCTGGGTAACTGCCCGGCCAGCGGAAGCTTTCTGGCCAGCACGCCGTTCGTCATCGTCAATGAGGTGACGACCGTTGTGGCCGCTTACGCGATGGCCGGCTTCGCATCGGATGCGACTCATGTTTCCAGTTCCGGAAAAGCGCAGGCGAAAACCGGTATCCAAAACGCGTTCGCCAATGCGGCACAGCTTGCCGACGTTGCCGCAGGCGCCGCGCGGACCGTGACACCGGGCGGCAATGGCGCGGTGCCGCAGGCCGAGATCCACACCCTCGGTAACATTCTGGCAGCTTGCGTCAATAGCACCGGCCCTGCGTCAACTGCCTGCTCGACGCTGTTCGCAAACACACTGGCGAGCGGAACGACAGGCGCTATTCCAACCGATACGGCTGCCGCAGCCATCAACATAGCGCATAACCCCGGCGCGAACACCTCTTCGCTCTACGCCCTGTCCACGGGGACACCACCGTTTTCTCCAGCGCTGAGCGTGGCGCCGAACGACTTCGCTCTCGCGATCAACTTCACCGGCGGTGGCATCGGCACGAACGGACCGAACGCCATCGCCATCGATGCCTCTTCGAACGTTTGGGTCGTCACCATCAATTCCAATACGATCAGTAAGTTTTCTCCATCCGGTGTCGCGATCTCTCCATCTACCGGCTACACGGGTGGCGGCCTGGGCAGTCCAAACTCGATTGCCATCGACAGCGCTGGAAATGCCTGGGTCGCAAACGGTGGAAGCGGCATCAGCGAATTTTCGAGCACAGGCGCCGCGCTTTCTCCGCTTCCATTCGGTTACACAGGAGGCGGCATCTCAGGGCCGGCGGGTGTCGCCATCGACGCCGCGGGCAATGTGTGGATCGCGAATAATACCTCGTACTTCCCCTGCGTCAGCAAGTTCTCCAGCTCCGGGGTGCACATCTCCGGCAACAGCGGCTACACCGGCGGCGGGGTCTACAACGCAGTCTCGGTTGCCATCGACGCCTCCGGCAACGCATGGTTTGCGGATGACGAGAACTTCGCCAATCTCAGCGAGTTCTCAAGCGGCGGCGCTCCCGTGTCTCCAACGGGAGGCTATGGCGGCGGTGGGCTGATATTCCCGGGCCCGATTGCCGTAGCCATCGACGCTTCGGGCAGCGTCTGGGCAGCAAGCACTCTCAGTCTTGCAAAGTTTTCCGGTACAGGCACACCTATCTCTCCGTCGACGGGATACACCGGAGGGGGTATCTCGAATCCAATGGGCATGGCGCTCGACGGCGCGGGGAATGTGTGGCTGGCGAACTACAACAACAGCAGCGTTTCCGAGTTCTCAAATGCCGGCACGGCGATCACTCCGTCAAAGGGGTTTACTGCGGTCGGCGGTATTGCGCAGCCCTACGGCATTGCCATCGATAGCTCCGGCAATGTGTGGGTTCCCGCTATCGGCACCAGGAGCGTCGCGGAATTGATCGGCGCGGCTACACCTGTCATCACGCCATTGGTGGCCGGTGTGAAGAACAACGCGATTGCCAGCGCGCCTTAAAAGAGGAGTGTCCCCTTAGCGAATTTCGGCGCCATGAGCCGCGTCCACTCGTGGTTAGCAAAAGCGCCCGGTGGTGGTGCAATGGGGGCATCCTCCGTTTCTCACCCCCGTTCCTAGGCCATTCGTCACGAATAGCACGCGATTTTTGCGGTCGCCCAGATGAGTCTGGTTTTCACCAACGCCGTTGTGAAACGATATAGCCCTCAATCAATAAGGAGTGTGACATGGATCGACGGCGGTTTCTGGCAAGCGCTGCTTCATTGGGAATCATGGGCGTGTGGGCGACGAGATCGGGTGCCGCGCCGTCGCGCGTTGTATGGCGCGAAGACCGTGCGTCTTATCCCCAGGGAGTCGCATCGGGCGATCCGGACGAGCATAGCGTGGTCCTCTGGACACGGCGTCCATTCGACAAAGGCGAGCGCCAGACACTGACGGTGGAAGTGGCGCGCGACGAGAGCTTTCACAACGTCGTCGCCACGGCACACGCACCGGTGCTGGCGGCGGCGGACTGGACGTGCCGCGTGCTGGTCGGCGGCCTGTTGCCCTCCACCGTCTATTGGTATCGCTTCACCGACGACACCGGCGCAGGCAGCCGTGTCGGGCGCACGATCACAGCGCCGCGCGTCAACGATCCGCGCCCTGTCCGCTTCGCGTTCGTCTCATGCAACAGCGTCAACGAAGGCGCGCAGAACGCCTTTCGTCGCATGATCTGGGAGGACCAGCACGCGCCCGCCGAACGCAAGCTCAACTTCGTGCTCCATCTGGGAGATTTCATCTATGAAGTCGTCGAGTATCCCGATGAGGTGTCGCATCGCTACTCGCGTACCGTCTACGACCTCGGCCGCATTCCCGACGGCCGCAAGGTGGGCAACTTTCACGTGCCCACTAACCTCGCCGGCTATCGCCATGTCTATCAGGCGCACATCAACGATCCCGACATTCAGGACGCACGCGCCTGGTTCCCATTCGTCTGCATCGGCGACAACCACGAGTTCTCCTGGATGGGCTGGCAGAGCTTCATCCGCTACGGCACCAAGATCGAGTCCGCACAGCCGCTGCGCGTCGCCGCCAATCAGGCGTGGTGGGAATTTATCCCATCGCGCGTTCGCAAAGCCTCAGGCCCCGGACTCGAACAGTTCGGCCCGCCGACGGTGACGAAAGCGCCCATCGAAACGTTCGACGATCATGGCTTCGGCACTGAAGCCAACAACCGCATCGCTGTCGGCAGCATGACGGCCTATCGCGCAATGCGTTTCGGCAAGCATGTCGACCTGATCCTCACCGACTTCCACAGCTATCCCATGCAGGACCCCGGGAGCCGGCCCGAAACAGACGCATTCGATTCCAGCTTCCCGGTCTATCCGCAGGAGTGGATGGAAATCATCGACGGCGGCAAGGAATACGCCGGCGGCAACCCTCCCGCGACGATCGCCATCGGCGACAAGAGCGTGCCCAATTTCCGCAAGGATGAGCCTGCCTACACCGTGCTTGGCCGCGAGCAAAAGGCATGGCTCAAAGACCGGTTGACGCAGTCGGCCGCAACCTGGAAGCTCTGGGGCGCGACCAACGGCACGCTCGACATGCGCACCGATCCGCAGAACCTGCCCGCCGGGCTGGTGAAAGAGAAATGGCCTGGCAAGGATTTCGGCACCTTCGGCGGCGGCGATTTCAGCGGAGCCTTCAATGAGCGTGCCGAGATTTACGACACCGTCCGCGACCACAAAGTATCGGGGTTCGCCATCATCTCGGGCGACCGTCACAGCTTCTGGGCCGGCTACGCCGCCGCCAAACTGCCGCCAGCCGGTTTCAACCCGGTCGGACTGGCCTTCATCACCGGATCGATCTCCGCCCCTGGTCTCGGCGAAGCGGCCGAGTATATGAAGGAGTCACCGTTGCTTCCGCTGTACGTGCGCAAAACTCCGGGTGCCGCTCCCGAAACCACCATCAACCTCACGATCAAGCACGGCGTGCGTTCGGCGCTCGAATACGCAGCCAGCGGAGACATCGAGAAGGCACGCGCGCTGACCAATCCCGACGTCTCGCCGCATGTGGACTTCGTCGACATGGCCGGGCACGGCTATGCCGTCGTCACTGCCAGCTCCGATGCGCTCGACACCGAGTTCGTCTGCATCGTCCGCCCGATCAAACGCGCAACCACCCCCGACGGCGGTCCGCTGCGTTACCGTGTGTCGCACCGTGCGAAGATGTGGCAGCCAGGCACTCCGCCAAAACTGGAGCAAAAGGTGCTCGAAGGGGATGCAAAGCTGTCCGTCTGATGACGTGCCATCGCATAGGCTAGACCGTGTATTGCTGACAAAGGCGCCACATTCCCGAGCGCCAACGGCGCGGCCTCATAACAGCCTGGGGCGTCAGCCCCAGGTTCCGTTTCAGCCCTCGACTCTGTGATGGCCCGTGAACCTGGGGCTGCTCTTCCCCAGCGGGCAAAGGCGCCCGCCGGGGACCCCGATCCGCCCCAGGCTGTTATGACACGGGCCGTTGGCCCTGAGGCCGGGCTGTGGTAATCCGGGGGACACGGCCCATCCGCGCGATGGACAAACTACGCAGAGCTGCATGACGTCCCCCTGTCCCTGATGCCAGCGCCATAGCCTTGCCTGCGCAGGCGCAGCGTTCCGAGACCAGCGAACAAAAAATCGAGAATCGCAAAATTCACACTTGACATTTGCGAGGCAATCCACAACCATATGGTTGTGGATAATCTTTGCACAACATTTGCCGCTCTATCCGACCCAACCCGCCGGGCAATGATCGAACGGCTCTCCCACGGGCCTGCCTCCGTGCACGGATTGACGGAACCGTTTGCACTCTCGCAGCAGATGATTTCAAAACATATCGCCTACCTGGTGCGGGCGCGGATTGTGATCAAGACAAAGCGTGGACGAGAGAGTGTGTGCACGCTTAGGCCTCAGGCGATCAAGACAGTCAGCGACTGGGCGATCCGCTATCGCCGATTCTGGGAAGCGAGTTTCGACAAGCTGGAAGTAGTGGTAAATCAAATGAAGCAAGAGGAGGCCAGAGATGGCGGAAAACGTGGTTAACGAAGTTGAGCGGATGGTTGTTACAAGGATTTTCGATGCCCCACGCGAACTGGTCTGGAAGGCGTGGACCCAGGAGAAGTACGTGCAGCAGTGGTGGGGACCGAAGGGCTTTACCGCGCCCGCTTGCAAGATGGATGTTCGCGTGGGGGGGAAATCTCTCTGCTGCATGAAGACGCCGGATGGTCAGGAGTTCTGGAATGCGATTGAGTACCACGAGATTGTTCCGCACGAGAAGATCGTTTCTTCCATGTACTTTTCCGACGTGCAGGGAAACAAGATTGAGCCTGCGGAGTTGGGAATAGAACATGAGGCCATAGAGGGCGCGTTCGACGTGACTCTTTTTGAGGACCTGGGAAACGGCCGGACGAAACTCACCCACATCGGAAACGAACCGTTGGAGAGCGCACGAGACAGCGGTCAACTCGAGGGCTGGAACCAGATACTCGATAAAATTGCTGTGGTTCTTGCGGAGTTGGTGCCGGCGAAATAGAAGCGCGATTTTTGATCATCGCGCTGCGTGAAATGCAACTGAGGCTGGCGGCGAGGGCTTGTTAGAACAGGCTTCTCGCCGCTCGCATTGCGACTCCGACCTTCGCTTGCAAGCGATCACACGCCCTCAAGGTCAACCTCGGTTTCCCGGGAGGCGTTTCTATTGCTTCTCGTAGACAAAGAAGTCTTTTTCGTCCGCGCGTTGCGGTACCCAGGATTCCTTGGTTAGAGTGCGGCCGTCATCACTTAGCCTAAGGGTTCCTTCCCGGATTACGCGGCCTTCGAACAACTGCTGCGTGTGTATCTGCGAGGAGCTCTCTTGTCGTATGGACGTTGAAAACCCTCGTCGCGCCCGTGGATCGGTATGCAATGGAACCGTGGTTCCGTCGAGAGGGGCACTGGCATATTCACCTGTTCCCGGATATGCGTAACGCAGTCTGCCCATTGCCAGGAAAAGGCTGAGAATCGGCGGACGAGATTCGAAAGGGTTGATGTTCTTCCACGTACCTGAAATGCCAGATCCTTCTCCATCGCGACGGAAGATGTGCTTGAAAGGCCTAAAAGATCCGTCTTGCTGTTTGGACTTACTTTGAATCGTCAGCGTCTTCGCGTCGGGCGAGATATCCCACAGCACTTCGCTCGTTGTTGTGCCATTCCGTTTATAGGTCAACCTCCACTCGGTAGTGCCTGCCTGCACGCAAGAGGTCGTAAGGTCTCGCCCATTGGGATTCGGAAAATCTTTTCCATTGCAACGCAAATCGAACTCGAATGCATCATTAGTCAGCCGCATTTGCCCGTCGGGCAGTATCGCGATCTTCATCTGACCTCCCCCCTGGACGTGACTCTTCGCTGCATTGAGCTTCCAATTTCCGTTCCAAGGCGATGTGAATACATGACTACAGCCGGTTGCGAGCAGTAGCAAGAGAAGCATTGAGGTGAATCGCGAGCGTGCGTGTGTGATTATCATTCTTTTCTGTTCGTACAGAGTAACCGTTCCTGGGGCCGTAACCGCTCTTCACTGTCGGAGTTTATGAGGAATGTCCCGTCTACCCCGCTGTCTCGATTCGTGGCACCATTAACGCAGGGCCTGAACAAATCGACGCGGCTCCGGGAGATTGATAATGGGTAAAAGGCTTGGAGTTTGTACGCTTGTAGCGGCGCTGACCATGACGTGCGCAGCGTGGGGACAAACGGGATTTGAAGTTGCCACTATAAAGCCGGCAGCGCCGCTGGATATGGCAAAACTCGCTGCGGCGGTACAGGCCGGGCAGGCCCCGAAGATTGGGCCTCATGTCGAGAACGGACGTGCGGAATATACCTACATGCCGCTGCGCGACCTGATTGCCCTGGCGTACAACGTCAAAGCGTTCCAGGTTTCCGGGCCGGACTGGCTGGCGACGACGCGGTTCGACATTCAGGCGACGATGCCCGAAGGCTCCACGAAGGAGACCGCGCCCGCGATGTTGCAGGCGCTGCTTAAAGATCGATTCAAACTGGTGGCGCATCCTTCCAACGAAGAGCAGTCCGTGCTGGCGCTCACCGTGGGTAAGAATGGGCCGAAGCTCAAAGCCGCCGCAGAAGCCCCTGCACCGCTCGACGAGAACACACCGTTGCAACCAGGCGAAATGAAGATGGATTCGGTGGACGGGCCTATGCGCATCAAGGTCAGCCCGGATGGATCCTCAACCATCAATATGGGCGTCAAAGGCATCATCACGCAGAAGATGGACCCGCAGACCAGGACTCTGCATATTCAGTCGAGTGCGGTGACGATGGCGGGTTTCGCGGACATGCTGACGCGCGTCATGCAGATGGGTGGCGAGAGCAGCCGGCAGGTGGTCGATATGACAGGCCTGAAGGGCTACTACGAGGCCAACCTCGAGCTTTCACTCGCGCAGATCATGGCGATGGTCAAAGCAAACGGCATCGATGTGCCCACCCGCCCGGGAGGAGCACCCATGGACCCCGGGACGGACGAAGGACAGACGGTGTTGGAATCGGTGCAGGCGATGGGTCTGAAGCTGGAGGGGCGCAAGGCAAGTGTGCCCCGGCTCATCATCGACAATGTGACGAAGATGCCGACGGAAAACTAAAGTCGACGAGGGTTCCTTTCAGTAAAGGCACGATGTCGAGACGCTGAGGGCGTCGACGGCCTCGTTACCAGAGTCCCCAATCGCCTCGGGTGAGCACCCAGATGGCGAGCAGCAGGTTGGTCGTGGCGTGGGCGGCGACGGCTTCGCCGAGGCGGTTGGTGCGTTTGGCTGCGAAGGCATAAGCCACTCCGGCGACGATGCCGGCGAGCCAGAGGCTGCCATGCATCAGGCCAAATACGGCCGATGAAATCAGAATGGCAACCAGGGTCACAGAACGGTACGCGACCGATTCTACGTCGGCGGAAACGATGCGCCGCAGCAGAAAGCCGCGGAAGGCGAGTTCTTCGGCGATGGGAACAGTGACCACTGCGGCGGCGACGCGAAAGATGAGCCATATCATCCGCTTCGTCGGTTGCATGGCTGCGAGTGAGGCGCCGAGCGATGACGTTGTAGGAGCC
>Ga0134125_10011127_pt1 | contig 10085 bp, 8 predicted proteins | sample KB31751_FD_96464 | JGI IMG/M metagenome (GOLD analysis project Ga0134125, IMG submission 96464) | Terrestrial soil microbial communities with excess Nitrogen fertilizer from Kellogg Biological Station, Michigan, USA - KB3-175-1 | ecosystem: Environmental > Terrestrial > Soil > Unclassified ... | reverse complement strand
CTGCCTGAAAACCCCGGTTGACTCTTACATATATCACAGATATAGTTAAATCAGCTCGACCCCGAGCGCTTTCGCACAGCGCCCCGAAAGGCCGGATGGAACCCGCTGGCGGGGCGCGTGCAAGGACGTCACGGGGGCTCGGTGGATCCTGACGCAGGCACCCAGTTCAGAGAAACTGGAGCTCTCGTCGCCTATGTGAATATATTGGAGACATGCCATGCAAATAAACCGCCGTTCGCTGCTCAAGGCGGCGACCGCCGCCACAGCGACGACATTGCTGGGTGCGCCGGTGCTCGCCCTGGCGCAGAAAACCATCAAGTGGAGGGTCCAGGTCCTGTGGGGAGCAGGCGAAGACACCTACGCCATGTTCCAGAAGTTCTGCGACAACGCGAAGAAGAACACGGGCGGCCGCATGGAGATCACGCCGTTCTCGGCGGGCGCCATCGTGGGCACCTTCGAGACTCTGGATGCCGTCGGCCAGAATGTGATCCAGGGGCATTCCACGTATCCGGGATACTTCGCGGGCAAAGAAGCGGCGCTGGCCGTGATCGGCGACTTTGCCTTCGGTTATACCGAACCCGCACAGCAGAACGCCTGGCTATACGAAAAAGGCGGCATCGACATGATCCGCAAGGCCTACGACAAGTTCAATGCCCATACCGTTGGCTGCACCTGGTGGGGGGTCGAGTCCCTGTCCTGCAAGGTGCCGGTGCGCGGCCCGGACGACTTCAAGGGCCTCAAGCACCGCGGGGCGCAGGGCCTGGCGGCGGAAACCATCGCAAAGATGGGGGCATCCATCGTGGTGATTCCGGGCGGCGAGGCGTATTCCGCGCTCGAGAAGGGTGTCGTGGACACCGTGGACTGGTCCACCCTGTCGGTCAATAACAAGATCGGCTTCTTCGAGGTCGCCAAGTACGCGACCTACCCGGGCTTCCACTCGATGCCGATCCAGGATTTCACGGTCAACAAGGCCGCGTGGAAGGCATTGCCCGACGACATCAAGGGCATCGTTGAGAACACCTGGAAGGAGTTCTCGGCCTACCAGGTAGCCACCATCGCCAAGAACGACGAGGCGATCGTTCCCGAGGTCAAGAAGAAGGGGGTGGAGCTGATCGACTGGAGCGACGAAAGCCGCCGGCGGAGTCGTGAGCTGGCCCACCAGGTATGGGCGGAATGGGCCAAGAAGAGTCCCCTCGCCAAGCAGGCGGTGGAATCCCAGCAGGCCTATCTGCGCGAAATCAAACTTTTGGCGTGAACATGATCCACTCATTCATACGCATCATCGGGCGGGTGAATGAGTGGGTTGGCCGTCTGGCCGGCCTGCTCATCCTGCTCGTGGTGGCGATCATCGCGCGCGAGGTGATCGCCCGCACCGTCTTCCATGCGCCGGCCGTCTGGGCGGACGAGTCCACGACCTACATCGCGGGCTTCGTCTATGTGCTGGGCGGCGGGTATGCCTTGCTGCACCGCCGCCACGTCACCGTGGACATGGTCTACGAGCTGTTCGGGTGGCGCGGACGGCGCGTCTGCGATCTGATCGCCTTCGTCCTGTTCACCGCTTATTGCCTGACCCTGATCGTGTATGGGTGGGACCTGGCCATCACGTCGTTCCTGCAGGGCGAAACCTCGGGCACCTTGTGGAATCCGCCGATCTGGCCCGTGAAGTTTGCCATTCCGATCGCGGGAGCCCTGTTATTCCTGCAGGGTGTGGCCAACCTCCTCGAAAACTTCCAGCAGCGCAAAGACCGGTAAAGCGGTAAAGCGCGCCTCCCTCCTGCTCAAAGATAGCGAGAGATTATGTCTATAGGACTTTTGACGCTCGTCGTATTCGGAGCGCTGATCGCGGCGTTGATCGTCGGTTTGCCGATTGCGTTCGCAACCGCGGCCGTCGCCGTGGGATTGGCGATCTGGCAGTTCGATCTGAATACCCTGAACATCATCGTCAGCCGGGTGTTCACCCTGATGGGGAACAACATCCTGCTGTCCGTCCCGCTGTTCATCCTGATGGCTTATGTCCTCGAGAAAGCCGGCATCGCCGAGGACATCTTCAAGGCGGCCTACGTGTGGTCGGGAAAGCTTCGCGGCGGTCTCGCGGTGGCGGTCGTGATCTCGTGCGCGCTCATGGCTGCCATGGTCGGCGTGATCGGCGCGGAAATCGTGACCATGGGCGTCGTCGCGTTGCCGGCGATGCTGAACCGTGGCTACGGCAAGTCCCTGGCACTGGGGTCGATCTGCGCCGGCGGCGGACTGGCGACGCTGATTCCGCCCAGCGTGGTCTTCATCATGTACGCCCTCACGTCGGGCACCTCCATCGGCCAGCTCTACATGGCAGGGGTGCTCCCCGGGCTGCTGCTGGGCGGGCTGTACGTGGTGTACATCCTGACCCTCAGCTACTTCAAGCCCGCGGTGGCGCCCAGCGCCCCGCCCGAGGAACTGAACATCTCCCTGCGCGAGAAGCTCGGTTATCTGAAGAACCTCATCCTGCCGAGCTTCGTGGCCTTCTCGGTGCTGGGTTCGCTGTACCTGGGCTGGGCGACGCCCACCGAGGCGGCAGGCATCGGCGTCGTGGGCGCGCTGCTGGCATCGGTGATCAACCGGCGTTTCACCTGGAAGGGGCTGTATGCCGCGGTCGTGGACACGACCAAGGTGACCTGCATGCTGTACTGGCTGTTCTTCGGCGCATCCGTCCTCGTGGGCGTGTACACCATGGCCGGCGGCACGCAGTACCTGAAGGAAATGCTGCTCGGCATGCCGGGCGGCAGCTGGGGCGTGCTGATCGCCATCAATCTGATCTGGATCGTGCTGGGATGCGTGGTGGACTGGATCGGGATCCTGCTGCTGACCGCGCCGGTTTTCGTACCGGTGGCCATCCAGCTCGGCTTCGACCCGATCTGGCTGGGCGTGTTGTTCTGCATGAACATGCAGATCAGCTATATCTCGCCCCCCTTCGGACCGGCCGCCTTCTATCTCAAAGGGGCGGCGCCGGCCGGCATCACCATCGGCGACATCTTCCGGTCCGTGTGGCCCTTCCTGGGGCTGCAGCTGATTGCGCTGGGCCTGGTGATGGCCTTCCCATCCATCGCCCTGTGGCTGCCCCAAACCATGATAGGGAGGTAATACCGTCATGCAGCAACACTTGATTGCCCGCCAGGCTGTCGCACAGGATGCGCGGCCCGCCTGGCGACTGGATACCGACGTCCTGATCGTCGGAGGAGGGGCCGCAGGCGTCGCGGCGGCCCATACCGCGGCCCGTCAGGGGCTGAAGGTCACCGTCCTCGAGCGCTATGGATTCTGTGGCGGCGGCGCGGTGGCCGGCCTCTCAGGCACGATCTGCGGCCTGTATCTGGCGCACGAAGATCCCGGTCATGCTCCCGAACGGCTGGTGCATGGCTTCGTCGACACCTTCATCGCCGCCATGGAGTCGCGTGGCGGCCTGGCCGACCCCGTGCGCTATGGCCTCACCCATACGCGGGTGCATGATCCGCATGTATGGCGCGAGTCCGCCGATGGCCTGCTGGCGGATCAGGGGGTGCAGGTGCTCTATCACACCATCGTCACCGATGTGCTGATGGAGGGCGGCGACCGCGTCGCGGGCGTGATCGCCTACACCAAGCAGGGCAAGCTCGAGGTCCGCTCCAGGATCACGATCGATGCCAGCGGCGACGCCGACCTGGCGGTGATGGCAGGGCTGGATACTCGGGTGGGCCAGGATGGTCAGGTGCAGAATCCGACCATGATCTTCCGCCTGTCGGGCGTGGATGTGGCGCGCTTCCTGGCGGAATACGGCGAGGATTCGATCCTGCCCGATCGGGTCACGCAATTGATCCTGTCGTGCAATGCCGCCGGAGATTACCGTCTGCCGCGCGCCAAGATATTCCTGTTCCCGACCCCGCGCCCGAACGAGCTCATCTGCAATGCCACCCGTGTCGTGGGGGCCGATGGGCGCGAGCTCAATCCGTTGCGAGCCCGGGACTTCACCGAGGCGGAAATCGAGGGCCGCAAACAGGTCCGCGAATACGAGCGCTTTTTCCGGGATCATCTCGTCGGCTGCGAACAGGCCTACCTGAACGATACCGGCGTGCAGGTCGGGGTGCGCCAGACGCGCCAGGTCGTGGGAAGGCAGACCTTGGGCAACAAGGACGTTGTCGTGGGGACCAAGTATCGCGACGGGATTGCCCGCTCGGCCTGGCCCATCGAATTGCACAGCGCCGAGAAGCCGCGCCTGTCCTGGCTGTTCGACGATTACTACGAGATCCCCTACGAATGCTTCGTACCCGTCCGGGGCGAGTCCCTGCTGTTCGCCGGGCGCTGTCTGTCGGCGGAGCACGAGGCCATGGCCTCGGCGCGCGTGACCGCGCAGTGCTTCAGCTACGGACATGCCATCGGCCACGCCGCGGCGCTGGCCGTCAAAGAGAACCTTTCCGTCGGGGAGGTCGAGGGGCGGGACATCCGCGAGCTCGTCAATCGCGACGGCGCGCAATTGGGAGTTTGACATGACGATTCGACGCAGTACGGAAGACGCGGTTGCGGTGCTGACCATAGACCGCCCGAACCGGCGCAACGCCCTCAGCGAGGACGCGGTGCTGTCCCTGAAGCAGCATCTGCGGGACATCGAGGCGGACGCCTCGGTGCGGGCTACGGTGATCACCGGCAGTCCGCCGGGATTCTGCGCCGGCAGCGACCTGAAGGAGCTTTCCGCCATGGATGTTGCGGGCATGTGCGCGCACGAGGCAGACACCGGCTCGTTCTGCCGTTCCATCAGCCAGTTGCGCAAGCCGGTGATCGCGGCCGTCGAGGGCTTTGCGCTGGGCGGCGGCTTCGTGTTCGCGGTGGCATGCGACGTGATCGTCAGTGGCGCTTCCTGCCGGTGGCACTTGCCGGAGGTTCAGATCGGCTGGATTCCTCCGTGGGGCCTGGAGATGGTGGTCGCGCGGGTCGGGCCGGTGGCCGCCCGCCGTCTGGCCTGGGGTGCGGAACCTATGAATGGAACGGAGGCCCACCGTATCGGGCTTGCCGACTATCTGGCCGATGATGGCCAGGCCCTGAACCGGGCGCTGGAACTGGCGCAGCGGCTGGCCGCTCTGCCCGACGTCGCAGTGGCATCCGTGAAGTCGTATTTCGCGCCGCATGCCGGCCGCGACGGCGAGACCGGCGATGTGATCGCCAACCGGATGTTTGCGGACAATTGCAGGCACCCCGTCGCCCTTTCTACCTTGAAAAAATTTGGAGTGCGTGCATGAGCAAGTTCTGCTCTCTGGAACAGGCGGTCTCCCATGTGAAAGACGGCCAGACCGTCGCCAGTGTGGGCGTCATCGGGTGGATCACGCCGGATGCGCTGCTTCAGGCGCTGGGCGAACGCTATGAACGCGAAGGCGCCCCGCGCGATCTGACGTTCTATTTTCCCTGTGGCACCGGGGACGCCATGGAAATCGGCGGAATGGACCGGGTGGCGAAGCGGGGCCTGATGAAGCGCATCGTTTCGGGCTCCTATATCAACCCGGTTCATCCTCAGACCGGCGAGCGGCCCAAGTTGATGCAGTTGATCCGGCAAAACGCCATAGAGGCCTACAGCTGGCCCATCGGCGCATCGATGCATTGGCTGCGCGAGCTGGCCCGCAAGAGCCCCGGCTATCTCACCAGGGTCGGCCTGGGCAGCTACATCGATCCCGACCAGGATGGCGGCCGGCTGACCGACCTGGCCAAGGACGACCTGGTGCGCAAGGTGTCGTTCGACGGTCAGGAATATCTGTTCTATCCGACCTGGCCGATTCACTGCTGTTTCATCCGCGCGAGTGCCGCCGACGAGTTTGGCAATCTGTCCTTCGAGGATGAGGGCCTGATGTCTTCGGCCCTGGCCCTGGCCCTGGCGACCAAGGCGTGCGGCGGCCGTGTCGTCGCCCAGGTCACCCGGCCGGTGGAACGTTACACGCGCGCTGCGGGCGCGGTCCGGATACCCGGCGATTTCGTGGACGATGTGGTGATCGTGCCGGATCAGGTGATGGTGACGGACACACCCCACGATACCCGGTACTTGTCTCCCCGGAACCTGCAGCTCGATTCGCTGCCCAGGATCCCGTTCGGTCCGGACAAGATCATCGGCCGGCGTGCCTACCTCGAAATCCCGAAGCACACCCTGACCATTCTCGGTTTCGGGGCCTCGTCCGACATGCCTCTGGTCATGGCGGAGGATGGCGTGCTCACCGAGCGCACGATGGGAGACTACCGCTTCACCACCGAACACGGCTCCTATGGGGGAGTCGTGATGACCGGGTGGCAGTTTTCGGCGAATATGTGGCCCGAGGCACTCGTGGATGGGGTCACGCAGTTCGACGCCATCGATGGCGGCCTGTGTGAGTGCACCGCGCTGGCCTTTGCCGAGTTCGACGCGGCCGGCAATGTGAACGTCAGCAAGTTCGGGTCGGCCAATCCGGGTGCCGGCGGCTTCATCGACATCGCCCACAACGCCTCCAAGCTCATCTTCGCCGGCACGTTCACGACCGGAGGGCTGAGCGTCTCCGCCCGGGATGGTGTCTTGCACATTGACCGGGAGGGCAAGAACAAGAAACTGGTCGAGCGGGTCGGGCATATCACCTACCCGGTGCGGGCGGGGGTCGCCGACCGGAACCAGCAGGCCCTCGTGATCACCGAGAGGGCCGTATTCTCGGTCACGGCCGGCGGGCTCGAACTCATCGAGATCGCCCCGGGCGTGGATCTGCAGCGCGATGTGTTGGACCAGATGGGCTTTGCGCCCCGGATCAGCGACAGGTTGAAGACGATGGACGACTGGATATTCAGGGATGAATGTCCAGCGGTTTCCGCGCTGCCGTGACGATCTGCGGCAGCGCCGCGGTTTTCGGGGCTATGCGCCCGTGAGGCCGCTCAACTGCTGCCGCGGGCGATGAGGGTGGACTGGAAGCGGCTGATCCGCGTGGTGGGAGAGCGGACGGCCGTGCCGGCGTCGCTGGCGAGCAGGCTCTCCAGCAGCAAGGACGCGGCTGCCGACGCCATCGCATCGACCGGCAGGCGCATGCAGCTGATGCCGGGGCCCCAGAGCTCGAACCAGTCGGGATCGTGGTAGGCGATCAGGGCGAGCCGGCCCGGCACGGAGATACCCTGCTCGCGGATGGCTGCCAGCGCCCCCACGGCGAGTTCGGGGCCGGCCAGGATGACGGCCGTGGGCGGCGCGGGCAAGGACAGCAACTCCAGCATGGCGCGATGGCCGAAATCCCGCCTGGGCGGGCCCTGGCGCAGCAGGCCGGGATCGCTGTCCAGCGACATGCCGCGCAGGGTTCGCAGATATCCCTGGACCCGTTCGCGGCCCGTGCTCAGCTGTGACGAACTGCCGATGTAGCCGATCCGTGCGTGCGATCTCGCGGCCAGGTGCCGCACCGCCATGGCGATCCCGGCGCGCTCGTCCAGGGCCACCGCTGGTGCCGCCAGACGGGGGTGCCGGCGCAGCAGTTGCACGGTGGGGATGGCCGCCAGAAGCCCGATGGATTCCGCGCACGGACGGGCGGTCGGGGCAATGATGATGCCGGCCACCCGGGCCTCGCGCAGGCTTCTGATCTGTTCCCGTTCGATTGCCGGCTGGTCCTCGGAGGTCGCCAGCACCAGCTTGTATTCATGCTGGAGGAACGATGCGGACAGCCGCGACATGATGCGGCTGTAGAAGTCGTTGACGACGTCGGGGAAGATCACGCCGATCAGCTCGCTGCGCGTGCGCCGCAGCATCCTGGCGCCGGAGTGCGGAATATAGCCCAGCGCGTCGGCGGTCTCGCGGATCCGCCGGCGGGTTTCCGGCCGCACCGACGGGGAGTCCCGCAGGGCACGGGAGACCGTCGGGTGCGAAACGCCCAGTCGGACGGCAATATCCTTGATCGTGACGTTCTTCATGTCTTTCAGGCCAGCGCCCCGCGCCATGCCGCGGCGATCTCAGCCAGGTGCCGGCGCGGCCGGGAGATCAAGGGCCGCGCGACCTGCCGCACGAGGTCCTTCTGCGACGTCTCGGTGACATATTCCACTGGAGACTTGCCGTCGATGCGCGCCAGAAGCAGGGCGGGCAGCAGCCGCGCCGCCCGTTCTTCCAGGTCCGCGGCGGGCTCCCAGTCGGCCTTCTCCAGGTAGCCGTCCGTGAAGGCCTCGAAGCATCGCAGGAATGCGTCGCGGCGATCCGGCCGAGGCAGGCATTTCAACAGGAAATGATTGAGGCAGAACGCCAGATCGAAGGCGGGGTCCCCGTACCAGGCGCATTCCGCATCGAGGAAGACCGGCGAGGACGGGCCCACCAGGATGTTCTTGGGGCTGATGTCGCCGTGCACGAGCGCCTTGTGTGTGCCCAGAGTGTCCTCCGCCATGTCCCGCAGGACGGTGCCCAGGTCCGGATGGGCCTGCGCGGCGGCGATGAGATAGGGTTCCAGCCGGATGGACTGGAAAATATCGTCGGTCGGGAACGCTCCGTGGACAACGGGATCGCCGGCGGAGGCGGCATGCAGCCGGCCCAGCCTTGCTCCCACTCCCCGCGCGAAATCCGGATCTGCGTGCCCCGCCAGAAGCTTGGACTTCCAGACTGGGTGGGTGGCGCCGTCCAGGAACGACATGGCAAATGCGCCGATCCCGGGATCGTGTGCCAGCGGGCGCGGGACGGATTCGGGCAGATGCCCGAAGGCGAATTTCATCCAGGCCCATTCGTAGCCGTTGCGCGATGTGGGCGCGTACCAGTCGCGGGCCACCCGCAGCTTGGGGAGGGCGCACTTGACGCACAGGGAGCCATCGTTGACGTCGACGCGCCAGATGTCGGAGGCGACGCCTCCCGTGAGGGGCGTCCAGCGCACCCGGTCCCCGGGACCCGCCAGCCCGTGGGCCCGCAGGAATTCCGGCAGGCGGGGGTCGGGTTGCATCGGCGCGCCGCTCACCGCCGGACCCCGGTCGGCAGCGACAGCAGGTCGGCATAGGGTGCGCCGCTGGCGGCCTCTATGCGCAGGAGCTGGTTGTATTTGCTCAGGGTGCTCGATGTGCGTAGCGAGCCGATCTTGATCTGGCCCGCGGCGGTTCCCACCGCCAGGTCGGCGATGAAGGAATCCTCGGTCTCGCCCGACCGGGCCGAGATGATCGTCGAGTAGCCGTGCTGCCTGGCCAGGGCGATCACGTCCAGTGTGCCCGACAGCGTCCCGTTCTGGTTCACTTTGACCAGCACGCCGTTCGCGGCCCGGTTCCCGATGCCCCTGCGCAGGCGATCCGGATTGGTCGTGAACAGATCATCGCCCACCAGTTGAACCTTCGAGCCCAGCGCGGCGGTCAGCGCACTCCAGCCGGCCCAGTCCTCTTCGCCCAGGCCGTCCTCTATGGAGACGACAGGGTAGTCCCGGACCCACTCGCACAGCATGTCGATCATTTCGTCGGTGGTGCGTGTCACGCCTTCGCGGGCCAGCCGGTAGTCGCCCCGGTCATTGCGCAGCGCGGTTGACGCAACGTCGATGGCGATGAGCACGTCCTCGCCCGGCCTCAGTCCGGCGGCTTCGATGGCTAGGCACATGAGTTCCAGCGCCACGCGGCCGCTGCGGCAGCCGGGACTCAGGCCCCCTTCGTCCGCCAGCAACGTGGGCAGACCTCGCGCCTGGCAGACGCGCGATGCGGCGCCGCGAACCAGGGATATGGTGTGAATGGCGTCTTCGATGCTGGAGGCGCGCGCAGGAATGGCGAGGAAATCCTGTGCGTCCATGCCGCCGCCGGCGTGCATGCCACCACTGAGGATATTCACCATCGGAAGCGGCATGAGGACCCGCGGATTGCCGGCCAGATCGGCGATGTGCATGTGCAAGGGGCGGTTGCGCGCGGCTGCGGCCGCCCGGCAGGCGGCGAGAGACACGCCCAGGATGGCGTTGGCTCCGAGCCTGTGCAACTGATTCGTGCCATCGAGCTCGCGCAGCTTCGTGTCCAGGCCGCGTTGGTCCATCGCGTCCAGGCCGGTCACTTCCCGCGCGATCTCGCCGTTGACGTTGGCCGCTGCCTGCAGCACGCCCAGGCCCCAATATCGGTTCGGGTCTCCATCCCGCAATTCGTGGGCTTCGTGGGTGCCTGTCGAGGCG
>Ga0134125_10011126_pt1 | contig 10085 bp, 9 predicted proteins | sample KB31751_FD_96464 | JGI IMG/M metagenome (GOLD analysis project Ga0134125, IMG submission 96464) | Terrestrial soil microbial communities with excess Nitrogen fertilizer from Kellogg Biological Station, Michigan, USA - KB3-175-1 | ecosystem: Environmental > Terrestrial > Soil > Unclassified ... | reverse complement strand
TCTCGATGTTGTCGGTGGAGGCTGAGATCACGGCCAGGGCGTCGTCCATGCCGCGCAGGTTGAGTTGGCAGACGGCGCTGGCGTGGCCCTGCTTGACCAGGAAGCAACGCGAGCGCTCGTCCAAACTTACGACAACCTGATACTCGGCGTCTGTCAGCTTCAGCCCACCCACGTAGTCATCGCGGCTCGCGTTGGGGTTGGGGAGCAGGATCATGGTGGCGGTCTGCTCGATCAGCGCGGCGGCGATGTCACTGGCCAGGGCGTCTTCCGGGCTCTGCGTGGCAAAGATGCCCAGCCCATTCTGCTTGCGGATGGTCTTCTGCTTGTTTTTGGCGAAATCCTTGAGGCCGCCCTTGCCATCCAGAATCTTCCAGAACTCATCCATGACGTAGATGAGCGGGCGGCCGTCGATGAGCGCTTCCAGTTTGTGCAACAGGTAGTTGATGACGGGTACGCGCGCTTCGGGGTTGTCGATCAGCTCGGTGTAGTCGAAGCCGATGATGTTGGCTTTTTCCAGGTCGATGGTGTCGACGGGGTTGTCGAAGACCCAGCCCAGCGAGTTGCCACTGGTCCACTTGCGCATTCGGATGAAGAGACCGTCATCACCCATATTGGGCAGGCTTTTCTGGAAGTTGGTCATGGTGCGCAGATGCATCGGGGTGTCGAGGATGCTTTCGACCGCGCGAAAGATGTCCTCTTCCTCGCGCGAGCTGTAGAGGCTTTTGCCCACCATCACTTTCACCAGCTCAGCGAGGAACTGCACGTTGGCTTCAGTGTGCTCGCATTGGAACGGGTTGAACCCGGTGGGTTTGCCATTTTCCAGCGCAAGATAGTTGCCGCCGCAGGCGCGCACGAAGATCTCGGCGCCGCGGTCCTTGTCGAAGAAAAAGATCGTTGGCGACGGCTCGAGCTTCTGCACCTGGCTCAGCAGGAAGTTGATCAGCGCGGTTTTGCCCGTGCCGGACTTGCCGATGACCATGGTGTTGGCGATGGCCTTTTCTCCCAGCGAATTTTCCGCCGGGTGGGTGGCGTGAAAGTTGAAGTGGTAGGCCTGACCGTTGGTGGTCTGCAGGGTGGTGACGCAGTCGCCCCAGGGGTTGTTTCCCTTCTTGCCGGTGGCGAAGTTGTGCAGGGGCGACAACCCCAGGAAGTTGAGCGAGCTAACGTTGGCTAGCCGGGTGCGGTATTTCCAGTTGCCCGGAAACTGCGCATAGAACGCCGCGGTGACGGCCAGGTCTTCCTTCACCGTGACGAAGCCGGCGTTGGACAGTTCCGCGCGGGTGGTGGCGATCTGCTGCGAAAGCGCTTCCTGACTTGACGCGTAGATGGCCATGGAAAAGTGGTACTCGCCCAGCACGAAGTTGCCTGAGGCAAGCTGATCCATGGCGTGGTCGAGTTCGGCGATCTGGCTGAAGGCCTTGTCGCCCGAGGACACCATCATGCCCTTGGTGCGATCCAGCGCCTTGAGCGCGTCCTGTCGACCCATGGGGCTGAAGGAGTGGGTGATGACGTACTCGAAATCCAGGTACTTCAGCCCGTTGAGAATGCCCGGGTAGGTGCTATCGGTGTATTCCTTGATGTTGAGGATGGCACCGAAGTGGTTCCTGCCTTCCGGCGTGGTGATGACGAAATCGCCTGTTTTCGAGGAGAAGCGCTGTTTGCTTACGGGCAGATAGTTGTAGACGGGCGCATCGAGTACCGGCACGGGTTCGTCGATACGATTGAGCAGGTAGCCGTAGAGTTCCAATGCCTCGGAGAACACCACGCCGTTAGCCGCTTCGTACATGCCGAGGCGGTAGGGTGCGTAGTCCTTGAGCACGGCCTCCACGTTGCCGGCCAACTCGAGCATGGTGTTTACGGCGTCGAGCTGCTGAGACTCCAGCCGTCCGATGTCACTGGATTTGTCCGCAAAGCGTTTGCCGCTGACGATGGGCCGGTACAGCATGGTCAGGTACAACTCGTTCTGCATCAGCTTTTGCGTCGACAAGGCCTCGTAATAGGCATCGGACATCTGCTGGTTGAAGCTCTGGCGAAAGCGGCTGTGATCCTTCAAGCGGCGACGGCGACGTACGTCGTGCACCCAGAACGCCACGTTGACGAAGTCCGGTGCCCGCAATGTCTGCAGGAGGCGGTTGAAGCCGTTGTGGCGGTGCTCGATCTCCCATTCTTCGCGCCCGACGAACGGCAATCCGCCGAGACGCCACACCAGCAGGAAATCCCCACCGGTCGTCTTCAGCACCGTGGGCGAGACATGGGTCGACAGCGGCAGGAATTCCGCAATGGGCGTGTCAGGTGAAAAGCTTGGTTTGGCCATGGTCTGGTCCGAGGCGATGGCAGGTCCTGAGGACAGGCCATCTGGAGAGTTACGATTTGTCTTTGCCCTGGCCACGATGGTTGTTGGGGGTGAACACCCACATGCCATCGTTGTCGCCCAGGTTTCTTACCCGCGTACGGAATTGCAGGCGTAGGCCGAGCAGTCGGAAGATCATTTCGTCGCGGCGTGCCATTTGCCGCATGATGAAAATCACCACCGGTAGCAGCAGCAAATAAAAGAAGTTGGTGTACACCGCCAGCAGAAAACACCCGCCCGCCCCCATGAAAAAGGGTACGTAGGGCACGCCCATGAACATCGGCGGGCGGGTGCAGCCGCGAAAGAGCGGGTTTTTATACATAGTTGAGTGCGTGCATGACCAAGCTGGTGGTCGCGTCGCAGGCATCGGTGCCGGCGCTTGGCTTGAGGAACATGTTGGCGATCTGACCGGCAGCGCCAATCAGGATGGCGCCGATCATGACTGGCGCCACGTCACCGATGCGTTTGTGCGCGAAGGCAATCTGGTAGCCGGAGAAAATCACGGCGATCGTGACGACGACGATGGACAGCGCGTTGAGGATCTTCTGGATATTCGTGGCGAAACCGCAGGTTGTGGTGATCGTCTCGCCAGCATCCTGGGCGAAAGCGAGGCCGGGAAGCACAACGAAGGCCATGATGCAGATGACCATGAACAGGCGGGTACGCGGGGAATTGAGAATGCTTTCGTTGCCGGAAGAGCGGATAGCCATCTGAGTTTTCCTTGTCGGTAGTTGCGGCGGACGCCAGACGGGCGCCTGCCGATTCGGGGTCGACCGCTCAAAAGTGGCGGCACATGCACTGCGGTGTCCCGGGTTGGTCCGGGGCGTTTGAACGGCCGTGAGGCCGGGGTAACGCGCACTTGGTGCGCGTCGGTGAGGAAAGCGGGATTCAAAAAACGAAAGCGGCATCGCGCTGCTCCTGCTGCAGGCCGGTGTCGTCGGTGCTGGCTGGGACGCCGTTCGGATGCATGTTGGCTGAGGCCGCTTCCACGGGTGCGGAGATGTCGGGCGGATCGTTCGGGCCGCGCACCCTGGGAACGAAGACGGCGTCGCGAGACGGGCTGCTGATGGCGGAGAGCGCCCGATCACGGTCAATGGAAATCGATGCGTTCATGATCTTCGGTGGGTCGGATGCCGCCAATGAGGACGGGTCGATATCGCTGACCGCTCTTGAAGCGTCCGGGGATGCAGGGTCTGGCGCAGTCGAGGCCTTCTTATTGGTCGACGTGGTGATTGCCGCTACGGTGGTTTGCGCGGCGGCATCGATCGCCATGCTGCGCAGGGCCACCCGGTAGTTGGCACGGCGGGAGGCATAGACGGTGACGGGTTTGAGATCGACACGGTTGGAAATCAGCGCATTCGCCTTCGGGGCTGCTGGTGGCGAGCGTCGCGTAGCGACCGCGATAGGCACTGGGGAAGCACCGGCTGGTTTCGCCGGCTTGCTGGCTTGGCGGTCGATCGATGCGTACATCTTTTGTACGTAGCCGTCGCGGAAGCCCGTGGTGAAATTGCCCGAGTAATAGCAACTGAAGGCCTTGGGCCAGTCGCCGTGGGCGCGGGTGTAGCAGTCGGCCAGGATGTGCGCGCCAGCGGACAGGTTGGCGCAAGCTGCGAACGCCTTCCGGTACGAATCGAGTCCGTAGCGCTCCAGGTTGGCTCGGTTGACTTGCGCCAGGCCCACCGAAAAGTTGTAGCCCTTGGCGTCGAGCATCTGGGCGGTAGCCAGCGCCTCGGGGAGGTTCCTGGGCTGGCGTTCCAGTTGACCGCCGACGACGCCGATGGCGTAAGGGTTCGCGCTGGATTCCACGTGAACAACGTGCTGCATGATCTCGGGTGAGACGGCGAGATTGGGGCAGGCCAGCATTTCCATCCCGGGCAGCATTCAATGCTCCTCGTGGTCGCGCTGCGGGTTGAAGTCGATACCGGTAATACAGCGGCGCCCGCCATGCGCCTTGATGTGCACCACGATGTCGATGGTCATCATCAACAGGCGCTTGATGGTGTTGAACTCCAGTCCGGCGCCCTCGGCCGATGCCTTGACCATCAGTGCGAGTTGATCCCAGGTCTGCTCGGTACTGCCGGCGTGGCAACTGGTGATGGAACCGGGGTGACCCGAGGCGCAATTGCGGATGAAGTAGAACGACTCGTCACCGCGCAGCTCCGCCAGGATGATGCGGTCGGGTTTCATCCGCAGGCAGGCTTCCATGCAGCTTTTGGCGGTGACGTTGCTGGCGCTCTGCCCGCCCTTGGAATAAAGCAGGTGCACCACGTTGGGCTGGTCGATGAAAAGCTCACGTGCGTCCTCGATGGTGACCAGTCGTTCATCGGCAGGGATATGGTTGACCAGTGACTTCATGAAGGTGGTCTTGCCGCTGCCGGTGGCACCGGAAACCACGATGTTTTTCTTGCCCAGTACGGCCTGGCGAAAAAAGTCCGCGTAGCGGCGTGCGGCGCGAAGCTCCAGGAGCTGGGTGTCCAGCTCGCTGAGGCCGTGACCGATTTCCACGATCTGGTCGAAGAAGCCGTCGCTTTCATACTGCTCTAGCGTCTTGAGCTGTTTGGATGGCAGCCGAATAGTGATCGAGACGAAGCCCGCTTCGCAGGCCGGTGGGATCACGAACTGGGCACGCTGGCCGGTGGGAAAGGTCAGAGAAACCACCGGATCCACGTCGGTGATGCGTTGGCCGGTGTTGCTTTCGTTGATCACCGCGGTGCAGAACTGTCGCGCCCGCTCGAAGGTGAGCGTGGGTACTTCCACTCGCCGCCAGTTGCCGCGGCTTTCCAGATAGAGCTCGCCCGGGCGGTTGATGCAGATCTCGGTGACCTCGGGGGAGGCCATATATTCGCGCACGCCCAGCACCTCGTACTGGTAGTCGAGAAAGTCGTGCGAGATGTGGGCGGTGACGTCTTCCATTACGTGCTTTCTGTCATTCCGTCGATCGACGATGGCGTCAGGAGCGGGCGACCACGCCGCTGAAATCCACATCCTTGGTTACGTAGACGTAGATGACCGTGCCCTGGCTGAGGGTGACCGTCGGTGGCCGGTTGGCCGCCTCACGCACGGCCTGATTGGCCAGGTTCTGGATGGTTTGGGCGGTGTTGCTTTCGAATGGGGTCTGGGTCACCAGGCCATTGCTGATGGTGGTATTGCGCGGTCCGTGTTCGGCGGCTTCGTACTTGAAGGCATCGCTGAGCAGACTGATCAGCAAGGCTGATCCGATGCGCTTGCCCCAGTGGGCGTCGTAATAGCCGGGCAGGCCTGCACCGCCGAGGTTGTCGATGCCCGGGCTGGACATGTTCACGTCGATGCCGGTGGGCGTGATGATGCGATCCCAGATCACGGCTTCGCGATCGCCCGTGGGGCCGCCGCTGTAACTGCCCAACAACTTCGAGCCCTTGGGCAACAACAAGGTATGGCCGTTGAACGAGTAGACAGGCTCCGTGACCAGGCAGGTACTGAAGCCGGGAATATCCGAAACGATGCGCGTCTCCAGCACGCAGCGGATATAGGTCCCGCGCTGCATCAGCGTGTCGGGATGCGGCAAGGATTGGGCGCTGGTGGGCTTTGAATCGGCGTCGCCAGGGAGCTTCTTTCCAGCGAGCCCCGCCGCGAGTGGATTCGACGATTCGCCATTGCCGGTATCGACGTTGCTCGCGGCGATGCGCCGCTGCAACAAGGTGGGGCTGCCGGGCGCTGCCGGTATCGGCCTCGCCGATGTGGCTGTCGATGTGGGCAAGAGCGGGATGGGTTGAGAAACCGGCTGTGCTGCTGGCGCTGCGGCGGGAGGCAGTGGCGGCAGAGCCATGGATGTAGGAGCCTCCGCCACCGTCACCTTTTCCTCGCGCGGCTTGGCACGTTCATCCTTTTTACCAGCGCCGCTGACCATCCAATACGCCAGGAGCAACAACAGCAGCACCACGGCTCCCAGCAGGAACAGTGCGCGGCGGTTCATCTGTCGCAGTTCACTGTTCTGCAATGAAGGAGCGCTGGCGTCCAGGTCGGGCTCGGCGCTGCGCTGGTATTGGTTGGCGTAGGGGTTGCCTGGAGCTGCCGCGTCGTTGCCCATGCGCTCACCGTCGGGATACTGGGGAGTATTCACTTTCTGGTATTCCTGCGCAGGCCCACCACGTCGTTGCCATGGCGGATGACGAGATAGTTGTAGGTGCCATGGACGACGATGGTGTTGCCTTCCACCGTGGTGTTCACCAGCGAGTCCTCGCTTTTCTCCTGCTCGCGCATGTAGACGGCGGGGAAGTCACCGGTGGGAAAGGCTTTCAGGTCACTCATCCTGATATACGTAAAGCGGCCATCGTCATAGACGTTGGCGGGGATCAGCCATGGGGCCGCTTTGCTCTTGGTGGCGTAGTCGTAATTGAAGTTGTAGCTGCGGTCGGGCAACAGATCGCTGTTCTGCGCTGTCGCCTGAAGCTGCTTTTTCTTCTGATTGGCGAAGCTGGTGTCGGCCGGATAGCTGAAGGCGATCTTGTACTGCACGCCATCGCGACGGGCCTGCGCCAACGTTTTCCAATCCGTGGCCACCACCTTCAGTTCGAAGATGTACGAGTGCGTGGCGGTACGCACCATCATGTTGGTGTCCACATCCACGTTTTTGGGTTTCAGGTAGAACACGTTTTCGCGGCGGGTGAGGTCCCATCCGCCGCTGAAACCCGTGCTGTAATCGAGCACTTTTTCATTGGGACTGAGCTCGATCTGGGTGGTGATACCCAGGCCGGTGTTCACCGGGTAAATGCTGTCCGGCTTGAATTGATAGCGCGTCAACACCTGCGCCGTTGCCGCTGAAGGCGCAACGGTGGCGGCGATGCACAGGATGGCTCCAAGACGCCAAAGGCCGGATCGTTTCATTGGCGTACCGCTCCCGTGGCGGAGTCAATGGGCGCTGACAGGGTTACGGCGGTGGTTGCCGGCGCCGCAGGGGCGACGTCACTTTGTGTGCCGGTCGTTGGTGCGATGGGCGGCCCGGGAATTTCCGCTGGCGGTGCGGTGGCGTAGTCATCATCCACGCGATAATTGGTGACCCAGAATCCCAGCGGGTTCTCGATGCGGTTCTGGTCGTCCATTTCGAGGTTCTGCTTGTACGTAAACTCGATGGTGGCGATCTTGTTGTCCATCGTCCGGGTAGCACCGTTCGATTTGTTGAAAAGGCTGCGCTGGAACCTGACGGTCGCGCCCCGGGGTGTTTTGCCGTGACCGCCACCCACCAGCTGGATACTGAGCAACTTGATCCGGATGGATTGATACGGGCCGTATTGCTTGACCCAGCTGTCCGGATTGATCGACGAGAACATCGCCATGTATTCGGCCTTGACTCCGCCAGAGGCCATCGTCTGCACGGTTTTCCAATCGCGCAGGTTCACCAGGGCCTGGTCGTAGGACTCTCTGGCCAGCACGAAATGAGCGACGTTGCTCCGGTTGACGGCCTCCCGCGTTGTGATCCCGCGCATGGCGAAATCGCCATCGAGGCGAGCTACGGTGGCGGTGCCGGTATACGCATCTGCCATGACGAGATAAGGGACTTTCTGCTTCAACGGCAGCATGTAGAAATAGCCGCCGGCAAGAATCAGTGCCATCGCCATGGCGGCAAATGCCACATACCACGCCCGTCGTTCACTGCGCTGGGCGATGTCGGCAAGGGTCAGCTCGAAATTGACGGACCTGGAAATCGCTTCGTCGACTTTCCGGCCGGATGAAGGCTTCTTGTTCGGCATCACTGTGCACCCGTGCGTTCGGCCGGAGTCGCTTCCGTTGAAGCGACTTTCCGGTGGGAGCTGCCACGACTGGCGGCGTCGGATGCGAGTACCAGAATTTTTTGATCGGTCGCGGAAACATGCACGTGCTGCGCGGTGTAGATCTGTGTCAGTTGCTGCGCGGCACTGTCGATGCTGGTGGTGCGAATGCTCGACACCGGCGTGTAGAGAGTGACGTCAAAGGTGAGTTGATACGACAGCTCGCGCCCGGAGTCGTTTGCCCAACGCGCAAGCATGGTTTTGAGCGTTCCATCCATGGGTGCCGCGTAGTACGTGTAGTCCGCTACCAGTGGGATTTCGGTGGGTTGCGCCTGAAAATGATTGACGGGTTTCCAGCTACCGCCGAAGTTCTTGGCGGGAGGAGTTCCGCAACCGACCAAAGCGCCGATCGCAACGACCAGCCCGCTTTTGAAGATGAGGTTGCAAGAACGAGAAATGCGATCGGTTCGGCCGATGCCATCGGCCGCTATTTCCCGATTCGCCATGATGGCAGCGGAGAACATGCTCTCGCACGTCGATTCCATTCGATCCCCCTGTCCGGAAAGGAGAGCCTTCCCGAGTTCGATTCACCGTTGCGGCAGCAGGTCCATAACTGCGCCACGAAGTGCATGTTGAGTCCGGGCATGTTCGTACAGGCCCCAGTCCGCGAAACCTATTTCGTCCGTATCGAAGACAAAGCCGCTGAATGTGCCCCGGTTTTGGAGTCGTGAATATAGAACAGACGTCTAGACGGCCAAGTAAGCGTTTCGCGTAGGGACGGTCGTAGAAATGCGCCGAAGGACGTAGTCCAACGCCTACGGCCGTTATCGAGGGACGTCATGGCCGGATGGCCCGGAAGGGGCGAAGAAAAAGCAGGCGGATGCCAGCGTGGGTTGATCAAGCCGTTTCGAATGCGCCGCGCAACCACTGCTGCGATATTTGCCCGACTGGGCCGTCATAGCTCACCACATCAAAGCGGCACGGACTTTTGGCGTGTTGCGGGTTAGCGGTCAACCACTGCTGCGCGGCCAGGATCAGCTTGGCTTGTTTGGCCGCAGTGACCGACGCGGCGGCATCGCCGTGCGTGGCGCTTTTGCGGTAGCGCACTTCGACGAAGACGATGGCGTGGCGTTCGCGCATCACCAGGTCGAGTTCGCCGTGGCGGGTGGTGTAGTTCTGCGCGAGGCAACTGAGGCCGGCGCGTTCGAGTTCGGCGCGGGCGCGTCGCTCGAAGACGTCGCCGGCGGCGCGCATCAGTAGTTGGTGGGCTGGCTGGCGGGCGTGGAGGCGCTGCTGGCGGGTGCCGGCACGTCACTGCCGGGCGGGAGGGTGACCGGTACCTCGTCCATCTGCAGGCTGCCGCCTAACGGCCGGGCCAGGCCACCCTGGAACTTCGCCCAGATCAGCACGCGGCGCACGCGACCGAACTGGTCGGCGGTGAGCTGGCCGCTCGCGCCGGGCAGGTAGCTGCCCGGATGCTGGCGCAGCCAGTCGAGGTAGGGCACCAGATTCCACGCATCCATGCCGAACGCAAACAGCCGCGCGGCGCCGCCGCGGGCAGTGGGCAGCAGGTTGGCCACATCGTCGTAGCGCGGCAGGCCGGATTGGGCATCGAACAGCCACGGCGCGTCGCAGAACTCCACGCCATCCAGATCGCCGTTGGCGCTGGTGTCGTCCACGCCGGCGTAGACGTGCGAGCTGGCGAAGATCGGCAGGGTGACATTGGCGATCTTCAGTTGCGGCACCAGCAGGCGTGCCTGGGCGGGCCGCATGCTGATGAAGATGCCGGTGTCGCTGACGGGCGCTGGCACGGTGGTGATGGTGGTGTCGTCAGTGGTAGTCGGGTTTGCGACAGGAGTGGCTGGCGTACCGGCGCCGGGAATCCTGAGGCCGGTGATGGCATCGGTATAGGTCACCGACCCGCTGGGCAACGTGGTGCGACCGGCTACGTCGCCGCCGTGGGATTCCAGCTCGGCCTTGAACGCGCTGGC
>Ga0134125_10011125_pt1 | contig 10085 bp, 3 predicted proteins | sample KB31751_FD_96464 | JGI IMG/M metagenome (GOLD analysis project Ga0134125, IMG submission 96464) | Terrestrial soil microbial communities with excess Nitrogen fertilizer from Kellogg Biological Station, Michigan, USA - KB3-175-1 | ecosystem: Environmental > Terrestrial > Soil > Unclassified ... | reverse complement strand
TAGACTTAAATATTCTTGATTTATAATTTAAAATAATAAATATGCCAAAAAAGACCTTGCAACAATGGTTAAACAAAAGCCAATTTAGAGAGATCCTAAATGCTGAACAGAAACTAAGTGAGTTAGGTATTTCCCTCAGTACTGGTGAATATGATTTATCTGATTTAAAAAAACTATGTCGTTGATACGATGTACTAGAAGCAAATAGAGGCAGTCTAGAAGATTTTTCAGGAACTGTTCAACAAATAACTTTTGGTAATAATTATGCAATTATTATTCATGGAGAAGGAGGTTTCAACATAAAATTAGTGTTTTGTAAGAGAGATTTCGAGGGTTTAGAAAAGTTTGTTATTTCTTCCTCCAATTATGAAGAACACAATTTAAATAGTGCAAAAAATGAGGTCTTAAAAATAGAAGAAAAACTGAGTGGAAAACACCCTATTCTCTACAATGAACCTGCTGTTTTAATAACCTCTTACAGCGATGATTATTCAGATGAAAATTTTCCTTCTGTATTCAAAAACAGGGAAGTGGAAAGAACTGAAGTAAATTTCTATTCAGCCAAAAACAACCCAAATGCTTATTTTAAACCCTTAGACATTGTAAAGATATTTCAAGACCGCCGAAAACAGCAAGCATGAAAAGGAGGGCAAAGTAGTTATATGGTCCACGCTGGCGTGTATTTGGGCGGTAAGGTAAAAAAAATTTGTCATACGCGTTATGATGAAAACAGCAAAAATGGCGTAATTAAACTCGAAAACTGAAATAACTTCTTTATTTTACCAAATGCTGACAAAATAATCCGTTATCGTCCAATAGTTACTTTCAAAAGACCTGAAAAGATAGTTGAACATATCGCTAAATGTGTAGAGGGTAGATATTTTGATGCGGAATTTGGAGGGTTTGGTGGATTCAATATATGAACAAATAATTGCGAACATTTTGCTAACAGGTGTGTTTATGGCCTTAATTTTTCGGAACTAGAGGAAAGCAGAAAAAAGCCCTCAAAGAGGCTATGCAAGTTAAACTCTGAGGAGATTAAAAAGTGTTTAAGAGATAATGAAGATAAATTAGGCAGTTTAATTGTCACTGAGCAACAGAACAAAGTTAATGATGAAATAAGTCAAATTATTAAAAATAACTCGCGAGATATTATTCTAATGGAGACAAAAGTTGAAACTAGGCCAACTCCTAATTACAGACTAAATTAAGACAAAAGTTATGCTAAAAAACCAAGAATTAAAGAAAGAAATTATCAAAACACAATTACCAACTTTAAGTATCAGTCGGGAAGGATTTTTTGTTGATGCCGAGGAATTGAGTAAAAGAAACTATAATTCTAACAAAGATAGTACTAAATATCTTCCTGTAGTGGATATTGATCCAGATGGCATTCTCGAAGAGCAAGATTGGCAAGAAATTATGCAAGCATTAGTTGATGATATTAAACAACATTATAAAGAATGAAAAATCGAATGTGAAGGAAAATTATTGGTTATTAAACATACTTCTGGAAAAAAGCATTACGTAGGAGGTTTTCAAAAGAGAAATTGATCTGAAATCGAACAAATTCTAGATCAGAGAAAATGCATACCAGAGGGCGATGACAGGCAGTTAAAAGTTAAAATAATTGAAGAATTCTTGCCAAATTTAAGCATTGATCCTTATGGTAGCTATGTTTGGTCAGACTATTTAAATATGTTAACTTACAGTGATGTGAACGATTACTACTATAGTTCACTACCTGCTGTTGACATTGATGTAAAAAGCGTTTTTTCCGAGGAAGATTATCGAGACATTCATCGAGTTATTATTGAAGATATTAAGTCTCGTGCTAATGAATGAAGAATCGAACCAGAAGGAACTTTAACCATAGTTAGGCATAACTCAGGAAAGAAACATTATAAAAAAGGATTTGAAGAGGAAGAATGAAATGAGGTTGAAGAATTTTTAAAGAAAAAAGAAAAACAATCACAAGAAATTAAAAAAAATATGGTAAACTGAACAGAAATACATAAGGATTTTACTCCCGAATTACAACAAAAATGAGAAAATCTTGGTTTTAACTATCAACAAACAAAATCCCGAATTGAAGATGGATTAACAATAGAGGATTACGAGTTTGCTCATTACTTAAAACAAAAGAATTTTAATGCTTCTGAATTATCTGCTAATCAGTTAGAGAAGTTAAGGAAAAAGTATGATGAGCAAAAAAGTCTAACTGAATCAGGGGATCAAGACAAAAGTGTTAGAGATTGGGAAAATATTCATCCAGATTTTACTAAGAGTTTACAAGAAAAGTGGGAAAATAAGGGGTTTAATTGCAGGCAAGTTAGAGATTGAGCCACAGCATGAGGTAGGCAATTTCGACCTCAGGATTATGATTTCTTTGCTTGGTTGGTGGAAGTTAAAAGTAAAGAAAGTAAAAAATATGCTAGTCCGCAATGATGATTAAATCAGTCCTGGAAAACTGAAAAAATGACAAGAGTGGAGCATAAAAGGTATATGGAAAATAAGACTAAAGAAGACTTAACGACAAAAAAATTGGACAATAAATCAAATAGCAACAATAAAGAAAGAAATTGGAGGAACATCAGCTCTAATCTCACTCATGAACTGGAGGAACAATGAAAAAAAAGAGGTTTTACTTATGAAGAATGTAAAGAATGGGTAGATATTGGTTTGGGAATTAATGATAGTGGCTATGCAAATTGGCTAAGGGATGTTAAAGGCAGAGACGCAGAATGAGTTTTGAACCATGGAAATGATCAAGATTTAAGAGAGCAATACAGAGAATACCTAGAAAACAGAAATGGTGTTAAGCAGCTACAAAAAGAAACTGATGATAAGAAAGTTAATCTAAAACAATACGTTAACTGGAAAGAAGATGGTCATCCATTTGAGCAATTTACGGAAGAACTAACCCAAGAATGAATTGAACTAGGATTTAGTAAGGAAGAAACTAAAGAATGACTAGTCATAGGACTAAAAACAAACGATGCTGATTATGCCTATTGATTAAAACTACAAGGTGTAAATTTGGGTCCAAATCCATTATTGAGTGAATTTGAAAGAAATCAATATAGGGTAGATTTAGTAGAATGAGAGGATTATTACAATTTAGAAAAATTTAGAAAACGTTATATGATGAATGTTCAAAAGTGATTAGATCAATTGTATCCAACTAAGGAAAAAAAGGAGCAAGTAAAACAGATTGTCATTAATTGTAGCAACCCTCACAAAGAACTTTATGGTGAAAAATTAGATCTAGGAGAATATATAAATTTAGAGCAAATAGAGATTGATGGGGATTTTTTAAGAACTCCTTTAACTAAATTAAAAATTAATAACTGTCCTAATTTGGCTTGATTAAATTGCTCCTATAATAATCTGGCTAATTTGAACTTTCTTGATAACTTGAACTCAAACAAGCTAGCCAGACTTTCTTTGAATAATAATAACTTTTTTGCACAGGACTTGAATTGCTTTGAAAAGTTTATTAATTTAAAAGGTCTTTTTATTGGCAACTGAAATAAAGAAAAGAACAATAAAGGTATTTATAATCGTTTTACTGGCTCGTTAGAACCTTTAAAAAATCTAACTAAGCTTGAATGGTTAGACATTGCTAATACTGATATCAGTGATGGATTGGAACATTTGTCCAGTAGTATTCAAAACTTTTATTGCTCCTCTAAAGAAAGAACAGATAGCAGAGTAGGAAAAATAGAAAAAGAATTAGCAGAGTTTGGCAAAGCAAATAATCATAATTTTGCCAGTCTTCTCCAGGTATGGAAAGGGGTTAATCAAAAAAAACTAGTCAATGCTCAAAAATGATTGGATAAGAATTATTTTAATAAAGAGCAAACAGAAACAATCGATTTAACATGATTAGAATGTGATGACAAAAACAATGATGAATTAACCATTGAAAATTATCCTAATTTGAAAGAAATAAAAAAGGATTGAAATAACGACATCTATGGAGTAGTCAAAGTCATTATTAGCAATTGTCCTGCATTAGAAAAGGTAGATGTTACTGGATTTAGAGATAACCAGGAATTGAAAATTATTGATTGTCCTAATCTAAAAGAAATTGATTGCAAATCCAACGATCAACTTACAAAATTAAATGTTCAAAGTTTACCTAAATTAGAAGAACTTTATTGTTACTTTTGTCAACTTACTGATTTAAACTTGATTAATAATCCTAATTTAAAAGTACTCAATTGCTCCGATAACTTCATAACTAGTCTAGATTTAAGTAATAACCTACAGTTGGAATGATTAAATTTAAGCAATAATAATTTCTCAAAGCAAGATTTGTCTTTTTTGGAACATTTGAAGAATTTAAAATTAGTTGAATTAGGAAATACCAACCAGGAGAGAATTGAACAAGGCATTTATAATCAGTTTTTTGGCTCTTTAAAACTCTTAAATAGGGATGCACTAGAAAAACTTGACATTAGTAATACTGACATTGAAGAAGAAAAGTGAAGAAGAGATAATAAAGAGTTCTTGAATTTAGTTGACCAACGAGAAAGGATGAAAGAAAAAGTTTCGTTTGACTACCATGAAATAGCTAGCACTAATGAACAAGAGTACGAGATAAGTAAAATAGTTGAAAGCGTTATAGGAAACGTCGGAGGAAAGGTAATGGGCGGGGGTATTTCTTGAAGAAAAGCTGGTCGAACACTAGTTAATCAAAACAAAGAAAATCATGCTCAAGAATGATTAGATAAGAATTATCCTTGAGAAATAAGGGATAAAATCACCAAATTAGACATTGAAAGTTTTAGTTTAATTAAAAAGGAACTTTTAGAAAAAGATGAATATTTAGAAGGTGATCTCGATCTTTCAGACTTTGTTAATCTAAAGGAATTAAATTGCTCGTATAATCAATTAACTAATTTAATTCTAAGCAATCTTAGAAAATTAGAAAAACTCATCTGTTCACATAATCAATTAACTTACTTAGACATAAGTGACTTAAAAGAATTGGAACTACTCAGTTGCAGCAATAATAAAATACACACCTTGCAATTCAATAATTGTCCAAGCATCACTGCTTTGTATTCTTCTAGAAATAACCTAAGTGAAATTAACTTTTCTTCTTTGGATAGCGAGAAAGTAAAAGTTATTAGCATTACTGGGAATAATTTGATTGGCGGTGACTTGTCTGTCTTTAGCCGTTTTATAAATTTAGAAGAATTGAGGCTCGGAAATACTTCCTTTTTTGGTTCTTTGGAGCCTTTGAAAAGCTGCCTTAAATTAAAAGAGTTATATATCGAAGCAACTAACATTGATAGAGGCTTGGAGTACTTACCAAATTCCCTTTGAAAAATATGCTGTTCAAATGAAAGAGGTCTTAAATCAAAAGAAGGAAAAATCTGTAGAGAGTTGTTTTTTTATGGCCGAAATCTAAAAGCTTGAAAGGAAGCACATCCGAAATTAATGGTTAAAGCATGAGGAAAAAAGGTAAACAATCTTTATAATCAGTCTCCGATGATAGTGGCAACTTTTCCATCTTCCTTAATTAGTAAAGAAGGCGGCAAAACTGTAGAAAAATATTATCCAGCGGAAGCCAATTATCAAGAAGTCATCTTGAGAGACAAACGCCCTTTTTCCTGAGGAAATAAGCAAACTAAACTCTCCTCCCCATCACCAATCAAACTATACAACATCAAAACAGGCCAAGTAGAATGAACTAAGGATAACTCCAACATAAAATCTTATGCTACCTTATCTTACGTGTGAGGAAGTATGAAAGATGAGTCTTTATTAGAAGAAATGAAAGTAACTTACCAAAGAGGTAGTGAAGAATATGAAGAAGAATTGACTGTTACCAAATGAGGTAAGAAAAGTCTAGACAAGGCAATTAAAGCCTGCAAGTACTTAGGAATCGACTACCTCTGAATCGATCAACTCTGTATCAATCAGAAAGATCGGGAAGAAAAAGGTGAAGAAGTCAGAAAAATGAGAAAGTGTTATGGCGAGAGCGAAGTAACTTTGATTTCTATAAACACCAATGTTAAAGATGAAAATACAGATGAGGAAAACAAAAAAGAATTTGCTGTAGAGACCTTAAAGAAGATTAGTAATTCTCAATGGTTTACTCGTTCTTGAACTTTCCAAGAAGGCTTTTTATCCAAGCAGACTATTTTTATGTTTGATGATTGTTTGGTGGATGGAAGAGTAATGGCACAAGTTTGAGTGCTTCTTCAACAAGAAATAAGTGATGATGCCAAACTAAATGATGAGCCTCAGGTGTTTATTACCCCTATTGGTTGAACTTATTCCAATAAAGGAGAAAATTTAAGTAATCAAGTAAATCTTAGATTGTCTCAGGCTTTGGAGGCAATCAAAAACCGTGGCCGTAATAATCCTATCGATGGCATTTATTCTATTCTTGGTTTATTGCCTTATGGCGAGAAAGTAAAAGTTAAATACAAAGAGCGAGGTCATCAATATACTAAAGAAGAATTAGAAGAGGCTTTAATGGAGGTAATGAGAACATCTGTCAGAGCAGGTCATGATAGCGAACCTTTGTCTTGGTTTGGTCCCCGAAAGAATGAATCTTGTCTATGATGGATACCAGAGGTGGACAGCAAAGGTTCAGCCAATATTTATAAGCATATAAATATTAATTGCGAGCCAGGGAGTATCAAGTTCACAAAAAATGGTCTTATATTAACTGGTTATCGGCATATAATAATTCATTTGGTGGGTATAACTGGCTTTATTCACGATGAAGGACTCATTTTCGATTCAAAAATTGAAGGCATGGCTCAACTTTGAGTAGATACAGCAGACGGTAACAATTTTTCACTAGAAGGAAGTAGAGATACACTCAAAAAGATAAAACCAAATGATATTTTGGTGTTGCCTAATAAAGAGCAATGAACAAGTGACAAGTCATTTGCTATCTTAGTACCAAATGAAAGTAATTCTTCTTGTCCGATAGATATAATAGAATTAGGAAAAGTGGTAACGCCTGAGAAAGCAGAAAATCTCCTTTTCATCGACATGGTTAACAAAAAAGTAATCGAAGGAGCAGAAAATATTGCCCAATACGAGGCCTACATCCAAATCCCCCCAAAATAATCCTATGCTAAACGCCCAATCCTACCTAAACAAACTAAACAAATCCCAAACCACTCAAATAATTGCTACAAATCAAAACCTATCCGGTAATCTAACCATCCAAGACTTCCCCAATTTAGAAAAAATTGACTGTCGCAACAACAAAGACTTAACCAACATTGAACTCATCAATTTACCTAACCTAAAACATTTTCAAGCCAACAATTGTCAAATTGAGAATATTGCTATTGCTAACTGTCCCAATATTACTTATTTCAATATTGGTAATAATCTCCTTACAAAAACCGATTTCCTAACCAACTTAAATCCAGAAAAATTAACTTATTTAAGCATCCATTCTAACAACTTTTCTAAACAAAAATTAGACTTCCTCAACCAATTTACTAACTTAGAAGAACTTTATATCGATAACTCTAATGAAGAAAACTTTTACCAAAGGACATACAACCACTTCTATGGTTCACTCAGACCTCTCCAAAACTTAACTAAATTAAAATGACTAAGCATTTCTAAAACTGATTTAGACAATGGCTTAGAATATTTGCCTATTAGCGTTAAAAAAATAGGTCTTAAAAAAGATTGAGGTTCTGAAAATGACACTAACTGTGCCAAAATCACTCGCGAGTTAGAAAAAGCTGCTCAAGTTGTTGGAGTAACCGAAAAACTAATCCAAGCCGAAGAAAATGAACCAATATCTGTCCGAGGCAAAGCAACTTGATATCGCCTGGCTCCCTGACGCCAAGCCTGAAATTTATTAGGCGAAGAAGAATTTAAAAAACAAATCTCACAACAAAACGCCCAGGCTTGATTAAATAAGTGCTATCCAAAAGAAACCAATAGCGAACTAGAAAAAAGAGAAAATATTACTTTTTTAAATCTGAATAACAAAAATTTAGTTGGATCTTTAGATTTAAGAGACTTTATTAATTTAGAAAGCCTAAGTTGCTTAGGTAATAAACTTACTAACTTAGACTTAAGCCGATGCCATAACCTAACCAAAATTAACTGCTCCAGCAATAAATTCACTAGCACTGATTTTTTACAAGAAATACTTAATAAAAAGAAGTTAGAAATACTAAGAATAAACAAAAATGAGGAGATAAAAGAAAACTTAAACTTCTTGCTTCCTTTTATTGGACTAAAAGAGCTAAACATTGAAGATTGTCCTTTTGTTGGTAGTCTGGAACCATTAAAGAATATGAAAAATTTAAAAAAAGTCTTTATTAGCCGCACTCATATCAGTAAAGGGTTGGAATATCTTCCAAATTGTTGCAAAGAACTTTACTGTGATTATGATTACCAGTATAAGTCAATCAAAATTGCTGATGAACTTAGTAATTTTGCGGAGGACAAGCACTATGACATCGCTAAATGAAGAGAAGATAAACAGAATAATCTCACGGCTTTGGTCATTCCTTCCGAAAGGCTATTTGTAATTCGTAGCAACATCAAAAAATTCGTTAACAAATGAGGAAAACAAGTGGAGGACAACTGGTATGAAAGAAACGAAAAGAGGATTACCAACTATGTCAATTCTTGAAAAAAAAAGCCAAAAGAAGCAGAAAATACTACTGCTTTAGGTAAGTTAAAACATCCTAATGAGTTCAGTAAACAATGGTGATTAACTGCCAGCGTCCAATGAGTTAACCGAGCTACCTCAGTAGTGGGCGGTTCCTTGCTATTGGTTGGCACTAGTCAGAATAATAATGAATATACCGAAACTGGCGGAATAATTGCTATCGTTGCCCCCTTTATTGAAACCATTACTTCCTATGTAAATGACAAGGTTTATGATGCTAAACAAAATCAATGGGAAGAGTTCATTACGGATACTGAAAACTTACTTGATAATTATCATGAATTATTAGGAATACTCAAAAAGATTAAAACTAGCAAACTAGGCGAGGTCAATCAGGCACTTAATGATTTGAGAACAAAAACTAAGGCATTTTTAGAAAAGTATGACCAAGAAGATAAGATCGGTAGGAAAAATGGAGCAATTGATATTGATGAACTAGCTGCTCTGGAAGCTAGAAAAAAATTTGCAGAAGACTTGAATAAGGAAAATAAGGAAGGTCAAATCAGTCAATTAGGAGAGATTATTCAATCAATGATACAATTAGAAGAAAAACTAATTAAACATCGACAAGGTAATTTGGTTGAAGAGAATGAAAGCGATGAAGAAAGATTAGTGAACCAAAGTGAAGAGATAGAGGAAAACCAAACAGATAATTTAATTCTTCAAATTGAAACTGCTTTTAAATAGTGTTTATTACGGTAGAGAAAATTTTCTAGATAAGAAGTTCGCTCCTAAACAAAACTAATATCTCTTCCCCATAAACTCCCCCATCTCTTCATAAGTCAAATCACACCCTAAATAATCCCTTTTTAATTCTTGACAAACTTCAAGAACAATAAAACTTCCTGCACACGGATCCACTACTAAATCTCCCTCCTGAGTAGTCGCAGTAATTAGTGTTCTGATTAACTCCCTCGGTTTCTGATGCGGATGCTTCCTTTGACTAGTCGGTAAACTTCCTTCCTCCCAAACGGTTCCAAAACTCCGATTAGTAAACTTTTTACCTGTCGTGGGATATTTTTGCAGTAAGAAGCAAAATTCAGCATTCGAACGGAGTCAAGTTCCTAATCCTAAAGTATTCTTTTTATATCAGACTAAACAATCCACAATCTTCAAATTAGGAGCCTTAATCATCCAAGGCCGCAATCCGATCACTGCCTAATAAACCTTTATTGATTCACAATAAGCAAAAAGAACTAGGCTTTAATATTCTTCCTACTTGCTCAATAATCCGCATTATCTGATAATCAGATTGGGGATAAAGTGGATAATTAGTATGTAAAACATTACTTACTTTTTCATACTGCGGATCTAAAAAGACTAAGTCAACACTGTTATTTTCTAAACTAGTTAATAATTCCAAGGCTTCGCCACTTTGTTTACTATTTATTAAATATTGTTTTTT
>Ga0134125_10011124_pt1 | contig 10086 bp, 11 predicted proteins | sample KB31751_FD_96464 | JGI IMG/M metagenome (GOLD analysis project Ga0134125, IMG submission 96464) | Terrestrial soil microbial communities with excess Nitrogen fertilizer from Kellogg Biological Station, Michigan, USA - KB3-175-1 | ecosystem: Environmental > Terrestrial > Soil > Unclassified ... | reverse complement strand
TCTGGAACCAGACGGACATCGAAGGACGCGTGCGCTTCCGTCGAGATCACATTCGCCGCGTGCTCGCCAACGCTGCCGTAGCTCAGGCCGCGCACATTGAGCGCTGGTGCCATGAGTCGCTCGGCGAGTGGAGCGCTATTGTCTTCAGTTCGGGCGAGCCCGAGCGAGCGGCGCAACGCTGAATCGATCGGCGGCACAGCCCTGATCGCAATCTCCTCCGCGCGCGAGACAGGCGCGACGTCGTCGTAGAAGCCGGCGATCCTGATGTGGCCGTCGTCATCACGCATGCTGGCGATGAGGTTCGCGAGCATTGCGCCGGGATTGGGCGCCCAGTTACCGTAGTGTCCGCTGTGCAGCGCAGCCGTGGCGCCATAAACGGTGAGCTCCATGCTCGCCGTGCCACGTACACCAAAGAGCAGCTGCTGCCTGCCGCTCTGATGCTCGGGCCCGTCACACAGCAATAGCACGTCACCCGTCAGCAGCTCGCGATACCGCTGCAGGATCGCGAGCAGGTGAGGGGAGCCAGCTTCCTCCTCGCCCTCGAAAAGAAATTTTATGTTCACCGATGGCTTGCGCCCGCTCGCATGCAATGCGTCGAGGGCCGCAAGCATCGCGACGATGCTTGCCTTGTCGTCGCCGGATGACCGCGCGTAGATGCGCGCCTCGCCGCTGACGCGCGCGGTATTGTCTCCGGGAAAGGCAATCGTCTTGCCGCCATCGGCCAGTGATTTGTCGCGAAGCGTCGGCGACCACGGCGGCGTCGCCCATTGCGACGCGGTGACAGGCTGGCCGTCATAGTGCGCGTACAGAATGACGGTGTGCGTCGCGCCCGGCGCCGTGAGTACGCCATACACCGCTGGCGACGCGCCTTCCAGCTCGAGCGTGCGGGCCTCGACACCTCGTTTCCTGAGCATCATCACCAGCATATCTGCGTTGCGGCGAATGTTCGGATGGTCCGAGGCGACGTTCGGCAGTGCGAGAAGATCGGAGAACTCATGAAGGATCGTCGCTTCGTGCGAGGTGCGGTATCGTTGCGCGTCCGCGCGAAACGCTGCAGCTGTGCCGGAAGCATCGGCTTTTTGCGCGGGTGATGCTACCGGAGTGCGGCTGTGCTGCGCGCCGCACGGAGCCGCAAGGCACAGCATTGCGATCAGAAGATGTTTTTGCCGCATCGGTTCTTGTCCTGGTCTTGTCCTGGTCATGAGAAAGCCGCCTTCGGTGTGAAGGCGGCTTTCCGAATTACCTATCGTCTCGTGTGGCTCACGGCTGCGAATACTTCGGCGGCAGCGTCTTGTAGCGCTGAGTCAGCATGTCCTGCCGGCTAGGCGCGATCACGTCGCGGCCGTGAATGTACACGTGCTCTGCGTGCGTCGAAAACTCGAACGGGTCTCCGCTCCAGATAACCACGTTCGCGTCGCGACCTGGCTGCAGTGAGCCCACATGATCCGCCACGCCGAACATCTCGGCAGGTCCGAGCGTCACCGCGCGCAGCGCTGCATCGTGCGTCATGCCGTACGCAACCGCATTGCCGGCTTCGTACTTGACGTTGCGCACGTTGAACAACTCCTCGTCGCCGTCACCATTGTTGCCGATGATCGCCACCGGAACGCCGGCCTTGCTGAGGATTCCGAGGTTCTCCTGACGCTGGTTCAGCGTCTGGAAGCTCGTCGGAATGTTGTTCATCGCCCCCGCAAGCACCGGTACGTGCGCTGCCGCGAGGTCGTTCGCCGCGAGCCACGCCTCGGCGCCGCCCACGATCATGATCTTCAGATTGAACTCCTTCGCCAACCTCAGCGCGGCCTCGATGTCATCGACACGGTCCGCGTCGATGGCGAGCGGAAGCTTGCCCTCCACGACGGGAATCATCGCTTCCAGATCCGCCCGCGGCGCCGACAGGCTGCGTGATGCCGACCTGTCATAATCGCTGCGGTGGGCCTGATAGAACTTCACATCCTCGATCAGATTGCGGATCCTGCCGATCAGCTCGCCACGAGCGCCGGTCTGTGCGCCGCGGGGATTGTCGATCTGCGCGAACATCGCAACCGGCGCGCGGCGAATCATCTCCGCCGCCGTGCCGTCAGCGAGATCGACGACGGCCGCTTCACCCGAGACGAGTCCGCCGCTCGGCGCCACGACGGCGCTGGTAATTCCTTCGTTGCGAGCCGGCGCCCACATCACCGATTCGGAGTTCAATCCATCCCACGAACGAAACGATGCAGCGATCGCGTCGGTTCCTTTCGCATTGGCGTCGCGCGTGCTCGGTTCTCCGCCGATCTCGACCAGACCAAGCGTCGTCGATGCATCGATGAATCCCGGCGTCACGATCTTGCCGGTCGCGTCGATGCGTTGCGCCCCGGAGGGAACCGCCACGTCAGCACCGACCGCGATGATCTTGCCATCGCGCATCAGTACCGTGCCATTCTGAATCGCGGGTCCGCTTATCGGATAAACAGTTCCACCCGTGATCGCGATGGTTTGCGCATGCGCCGGGATGGCGGCAAGCAGCGTCGCGCATACTGCGCCAAGAAGTTGCTTTTTCATCAGCGGCTCTCTCCCTTCACGTAGCCAAGATCGAAATCGGTGCGCCAGTTCTGCGCTGGGTCATCGCGGTTGAACAGCATGGCGCCGTCGATCCACACCTTCTCAGCCTTGGTGTATACACTGAACGGGTCGCCGCTCCATAGCACGACATCCGCGTCCTTGCCGGGCTCCAGTGAGCCGATCTTGCTGTCGAGATCGAGCGCCCATGCGGGATTGATCGTCATCCACTTGACCGCTTCATCTTCAGGAACGTTGATCCCCGCCGCGCGACCAGCGTACATCGCCTTCGCGACTTCCTGATTGAGACGCTGCGATCCGGACGGATCGTCGGAGTGGATCATCGCCTTCACACCAGCCGCATCCACGAGCGCGATGTTGGCGCGAATGCCGTCCATTGCCTCTTCCTTGAATCCGCCCCAGTCGGCCCACATCGCTGCACCGGTTCCGTTTTCGCGAAGCAGATCGGCGATCTTGTACGCCTCCACCGCGTGATGGAATGCGCGGATCTTGAAGCCGAATTCTTTCGCGACATCCAGCATCTGCGCCATCTCGTCCGCGCGGTAGCAGTGCATCTGTGGAAGAATGTCCCCGCGCAATACTTCTGCGAGCGTTTCCTGGCCGAGGTCACGCGCTGGCGGCGGCCCCTTGTGGTTCGCGTTCCACTCGTCCCACTTGCGGCGGTATTCGGCGGCCTGGATGTACGCGGTGCGATAACCCGCGACGTTACCCATGCGGGTCGAGGGCCCGCGCGAGGCGTAGACACGCTTGGGGTTCTCGCCGCACGCCATCTTCACACCGTACTTGGCGCCGGGAAACTTCATCCCCTGTACCGTGCGCGATGGCACGACCTTGAGGATCGCGCTGCGGCCTCCGAAAAGATTCGCGGAACCGGGAAGTATCTGAACCGTTGTGACACCGCCCGCGAGGATGCGCGGGAACTGCGGATCCTGCGGCCAAACCGAATGCTCAGCCCAGACGTAGGACGTGTTGGGATTGGTCGCCTCGTTGCCGTCGTTCAGACCGCCGCCACCGGGCGCAGCGTAAACGCCAAGGTGCGAGTGAACGTCGATGATTCCCGGCGTCACGTACTTGCCCGTGCCGTCGATCACCACTGCGTCGGCCGGAGCGGTCACGGAGGTGCCCACCGAGACGATCTTGCCGTCGCGCAGGAGGATCGATGCGTTCTGCATCGTCGGACCCGCCGCGGTCATGATGGTCGCGTTCCTTATCAGCGTGGTGTGCGACGGGAACGGCACGTACGTGCTGGGGAATGGATTCGCGTTCGGCAGCGACAGCGCGCCGACTCCGGGCTTGCCGGCTGAATCACGCGACGATGTTGCGGTGCCTGCCGTGCTGGCCGTGGAGGAAGTGGTCGACGCACTGCTCGACGGCGACGCGGCTGGCGTCGGTGCCGGATTGTGCGCGCACGCCACTCCCGCGGCGCATAGCAGAAGGAGACTAGTGGTTCGCATCCAGTGATGAGCCTCGCGAGTGAGTACTTCGGGTCAGTGAGTACTTCGGGTCAGTGAGTACTTCGAGTTGATGCCACGGTTGGACTTATCGGCAGATCGGTGCAGATCGCTGCGACTCCGAGATCGTCGAACACGCGCCATTCCGAAGGAGTATTTGCGGTCCAGACAATCACCCTCCCGCCGGCCGCCGTGACCTGCTCGACCAGCGCGCGATCGACGAACTCGTGCCACTGCCAGAGATCCGTCGCGCCGGCGGCCCGGAGAGCATGGGCACTGTCCACGAGCCGGCTGGTCTGAAGAATCCCGGTGCGAACTTGCGGCAACAACTGCCTCATGCGCAAGACCACTTCATGATCGAACGAGTGCACGGACGCCTCGGCGCTGCTGCTGCGGATGACTTCCGCGAGCTCCGCCTCGACGTCCCGATTCTTGATCTCGACGTACGCGTGGGCCTTGCCGGCCACCAGGTCGAGCACCGCGTCCAGACGCGGCAGCAGCGGGGCCGCGGCGTGAAGCGTCTCGTAGTACGTCCCTCTGATCGATAGCGCGACCTTGGGCGTTACGACGGACTCGTCGTGGTTCACGACGCAGACGCCGTCGGCGGTTACATGAACATCGAGCTCGATTGCGTGGAATCCGAGATCCATCGCTCGCTGGAACGCATCGATCGTGTTCTCGGTGAAAACGTCATGAGCCCCGCGGTGCGCTATGAACTCCATCACGTCGCGCTGGACGGCGCTGTGCCTCCGGTGAATCCGTGCACGAACAGATCGTAGATGAGTCGCGACGCGATGCCCACGTTGAGCTCCGTGTCGGACACGCCCCACTGGCGCGGGCCGCTCATCATCGCGAACAGCATGTCGGCCGCGAACGGGGTGGATACCGGTGCCTCGTACTCCTCGCGCACTCGGTTCAGTATGTCGCGCAGAACGTCGACGTACTGGTGCCGCTTGAGCTCGACCGCCTCCCGGCGCTCGTCGGATCCGTCCGGTGCTGTCTCGTGCGAGAGTACGCGCACGAACGCCGGGTGCTCGTTGGAGTAGGAGACGTGGTTCTCAACGAACTGCAGCAGCTGATCCGTTGGCTTGGTGACTCGGGACAGTGCCTGGGCCGCGGACGCGAGCAGGGCGTCGATGGTGCGGGACTGGATCTCGTACAGGAGCGACGACTTGCCGCGGGTGTAATAGTAGATGCCGGACAGCGATATCCCGGAATCGTGGGCGATGTCGCGCATGCTCGTTCCGCTGTAGCCACGAGTCGCGAATGTGGTGGCTGCCGCAGCCAGCAATGTTTCCAGCTTGGGCGCACGCGGCGCAGCGGCGGGGGGAGCGGCGGTCGTGTCGGCGGGGGTGGGCGTTGTTTCGTCGGGCATCGTCCTGTACCTCTTGAGACTTGGGCGGGGTTCCTGACCGTCGAACGGTCGTTCTAAAGAAGCTAGCCGGGGGATGTAAATCCGTCAACCGCTGGTACTTAACATATGTCGCCGGATGACGTCTATTTAGCGTGTGGAAGTCACTGCTCAGCCCGTCACCGAAGAACCAACTGACGCGGAACTCATTCGCCGATGGCGGAGCGGGGAAAGCACGGCGGCCACGAGACTGGTCGAGCGGCACGCTCCCGGCCTGGCGCGGTTCGTCGCGGGGGAGGGAGAGCGCGACAACGTCGATGAGGTCGTTCAGGATACCTTCGTCAGAGCGTTCGGCGCGATCGATAGCTTTCGTGGCGAGAGTGCCTTCCGAACCTGGCTTTTCACCATTGCGCGACGACTGATTCTGGATCGACGACGATCGGAGCGACGAAGTAGGATGGTGGCGACGGTGGAAGAGGGCGATGCAGTGACGACGTTCGACGCGCTGGACACGATGGTTGCGGATGAATCGATGGTGCGGGTAAGGCAGGCGGTAGAAACGCTGTCGCAGAAGCAGAGAGAGGTTTTTACGCTCCGGTTGGAACAGGGGCTTTCGTATAAGGAGATCGCGGAGCTGGTTGGGAGTACTGAGGGCGCAGCGCGCGTCCACTACCACAACGCGATGCGCGCGGTCAAGGAGTTTCTCGATGATGAATGATTGCCAGAATGTAGAGATTCGCGAGGTGTTGCCGGAGCTGGTGCACGGCACGCTTCCGGCGGCCGAGCTCGCGCGGGTGCAACAGCACCTTGTGGCGTGCGACGACTGCGCCGCGGAGCTCGCGATCATTCGTGCAGTGCTCGGCAGCGCAGCTGTCCCGGCGCTGAACGTCGAGCGTATAGCTGCAGCGATTCCACCGTATCGCCGCAGACAGTTGGGCATGCGCCGCGCCTATCTGGAGCTTGCCGCGGCCTGCCTGATCGGTGCGGTGGGAATTTCAACGTTCGCGCTGCACAATGCGCGCAACAGCACGGCGCCGGTGACCGCTGGCGCCTCCGCCGTTGCGACCCAGGGACTCGCGCTCGTCAACACGAGCGATCTGAGCGACGATGGACTGGCGCAGCTCACGCGCGACCTCGACAAGCTCCAGGCGATGCCGACGGTTGATCCCGAGTCGGTCACACCGGCTGCGCTGGAAGATGCGGCCGAGCCGGCGACTCCCGCGGGAGACTCGGCATGAGAATAGTCACGCTCATGACGGCGACTGTGCTGTGCGTGACGAGCCTGACGGCTGCGACGAGCGCGAGCGCGCAGGGCCGGCGTATCCGTCCGATGCATCCGGCGCAGGGTGAAGGCGTGCAGCCGCGCAGGCAGGCGCTCGAGCAGCAGTTTCGCCAGCGCAGCGAGCAGATCGTTCGGCAGCGACTCAATCTGAACGACGACCAGGTCAATCGTCTCCGCTCGGTAAACGCGAACATCGGCGGGCAGCGCAACGCGCTGCTGCAACAGGAGCGCGCGGTTCGCATGGACCTGCGCGACGAGATGGCCAAGGGAACCGCGGCGGATCAGTCGAAAGTCTCGCAGCTGATGGCCCAGGCTCACGACCTCCAGAGCAAGCGCTTCGCACTGCAGCAGGACGAGCAGCAGCAGCTCTCCAGTTTCATGACTCCCGTCCAGGTTGCGCAGTACGTCGGACTCCAGGCGCAGATCCGGCAGCGTATCCGCGAGATGCAGCGCGGTCAGAACGGGGAGCCGCAGGGCCCTGATCAGTAGTCTTCGACTCCGGCGGCTTGCCGCCGGAAGGGGCCACCGGTAAGTTAGCGGCGGGTAAAATCGCTCACACTCGCCATCGTACATGCGCAAACCGCTCGCGGTTGCAATTGCATTCACATGCCTCGCGTTCGCGCCCAGGGCGCATGCGCAGGATACCACGTCCACACAGCCGGCGCCGCAGGCGATGCCCGCGATGCCCGTCGTGCGCGCGATGCTCTTCGGCGACGCGACGTATCTCGCGACCGACCGGAAGATCCCTGCCGGCTTCCAGCTCGGCCAGATGGTCGGCCACGTGATCGTCTCATTCAACGACCGGCTCAACTACTTCGGAGAGTTCAGCGCGACGGCCCAACCCACGGGTTACGCCTTCGAGGTGGAGCGGTCGATCCTGCGCTACGACTTCAGTGACGCGGTCAAGGTCTCTGTAGGTCGCTACCATACACCGGTCGGCTACTGGAACACCGCGTTCCATCACGGCACGTGGCTCCAGACCACCGTGTCGCGCCCGGAGATGATCAAGTTCGGCAGCCAGCTCATCCCCACACACTTCGTCGGTGCATTCGCCGAGGGGAACCTGCCATCCGAGCAGCTTGGCCTGCAGTACATGGCTGGCGTCGGCAATGGTCGCGGCAGCGTCATCTCGCGCGCCGGTGATGCGGGTGACGTGAACGGAAATCGCGCCTGGACGCTCGCGCTCTCCGCGCGCCCTGCCGCGCTTTTCGGAATGCAGGTCGGCGCCGATTACTATCACGACCGGGTGAGCGAAACAGCCGGACCGCAGGCGACCGAGCGCATCTCATCCGCCTACGTCGCGTGGCAGCGCGAGCGTCCCGAGTTCATCGCCGAGTACGCGATGATAGACCACACTCCCGCCACGGGCGGGGCGACGACTCACAACCATGCGGGCTACGTGCAGCTTGCGTATCGACTCACCGGTGCCGCGCGGCAGTGGAAACCATACGTTCGCGCCGAGCGTACGACCATCGGCCGGGGTGATGTGATCTTCGCGCCGCTCGACCTCGGCTACGACGGGGGGATCGCGGGCGTGCGGTACGACTTCACCTCCTTCGCCGCGCTCAAGGCGGAATACCGCAGGGAGCGCTTCGAGACTCACGACTGGTCCAACGGCGCGTACGTGCAGGCGAGCTTCACCGTTCCCGACCTCGGCGGCGGCGACCACAACCCGGCGCAGCCATGAGAAGCTGGAAAAATGTGTCAGGAAGGGCGCGCGAAGTCATCGCGCAACGATGCGGGACGCTCGTGCGACTCCTGCTGTGTTGCGCGTGCTTGTTGAGCGTCCCGGTCAGTCATTCGGATGCGCAGTCGGGCGGCTCCGGCGCGCGCCAGGCAGTCGCGATAGTGGTCAATCCGCACAGCACCGTGTCGAATCTCTCATTCGAGGAATTGCGCCGCATATTCCTTGGCCAGCAGCAGTTCTGGGCCGACCGCTCCAAGATCACCCTGCTCGTGCGCGCGCCGGTTGCGCCCGAGCGCGCTGTCGTCCTGGATCAGATCTACCGCATGGACGAGGATCAGTTCAGGCAGTACTGGATCGGCAAGATGTTCCGCGCCGAGATCGCTGGCGGTCCCAAGATCGTGTACAGCTCCGACATGGCGATGAATCTCGTCGGGGCGATACCGGGCTCCATCGCCTTCGTACTCGCTTCGGCGGTAACGCCCAACACGAAGGTTCTGAGGATCGACGGCAAATTGCCGTCGGACGCGGGCTATCCGCTCAAGTAGCAGTCGCTACGCGGATCGCGGCAATCATGCGTAAACCAGCGTGGCTCGCGGAGGTTATAGTTCAATCCATCGCCGTCACCGTCAGCATTCTGCTGGCGCTGTGGGTGGATCAGTGGAAGCAGCGCAGAGCTGCGCGCGAGCTCGCGACAGAATCGATGTCCAACTTCGTGACCGAGATCCGTCAGAACGAGGCGCGTGTCGACGACATCCTGCTGTATCACGAGGGTCTTCGCTCGATACTGCAGCAGGCCGAGAAGTCGCACGCGATACGCACGCAGGCCGAGTTTCAGAGCTCGATAGGTATCGACGGCCTGCGTCCTCCATTCCTGCTGCAGACCGCATGGCAGACCGCAACACTCACGGGCGCGCTCACGCATCTCGATTACGAGACGGTGCGCGTACTGTCACTGACGTACACACTCCAGGATCGGTTCCGCGAAGACAGTCGCGCCGGCTTCCAGTCCATAATGCAGACCAGCAATTTCAAGCCCGGCGACGCGGACCTGGCGGTGCGCAGCGCCGACAACTATCTGCGCGAGGTTGTGACGTCCGAGAACGACCTGCACGCGACGTACGAGCAGGCCGAGCAGGTGCTGAGCAGCAAACTCACGGCCATGGGGGTCGCGCAGAAGACCGACAGCGCGCACACTCCGCCACCACCGCAACCAACGCCCGGACAATGATCGCATACCACGATTTCGCGCCACACCTCGTCAAGCGCGGCATGCTTCACGCGGATCAGATGGAGAACTTCGATGCAGCAGTCGATGCTGCGAATAAATGGCTCGCGGCGAACGGCATCGACCCGATGAACATCGAGACCGTCGTGCTTCCGAACATCACTGCGGACCGGAGCGAGGGGACCAACGACGGACGCGTGGAGACTGAAGAGGCGATGACGTCGGTGAACGAGTGGTATCAGTTTGTCAGGGTGTGGTATCGCGCGTGACTGCGGATCTGCGCGACTCGCTGCAGGGCGCCCTCGGTGGCGCCTACACACTCGGCGCGGAGCTGGGCGGTGGCGGTATGTCGCGCGTCTTCCTCGCCGACGACACCAGTCTGGGTCGGCAGGTAGTGATCAAGGCACTGCTGCCGGAGCTTGCGTCGGGCGTGTCGGTGCAGCGGTTCGCGCGCGAGGTGCATGCGGCGGCAACGCTGCAGAGCCCGCACATAGTGCCGGTGCTGTCCGCTGGTCATACGACCGACGAGAT
>Ga0134125_10011120_pt1 | contig 10089 bp, 8 predicted proteins | sample KB31751_FD_96464 | JGI IMG/M metagenome (GOLD analysis project Ga0134125, IMG submission 96464) | Terrestrial soil microbial communities with excess Nitrogen fertilizer from Kellogg Biological Station, Michigan, USA - KB3-175-1 | ecosystem: Environmental > Terrestrial > Soil > Unclassified ... | reverse complement strand
TTCTTTGCCAGGCGTGTGACGGATGCGCTGAAGCAGGAAGGTTTTGAGGTGGTCCACAGCACGCAGACGGGATATGCCTTGACGATGCTCGAATATGACACGCCTTCGGCTATCGTCTGTTCCACCAGCCTGCGCGACATCAATGCCCACGACCTTCCGCCCATTGTTCATGCTGACCCGAAGACAGCTCACGTGCCGGTGATCGCGCTTGGCGAAGGCGAAGACCAGGCTCTCATGGCCGCTTTCAGATCAGGCTGTGCTGATTACCTGGACAAACGTCTGGGGCCGGAATTGATCGCCGGACAAATCAGGAATTTCCTGCGCAGCAAGGCAGAAGGGTTCCAACCCGTTCAGATGCTCGGATCTTCAGACACAGCCCTGAGCGGAAGCCTTTCTCACATGGATCTGCCCGGCGTAGTGCAGATGCTGGGCCACACCCGACAAACCGGCGCGCTCTACGTGAATGCAGAGCAGATTGATGGAATCATTTTTATCGAAAACGGCAACGTGACCCATGCTGAATGCGGCGACCAGGTGGGCGACGATGCTGTAGTCCAGATTGTGAAGTTCTGCAATGGCAAAGACTCCGGTTCGTACAAATTTATTCCCGGAGAGAGCGCGGCAACGCGGACTGTTTTGCGGTCTGCCACAGAACTCATGTTAACCGCGTTGCGGGAACTGGATGAATCAGAGCAGGAAGAAACTACTGACGGAGGGTTTTGATGGGAGCCGTCCCAACCATCTATTTCATTGACGATAGCGCGACCATGCGGGAAGTGATCAAGATCGCTTTTCGCCGTGAGAACATGGATGTGGTCGCATCTCACGATGCCGCTGTGGCGCTCAGCGAAATTGAGAAGACGCGGCCTGATGTTGTGATCACAGACGTCATTATGCCGGAAAAGGACGGCTATGAAGTTTGCCAGTTCATCAAGAATCACCCCGAGTTGGCCAGGATCCCGGTAATTCTCATGTCGGGCGTCGTGAATCGCGCAGTTGCAGAACGCGCGTTCGCCGTCAAAGCAGATGAACTTCTCCGAAAACCGTTTCAGCCTCAGGACTTGATTGCCCGTGTCCGGCATCTTCTCAACGCCGGTGGATCTACCGCACCCAGCCCGGCTTCGGCCGCAAGTGCTGCCGCCGCGCTGAGTGCAATCTTTTCGCCGACGCATTCAGTGTTACCGCCCAAACCACCTCTGCCGGCAGCAGAAGTCACGTTCAAAATGCCCGAGCCGGTACCGGAATTGATTACTGAGCCTTCACATGTGTTTTCGCCCCTTTTCTCCGCGCCGGCTCCCTTGCCTTCAAAACCATCGAATGGCGCCAAAGTAAGCAATGGCGCTCAAAGCGGAAATGGGACCAAGTTCAGGCTGGAGGTTCTCCGTCTGGAAGGTTTGGTCAAAAAACTCCAGGCCGAACTACAGGCTGAGCGTGAATATTCTCGCGCCTTGGAAGCACACATCAAAACTTTGCAGGAAACCGAGTAAGCATTCGCGGCTGCGTTGGTGTAGAGCACCGCGTGTAAGCAGTTCGCCGGAGCCCAAAGGACCCTTGAATTTGTTAGACTTGCGCCAATTACCTCAAAACTGAGCGTAAGCATGGAGGGTTCATGCCCCTGACCTGGACAGACTGGCTGGTGATTGCGGGCTATCTGCTGATCAATCTTGCAATCGGCATGTACTACCGCCGCCGCGCCGGAGGCAATACCGAAGAATTCTTCATCTCTGGTCGTAACGTCTCCTGGTGGCTGGCTGGGACCTCAATGGTTGCGACGACCTTTGCTGCTGACACTCCGCTCTTCGTGAGTGGCGTAATCGCCACGGAAGGCATTGCCGGCAATTGGATCTGGTGGAGCGCCTGCCTTGGCGGGATGTTGACGGTCTTCTTTTTCGCTCGTTACTGGCGGCGTGCGGAAATCCTTACCGACGTTGAGCTGACCGAAATTCGATATTCGGGAAAGCCGGCTGCCTTCCTGCGTGGTTTTAAGGCCGTATATCTGGGGCTCGTGATGAACTGCCTCATTCTGGGCTGGGTTACTAATGCCATGGTCAGCATCATCTCGGTGCTATTAGGACCGATGATGCCCCAGGGAAAAATTGTTCAGGTGGCTGTTGGAGGACACACCCTGCTGAGCTACACCCTGGGACCGCCGGAACATTCCGCACTCCTTATCTGCGTGCTTATTCTCATTCCGTTTACAGGGATTTATACCTCCATTGGCGGCCTGTGGGGCGTGCTGGTGACAGACCTGTTCCAGTTCATTCTGAAGATGGGAATGGTGATTGTGCTGGCCTGGGTCGCGGTGGTCAAAATCGGCGGTATGCAGGCTTTACGGCTCCGCCTGGAAATGGTTGGCCAGGCGGCCCAACATGCAGGAAAGCAGACCAGCAATCCGCTGGCATTTTTCCCTGACTTCCATCTCGTACTCGCTTCCAGTGCGGTCTGGACTTTGCCGGTTCTAACCTTCCTTACGTACCTTGGCGTGCAATGGTGGTCGGCGTGGTATCCGGGCGCGGAGCCGGGAGGTGGTGGTTACGTGGCGCAGCGAATGTTCTGTGCTCGCGATGAGAAGAACTCCCTGGGCGCTACCATGTGGTTCAATGTGGCGCATTATGCGCTGCGACCCTGGCCGTGGATCATAACAGGACTTGTGGCGCTGGCCGTCTACTCACCTTTGGGCGGGCTGCATCCAAGCGCCGCGTTTGCCGCCAATCCTCAACAGGGCTACGTAATGGTGCTGCGTGACTACCTGCCGCCGGCGTTGCGCGGCGTTATGATCGCGGCTTTCCTCGCGGCTTTCATGTCGACTCTGGGAACGCAGCTGAACTGGGGCGTGTCATATCTGGTCAACGACCTGTATCGGCGCTTCCTTTATCGTGACAAGAGTGAACGCCACTACGTCGCCGTTGGACGCATGTTTACCATCCTGCTGGTACTCATCAGCGGCTATGTTGCCAGTCAATTGCACTCCATTGGTCAGGGCTGGCAAATTGTCCTGGAGCTGGGTATTGGGACCGGCGCTGTTTATATCCTGCGCTGGTATTGGTGGCGTATTAATGCCTGGAGCGAGATCGTTGCCATGAGCGTGGCAGCGGCGGTCACCCTCGTGCTCCACTACCGCATCAGCTTTATCGGGAATGACGCGGTGATTTTTGCCAAGACCTCACTCGTCACCGCCGGATGTACAACTCTTGCCTGGGTAGCAGCCACATTTCTTACACCTCCGGAGCCGGATGCCAAACTGCTGGGGTTTTACCGTCGAGTACATCCCACCATCTATGGATGGAGGCATGTAGCGCGACTGGCTCCAGAAATGGCCGAAGTTCGTGATGTCGGCAGTAATGCCTTTGATTGGATCATGGGTTGTCTTATGGTTTACGGTTCGCTGTTCGGCATCGGAAAGATCATTTTCGGAGAATGGCATACAGGATTGTTGTTGCTCTGTATTGCCGCCATTTCAGGATACCTGATCTTTTGGGATCTCTCGCGGCGCGGCTGGCAAACTCTTTCCGGTGTGCAGAATGAAGTGCAGACAATTATGGAAGCGCCTGCCAAATCTATGCATTGAACTAGGCAGTCGATTACCTTTATAAGATCAGCGTTCTCTTATAAACAATCAAGTTGCTCGATCAAAAATCTTGCACCTCTAAACAATAAATAACTTCCGTCTTCTGGAGACGATGCTAGAATCTTGTTTCCGCAAAGAAAATACTGTTGATCAGGAATTACTCTTAATGGCTGAGATTGTGTACGGTCTGGCTGGTGTAGTTATGCTTGTAGGATTACTCTCTTCTCTAATGTTGAAACGGACGCATGTCGCTCACAAGACAATAGTTCAGCAGCCGGCAAGGGTAAATAACGTATTGAACTCTTCAGAGGCTGCTTCTCAGCAATAGGTTACCGCGCTACAAATGAGCGAAGGCTGCAAAGTATGTCCTGCATCTCCAGTCTAACTCATCGATCCCTTTCAAGGTTTTTTCTGGCTTCTTGCAATTCTCTCCGCCGATTTCCGCTGACCGTGGGATATTCCAGTTTCAAACTTTCAAGAGTTTCAATGATGGCAGCGCTAACCACGAGGTGCATGAACCACTTATGGTCCGCGGGTATAACGTACCATGGCGCATGGGGCCTGCCGGTATGTTGAATCATGTCTTCATAGGCGTCCATGTAAGCATCCCAATGTCGGCGTTCGCTGACGTCAGCCTCTGAGAATTTCCAGTTCTTTTCTGGCTCGTCGAGCCGAGCCAGAAAGCGCCGTTGCTGTTCTTCTTTGGAAACGTTCAGGAAGAACTTGCGTATGATCGTGCCGTTCCGTGCCAGGTGCTGTTCAAGGTTGCGGATGTCTTCGAAACGTTCCTTCCAGATTGTCTTGTCGACCAGTTCGCTGGGAAGACGCTGCCTTTTCAGCAGTTCGGGATGGACGCGGACCACCAGAACTTCCTCATAATAGGAGCGGTTAAAAACGCCAATATCCCCACGGACCGGCAAACGCAGTGTCGTTCGCCAGAGAAAATCGTGATTGAGCTCTTCTACAGAGGGCTGTTTGAAGCTCCAGACATGGCAACCTTGCGGATTGACGCCGGACATCACGTGCTTGATAACGCCATCTTTACCCGCTGCATCCATTGCCTGGAAAATCAGCAACACGGCCCACTCGTCCTGGGCATAAAGTTTGTCCTGCAATTCCTGCATGCGAAGAATGCTTTGCTGCAGAATCTCATCTGCCTCTTTTTTCAAGTCAAAGCCGCGCGTGTCCGCAGGATCATAATCCCTAAGCCGGAAAGATTTCCCGTGCTCTACGCGAAATGTGTTTGCTAATTTGAACAGCTTCTTGCTGATTTTCATGTCGCCCTGTTGTACCGCAAAGCGAGTGGCTGGTGCAAAAGGGCGAGATCCTCGATGGTAGAATCAGCGGCGTGAAGCCGCCTTCAGTTCCATCAAACCTGAATCCCCCGGCTGGCGAAGAATTGATTCTCGTCCTGCGTGCAACGGGTTTTCAGATTTACACCTGCCGGCGGAGTGCTGATGGTAAGGGCACTTGGGTGCTCAAGATGCCGCAAGCGGAACTTCGCGACGGTGACGGGGAAGTGGTCGGCAAGCACTACGCCGGTCCCACATGGGAGCATATTGATGGCAGCCAGATCACCGCCAAGCCCGTTTCCAAGGCTGAAGCGCCGCTTGCGGAAGCGGTGCCCTGGCTTTTGCTCACCGTGACGGGACGTTCTGGAGAAGGCGTGCTGGGCAGCGTAACCAGCATTCAGAGGATTCAAACAAGCGGTGGGCAAGCACCAGAGAGCATCGACAATGGCCTCGAGCCGGGTGACGAACTGAAGGTCAACTATTCAGCTGACTATTACTTCTATGCGCCTCACAAATGAAGTTCGGGACGATTGCCTATGCGACGCCTGCTGGAACCTGTGCTCTCTTAGGTAGAATTTCGCCAATGCGACGAATCTGGGCGTTTGCCCCCTTAAGTTTCTCCTCGATCCGCTCATAGCCACGATCAATGTGATACACCCGATCGAGAATGGTCTCTCCTTCAGCGACAAGTGCGGCAATCACGAGAGAGGCTGATGCACGCAGGTCTGAGCACTGAACCGCAGCGCCGCTAAGGGGAGTGTGGCCGCGCACAATGGCGCGACTGCCTTCCACTTTGATATTGGCGCCCATACGTACTAATTCCTGGGCGTGCATAAAGCGGTTTTCGAAGATATTTTCTGTGATGACGGAAGTGCCTTCCGCCTGCGTTGCCAGCGTCATATATTGCGCCTGCATATCCGTCGGGAAACCGGGGTATTCTTCCGTGCTCATGCCGGCAGCTTTGAGCCGATGACCATTTTTTATACGCACAGAATCGCGCTGCACCGATACCGTTACGCCGCATTCCTGTAGCTTCTGCAGAAGGGCACTCAGATGACTTGGATCACAGTTGGTTACGGTGAGATCGCCGCCGGTCAGAGCAGCAGCAATCACGAAGGTGCCTGCTTCAATGCGGTCAGGAATAATACGATGACGGGCGCCGCTAAGCTTAGTCACTCCCTTGATTCGGATGGTGGCGGTGCCTGCACCTTCAATTCTGGCGCCCATCTTGTTCAGTAGAGCAGCCAGGTCCGCGACTTCGGGTTCGCGCGCGCAGTTTTCCATCAGCGTCTCGCCTTGCGCCAGCGCAGCCGCCATCATCAGGTCCTCGGTGCCGGTAACGGTGATCTTGTCAAAAACAATGTGCCCGCCGCGAAGGCGCTCAGCGGACGCCTCGATGTATCCGTGCTCCTGGCGTATGGTTGCGCCCAGTTGCTCCAGGCCCTTGATATGCAAATCAATAGGACGAGCGCCTATGGCGCAGCCCCCGGGCAATGAGACCCGAGCCCGTCCCATCCGCGCAACCAACGGTCCCAGAACCAGAGTTGATGCGCGCATTGTCTTCACCAGTTCGTAGGCAGCCTCAGGATTAACCAGGTCACGGCAGCAAATGGTGGTTCGGTGATGCGCCTTGCCATAGCCAAGTTCCACTTCCGCGCCCATGGAGACCAGCAGATTGCGCTCAGTCTGGATATCGCGTACATCAGGAATGTTTTCCAGCACCACGGGTTCATCCGTCAGGATAGCGGCAGCCATGGCCGGCAGGGCGGCATTTTTGGCACCGCTGACTCGAATGTTTCCCAGCAATGGGTTTCCGCCGCGAACTACGAATTTGTCCATAAGGTTTTCGGGTACATATACAGCTGAGCCATCAAACCGGACCTTCACGCGGACCGGAAGTTTCTTCAGGTCGTTGACGCCCTTCAACAGATTGGAGACCGCCGGAACCGCTGCGGAACCCGTTGCGCGATGCTTCGGTACGATCTTCATTCTAAGCCCATCCCGAGTGTAGATCACCTTTCCTCAATCGCCTTTCGGACATTCCCCTTAGCGCGATCGAGTTTTTGCGCCGACTGCTTCCTGCTCAAACCGGTCTTGAGCATGATGAGCGCCACTGCCACCCGGTTGCCCGCACGTTTGAGCGCCTGCTCTGCTTTCACGTAATCCAAGCCTGCTGAATTTTCCAGAATGCTCACTCCGCGCTGGACAAGCTTACGGTTCTTCGTGTGTACGTTAACCATCAGGTTGCCGTAGATGTAACCGAGCCGCGCCATCGCCCCCGTAGTTAGCATGTTGAGGACCATTTTCTGTGCAGTCCCGGCTTTCAGCCGTGTCGATCCCGACAGAATCTCTGGTCCAACTTCGATGACAATCTCGATATCCGCCGTACGTCCGAGTTCGGACGCAGGATTGCAAACAACGGCTATCGTCCGGATGCGCTTCTTTCGGGCGAACTCAAGTGCGGCAACGGTATAGGGAGTCTTACCACTTGCAGCTACTCCCACCACTACATCTTTCTTACCGGGTTTGCGCTTGGCCAGATCACGGCGGCCTGCCTCTCGCGAGTCCTCGCTGAATTCGGTTTCTCGGCTCAAGGCCTTCTCGCCGCCGGCTATCACAAACTGAACTGTTTTTGGATCGGTATCGAAAGTGGGAGGGCATTCGGCTGCATCCAGCGCTGCAATGCGGCCGCTGGTGCCGGCGCCTACATAAATAAGGCGTCCGCCTGCGCCTATGGCTTCTGCAATCGCGTCGATAGCCAACGCAATTTGCGGTAACGCATTCTGAACTGCTCCCGCAACCTTGGTGTCTTCGTCGTTGATGAGCTGGGCGATTTCCAGCGCGGATTTAGTGTCGAGCGCGGCGGAAACAGAATTCTGTCCTTCCGTCCTTAACTGCTCTGTGCCAACACGACTGCCGTTCACTTAAGAGCCTCTATGACCGCATCGTGGAACGCAGGTCTGACCTGTTTAATAAGTTGTGACTTGCGGTCCGGCCACGTCCGGTTGGTTAGCAGAGTAACAGACAACTGCCGGGCGGGATCAATCCAGAGGGACGTGCCCGTGAAGCCCAGATGGCCGTAAGACCTCGGGGAAAAGTACTTCCCAGACTGTGACGGAAGTGACGGCGTGTCCCATCCGAGAGCATGAGAAGTGCCCGCCGGGATCTGCTGCCGCTGCGTAAAAAGCTCCACAGTGTGTAAATCCATCAACGGCTCGCCTCCTCGCAACATGTATTCCGCGAGCTGCGCAACATCAAGCGCTGTGGAAAAACAACCGGCATGACCGGCTGCTCCGCCCATGACCCATGCATTTTCGTCATTTACTTCTCCACGAATTTCGCATTTACGAAACGTCCGGTCATCTTCTGTGGGCGGGATTCGTGCCTGCAAATCCAGACCCGGAGTGAAGGTCATGGTCTGGAACTGCAGAGGACGGAAAATTTCCTGACGACAGAACTGGTCTAACGGTTTGCCTGCGAAGCGTTCCAGCGCCACGCCCAGAATGATGAAGCCAATGTCGCTATACTCAGCATGCGAGCCGGGATCATGCATCAGCGGAACTTGAAATGCCTGATCGAGCAGTTCCTTCCGATTGCGCGCCGTCTCAAACAACTTCACATAAGCGGGGAGCCCGGAGGAATGGGACAGGAGCATCCTGAAAGTTACTTGTCGTCTTCTGGGATCGGTTCCGGCGAACTCCGGAACCAGATCAGTGACCTGTCTCTCGAGTTGAAACTGGCCTCGCCGATATAGGAGCATGCATGCGGCGGTAGTCGCCACTACTTTGGTGACAGAAGCGAGATCGTAAATAGTCTCGGGCGTGACGATTGGCGAGTCCGGTTGATAAGTGAAATGGCCAAGTCCTTTGCTTGCGATCAGCCGGCCCTTGTGCGTGATGGCAACCGCAGCGCCGGGAAAGGCTCGCTGGTCGATTCCTGCTCGCAGTACGCTAAATGGGTGTGCAAAGCGGTCGTCCTGATTGCCGAAGGCGCTGGGTAGCAGACTGTTAGTAATATGGTCCAGAGGTATCCCTCGGATTGCATTTGTGTTCGGTTTATAACACACTCAATTCCAGAGATGATATTCAAGTACAGGCTAGCTGTTTTCAGCGCGATTCTGCTCGCGCTGGTTATTTCCATTTCTTTCATCGCCGAGGGGGAAGAGGCAAAAAAGCCGAAATCAACAAAAACCGCGGCGAAAGAATCCTACGACTTTGCCCCTGTAGACGCATTGGTGCAGCAACAGGTGAACGACCTGGCCGTGACGGGAGCCGTATTACTCGTTGGCCACAATGGCCGTGTCGTGCACCAGAAAGCCTTTGGCTACAGGGCGCTCTCGCCCCGCCGCGAGCCCATGACCAAAGACACCATCTTTGACCTTGCTTCATTGACCAAGGTCGTAGCCACCACCCCCAGCGTGATGCGCCTGCTTCAGTATGGCCAAATCCGCCTGGAAGATCCCCTCGCTCGCTTCATTCCCGATTTCGGGATGAACGGCAAAGAGTCAGTCACCATCCGACAACTCATGACCCACTTCTCAGGGTTGCGGCCGGATCTGGAACAGAACGTTCCCTGGTCCGGACAGGAAACTGCTTTCCGCATGGCGCACGAAGAGAAGCTGCAATCGCCGCCAGGATCGCAGTTTGTTTACAGCGATATCAATTTTATTGAACTGGGGGAACTGGTCCAGAGGCTCTCCGGCATGTCACTGGACAAATATGCGGAGGCGCACATTTTTCAGCCGTTGGGGATGAAGCACACGCGCTTTCTCCCCCCGCCTGCGTGGGTTCCGAAGATTGCTGAGACGCTGGCGGTAGACGACAGGCGCGTTCTGCGCGGCGTGGTGCACGATCCGACCGCTGAACGCATGGGCGGCGTGGCTGGACATGCGGGAGTCTTTTCCACCGCCGGCGACCTGGCTCTCTACGCGCAGGCGCTCATCGATCGCAAGACGATTCTGTCTGGAGACATCATTGAAAAAATGACCACCCCGCAGCAGCCTCCCAATGCAGTCGAGGTTCGAGGGCTTGGTTGGGACATTGATTCGCCATTCTCCAGCAATCGTGGAGCGCTTCTGCCTGTGGGCTCATTTGGCCATACCGGCTATACCGGAACTTCCTTGTGGATTGATCCTTACAGCAACACTTACATCATCCTGCTGACCAACAGTGTGCGGCCGCGGCCGGCCAATGCGCCGGTTGTGTCGTTACGATCGCGCGTGGCCACTGC
>Ga0134125_10011119_pt1 | contig 10090 bp, 8 predicted proteins | sample KB31751_FD_96464 | JGI IMG/M metagenome (GOLD analysis project Ga0134125, IMG submission 96464) | Terrestrial soil microbial communities with excess Nitrogen fertilizer from Kellogg Biological Station, Michigan, USA - KB3-175-1 | ecosystem: Environmental > Terrestrial > Soil > Unclassified ... | reverse complement strand
AGGTGGTGGCGCTGGTCTCGGCGTGGACGCGCACCCGCACCCCGCTGCGGGCCGCGGAACTGTTGCAGTCGGCCGGAGTTCCGGCCGGGCCGATGAACCGTCCGCCGGACATCCTCGAGGACCCGCAGCTGATCGCGCGCAACGTGTACCGCCCCATGGCTCATCCGCTGATCGAGACTCCGCTGCCGGCCGAGACGGGACCGGCGCCGTACCGCCACATTCCGTCGGCCCGGCAGGCCCCGGCGCCTCTGCCCGGGCAGGACACCGTCGAGATCTGCCGAAACATGCTGGGAATGAACACCGCCGACATCCGGCGGCTGATCGACGACCGTGTGCTCTTCGACTCGGCCGACAGCGCCTGAGCCACCGCCCCATCGCCCGAATGCGCAGCCAGCCGCACGCTCGCACCCGAATGTGCGGCAGGCCGCACATTCGGGATCCGATACGTTCGTCGTATGACCGTTGACCCCAGGACCCCGGTTTTGATCGGCTATGGCCAGGTCAACCATCGCGACGACATCGATCCGGCGAAGCGGTCCGTCGAGCCCGTCGACCTGATGGCGGCCGCGGTCGAGCGGGCCGCCGCCGCGGCGGTGATCGAGGCGGTCGACTCGATCCGCGTGGTCAACATCCTCTCGGCCCAGTATCGGGATCCCGGCCTGTTGCTCGGCCAACGAATCGGCGCCTCCGACTTCACCACGCTCTACAGCCCGGTCGGCGGCAATGTGCCGCAATCGCTGCTCAACCAGGCATGCCTGGACATCCAGCGCGGACACGCGGGCGTCGTGCTGCTGGCCGGCGCCGAAACCTGGCGCACCCGAAGGGGTCTGCGGGCCAAAGGCGCCAAGCTGGTGTGGACCGAGCAGGATCGCTCCGTCCCGATGGCCGAGGTCAGCGGCGCCGACGTCCCGATGGCCGGTGACGCCGAGATCAGGATCCAGCTCGACCGGCCCGCCTACGTCTACCCGCTGTTCGAGCAGGCGCTGCGGGTGGCGAACGACGAGTCGATCGACGATCACCTCGAGCGCGTCGGGGAGCTGTGGGCACGGTTCAACGCCGTGGCGGTGGACAACCCGCACGCATGGATCCGCAAGCCGTCGACTGCCGACGACATCCGCCACGCCGGCCCGCAGAACCGGATGATCAGCTGGCCCTACACCAAGCTGATGAACTCCAACAACATGGTCGACCAGGGCGCGGCGCTCATCCTGACCTCGGTCGAGCAGGCGAGAAGGCTGAAGATCCCGGCGCAGCGGTGGGTGTACCCGCACGCGGGCACCGACGCGCACGACACACCGTCCATCGCCGAGCGGCACGAGCTGCACCGGTCCGCGGCGATCCGGATCGCCGGTGCGCGCGTGCTCGAGCTGGCCGGCCTGGGGATCGACGACGTCGATTACGTGGACCTGTACTCGTGCTTTCCCTCCGCGGTCCAAGTGGCGGCGGCCGAACTCGGATTGAGCGTCGACGACCCCACCCGGCCGCTGACCGTGACCGGCGGGCTGACGTTCGCGGGCGGCCCGTGGAGCAACTACGTGATGCATTCGATTGCCACCATGGCGGAGTTGCTGGCGGCCAATCCGGGCCGGCGTGGTCTGGTCACCGCCAACGGGGGCTACCTGACCAAGCACAGCTTCGGCGTGTACAGCACCGAGCCGCCGGCCGAATTTCGTTGGGAGGACACGCAACCGGCCGTCGATCGGGAGCCGACGACCGAGGCGGTGGTCGGGTGGGAAGGCGTTGGTACCGTCGAAGCCTGGACGACGCCGTACGACCGCGCGGGACATCCGGAGAAGGCCTTTCTGGCCTTGCGCACACCCGATGGGTCGCGCGCCCTGGCGGTGGTCACCGACGGCGCCGCGGCGCAGGAATCGGTGCGGGAAGATATCGGTGGCGCCAAGGTTGCCGTCGCCGCCGACGGCAGCGCGACGCTGCAGTAGTCCCGTCCCCGGGCGCGACGCCCGGCCGGTGCGCCGATCGTGAGGTAACGGTCGCGTAGCCCAGGTCAACGTGCCTATTGTTGAGTCCTGAGGGTTGGGGGAGGTGAGGCCAGGTGCACATCCTGGTTACCGACGCCACCGGCGCACTCGGGCGGCTGGTCGCTGGGCAGCTCATCGCTGCCGGGCACACGGTCAGCGGCATTGCTGCGCTCCCGCATGCCTGCCTGGACGGCAACGTCGAGTTTATTTGCGCATCGCTGCGCGACCCCGTCTTGCGGGAGCTCGCCGACGAGGCCGATGCGGTCATCCACCTGGCCCCCATCGATCCCACCGCGCCCGGTAGCGCAGGCATGGACGGGCTTGCGCGGGTGACCGATGCCGCGGCCCGCGCCGGTTCCCGTCTGTTGTTCGTGTCGCAGGCCGCCGGCCGGCCCGAGCTGTATCGACCGGCCGAGGACCTGGTGTCCTCGAGTTGGGGGCCCACCGCGGTCATCCGGATCGCACCGCCGGTCGGTCGCCAACTCGACTGGATGGTGTGCCGTACCGTAGCCACGTTGTTGCGCACCAAGGTCTCGGCGCAACCCATGCGAGTGCTGCACCTCGACGACCTGATGCGCTTTTTGGTCTTGGCGCTGAACACCGACCGCACCGGTGTGGTGGACCTCGCCAGTCCGGATACCGTCAACATGGTCACCGCCTGGCGGGTCTTGCGCGCCGCCGACCCCCGTTTCCGGCTGCACCGGGTTCGCAGTTGGGCGCAGCTGATTCCGGAATTCGATATTGCTGCGGCACGAGAGGATTGGATGTTCGAGTACGGCTGGCACGCGCTTGACGCGGTCGCCGACACCGCGCGTGGGCTCGTCGGTCGCCGGCTCGATGGCCCCGGCGCGATCAACCACGGCGGTCAGCTCGCGCTGCCCGTCGAGGTGCTGCCGCACCTCCGGCGGACGACCGACGACGTGCACACCGCCGCACCGGACGGCATGGAAGGCGAATTCGACGACCAGATCGATCCGCGGTTCCCGGTCTTCAGCGGCACCGCCCTGGCCGACGCGCTGCCCGGACCGCTCACCCCGATCACGCTGGACGTCCAATTGAGCGGACTGCGTACTGCGAGCCGGGTGTTGGGACAGGTGCTCGCGCTCGGCGGTGCGGCCGACGCCGAATGGGGCAGCAGGGCCATCGCGGTGTTCGGCCACCGCCCCTACGTCGGGGTATCGGTCAACATGGTCGCGGCCAGTCAGCTGCCCGGCTGGGACCAGGACGCCGTCACCCGCGATGCGCTTGTCGGCCAGCCTCAGATCGGGGATCCGCTGCCGTTCGGCGAGCCGGCATTGACGGCGGGAGTGCTCGGTTCGGTCGCCAAGGCGGTCGCCGCGGGACGATCGGTCGCCCTCTTGCGTCACCTGCGGGCGGACACCCGGGCGTATTGCGCCGCGGCGAACGCGGAGCACGTTGATGCCGCTCAACTGGCGTTGCTGCCGGAAGCCGCTCTGGAAGTTCGGCTCCGGCTGTTGCGCGACCGCATTCACCAAGGCTGGATCCTCAACGCGCTCTGGTTGATTGACACCGGTGTCGCGGCCGCGGCGCTGATCCGCAGCCACGCAGGGCGCAGCGTGCCCGGGCTGGGCATGATCACCGAGAGCGGGTTCGTCGCGGCGGAGACCGCCGAGTTGGCGTCGGCGTTGCGGGCCGACCCACCGTTGTGCGCGCTGGCCGCCGAGGGCAATCTCTCGAGCATTCGTGCGCTGTCCCCGAAAACCGCTGCCGCCGTGGATGCCGTCGTCGCGTGGATCGGACACCGCGGCCCGGGCGAGGCCGAGCTGGCCAGCAAGACATTCGCCGACGACCCGACGATGTTGCTCACCGCCGCCGCCGCGGCCGCACCCCAAGAACCCGCACCGGTCACGCTGGCCGGACGGCTGACCGCCACCGCCCGCGGTTCACGGGAACTGGCCCACGACACCACGATGCGGTTCACGCACGAGATGCGAATGACGTTGCGCACATTGGGATCTCTGCGAGTCGAGGCGGACCTGATCGATGCCGTCGACGACATGCACTACTTGACCTGCAATGAATTGGTCACCATGCCGGGCGATGCGCGGCTACGGATCAAACGCCGCCGCACCGAACGCGAACGCTTGCAGGCGCAACGACCACCGGACGTCATCGACGGGACATGGGCGCCCATTCCGCACGGCGCTGACGGCTCAGACACCGAGCCCCCCGCCGGCGACGGCTCAGCCGAGCAGCTCAGCCAGGTGTGATTGCGGGTCGGCCAGTTTGTCGGCGTCGACGGAAGCCCTGGACCTGATCAGCGCTTTGACGTCGTCGAGCACATCCCAGATGTTGACGTTCATTCCGGCCAGCACCCGGTTGTCGCCGTCGAGCCAGAACGCGACGAATTCGCGGCCGGCGACGTCGCCGCGAAACACCACTCGCTCGAAGCTGGGGGCGTGGCCGACGTATTCCATGCCGAGGTCGTATTGGTCGGTGAAGAAATAGGGCAGCTCCGTGTATTCGCCTGGCGTTCCCAGCATCCCAGCCGCCGCCACTGCCGGCTGCTTGAGCGCGTTGGCCCAGTGCTCGGTGCGGATGCGGGTACCGAACAGTGGGTGTTCGGCGGCGGCGATGTCGCCGACCGCATAGATGTCGGGATCGCTGGTGCGCAACGACGCGTCGACCAGCACCCCGCCGTCACCCAGGGACAACCCGGCCTGGTCGGCGAGTTCGATGTTGGGCTTGGCGCCGACGGCCACCAGCACGGCGTCGGCGCTGATCGTCGCCCCGTCCCGGGTCCGCACGCCGGTCGCCGAGCCATCGGCCCGGGTGATCTCCTCGACCTGCGTCTCGAGCCGCAGATCCACCCCGTGCTCGCGATGCAGGGTGGCGAACACCTCGCCGACGGTCTCACCCAGCGCGGCCATCAGGGGTTGTTTGGCGGCTTCCACCACGGTGACATCCACGCCCCGCTGGCGGGCACCCGCGGCCACTTCCAGCCCGATCCACCCGCCGCCCACGACCGCCAGCGAAGCACCCTCGGTCAGAACAGCATTCAACGCCGCGGCGTCTTCATAGGTGCGCAGGTAATGCACGCCGCCGCAGTCCGATCCCGGTCTCGGTGGGCGCCGCGAGGTAGATCCCGTCGCCAGCAGCAGCCTGTCGTATGGGACGGTCGTGCCGTCGGGCAGCCCCACGGTGTGGCCGGCGGCATCCAGGGTGGTCACCCGCGTGTTGAGCCGTAAGTCGATGTTGTTGTCCCGATACCAGTCGGAGTTCTGCACGGTGAAATCGGTCAATGACTTCTTACCGGCCAGATACTCCTTGGACAGCGGGGGCCGCTCGTAGGGCAGATGCTCCTCGTCGGCGAACACAGTGATGTGTCCATCAAATTTATTGTCGCGCAATGCCTCTACAGCTTTGGCTGCCGCGAGTCCGCCGCCGATGATGACGAAACTGGTCGAGCTGGCCATGGTGGGTGCTCCGTTCTGTCGAACTTCCAGCCTACTTGAGCGCTCAACTCAACAGCTCGCGCAGGTCGAGTGCGTTGCGGACCGCGTGGCCACCCAGGTCGTTGTTGAAATACATCCACACGTCTTTTCCTTCCGCGTCCCATTGGGCGATCCGATCGGCCCAGCACCGCAAGTCGTCGGCCGAGTAGGAGCCGGCATAGTTCGCGTCCGGATCCGGACCGTGCATCCGGATGTACACCAAGTCCGTCGTCGCCCGGGGGACGCAATGCAGCCCGAGGCCGCTCATCACCACATACGCGGCGCGATGGCGCTCCAACAACTCGAACACCACGGGGTCATTCCACGACGGATGACGGAGTTCGACGGCGACGCGGATCGACCCGGGCATGCGCTCAAGGAACGAATCCAGGCGCGTGTCATCGCGCTGTTGTTCGGGGTGCAACTGCACCAGCAACACCCCGCGGCGATCACCCAGGAGTTGCCAACAGCGCTCGAATCGTTCGATCCACGGTTCGGGTGAGGCCAACCGACGGTAGTGCGTCAACCCGCGATGCGCCTTGACCGACATGGTGAAGCCGTCCGGCAGTTGATCGCGCCAGCCCTCGAACGTCGAATCCTTCGGCCACCGGTAGAAACTGGCGTTCAGTTCGACCGTGTCGAACACTTCGGCGTAGCGGGCAAGCCGGTGCGCCGACGGGGTTCCCGGCGGATACAGCACGTTGATCCAGTGGTTGTACGACCACCCCGAGGTACCGATTCGTATGGCCACTGGGCGCTCAGCCGGTCACCTGCTGACGCACATCGTCGTCCAGCGACGCCCTGACGAGGGCCGCGGCCAGCCGCGCATTGGCTTGCGGCGCAAGAGTTCCCAACTTCGCCGGGTCGGCGGGCAGACCCAAGCACTTGGCGGTGCCGGTGGCCCGGTCATCGAAGTAGGGCCGCACCCAGGTCCCCACGTCCTGGACCTCGCGGAGGTAGATGTCGGCGCCGGTGTCGCCGATTCCCTTGAACGTCTTGAGCATCCGTTTCGCCGCTGCCACGTCACGCCTGCTGCGATCGGCCAATTCACGCAGATCACCGGAGTAGTCGTCGCGTAGGCGTTCGGCCATAGCCGTGAGCCGGGTGGCCGAACTCTCGTCGTAACGCACGTAGTGCGCGCGCCCGAAGGCGTCGATCATGGTTTGCCGATCCGATGCCAGAACGGCTTTGGGAGTCCGCAAGCCCGCCGTGAAGAGTTCGCGCGCGGTGCCCATGGCGATGGCCGCATCGATCGGCTTGCTGGCAAGCATGCACAGCACCAGAAGCTGGAACAGCGGCATCGGCTTGTCGCTCATCGTGATGCGCGCCTGCGCCGCATAGGTCGTGCCGGCAACGTCGAGCAGTCGTGTTACCCGTCGGTCGCGCTTGTCCATAGCGCACCGCGTACCCCCACGATGCGGGGGCAAACCGCAGCCGTTATTCGGGCTATTTGGGCGGCAGTCCGCGCGCGTGCTCGACCCCGCGGGTGACCCAACTGCGCAGCTGGCGTTTGGTTTGCACCCCGGCCGCCTCGACGCGCAACCAGCCCCGCGCTTCCCGCCCGGCCATCACCATGGGGCCGACATGGGCGCGCCCGATGAGTTTTTCGGTGTCCTCCGGCGGCACCCGCACCAAGAGCCCGCCCTGGCCGCTGACGGCCACCGACATGTTGCCGTTGACCAGAAACGCCAGACCGCCGAACATCCGCTTTTCGTCGATGCCCGGCTGGGATCCCAGGAGTTCGCGGATCCGGTTGGCCAGGTCTTCGTCGTAGGCCATGCGCCGGGTCAGTCCAGATCGACACGCACGGTCAGCAGGTCGCTGCCCATCAGGCGCACCATCGCGCTGTTCAGACGCGGCAGCCCGCCCAGCCGCTGCACCGCGTCATCGTCGGGCAGGAGGTGGGCGGTGCCGGGCCGCCATTGCCCGCCGACGCGCACCCGCACGGCGGGATTGGCTTTGATATTGCGGACGTAGTCCGAGTGCTCCCCGTGTTCGGAAACCATCCAGAATTGGTTGTCCACAACGCGCCCGCCGACCGCAGTGCGCCGAGGCCGCCCGCTCTTGCGTCCCGTGGTTTCGAGCATGGTCATCGGCAGCTGCCGACCCACCGGATTGACCAGGAGCCGTTGAACCCGATGGACGACTTGCCGTTTCAGAGCCTGAATGTCGGTCATATCTTGGAATTCTGCCTCACCCGAGAGACAGCCGCCGCAGGCAAGCGGCGGCTGTCTCGTCGAGCCGTTACGTCGCGTATGCGACGAATTGACCGCCGGGCAGGAAAACGCCCCACTGGTTTACGGCCGGGTTAAATACGACGGGATAGTCGCCCGGTTGACCCGGCGGCATCCAGCGGGCCGGCAGCCCGTAGCCAATCGGGTCGTTGTAGTGGCCGGGTGGCGGGAATCCGTTCTGCCCGGGCGGAAGCGGGGTGCCCGGAGCACTGCAGTTGACGCCGGGTCCGGCGTTACAAATTGGTAGCCCCTGCCCCGGCAACGGTCCCGGTCCGGGCACATTCTGGCCTGGAATCGGTCCCGGTCCCGGCACATTCGGGCCTGGCACCGGTCCCGGCACATTCGGATCTGCTTGCGCCAGGCCGGCACCAATTCCGAGTGCACCGGACGTCAGAGCACCTGCGACGACGGCGCTAGCAGCAATTCTGGTCAACCTCATGATGAACTCCTTATCGATCCGCTCGGCTGCCATCCGGCGGCCGCGCAGCAGTGATTTGTTGTTCGTCACCCGCGTCTTTTCGACGTCGGATAGAGGTCATCCCCCCTCGGCCGGTCTTCCCTCTGCGCTAACGCGTACCCGTCCCCAGGGGCGGCCAAAACTTCTCGCCGTCCCCACGGCATCGCGTCAGGCGTGACTCGACAGGGGTTCAACAGTGCGCGCTGCCAGCCGCCCAGCGGCGTCAGGCGGCCACCGTGGCGGCCTCGACCGTAGGCACCAGCGCCTGGGCCACGATCTCGGCGACGTCGGTCATCGGCCGCACGTCCAGCGCCTGGAGCACCTCGGCGGGCACGTCATCGAGATCCGGCTCGTTGCGTGACGGAATGAAAACCGTTGCCAGACCGGCACGTTGGGCCGCCAGCAGCTTCTGCTTCACACCGCCGATGGGCAACACCCGACCGTTCAGCGTAACCTCGCCGGTCATGCCGACGTCGGAGCGGACCTGTCGTCCGGTGGCCATGGATACCAGGGCGGTCACCATGGTGACACCGGCCGACGGGCCGTCCTTGGGCACCGCGCCGGCGGGCACGTGCACGTGGATGCGACGGTCCAGCGCCTCGGGGTCCACGCCGAGTTCGGAAGCGTGTGACCGCACGTAGGACAGCGCGATCTGCGCCGACTCCTTCATCACGTCGCCCAGTTGCCCGGTCAGCTGTAAGGACCCATCGCCTGGCTTATCAGTTCCAGCCGCGCCGGCCTCGATGTACAGGACGTCACCGCCCAGGCCAGTCACGGCCAGGCCGGTCGCCACACCCGGCACCGCCGTGCGTTCGGCCGACTCCGGCATGAACCGCGGACGGCCCAGGTAATCAACCAGATCCGGCTCGTCGATCCAAAGCGGTTCGGGATCCCCGTTCGTTTCCGAGGCCAGCTTCGTGGCCGCCTTGCGCAGCGCTTTGGCCAGCAACCGTTCGAACTGTCGCACGCCGGGCTCGCGGGTGTAGTCGGCGGCGACCTTGCGCAACGCCGCGTCGGTGACGGTGACCTCGCCGTCGGTCAGCGCCGCCCGCTCCCGCTGCCGGGGCAGCAGGTAGTCCCGCGCGATGGCGACCTTGTCGTCTTCGGTGTAGCCGTCGATAGCCACCAGCTCCATGCGGTCCAGCAGCGCCGACGGGATGTTTTCGATCACGTTGGCGGTGGCCAAAAACACCACATCGGACAGGTCCAGGTCCAGATCCAGGTAGTGGTCGCGGAAGGTGTGGTTCTGCGCCGGGTCGAGCACCTCGAGCAGCGCCGCGCTCGGGTCGCCGCGGTAGTCGGAACCGACCTTGTCGATTTCGTCCAGCAGCACAACGGGATTCATCGATCCCGCCTCGCCGATCGCGCGCACGATCCGGCCTGGCAACGCGCCCACATAGGTGCGACGGTGACCGCGGATCTCGGCCTCGTCGCGCACACCGCCCAGGGCGACGCGCACGAACCTACGGCCCAACGCGCGGGCCACGCTTTCCCCCAGCGAGGTCTTGCCGACGCCGGGGGGACCGGCCAGCACCATCACCGCGCCGGAGCCGCGGCCGCCGACCACCTGCAGTCCGCGCTGGGCGCGACGGGCCCGCACGGCCAGGTATTCGACGATGCGGTCCTTGACGTCGTCGAGCCCGTGGTGATCGGCGTCGAGGATCTCCCGCGCCGCCTTCAGGTCGGTGGCGTCCTCGGACTTGACGTTCCAGGGCAGATCGAGCACGGTGTCGAGCCAGGTGCGGATCCAGCCGCTTTCCGGACTCTGGTCGCTAGAGCGTTCCAGCTTGCCGACCTCGCGCAGGGCGGCCTCGCGCACGGTCTCGGGCAGCTCGGCCGCCTCGACGCGGGCCCGGTAGTCAGCTAACCCTCCAGGGCCGTCCGTTCCCTCCTCGCCCAATTCCTTGCGGATGGCGGCCAGCTGTTGGCGCAGCAGGAATTCCTTCTGCGTCTTCTCCATGCCCT
>Ga0134125_10011118_pt1 | contig 10090 bp, 8 predicted proteins | sample KB31751_FD_96464 | JGI IMG/M metagenome (GOLD analysis project Ga0134125, IMG submission 96464) | Terrestrial soil microbial communities with excess Nitrogen fertilizer from Kellogg Biological Station, Michigan, USA - KB3-175-1 | ecosystem: Environmental > Terrestrial > Soil > Unclassified ... | reverse complement strand
TCGATGAGATCCAGCTCGCCGCCGATCCCGAACGCGGGCACATCTTCACCGACCGGCTTTTGCACGCGCGCGGCCAGGAGGAAACCCTGTTCCTGGGCGCAGAGAGCATGCGCGGCGCGATCCAGCGTTTCATTCCCAAAGCCTGGTTCATCACCCGGCCGCGCTTTTCCGATCTTGCCTATACCGGTGCGAAAAAGCTGACCCGCCTGCCGCGGCGCTCGGCGGTGGTGGGCTTTAGTGCCGAAGATGTCTATGGCATCGCCGAGATCGTGCGGCGCCAGCGCGGCGGCGCGGCCGTGGTGCTGGGCGCGCTTTCACCCCGCACCCGCAACGCGCAGGTTGCCCTCTATCAATCGGGAGAAGTGGACTTTCTGGTCGCCACCGACGCCATCGGCATGGGCCTCAACATGGACGTGGACCATGTGGCGTTTGCGGGCGCGGAGAAATTCGATGGGCGTGGCTTTCGTCCCCTCACCGCCGCCGAAATGGGCCAGATCGCCGGACGCGCCGGCCGCTACATGAATGACGGCACGTTCGGCGTCACCGCCGAAGGCGCGCCCTTCGACGAGGACATGGTGAACCGGATCGAAAGCCATCGCTATGACGCGATCAAGGTCCTGCAATGGCGCAACGCGAAGCTGGAATTCCAGTCCCTGCCCGCCCTGCTGGAAAGCCTGGATGCGCCGCCGCCCGAACGTGGCCTGGCCCGGGCGCGCCCAGCCTCCGACGCCATCGCCCTTCATCACCTCGCCAGGGAAGCAGAGGTCCTGGCGCTCGCCACTTCGCGCGACAGGGTCCGGCGGTTGTGGGATGTCTGCCAGCTCCCCGATTTCCGGAAATTGTCGGTGGACGATCATGCCCGGATGGTGCGCACCCTGTTTCTGTTCCTGATGAGCCAACAGGGACGCATTCCCGACGATTGGATGGCGCGGCAGATCGCGCGGCTGGATGTCGCCGAAGGCGACGTGGCGACCTTGTCGGGGCGGCTGGCGCAGATTCGCACTTTCACCTATGCCGCGCACCGCCCCGGCTGGACCAGCGACGGCAGTCATTGGCAGGGCGAGACCCGCGCGGTGGAGGACCGGTTATCCGATGCCCTGCATGAGCGGCTCACCCAGCGTTTCATCGACCGCCGCGCCTCGATCCTGATGAAGCATCTCCGCGACGACGAAATCGCGGACGTGAAGCTGGAGGAAGATGGCGGCGTCCTGATCGGGGGCGAGTTGATCGGCCGGCTGGACGGTTTCCGTTTCACGCCCGATCCCCGCGGCGAGAAGGACGGCAATGGCCTGGTGCATGCCCGGATGCTGCGCACGGCCGCGATGCGCGGGCTGGAGGGAGAATTCGTCGCCCGCGCCCGCGCGCTGGCGGCGGCGCCGGACACGGCGCTCGCCCTCAGCGAGCACGGCAAATTCTGGTGGGACGGCGCGATCGTCGGCCACCTCATCGCCGGTCCCACGCCGTTGGCACCAAAGGTCAACCTCGTGGCTGATGAATTGCTGAAAGGCCCGTCCCGCGCATCGGTCGAAGCACGGCTGGAAAGCTGGCTTGCCGCACATATGGAAAAGCGCCTCGAACCGCTATTGGCCCTGGCGCGCGCCGCGGAAACACGGGCCGGAAGCGAGATGGCGCTTCCCGCTTACGCGCGAGGCGTGGCCCACCAATTGGTGGAGAATTTCGGCGCGCTCGACCGGCAGGAACTGGCTTTGCCCGAAAAGCTGGGCCCGCTCTTGCGCGCCCTCAAACCATTTGGCGTCTGGTTTGGCCGCCGCACCATTTATTTGCCGCGGCTGCTGCGCCCCGACGCGGCAGGCCTGTTGGCGTTGCTCTGGGGCATATGGACTAAGGTGCCGCACCTGACGGGGCCGCCCGCGCCCGGTCTCACCTCCTTTGCCCCTGACGACGAGCCTCGCGCCTTTCTTCACGCCGCCGGCTTTCATCTGGCGGGCGGACGCGCCATCCGCTTCGACATGCTGGAGCGGCTGGAGGAGGAACTGGACAAAGCCGCGCGCAACGGCGCCGGCGCCGCGAGTCTGTTGCCCAAGCTTGTCTCTCTCCTGGGCGCGAGCAATGAGGAAGCGCGCCTCGTGCTGGCCGCGCTGGGCTGGCGCCAGATCGGTGTGAAGGATGCAGACCCGGTCTGGCGCAAGGCCAGCGAGAAACGGCGGCAGCCGGAGCGGCAAAAGCCGCCACCGGAACATTCGCCTTTCGCGGGGCTGAAGGAGTTGATCGCCAAATGAACATCGGCCAGGAAAAGTGTGGAGCGCAGCGGAACGGTTTTCCGTCCGGACGTGCGACCAGAAAGACATGACCACGACGCGCATCGACAAATGGCTGTTCCACGCCCGCTTCTATCGTACCCGAGCGCTGGCCCAGGCGGCTGCGACCGCAGGCAAGGTAAGGCTCAATGGCGTCCGGGTGGAAAAGCCGGCGCAACCACTCAAGCCCGGCGATGTCCTCACTCTGGGCCGGGGCGGCGAGATCGTGGCGCTGAAGGTGCTGGCCTTGGCGGACCGGCGCGCCCCCGCCCCCGAAGCACAACGGCTCTACGAAATTGTCGCCGACTGAGCGCTTGCCTTGAGGCCCTCCCGGTTTTAGAGACCTCAACCTGATTTGGCCTTTTGGAGCCTTGGCCCCCATGACCTATGTCGTCACCGAAGCCTGCATCAAGTGCAAGTTCATGGATTGCGTCGAGGTCTGCCCGGTGGATTGCTTCTATGAAGGCGAGAACATGCTGGTGATCAACCCCGACGAATGCATCGATTGCGGGGTCTGCGAGCCGGAATGCCCGCCCGAGGCCATCAAGGCTGATACCGAACAGGGGTTGGAGAAATGGCTGTCGGTGAACGCCGAATATGCCAGGACCTGGCCCAATATCAGCCAGAAGGGCGAAGCCCCGGCCGACGCAAAAGAGTGGGAAGGCGTCCCGGACAAGTTCGAGAAACATTTCAGCCCCAAGCCTGGTTCGGGCTTATAAGGCGTCAGTCCGGGCCAAGCCGGCCCGGCCTTGCATGGCAGCTCAACCCAGAACTGTGGTCTGTACAAAGAGCAACCCGTTCAAGGGCTTGAATTTGGGTATCCCTTCACCATCTTAGATAAAAACCCGCAGATTCAACGGTTTGCGACAATATTGCTTCCTTTCCGGATGAATCTGTGATAGGATTTTGGTATCTGGTCCTGCTTCTGAAGAGCGCGCGCCGGCGCCCCACCGGCGCGTTTAGGCCATATTGACGTGAAATTATCCGCCTCGCGTGCCCTTGCGCGAAGCCCGAACGGAAATGGAAATGACCGCACCCAAGACCCACGCGCCTGCCGCCAAGCAAGCTGCCGCCCTACCCGCCAAGAAGGTCCCTGCGAATTCGAACAAAAAGCACGAATTCAAGACCAACGATCATGTGGTCTATCCCACCCATGGCGTGGGCAAGGTTGCCGGCATCGAGGAGCAGGAAGTCGCCGGCCTCAAGCTGGAATTGTTCATTATCGAGTTCGAGAAGGACAAGATGACGCTCCGTGTTCCGACCATGAAGGCCAAGTCCGTGGGCATGCGCAAACTGTCTTCGCCCGAAGTGGTGGGCAACGCGCTCAATACGCTCAAGGGCCGCGCCCGGATCAAGCGCACCATGTGGTCGCGCCGCGCCCAGGAATACGAAGCCAAGATCGATTCCGGCGACCTGGTCTCGATCGCCGAAGTGGTGCGCGACCTGCACCGCGCTGGCGGCCAGCCGGAACAGTCCTATTCCGAGCGCCAGCTCTATGAAAAAGCGCTGGCCCGCATGGCCCGCGAAGTCGCCGCCGTCGAGCGCACCGACGAACAGACCGCGGTCAAGCGCGTCGAAGGCATGCTGACCAAGAAGGCGGCTTAATGCAGGGCTCCGGCGAAGCGCGTTCCGCGCCGCCGTCGCCCTACACTTTCAAAAAAAGAAAGGCTCGGTGTTTCCGAGCCTTTTTCTTTTGTGGGTTTAGTTGGAACCGGTGGCCGGGGCGCGAAAGAAATTTGCTCTGACTCCGATGCTTACCCGTCACCACTACTTCTCAAAAAGCCAATCCCATTCGTCGTGTGTGATTTTGAAGTGATCTATGTCGGCTTCGGTAAACGGGACGTTCTTGTGATACCGAACTCTTGTGAAAAAGCCACCTCTCATAACAACTTGTGGGAATTGCCGGCCATCTTTGAGACAGGCCGTCACGATAAAGTAATCCATTCCCGTTTCAGGTCGTCCCCGAAAGTGATCCATTCCCGGAAAGAACTGGGGTCAGAGTAAATCTTGGTTCCTCAATCGAGAACTTCAATCTGATACGGATTGGAGAGCGCGATCTCGGGCCGTCCGCCGAACATTTCGATCACACCCCGCAACCGGACATGACGGCCCACAAGATCCTCGAGCGCGAAGCCGGCGTTGCGGAAAATCTTGCGGTCCTGTGGGGCGACCGTGGCCGAAAAGCCATGACGGTAATCGTCACCGAAATCGAGGAAAGCGCGCCCGTCATGGGTGCCGACATTCACGACCTTGCCTTCGACCAATTGAAAGCTCCCAGCCATGCTCGGCGAGAGCGAACTTGCCCGTTTCACCGCATATTGAGGAAGCGCCCACAGACCGCGGGACGCGGCGCGCGCCTTGGCCTCGGCCTCGTAGAGATCGGGGGCGCATTCTTCGCGGTCCGGCGCAATCTCGACCCGCGCCAGCCCGCGCTCCAATAGCGCGATCTGCACCCAGACATGGTCGAAAGCCTGAACGCGAATTCGGCCGTAGCGGTCTTGCTTTGGCGGCGTCGCGGTTAAGACCAGCGATTCTGAAGAGAGTTTCCGCAAAACGTCTAGGGCGTTTTTAGCGATCGGTGCGGCGGTGTGGTCAGTGCTTGGCAAACGAATACCTTCCAGCACGGCGGAACGGCCATCGGACAAAACCAGGGTGCCGTCATCATCGACACGATTGATTTGTGCTCTGGCGACAGCGATGTCGCCGGCGCAATCGGGCAGCGGCATGGCTGAAGCCCGGCCGGCCAGACAAATTCCGCAGAAAATCAGGAGGCTCGCGCGCATGCCTCAGCGGATGGCCTTGAGGGACACGCCCTTGGGCGGCGGCATGTTGTCCGGCACGAAGAAATCCTGGATTAAATCCTGGGTGGGATCGACGCGGTAGTGATCGAATTCGGTGACGCCATTCTCGGCCAGGAAATTATCGTCGATCAGGAAATGGCCGCTGAAGCTTTTGGGTTTGGCGAAAATGACATAGGCCGCGTCGGCAAGTATCTCGGGCGTGCGGCAGGATTTGGCGGCCTCTTCGCTGCCCGCGGCCAGCCGGATCGCGGCGGTGGCGATGGCAGTGCGCGGCCAGAGCGCATTGATGGCGACTTGGCCCTCAAATTCCGTCGCCATCCCCAGCACGCAGAGGCTCATGCCGTATTTGGCCAGCGAATAGGCGATATGGCCGGCGAACCATTTGGGCTGCATGTCGAGCGGCGGCGACAGCATCAGCACATGAGGATTGGCGGCCTTCAACAGGTGCGGCAGGCTATATTTGGTCACCAGGAAGGTGCCGCGCGCGTTAATCCCCAGCATCAGGTCGAAACGCTTCATCTCGGTCTCGAGCGTGCCGGTGAGCGAAATGGCGCTGGCATTGTTCACGCAGATGTCCAGGCTGCCGAATTTCTCCACCGTCGCCGCGACCGCGTTGGCCACCTGGTCCTCGAAGCGGATATCGCAAACGATGGGCAGCGCCTTCCCGCCGGCTTTTTCTATCTCTTCCGCGGCGGTGTAGATCGTGCCGGGCAGTTTGGGGTGCGGCTCCGTGGTCTTGGCGGCGATGGCGATATTGGCCCCATCCCGCGCGGCCCGAAGCGCGATGGCCAAGCCGATGCCACGGCTGGCGCCTGTGATGAACAGCGTTTTCCCTCGAAGCGACATGGGCCCCAAATCGATTTACAGCGCTCTCACCGTACAGGAGAACTAACAAATGCGCACTTGTGGATTGAAAATGCCACGATAGAGTTTCGCAGAAAGCCGGGAGGATCGTATGTCCGCCAAAAGCACCAGCATTCGGTACGGCACCGTCGCCATGACGTTTCATTGGCTGATCGCCGCCCTAGTCATCACCAACGTGGTCTTGGGCATCTATTTCGTGAACGCGATGGACGCCCACGACCCGATGCGTCGCATCATCGTCCAGTGGCACGAATCCATCGGCGCCACGGTGCTGGTCCTCAGCCTGCTCCGGCTGGGCTGGCGGCTGATCAATCCGGTCCCCAAACTGCCGGCGGACTTTTCCCCGACCAAGCGCATTTTCGCGCGCGGCACGCATTACACGCTCTATGCGTTGATGATTCTGGTGCCGTTTTTCGGCTGGCAGCTCGCCTCCATCCCCAATCGCCCGCTGGTGCTGTTCGGCGGCGTGCATTGGCCGAAAATCTGGTATCTCGCCAATATGGCTCAGCCGGATCAGCGTCATTGGGCAGGCATCATGGCGCCCAGCCATATCGTCCTGGCATTTCTCCTCCTGGCGCTGGCCATCGGTCACCTCAGCGCTGCGATCTTCTACCATTACACGATCCGCAAGGATCAGATCCTGCAACGCATGGTGCCAGGCACCAATGTCAGCGCCCAAGGCACGATCGGGACCGGCCGGGCGTAAAGAAAAGCTGACCAGGCAGGTCCGACCCGGCTTCTTTGTTTGTCGCGGTTCCCCGGGCGCGGATGCGCCCAATTATTCTATAGGCGCCTTCGGCGCCGCTCGGAAAACCACTCACACTTTTCCTGGAACCGCTCTAAAAGGCGGCATGGAAAGCCTGCTCGCCAAGATCGCATCCGCCGATGCCGCAAGCATCGCTCACGCCGGGCGCATTTTGCGCCACGGCGGGCTGGTCGCCTTCCCCACAGAGACGGTTTATGGCCTGGGCGCGGATGCCACCAATGGCCGGGCAGTGGCCGGCATCTTTGCCGCCAAGGGACGGCCCAGATTCAACCCGCTGATCGTGCATGTGCGGGACCTGGCCGAAGCCGAACGCCACGCGGAATTTACGGATACCGCGCGCGATCTGGCGGCGCGGTTCTGGCCTGGGGCGCTGACCCTGGTGTTGCCGCGCGCGACGACCCCTTTATCCGATCTGGTGAGTGCAGGTCTTTCCACCGTGGCGCTGCGCGTGCCCGCCCATCCGGTGGCCCAGCGCCTGTTGCAGGAGGCGGCAGTGCCGATTGCCGCGCCCAGCGCCAATCCCTCCGGCAAGGTCAGCGCCACCACGGCGGTGCATGTCGCTGAAGGTTTGCAGGACAAAGTGGATTTCATCCTCGATGGCGGTGCCACCATCTTGGGCCTGGAATCCACGGTGATCGGCTTTGATGGGGATCGTCCGGTTTTGCTTCGCCCCGGCGCAATTGCGCGCGAGGATATCGAAGCCGTGGCCGGTTCGCTGCGGAAGGCCGGGCCTGCCATTCAATCGCCCGGCCAACTGGACAGCCATTATGCGCCTTCGGCTTCCTTGCGCTTGAATGTTTCAGAGCCGGAGCCCGACGAAACGCTGTTGGGCTTTGGGCCATCGCAAAACGCGGCGCTCAATCTCAGTCCCGCGGGCAATCTCAAAGAGGCTGCCGCCAATCTCTTCGCCATGCTGCGCCAATTGGACAGAAACGCCCCTCGCATCGCCGTGATGCCCATCCCGGAAAGGGGATTGGGCGAGGCGATCAACGATCGTTTACGCCGCGCCGCCGCGGCCCGGGCATGATGGAGCCATAATGACCGAACTATTCGACCGGCTGAAAGCGGCGGCGGGACCAAACGGATTCAGCGAAGATTCGCGGGAAATCGCGCCCCATCTGGAAGAATGGCGCGGCCGCGCCCACGGCAAAAGCGCGCTGCTGCTCAAGCCTCAGACCACCGAACAGGTCTCGGCGATCCTTGCCATCTGCCATCAAACCCAGACGCATGTCGTCCCCCAGGGCGGCAATACCGGCCTGGTGGGCGGTCAGATCCCGCTTCATGGCGAAGTGCTGCTGAGTTTGACGCGGATGAATCGCATCCGCGAGGTCGATGCCCGCGGCATGACGCTCATCGCCGAAGCCGGCGTCACACTGAAACAGGCGCAGGACGCCGCCGCCGGGGAAGGATTTCTGTTTCCCTTGAGCCTGGGTTCGGAAGGAAGTTGCACCATCGGCGGCAACGTCTCCACCAATGCCGGCGGCAATCATGTGCTGCGCTATGGCATGATGCGGGCGCTGGTGCTGGGCCTCGAAGTGGTGCTGGCCGACGGGCGCGTCTTGCCCATGCTGCGCGTCCTGCACAAGGACAATACCGGCTACGATCTGAAACAGCTTTTCATCGGCGCCGAAGGCACGCTGGGGATCGTCACCGCCGCATCGCTCCGCCTTTTCGCGCGCCCCGCTCAGATGGTGACCGTCTTTACTGCCGTGCCCTCGCCTGCCGCGGCGCTGACGTTGCTGGGCCACATGCAGGCCAAAACCGGCGGCCTGCTGTCGTCCTTCGAACTGGTGTCGCGGCCCACCCTCGATCTGGTGCTGAAGCATATTCCCAACACCCGCGATCCCCTGGCCAAGCCTTCGCCCTGGTATGTGCTGATGGAAGTATCGGGCGGCGCCGGTGCCAGCCTCGAAACCCTTACCCAGTCGGCGCTGGAAGAAGCCATGGCGCGGCAACTGGCGAGCGATGCCGTGGTGGCGCAAAGCGAAGCGCAGGCTCGAGCCTTCTGGCACATGCGCGAAACGATTTCGGAAGCGGAAAAGCGCGAAGGCGTCTCCATCAAGCACGACATCTCGGTGCCGGTGGCCTCGATCCCGCGCTTCATCCAGGAAGCGACCGCCATGGTGGTGAAGAAATTTCCCGGCGCGCGGCCGGTCTGTTTCGGCCATATGGGCGACGGCAATCTGCACTTCAATTTCAACGCACCGCCCGGCAAGGACGCCGAATTCTCCGCACTTTGGGACGAGATGCAGCTTACCGTGCACGACATCGTCCACCATTATGCCGGCTCGATCAGCGCCGAACACGGCATCGGTGAAATGAAACGCGAAGTGCTGCCCCGCTACAAATCCAGCGAGGAACTGGACGTGATGCGCGCCATCAAGCACGCGCTTGACCCCAAGAACATCTTGAATCCCGGCAAGACGATTCCGGCAGTCAGGCGGCTTTAGAGAGCACCGGCTCGGGCACGACGGGCACAACCTCCACCTTCCTATTCGACATCGCGCTGACCGAGGCGGTGATGAAGGTGGCGGCATAAGGCAGGCTTTGCACGCCCAGCATTACCATCCAAAGGCTCACCGCGGGGTCTTCGAAGCCCCGGTCGAAGCCCATCGAGATCATCGCCGCCAGCAGTCCCACCAGCAGCAAGGTCTCCTGCCAGACCCCACGCAGCGCCTGGCTGAACAGAGCCGGATCGGCGCATTTGGGCGTGCGCAGGAAAGGCTGGTTGCTGGTGAGCAGGCCGGACCACACCGCCTTGCCCACCGCATGGGTCAGAGAAAGACCCGCCACCGAGGCCCTCAGCGCGCCTTTGACGCCGGAGCGCACCTTGGGCGGATAGAGCAGCAACGTCTTGATCAGCTTGGTCGCGAACAAGGCCATCGCCGCCGCCGACAGGGCTGGCATCGGCACTTCCACATAGCTGGGCGCAATCCAGAGCAGCAAGGTCCAGACCAGCGCCGTACAAGTCACAATCAGGCCCAAACCGTCCGAAATCCAGGGCAGCCAGCCCGAGAGGAATTGATAGCGCTGCTCCCAGGACAGCGCCGAGCTTCCCAAGAAAATCTCCCGCGCATGGCGCTTCATGATCTGCATGGCACCATACACCCAGCGGTAGCGCTGGGACATGAAGGCGTCCAGCGTATCGGGCTCAAGCCCCGCCCCCATGGTCTCGCGGATATAGGCGGCTTCGTATCCGGCCTCGAACAGTTTGAGACCCAGTTCGGCGTCCTCGGTGATGCACCATTCGCTCCAGCCGCCCACCTCTTCCAACGCGGTCTTGGCCACGATGGTCATGGTGCCGTGTTGAATGATGGCATTGTGTTCGTTGCGCTCCACCATCCCGATATGGAAGAAGCCGCGATATTCTTCATAAGCCATGGCCTTGAAGAGATTTTGTC
>Ga0134125_10011117_pt1 | contig 10091 bp, 4 predicted proteins | sample KB31751_FD_96464 | JGI IMG/M metagenome (GOLD analysis project Ga0134125, IMG submission 96464) | Terrestrial soil microbial communities with excess Nitrogen fertilizer from Kellogg Biological Station, Michigan, USA - KB3-175-1 | ecosystem: Environmental > Terrestrial > Soil > Unclassified ... | reverse complement strand
TCATCACCTCTCCAACTGATTCTGCGCTTTTCAACCAGAGTCCGATCAACGTGACCGGGACCATCGTAGATCCTGCCGGCCAGGTGAAAGTCAATGGAATTGCTGCCCCGGTCAGCGGAAACACGTTTCTCGCGACAGTCCCGGCGCAGGAAGGGATCAGCACGATCACAGCTGTAGTGGTAAACAGTGATGGATTTACGGATACAGCCAGTGTGCAGATCGATCTCGACACAACAGCGCCTCATGTGGCCATTTATTCCCCCTCTGACCAACTTGTCACAACGGACTCGAGCATCACGGTAACCGGGCTGGTCAACGATATCGTCGTTGGCACGGTAAATCCGCAGCAGGCGACAGTGAAAGTGAACGGAATTGACGCGCAGGTGGCGAACCGCAGCTTCAGCGCCGCGAATATTCCACTTTCGGTCGGGCCAAACACCATTCACGCGACGGCAGTTGATGCGGCCGGCAATGAAGCTACCGCCACCGTGACAATCATCCGCCAGGCTGCGGGCCAGCCGGTTGTAAAGGTGTTTTCAGGAAACAATCAGTCCGGCACAATCGGCAGCGTGCTGGCACAACCCCTGGTAGCGCAGGTCTTGAATGCCTCTGGCCTGCCTGTTGCGAATGTTCCCGTCGTGTTTCGCGTCACGGCGCAGGACGGCGTACTCGGCGGCGGGCTGAGCGACACCGCAGTCAATACTGACGCGCAGGGACTGGCCACAGTCAACTTTACGCTGGGCACGCACGCAGGCTCCGGAAACAACCTGGTGGAAGCGTCAAGCACCGGAATTGCCACAACGGCGACTTTCAGCGCTTCAGCATTCTCAACCGACGCGACTCTGATTAACGTTGATTCCGGAAATAGCCAATTCGGCGTTGTGGGGCAGAGAGTACCTCTTCCATTCATCGCTGTAGTTACAGATGCCGGGCACAACCGGATTCCAGATGTCCCCGTAACCTTCACCGTCAGGCAGGGCGGTGGAAATATCAATGGACAGACGAGCGTCACCTTGAATACCGACGGGGACGGTCGCGTGCAGGTGATTCTTACGCTCGGTCCGGATGCCGGGATCAACAACAACCTCGTCGAAGCAAGCTTTCCCGGGAACGCAGGTTTCCCCGCTGCGTTTACCGCCACCTCGCGAATTTCCGGGCCTGCCTCTGCAACCACGATTTCCGGTGTAGTTCTGGACAACAGTAATCAACCGATACCAGGTGTCACCATGCGGTTGTTTCAGTTGAACCAGGGGCCAAGCGGCAATCTTCCTCAACAAGTGGGGACACCAGTCATCAGTGATGGGGAAGGGCAATTCGTTATCTCGCCAGCTCCAGTAGGCGTTTTCAAACTGATGGCTGACGGCGGAACCGCAACGCGCTCCGGCGTATGGCCAACTTTGGAATACGACATAGTCACCACCCCGGGCCAGAACAATACCGTGGGTTCTCCTATCTATCTGCCGCAATTGAATCCTGAAAACAAGCTCTGTGTTACGCCCAGCACGGGTGGAACTCTTACTGTTGCGGAAGTCCCTGGCTTTTCGCTGACCATCGCCCCCGGTTCAGCCACATTTCCCGGTGGATCGCACACCGGTTGCGTGAGCGTCACGCCCGTGAACATGGACAAAGTGCCCATGGTTCCAGGATTCGGGCAACAGCCGCGATTCGTCGTAACCATCCAGCCGGTCGGAACTTCGTTCAATCCTCCCGCGGCTATGACTATCCCGAACGTGGATGGTCTCAAGCCGCGAGCTGTAACGGAAATGTACTCCTATGATCACGACCTGGCAGCGTTCGTGGCCATCGGCACCGCCACGGTCAGCGATGACGGTTCCGTGATCAAATCCGACCCGGGCGTAGGAGTGTTGAAGGCTGGCTGGCACTGCGGCGGAGATCCAAATACCACCGGCAGCGCAGGTACGTGCCCCACATGCCGTAAGTGCTCCGGCTCAAGTTGCGTTGCCGACGATACCCAAAAGCCCCCGCAGAACTGCAAGGTGTGCAAGAACGGTCAGATTACTGACGTGGACCTGGGCAGCTTCAAGGACGACCTCACGCTTGGGGCCTCCGCCGAGTTGCCGGATGTTTTGAAGAACGGCCTGCAGAATGCCATCAATCGCATTCCAGGCGTCAGCGGCGTCAACATTGAGTCCGTCAAGCTTGGTGTCACCAAAAAAGTGAAGGACTGCTGTGACCCTGCAACAGGCAACGCGGTAACGAACGGGAAAACAGAGACTACCACGAGCATACAGGCGACAATACGTAATCTCAACATTCAAATCTGGCCCCTGCCACCGACGATGATCGACAGAACGTTCTCGGTTTCGGCGTTCGGCGAGATTGCGGAAGTCCGCATCCTGTTTCTGGCCGGCGTCTTTATTCGAAGCGACCTGACGTTCGGGGGCGAGGGAGGAATCCGGACTGACGCATGCGGGTCAGAAAATTGCCTGTTCGGCGGCCTTACCGCCGGCATCAACCTCGGCCTGGTGGCTGAGATATCGGCCCAGGGATGCTTTGATAGCACATTAACGCAGAAATTCTGCTCCCCAACGCTCGATGTTTCCATAGCACCTATCTCTCTTGGCATTGAAGGGCACGCTGGTTTCAATGAAGCTAAGTGCGACGATGGGCTGGATGGTTTCGTTAAAGTTCTGGGCGTGAAAGCGTCGATTGAATTCAAGCTTCCTCTCTTGCCGACGTTGTCGGCTGAATACGAAATCTTTGGAGGGTTCTGTGCACTTGGCACTTGTCCGCCGTAACGTCTTCGTCGCTCTGGTTCTGCTTTGCTCTGTTTCGGGAAAAGGACAACCGATCCAGGTGCAGCGTGTTTTCCAGATTCCATACGCCACTCTCGGTGGGCCGAACGGGATGCAGGAGAGCAGTGTCTACATTGCGCTACCTTTTGTGAGGATTGGGGAATCGTGGAGCGCATTTAACGGAAGGAGTCCTCGTTCGCAGCAGGAGGCGGCGCTGCAGGAATTGGTAGCGGCGCTTTACCGGGGTGACACGGCGGCAGCGGAGTCACGCATTACACCTCCTAAAGAGGTGGAGTCCGGCAAAGCGTTCGCCGACTATGTTGCGGCATTCAAAGGTTCCCTTGCCCGGATAGGGGAATTCGAAGTGGAAGGATATTTTCCCTTGAACGGCCGAGTGCGATTTGTACTCCGGCCCGTAAGCGCCGGAACTCCGTACAGGATCTTCACCATGCGGGCAGGAGCTAACGGGCGGCTTAAGTTTGATGAGACGAAAGCGCCCGGCAAAGTGGACTCTGTGTTGAACGCGGTTTTCAGCGTGCTGAAAGACAAAAAGCTTGAAGTCCCGGATTTACCAAAGGACGGATATGTCACGGTGAAAGCAGAGCCGGGGATACAAATCGCGGTGAAGGCCAGGCGGATCAATGCGGATCTTGATCAGATCGGACAGGATGTAGCTGGTCCGGCTCTGCAATTTTACCAGGGCTGCCTTGCCGTTCCGGACAAGCAAGCTCTCGATAAATACTTCCGCTGCTTCGCGGCAGACGTGCAGACCAGGCTCCGCTCGGAATTTGCCAGGATGAGCGCGGACAAGCAGGATCAGCTTTTTGCGATGACTTCCGCGTCACGGCATGTCGACTTCGTTGTCGATAACGGTTCGTCATGGATCGTCTACTACCACAGCAATCTATATGCGGTTGCGGGCCGCGATTGGATTCAGCGGACAGCCGGCGGAGCTTTTGTTTTGCTCAACCCTATGGCTTCGTTTCCGCTGGACGATTTGATTTCCAGTCAGGAGATACGCGGCGCCATCGCATCGTCTTTGGGCCTTACCAGTCACGGCGGCACGGGAACCCGGGGGAGATAAAAAACAGGGGCTGAACATCAGTATCAAATCGCAGTGGACCCGAATGTTGAAGGCGGTCTCAGGGAGAGACCAACCTTGATCCGGTAGAGAGGGCACATTCATGCAACGGAAATGGTCGCAATTCTGCGCAGCTAAGCGGGCCTCGGTCGTGCTTTCATTTTTCTGTGCCATAGCCGTGCTTCCAGCGTGGGGACAGTTGAACGAGAACTGCGTCGTTAGCGTGCTGAACCGTAACGTACAGGTCAATCCTGACGGCACATGGGTCCTTCCCAACATTCCAGCGAATTTCGGGCAGGTTCGCGCCCGGGCCACCTGTGTTGACAACAGTCTGACGCGTTCGGGACAATCGGATCTCTTTCTTCTGCCGACGAACGGTTCTGTCAACGTGCCGCCTATTCTGCTCGGCGCGACCACGCCCATACCTACCGGCCTGATCCTGAACACCCCCATCATCACGCTGACCTCAGTTGGTGCCACAACACAATTGAATGCTTCAGCCGCATTTTCGGATGGAACGGCAGCAGATGTCACTGCTTCGGCCAGCGGCACGCAGTACACGATTAGTAATCCTTTTATCGCAACGGTTACTGCTGATGGTCTGGTTACGGCGATCCATACCGGGACGGTCGTGGTCCAGGCTACGAATGAAGGCACGTCGGCTCTGCTGTCGATCAAAGTTGTCTTCGGCGGAGGTGCAGACTCGGACGGCGATGGCATCCCCGACGACTATGAGATTGCGAATGGCCTGAACCCGAACGACCCCACCGATGCTCTGGCCGATCCTGACCACGATGGCTTGACCAATTTGCAGGAATTTCAACTTGGCACCGATCCTCACAACCCTGATACGGATGGTGACGGACTCAAGGATGGAGATGAAGTCAATCTCTACCACACGAATCCGCTTGTGGCCGATACCGACGGGGATGGCATCCCGGACGGCGTGGAAATCGCGACGGCCACTGATCCACTGGATCCCGCGAGCTTCAATCTCGCCAAAGCCGTACAGAACCTTGAAGTAAAGCCGGGCGCGTTTGTGCTGGTGGTAAACACAATCATCGGACAGGCTTCCAAGCAATTGAGCGTTGTTGGTCACCTCATCGATGGCAAGTCAACCCTTGACCTTACTTCTACGCAAAAAGGCACGAACTATTCGTCGAGCAATCTCTCGGTTTGTAATTTCGGCTCTCCGGACGGCAACGTTTTTGCGGGTTCCAATGGCACCTGCACTGTCACCGTAACCAATAACGGTCACAGCGGATCGGTGGCGGGTTCGGTGCAGAGCTTCTCGCCGACCGCTGTATCTTTCCTGCCCATTCCCGGCTTCGCGAACTCGGTGGCAGTTTCTGGAGATACTGCGTTTGTGGCAGCCGGAAGCGCCGGCCTGCAGGTGGTCAGCCTGTCGCCGAACCGGACAGCTCCGAGCATCGCTACATCGCTCGCGATTCCCGGCAATGCCAATGACGTAGCCGTGGCGGGCAACGTTGCCTATCTGGCGATGGGATCGAGCGGGCTTGCCACCGTTGATGTTACGAATCCGCTCGCGCCCAGGCTCCTGGGCACCATCGCTCTTGCAGGCAACGCGCTGGATGTAGCCCCGCGTGGAACCATCGCCTATGTAGCGAATGGAAGCAGCCTCGTGGTGGTAGATGTGACCAATCCTGCGTCCATGACGATCCTCAAGTCCCTTCCACTCACCGGAACGATATGGGGAGTAGATGTGGATGCTGACCGGCACCTGGCCGCGGTAGCGGGTGGAGGCTCCGGCCTTTATGTGATCGATGTGACCAATCCGTCAGCACCCGTGGTACTGGGCCACGTGGTTACAGGTGACGCGCGCGGGGCGGCGATTCGTGGTGATTTCGTGATTGTTGCCGATCAGGCGAACAGCATGACGTCCGTCAACATTGCCAATCGTGCCGCTCCGTTGGTGGTTTCCAATACGCCGCTGAGTCTGGGCGGGCGCCTGAATGACATCAAGCTCTCAGGCAATTTCGCACTAGGCGGCGATGTTTTCTTCGTGAACGGCATCCCGATTGTCGACATCACAAATCCAGGCGTGTTGCAGCCGCGGGCCATCCTGAACTTCACCGCTCGCGATGACAACACGATGGGCATCGATGTGGATGCAAACTATGCCTACATCGCCACCGAGCACAGCAATCTGAACAGGGGCGGCACTGTGGGTGACAGCCGGCTTTATATCGGCCAGTACCTTGCATTGCAGGATGACAAGGGAATTCCACCCACAGCCACCATCACGGCGCCGGCGGCTGGAATTTCAGTGATTGCCGGTACCACGCTGCACATGGTGGTGTCAGCCAGCGACGATGTGCGCGTGGCAGCCGTCAATTTCCTGGTGAATGGGAACACATTGTTCACGGCGTTCGCACCGCCGTTCGAGTTTGCCTTCACGGTTCCGCAAACGTTGGGCCCGCTGACTCTGGGAGCAAATGCGATTGATCTGGGCGCAAATGTGGGAACTGCACAGGACGTTGTTGTCAATGTAATCCCGGATCCCGGCACGACTGTAATTGGCAGAACGGTGGACAAGAGCGCCACGCCGATTTCGGGAGCGGCCGTTAGCTTCGGAAACTTCAGCACGACTTCGGCTGTCGACGGCACTTTCAGCCTGGCAGGCGTGCCCACAGTACAAGGTGATATTACGATCTCGGCCTCGGCCAGTGTGGGCGGTAAGGTCATTCGCGGCCGGTCAGCGCCCACGCCTCCGGTTGCCGGAGGGAACACCAATGTGGGCGATATCATATTGCGTAGCGGAAGCTTTATCGTAGTTGCCAATACGAATTCGAACACGGCGACTGTGATTGATCCTTCCACCACACCGCCTACGCTTCTGGCAACTTTACCAGTCGGTGGGTTCCCCATTGGTGCTTCTGAAAGTCCTGACGGATCGGTTGGCCTGGTTTCCAATTTCTCTTCAAATTCAGTGACTCTCATCGATCTCACACAAACGCCCCCGGTGTTGCGCGGCAATCCTGTTTCGATCGGCACGTCGACCGAAAGCACTGCTGTGACCAGCGACAGCCGCTTTGCCATAACCGCGGATGGCGGCGGGTCATTCGTCAACGTCTCAGCCATCAATCTCGCAACGGGCGCCATTGTGAGCACGGTAAGCATCCCGGCCACTGCCGTGGCGATCACGCCGGACAACCGGACCGTTATCATCGGTGATGATTCGTTTAACCGGTTCAGTATCCTGACACTCTCCAGCCAGGGTACTCTGGCCGATACCGGAGTGCGCGTACCAAATACCGGCGGCTCCGGACAACGCACAATCGCCGTCGCTCCTGACGGCAACTTCGCGCTGGCAACAAACCTGTCCGATTCGATGACGATCCTCAAGATTGATCCAGTGGCGGGCGTCTCCGTGAGGGGATCGCTGCCCTTGTGCTGCGAACCCAGCGGAGTGACGGTCACTCCGGACGGAAGCAAGGCTTACGTGGCACTGGGCAATTCGAGCGTGGCAGTTCTGAACATCGATTCTGCCGACAATGTCACCGACTCCGGGATACGAATTTTTATTCCTGGAGGCACGCCGGAGACTTTCTACGGAACTCCTGGTATTGCGGCGTCGGCTGACGGTACGCAGGTTTACGTATCCAATCCATTTTCCAACAGCATCACCATCATCGACGCGGCCACCAATACGATTCTGGGTACAGTAGGCGTGGGCAGCGGGCCTGCGGGAATTGGAGTAGCAAGATGATGATGCAACCGTCTTTACGCAAAAACCAGAAGCAATGCCCGGCCATGCCGGACGGGAAGACCGAAGGGGTCGATCATGAGAACACATAATGTGATGAAATCCGTGGTGTTCGCTGTTGCCGCGTGCTTACTGTGTGTGTTTGCGGCTGCAGTTGCCGACGCGAAAGCCGACCTGGCGATCAGCGCTCAAGACGGCTGTAGCGGAGGGAAAACGTTCGTCATTATTAACAAAAACGCCAGCAGCGGAATTCACGCCACGGTCACTCAGATCAATACTGCTTCTGGAACCACGACAACCCTGGATCTGTCGTTCCAGCCTGGAGAACAGAAAGTTCTGGGATGTGCTCCACAAAATCAAGCGGGAAATTTTCAGATCAAATGGCAAGTGCAGAGTGCGCAATACTTGTGAGTCACAGGCTGAACAAATTCTCTTTGTGAGTTATGTATGGCACAGGTGCGAAAAATTCTAAAGGCATCGATTGCGGTTGGGTTCTTTCTGACCGCCGTTCTTGCTCTTACGCAAACTCGAGGTTCATCCCGCATCGGCCAGGAGCGCGCGGTGGACCGGCATTTGCAGGATGATGAGGAGTTTCGTCTTCCGCTACTGCAACTGATTGAGTACGGGAAAAAGGTCTTCTGCGCAAACTGGACTGATCAGGACGGGCAGGGACGTCCGCTGACCAAAGGCACCGGAAAACCTGTTTCTGACGCTTCTTCACCACTTAGAGGTGCGCGGGCATGGAACCGCGTCTCCGGCCCCGACTCAAACTCCTGCGCCGGATGCCACAACCAGCCCTACGGGATTCCGGGTGGTGGAGGCGACCTGGCCACCGGCGTGTTTGTGCTGGGGCAGCGTTTCGATTTTGCGACCTTCGATTCGAAGGACACCATGCCCACCCGCGGGGCCATGGATGAACGCGGCCGTCCTGTGAGACTCACCGATATTGCCAATTATCGGGCAACGACAGGCATGTTCGGTTCCGGTTATCTGGAAATGATGGCGCGGGAGATCACAGAAGATCTGCAAACGATTCGCGACAGCATGAAGCGTGGTGAAACGCGCAAGCTGGTATCAAAGGGAATCTCGTTCGGCGTTTTGACACGCCGGCCCGACAATACCTGGGACGTAAGTGGCGTTGAGGGACTTCCGCGCGCCAGCATACTCTCTCCTACACCGGTAGACCCGCCAAATCTCATCGTGCGCCCCTGGCACCAGGCCGGTAATGTGGTTTCACTGCGCGAGTTTACGAATAATGCATTCAACCAGCATCACGGGATGCAGAGCACGGAACGCTTTGGAGTGGACCGCGACCCGGACGGCGACGGGATGGTGAATGAATTAACTCGCGCGGACATCACGGCCGTCAGCGTCTATCAGGCCGTGATGCAAGTTCCCGGGCAGGTTATTCCCAACGATCCGGAAATCGAGCAGGCGATCCTGAATGGCGACCACGTTTTCAACAAGATCGGCTGCGCCACCTGCCACGTTCCGGCGCTGCCTCTGAGCCGTAAAAACTGGACCTATACCGAGCCGAATCCCTTCAACCCGCCCACCAATTTGCGCCTGGGTCAGTCTGCTACGCTCAAAGTCGACCTGAACGATCCCTCATTGCCACAGCCACGGTTGAAGCCGGCTACTCCGGATGCGCAGTCGCTGATAGTCCCAGCCTACACGGACTTCAAGCTGCATGACATTACAGACCCCAGGGACGACTACGCCGAGGCGCTGGACATGAACCAGACAGTCTGGGCGGACAAGTTCCGCGGCGGTAATCGCAGATTTCTTACTAAGAGGCTTTGGGGAAGCGCGAACGAGCCGCCTTATTTCCATCACGGAATGTTCACCACTCTCAGGAAAGCGGTTCTTGCTCATTCCGGCGAGGCACTCGAGTCCCGTAAGGCGTTTGAATCTCTTTCCGAATACGACAAAGATTCCCTGATCGAGTTCCTTAAATCCCTCCAGGTACTGCCGCCTGGGACCAAAGACCTGATTGTGGATGAAAACTTTAAACCGAAGGTCTGGTCCAGTGCCCGACACAACAACGCAACGCAAGTTTCAAAGAGAGTGTTGACGGCCCCAACCCGGCCGGTTATCAACATTCGTTAAAGCCGCACGTCAGGAGCGGTCAGCCCGCCATGCTGGGAACAATGTAGTCGCACTGGGTAAAGAGGAAAGCCGGCCACGTCGGCACGGGGTTGGAAAAAGGTCGCACATCTCCCTCGAGAGTGCCGCTCCATCCGGTTCGACCACTAAATCTGCGTTCACAAAAAAACCCCGCGGAAATCCGCGGGGTTGATTGGACCGATCTGCGAAGGACCAAAGAGGCAGAACGAGGCAGTACTTCCAGTTGTGTGGCGTATGCGTTTGCGCGGCGCGCTCTGTCCTGACTGTTCCCGGAACCGATCGGCCAGCTCGGCCACACTACCAATTGTCGTTAGTACTCCCCTGCAATTGAAATCTACCGATGTCGAGTCACTCCTAGGCCGAGCGGCTGAGAAAGATGGCGTTATTGGGTAGATAGCGT
>Ga0134125_10011115_pt1 | contig 10092 bp, 12 predicted proteins | sample KB31751_FD_96464 | JGI IMG/M metagenome (GOLD analysis project Ga0134125, IMG submission 96464) | Terrestrial soil microbial communities with excess Nitrogen fertilizer from Kellogg Biological Station, Michigan, USA - KB3-175-1 | ecosystem: Environmental > Terrestrial > Soil > Unclassified ... | reverse complement strand
TGAAGACGGTCGAGCAGGTCAAGACCGCGCTCAATCCGAAGCTGTCGATCCACGGCATCGTGCTGACGATGTACGACTCGCGCAACAACCTCTCCAACCAGGTCGTCGCCGACGTGCGCGAGTTCATGGGCCCGAAGGTCTACGACACGGTGATCCCGCGCAACGTCCGCATCTCGGAGGCGCCTTCCTACGGCAAGCCGGTGCTGGTTTACGATTTGAAATGCGTCGGCAGTGAAGCGTATCTGCGGCTGGCGACCGAGATCATCCAGCGCGAGAAGGCGCTGAAGGCGGGGTGATGCTCGCTTATCCCTCCCCCGCTTGCGGGGGAGGGTGGCGAGCGTAAGCGAGCCGGGTGGGGGCTCGTTTCCGATTGCGACGCGACCCCACCCCCGGCGCGTTCCGCGCCGGACCCTCCCCTTTCAGGGGAGGGGTAAAGAAGCAGAAAAGAAGAATCAGGAAGGCGTAGCGTGGCGGATCGGTCAGGAGCGGCGGCGATGGCGGAACACAAGCGGTTGGGACGGGGCCTCGCGGCGCTGATCGGCGACGTCGGCGAGGAGCCGTCGGTCTCGCAGTCGCCGGCGCCGAACGAGTCGCAGCGCCGCCCGCGCCGCGCGCCGATCGAAAGTCTCAAGCCCAATCCGCGCAACCCGCGGCGCACCTTCCGCGACGAAGAGCTCACCGAGCTCGCCGAGTCGATCCGCGAGCGTGGCATCATCCAGCCGATCGTCGTGCGCGACGCCGGCGACGGCTCTTACGAGATCATCGCCGGCGAGCGGCGCTGGCGCGCGGCGCAGCGCGCCGGCCTGCACGACGTGCCGGTCGCCATCGTCGACGCGACCGACGTGCAGTCGCTAGAATTCGCCATCATCGAGAACGTGCAGCGCGCCGACCTCAATCCGATCGAGGAGGCGTCCGGCTATGTCGCGTTGATGGAGCAGTGCAATCACACGCAGGACCAGGTGGCGCAGATCGTCGGCAAGAGCCGGCCTTATGTCGCCAACATGGTGCGGCTGTTGAAGCTCGGCGAGCCGGTGAAGGAATTAGTCCGCAAAGGCCAGCTCTCGGCCGGCCACGCCCGGCTTCTCGTCAACCAGCCGAACCAGCTCGAGATCGCGCTCGAAGCGATCGCCAAAGGCATGAGCGTGCGCCAGCTCGAGGATTGGGGGCGCGAGGACGGTGCGCGGCAGGCGGCCGAAGTGCGCCGCGAGTTGCGCGACGCGCAAAATCCGATCAAGCCGACACGCGGCGTGAACAAGGATGCCGACACGCGCGCGCTGGAGCGGCGGCTGACCGACGCGCTCGGGCTCGAAGTGACGATCGACCACCGCGGCGAGAAGGGCACGCTGTCGATCAAGTATACCGATCTCGATCAGCTCGATGCGGTGGTCAGGAAGCTGGAGGGGTAGGGGAGAGCTCATTCCTCTGGCGGGGAAACGAGCAAATTGTTATATTCAGGCCATGACAGCAAAAGCCCTGAAGGAAGCGCTGCGCCGCGTTGAAACCTGGCCCGATCACGCGCAGGATGCGCTGGCCGAGCTTGCGCTCGAGATCGATCAGGAACTGCACGAAGGCAAATACCACGCGACGGCTGCCGAGCTCGCCGGAATTGAGCGCGGCCTGAAGGCCGCAAACGAAGGTAGGTTCGCGACCGACGAAGAGGTCGAAGCCGTCATCGCCAAACACCGCCCAGCATGAAGGTCGTCTTCACTGATGATGCCCTTCGCGATCTCGACGACATCTTCCGCTTCATTTCAGAACGCTATCCGGTCATCTATCGACAATTCGAAGGTCGATTACGAGCGATCGTGACGCGCATCGGCACGTGGCCCGAAAGCGCCCAGGAAGTTGCCGAAATGCCCGGCATTCGCAGTGTCCCATTTCTCCGGTACCCGTACCGCCTTTTCTATCGCGTGCTGGCGGATCGTGTCGAAATTCTGCATGTGCACCATGCAGCGCGTGACGATGATGCCGCCGCTCATTGACGGATTGCGTCGCCTCTCCTTCGTGATGGCATGAAGGCCGTAGGGTGGGCAAAAGGTCGCGCCGTCCGCGCGCCGTGCCCACCGCGGCGCATTTCATATCTGAGGCCATTATGGTGCGCTCGGCGCGTACCACGCCTTAGCGCACCCTACGCCCGCGGGAGCTTCGGCGGGCACCCTTCCCCGCTTGCGGGGGAGGGTGGCAGTCCGTAGGACCGCGGGGTGGGGGCGATTTAAAATATCCCGTGTATTTCTTCGGCCTCATGCTGAGGAGCGCGCCGCAGTTCCTCAATGCCCTCTCCCACGGAGGGGAGAGGGCGCAGCGATGTCCGCCGGCGAAGAGGAGGCGCCTACGCCTTCTTCTTCAAAAAGAAGCTGCACCAGCCGCTGGGGCTGACGTCGCCCGCAACCAGCTGGCACGTCTTCGGCGCGTGGAAATAGTTGCACTGCGAGCAACTCTGGCCGTTGTTCGGCTTGTCCTGATATTTCGCCGTCTTCTTGTCGGTCTTGGACTGCGCCTCGGCGAGCGTGGCGAACGAAATCGCGCTGCCGCCGACGGCGACGGCGGTCAGCAGGCGGAACACCTCGCGGCGCGACTGCGCCGGCATCGTGCCTGAACGGCAAATCGGGGACTTTCGATCGGGACCGGACATTGTGCGACTCCACGCCACGTCGCCGCCTCCGTTGGGCCGAACGCATCGGCGCGCGCTGTGTTCCGCGATGAACGGCCGCAGGCGCCCTTCACCTCTCCCCAGCGGGGAGAGGGAGTCCGCCGTGCCGCTGGCAGACGCAGCGATCACTCTCGCGCCACTCTGCCCTTCACCGCATTGGCCCAGGCGGTGAGCGTGACGCGGCCGTCCGCGGCCGACGGGAGGCGCTTGCGCACGCGGTCCTTCAGGTCCGCCTGCACGGCCGGCGGCATGTTCGCCGTCGACGCCTTGATGCTGGGGCTGCCCTGGATGGAATTCCAGAACGCGTCGAAATCCTCATAGCTGCGCTCGACCTCGATGACGCGGGCTTCGACGTCGGCGAGGCCGGCATTGCGCCAGAGCGCCTGCATTACCGCCCGGTCGGACGCCTCCGGACGCGGCGGGCCCATCGGCGTATGCCCCATGGCGCGCAGTTCGGCGAACACCGGCTCGTACGGAAACCCGCCGCCGGGAATGTCCCAGACATAGGCGGAGACCATGCCGCCGGGCTTCACCACGCGGACCATCTCGCCGACGCCCTTCACCGGCTCCGGCACGAAGAACAGCACCAGCGCCATGGTGGCGGCGTCGAAGGCGTTGTCCGGAAACGGCAGGTCGAGCGCGCTGCCCTGGCGGAATTGCATCTTGGCGGCGTGCGGGCGCGTGCGCGCGAAGTCGAGCTGGCCCTCGGACGGGTCGATGCCGTGCACGGCGTCCGGCGCCGCGCGCGTGACGATCAATTCGCTGAAGGCGCCGTTGCCGCAGCCGACGTCGAGCCAGGTCAACCCCGGTTCGGGCTTGAGCCAGTCGAGGAAGACGTCGCCGGCGATGCGGCTCCACGCGCCCATCATCCGCTCGTAGGCGGCGCCGTCATCGAAGCGGATCTCGGCCATCTGCGTCCCCCGATTGCCTTAGCCCCACGGCGAGCATCCAGGGGCTACCACCGGAAAGCAAGGGGAGAGGCGGGGCCTGCGGAACCAACATTGTTCCCGGCTGTTCTTCCCCCGCAAGCACCGTGGAGGAGGCGACACCATGCGCGTTGCGGCACTTCTGGCTTTCGGGCTTCTCGTCACATCATCGAGCACGGTTTTTGCCTACACGCAGGAAGAGGTGAACGCCTGCACGCCGGACGCGATGCGGCTGTGCCAGGCGGCGATCCCCGACGCGCACCGGGTCGGCGACTGCCTCTATCACGCGCGGCGTCAGCTGAGCCCGGCCTGCGCCGCGGTGTTCGCGCGCTATATCGGCCACGGCGCGCAGCAGCGGCGCGCGGTCGCGGCCGAGACGAATTGAATTTGGACTTGACGGCTTCTTCCTCCGCACTGGCCGGGCCTTGGCGCCCGGCTTTTTCTTTGCCTGAACGCCGGTACGGCGCGCCGGAACAAAGGTTCACGACGGGGCGTTGGAACCGCTGCGCACTCCATGGAGGCAACCCATGCGTTTCATTCTGTTCATCATCGTCATCATTCTGCTGTTCGGCGCGCTGCCGACCTGGCCGTATTCGTCGGGCTGGGGCTATTACCCGTCCGGCGGTCTCGGGCTGGTCCTGATCATCCTGATCATTCTGTTGCTGCTCGGGCGCATCTAGCGCCGGCGCAGCACGCCGGGCCGCGCGAGGAGGCCGCGCGGCCCGTCCGCCTGTCAGCGGCCCGCGCCGCTCCTGGGGAAGCGCATGCGGCAGATGATGCCGTCGCGCGCGAACTCAATGCGCGCCGCGCCGTCGAAGGCGCCGAGGCTGCGCTCGATCAGATTGGTGCCGAAGCTGCGCTTTGACGGCGCCACGACCTGCGGCCCGCCGCGCTCGATCCAGTCTAGCACGATGTCGTCGCCGTCCTCGGCCCAGTCGATATGGATCGAGCCGTTCGGCACCGACAGCGCGCCGTACTTCGCCGCGTTGGTGGCGAGCTCGTGCACCACCAGCGACAGGACCGACGACAACTTGCCCGACAGCGTCAGCGGCTCGCCGCGCATGACGATGCTGGCGCTGCCGTAGGGCGCGAGCTCCATGTCGATGATCTGCTTCAGCGGGATCGCCTCGCCGCCGCCGCCGACGAGGAAATCGTCGGCCGCCGATAGCGCGCGCAGCCGGCCGGCGGCGCTCTGCCAGACGTCGGGATGGCCGCGCAATTCGTGGCGCAGGATGGCGTAGACGGTGGCGAGCTTGTTCTTGACGCGGTGGCCGAGCTCCTCGACCACGACCTTGCGGTAGGCCTCTTCCTCGCCGAGGCGGCGCAGCAGTGCGCGGTAGCGGTCGGCGATCCAGATGATGGCGAAGGCGGCGAAGAAAAACAGGCCGAGGCTGACGACATCCTCCAGCTTGACGCTCGCCAGCGAGAAGCGCGGCGGCACGAACATGTACCACGCGGTGAGCGCGCCGGTGAGCGCGGCAACGGCGCCGGCGGCGGTGCCGGCGACGAGCGCGGCGATCAGCACCGCCGGAAAATAAGTGGCGAAGGGCACGGCGTCGGTGGCGACGACGTCGATCGCAAGACGCAGCACGGTGGCCGCGGCGACGCAGAGGATGGCGAAGGAGATGGCGGCCGGCGAGCCCGGCCGCAGGCCGCGCCGCGCGAAGGCGGTCAGCCATCCGCCCGATGTGTCGGTGGTGTCGTCCATCGCCTTACCCTGCGCGGCAGGCTAGCGGCGCGTGTGGCGCAAGCCTGGCTCCCGCGCTCGTCGAATGCATGCGCCGCCTGCGCCGCACGAATGTCGTCTCAGGGACATTCCGCGGCGGGCGGCCGCGGTTATTCGAGCTCCTGAAAACCCTTGGCGCGCGCGGTCTGCGCGTGCAGCCGCTCGGCGTCGCTCAACGTGCCGAGCACGGCGTCGACCGCGTGCGCCAGCCGCGCGCCGATGCCTTCCGGCTTCGCCTTCGGCTTTCGCGCGGCCTTGCGCGCCGGCTTCCTCGCGGATTTGCGCGCCGCCGCGCGCCGGACCGCCTTGCGCCTGCCCTTGACGGCGGCCTTGCGCCGGCCGGCCTTTGCCGCCTTGCGTTTCTTCGCCATGGTCTTCCCCCTGTACGCACGCAGGGCCGCAAGCATAGGTACCCGTCGCGCGCCTGACCAGAGCACCCCCGCTGGATGGACCCCGGCCTCTCTGCTAGGTGATGTTTAAACAATCAGGGAGAAACGGAAATGCCCGCGCCGATGCTCGGCCCTTTGCAGCCGACGGTCTACCGCTTCAAGCTCGGCGCCTTCGAGGTCGCCACCATCCTCGACAGCAAGGCGGTCCGCGACGGCCTGCATCCGAATTACGGCGCCAACGCCACGCCCGACGAAGTGCAGACGCTCGCGCGCGCCAACGGCATCGATCCGCAGCGCTTCGAGCACAACAACATTCCCTCGATCGTCAACACCGGGCGTGAGCTCGTGCTGTTCGACACCGGCAACGGCGTGCTGCCGAAGGAGTACGAGCAGCTCAAGGCGCGCATGGCGCTCGGCAACACCGCGGCGCGGCTCGCCGAGCTCGGCTACAAGCCTGAGGATGTCGACGTCGTCGTGCTGACGCATGGCCATCCCGACCACATCGGCGGTCTCGTCGCCGGCGGCCAGCCGGTGTTTCCAAACGCGCGCTACGTGTTCGGCGCGGCGGAATACGATTTCTGGCAGAAGGGCGAGAACGTGCGCGAGGCGCGCAAGTTCAACCGCGAGCTCTTCGTCAAGATCTGCACGCCGCTGTCGAACCGCTCGACCTACGTCAAGCCGGGCGATCAGGTGGTGCCGGGCATCACCGCGGTCGACGCGGCCGGCCATTCGCCGGGCCTGCTCGCGTTCAATGTCGAGAGCGAGGGCAAGCGGCTGATGATCACCGCCGACACGCTGACGCAGTACGTCATGGCGGTGCAGAAGCCGGAATGGTACTTCGACATGGACGACCTAAAGGATCAAGCGGTGGCGACGCGCAGGCGCATGCTCGAGCTGCTCGCCGCCGAGCGCATCCCCTTCATCAGCTTCCACATGCCGTTCCCGGGCGTCGGCTACATCGAGCGCAACGGTGGCGGCTATCGCTGGGTCGCGCACAGCTATCAGATGAATTTGTAATTCGTTCTGTCGTCCCCGCGCACAGACATCGGGTGTACCCGATGTCCGTCACTTAGAGCGCGCAAGTCGGCTATAGCCGGCTTGCAATGGGGATCCATACGCCGCAGCTTATCGTGAGACTGCGGCGTATGGGTCCCGGGCCTCGCTGACGCTCGCCCGAAACGACAGTTAAGTCACGAATCCCGACGTCTCGCGCTCATCGCGATGTTCAGGAGCGCGCGCTGGGCGATGGCCGCGGCGAGCGGGCCGTTGCGCCGCGCGTCGAGTGAGGCTTCGCCGAGCTGGCCCATCACGCGCGCGAGCCGCGGCGCGGTCCACACGCGCAGCGCCGCGCCGACGATATCCTTGCGCGAGAAATGCACCGGCGGCGCGCCGCGCTGCATGGCGAAGTCGGCCGAGTCGCCGTCCTCGACCGAAAGCCGCATGCGGTGCAGGTTGGCGACGTGACGGATGGCGGCCGAGATGATCGCCGCCGGCGACGAGCCGTCGGCGCGCGCCTTGGCAAACTCGCTGTCGACGTCGGCAGGCTTGCCGGCAAAGGCCGCGTCGAGCACGCCGTCGAGCGCCACGGCCGAGGCGTCCGCCACCACCGCCATCACGTCGGCGAGTTCGACGCGCGACGATCCGCGCGCGTAGAGCGCCAGCTTCTTGACCTCGTTGCGCGAGGCGAGCCGGTCGCCGCCGAGCAGCGAGACGAGCAGCGCGCGCGCGTCCGGCGCGATCGTCAGGTTCTCGGCGCGCAGCTCCTCGTCGACCAGGCGGCCGATCGCGGCGGCGTTGTCGACGTAGCAGGGCAGCGCCGCGGCCACCTTCGCCTTTTCGCACAGCGTGCGCAGCGGTGAGGTCTTCTTCAGGTCGCCCGCCTCGATGATGATGCGGCATTCGGCCGACGGCGCCGCGATCACCGTCTCGACCGCGCCGGCGATGTTGCGCGAGCCGGCCTTGACCAGTACGGCGCGGCGGCCGCCGAACAGCGGCACGGTGTGCGCCTCCTCCACAAGCCGCGACGGATTGGCCGAGAGGTCGTCGCCCTCGATGCGCACGAAGGTGAATGGGTCGCTGACATCGTCGACGCTGGCCTTGACCAGCGCGTCGACGCGCTCGCGCACGAGGCCGGCATCGGGCCCGTAGACCAGCACGATCGGCTGGCCCGGATCGGGGCGGGCGAGGAAGCGGTCGATCTCGGCGGTCTTGAGCGCGGTCATGGGGGGAAGGTACAGCGCATTGCGATCGGGTTGAAGCACGCCCCAAGCACAGTGGGCCCCCTCTCCCCGTTGGGGAGAGGGTTGGGGTGAGGGGGTCCTGAATCTCGAGCTCTGTAACCCCTCACCCGGCGCACTTCGTGCGCCGACCTCTCCCTATGGGAGAGGTGAAGAACGCGTGTGCCGCTAAGCACGGGAGCAGCAGTCACGTCGCCACCATCAACACCTGATCGCTCACCCGCGCCGGCTCGCTCCGCGCGATGCGCCAGCCGGCGCGTTCGCCGAGCGGCGCGAAGCCTGCAAGTCCGCGCGGATAAAGCTTGAACCGGCTGGTGGCGATGTTGCGGCGGTGCGCCTCGTCGGCGCTGGTGACCGAGCCGGCGACGGCCTTCACGTTCGCCGCGCGCAGCGCGGCGAGGTTGGTGACGATCGCCTCGTCGCCGCCGTATTCGAACAGGCCGCCTTCCGAGGACGCCGCGACGATGGCGCCGGATGCGTTCACCTCGCGCACCAGCGCTGCGAGCGCCGTTGCATTGTTCCAGTCGTAATGCCGTTGGCGGAACGTGACATCGAGGCCGGCCAGCGGCGCGCCATCGGCCATCAACGCCGCGAGCGCATTGGCGCCGAAGAACGGGCCGGCGTCGTCGCCGTCGAGCACGTGGACGACGACCGGCCGCTTCAGGTCAACGCCGCGCTGGCGCAGCAGGATCAGCGCATTCATCGAGTCGATCGCGGGGCCACCGGCGATGTTGACGAGATGCAATGGCGTACCGGGCGCTTTCGCCAGCTCCGGCGCCAGCGCATCGGCGAGCAGCGTCGCCACCTGCTGCGTGCGCAGGCGCAGCAGCTTGAGATGCGCCGACGCGGCGACGCGCCGGTCGGTATCGCCGTCGTAAGGCGGCGGCAGGTTCTCCGCGCCGAGCTTCATCACATAGGTGGCGATGCCGTCGAGGAACGAGGCGTCGCCGGTGAACAGCGCACGCAGGATCAGCGAATGCCGCGCCGCCCGCCGCAGCAGGAAGCGCATGATGAAGGCGGGCAGGCGGCGTTGGCTGCGCGTCTCATCGGCGGCTTGCGCGAACAGGCGGGCGAGGCTGTCCGCGTCGTCGGCGACCGTGAAGCGCGGATCGGTGACGTCGAGCACCGGCAGGGAGAGGCCGTCGCGGGTGAGGGCGCGGAGGAGAGGAGAAGATATATCTGGCATCGCGTCGCGAATGCGGGAGGAGATTTGAAGTAAACGACTCAAGACATTGCGGATGGAGCTCTTTTTGTCGAACCGACTGTTCGGTTATCGGCTCCTTTTGCCCATTCATTGAAGCGGAATCGCCCTTAACTCGATGCCATTCTGCGACAGGCGTACATCGAAGCGAGCAAGAAAGCTCATTCCTAGGAGCCCGTCCAATTGACCACCGAATGGATCGTTGGCTCCTCGAATTACCGCGATAGCTACGCCCTGTGCTTCAGCGTTTCCGACTGACACCTTGTCGGCGTAGCCGAGGTCTGCAACTGTGACGCCGCCAACCGTTTTGATGGGTAGCTGGCGAGCAGCTTCGAGCTTTATCTTTGCTCGCTCAGAAAACTCGGGCGTTACCGCGACATACGTTGCACCCGAATCAAGTATAAAATTTCCAGAGATACCATTTACCATGACAGACAGAGTGTGCACGCCGGTCGCGCCAATGAGCGGCACGTGTCCCGCACCTCGAGCATAATCAAGATCACAATTTCCCTTTTTGGCGTATTCGGAAATCAGCTTCGTTGTTTGGGCGGTTCGCCTTTGTGCTGGATTGAATGAAATAAAGGTCTCTATCGGAGCAATTGCATCACAGTATCGACCTAGTGCAGCGTACATTGAGGATATGTCGTAGAATTGGCTGCCTGCGATTTTGGAAGGATCTCCCAACAGCTGTAGTGCGGCGATATAGTCGTTTAACGCCCCAGAATAATTTTTGAGCTGCTCATACGTGGCGCCGCGACTATATCGGTATTGTGCATCTGCTGGATTGTAATTGACCAATTGATCGGCGATCCGTAGCGCGGCAGAGAAATCACTTATTTTTTTAAATGAGGTATAAGCACGAATTAAAATTGACGCATTCTCTGCGCCGCCACATTGCTTTGCAAATGCGACAAGGATTGTAGCGCTTTCGCGCGGGTAACCTGACCCAAGCAACGCGTCGGA
>Ga0134125_10011114_pt1 | contig 10092 bp, 6 predicted proteins | sample KB31751_FD_96464 | JGI IMG/M metagenome (GOLD analysis project Ga0134125, IMG submission 96464) | Terrestrial soil microbial communities with excess Nitrogen fertilizer from Kellogg Biological Station, Michigan, USA - KB3-175-1 | ecosystem: Environmental > Terrestrial > Soil > Unclassified ... | reverse complement strand
GGCGGTGCGGGTGTTCGAGCGCACCCAGAAACTCACCGGCATCAATCTGCCGTTGGCCAGTCTCCTGACCGCACCGACGATTGCCCGGCAGGCAGCCGCGTTGCGCGCGGCCGGTGCGAAGGAGCCCGAAATCGCGCCCGCGCCGACGGCTCCCACGCGCGCGCGCCGCGACCCATGGGCGCCGCTGGTGCCGATCCAGCCGAAGGGCTCGCGCCTTCCCCTGTTCTTCGTCCACGCGATCGGTGGCAACGTGCTGAACTATGTGCGGCTCGCCAAGGGCTTTTCTGCCGACCAGCCGGTCTACGGACTGCAGGCCATCGGACTGGATGGCTTGGCCGCGCCACTGGAGTCGGTGCATGACATGGCCGCGCGCTACGTCGCGGAAATCCGCAAGGTGCAGCCCCACGGGCCGTACTTCCTGGCCGGCGGCTCGATGGGTGGTGCGATTGCTTACGAGATTGCCCAGCAATTGTCGGACAGTGGTGAACCCATCGGTCTGCTTGCGCTATTCGATACCTACGGCCCAGCCAATCGCCGCCTGGAAACCGCCGGCCATCGACACGTAACGCTGGCGCGGGTTTGGGGAGCGATTCGCAATCGCCTGCTCCGCATGGTTGATCGGATTCGGGTGCGCAACGCGCGCAAGCACAACCACGCGCTGTCTTATGACCTGCGCCATCGCGAGATCCAGCGTGCCCACGGCCGCGCCTACCTCGCGTACGTGCCGTCGCCATTCGTGGGCACCATTACCCTGTTTCGGGCCAGCAGCCAGCCCGCGGGCATCGTCGACCGCACGCTGGGATGGGCAGACAGTGCACTCGGCGGGGTAGACGTGATCGACATCCCCGGTCATCACGATGACCTGGTCGAGCAGTCACAACTGCTTGAGGAATTGCAGGCGGTGCTGCGGCGCCGGCAGGCGTGATTGGCAGGACCGCTCGTGGCGTGCTTCGCTGGCACGCTTGGCGTTTACAGCCAGTGCGTCAGATTCCGGCCGATCACGTGCGCAAGGCGTTCGACGTCCGGCCGGCAGCGTTCGCGCAGTACATCGTCACGCGGATCCCGTGGCGTGGCGACGTGACGGGCATGCAGGTTTCTTACCGTTTCCACCACGCGTCGCCGCAGTCGGTAGGGAAAGACCCGGTCCGAAACCTGGCGAAAGCCGGGCGTCGAATGGATGCGATACAGCGCGAGTTCCAGTTTCCCCTCGGCGGGACGCTCGTTATGGATGCGAAAGGGCGGCCTGAAATTTGGATCGACGTCGAGGAATTCCAGGATCGACCGGTACGTTTCCGCGGGATGCCCGGCGAGATCCTCCAGCAACACCACCTTCACGCGCTCGCGTCCGAACAGGCGCTGGTAACGCTCGATCTGCACGGAATACTGCGCGATGCCGAAGTAGTCCATCCAGCCGGCGACACCTTTGGGCGGCAAACCGATGCCTTGGCGTCGCCGCGCACTCAGGCGCACGGCTTCATGGAAATCGGTGACGTCTTCGCGCGAACCGTGCAGGAAATCGTTATGCCACGAGTGCATCTGCTCGACCGGCGGCCGCAGGGTGACGAGGATGCGCGCGTCGGGGCAAAACGCCTTGATGCGTTCGGCCGCTACACTCGAATAGAGATAGAACGCCGAGGCGTCGCCACGCCACTTCTGCGCTCCGGCTTGTGCATAAAGGCCCAGGTAGACCTGCTCGTCCTTGATCGACAACTCGGGCGGCAGGTCAAGGTCGGTGCAGAAGTAGGCTGGCTCCTTGCAACGCCAGTAGCCTGGGTTCGATGTACTCGGTTCCAGCCGGGAGTCGAAGGGAAAGTAGATATCGGGATGGACCCGCAGATACTCGTAAAGCGAGGTCGTGCCGCATTTCGGAGCGCCGACCAGGAACAGGTTGGGCCCGGCGGGCGCGCGGCGCTCTTGCATCACCATCGACTGAATGCCCGTGGCTGGTCCCGTTTCCGGGGCGACGGCGCGCGATCATACGCCGAGGGGCGGATGGTGGTGCGAACCGCTGTAGCGGAAGCGGCGAAATTCGTTCAGATTGAAGCGACCACGCCGATCCTGCACCGCGGGCGAATCCGATGTGGTACTGTGCGGCACGCGGAAGCGGCGTGGATCGCTGCGGCGGGGAGCATTCGTGCTGGGTGCCGCGAGCTTGCACACCAACTCGACGAACTGGCTGGCGTGCACTGATGCGTTATTCCGAATACCGGCACCTTGTCGGTTCCGACTTGTACAGAACTACGGGACATTCCGACCTTGCGGCGTTGCTGCGTGCCGTCTTGTTCGGAGGCGTCTACAAGTACGTGTTCTGGATGCGCACCTGCCGGTACGCGCACGGTCATGCGCTGCTGCGCTATTCCATCTATCCCTTCGCCAAGGCGATGCTCTACCACTTTCGCCACAAGTTCGGCATAGATATCCCCTTCATCACCGATATCGGGCCAGGTTTCTACATCGGGCACTTCTCCTGCATCTTCGTCAACGAACGTTGCGTGATCGGCAGGAATTGCAACATCAGCCAGGGTGTCACGATAGGAACCTCGAACCGCGGCGAACGCGCCGGCAATCCTGTGATCGGCGACAACGTTTACATCGGACCGGGCGCGAAGGTCATTGGTGAGATCCACATCGGCAACTACGCCGCCATTGGTGCCAACAGCGTGGTGACGCACGACGTGCCGGATCATGCCGTCGTTGTGGGCGTGCCGGGGCGGGTCATTTCGAACAGGGGCTCGGTGGGTTACATCAATCGCGTGGATTACGATCCTGCATGACGTTTGCTACGCGCAAGGGCATGGTCAGAACCGTTGCCGCAGCGACGTCCACGCTCTCTTCAACTTGCGTCCTCCGCGCGCCTTCACGGCAGCCTTGATCCGGGTCCAGTGCATGGGCAGCGTGTCGCCGAGTGCAACTTCGACGAGGGTGACGCCGGGCGATGTGATCGCGGAACGCAGGGTCGCTTCGGCATCTGATTGCAAACGCACGTGGTTTGCGCCGATCGCTTCGGCCAAGGCAGCACAATCGGGGCCTGCGATGTCTGTGCCGATCGTTCGGCCGTAGTTGACGATCTGCTGGTCGCGGATGGCACCGTAGGCACCGTCCACGAACACGACGACCGCAAGGTCGATCCTCTCGCGCACCGCCGTCAGCAGTTCAAGCCCCGACATCGCCAGGCCACCGTCGCCAATCAGCGCGACGACCGGGCGCAACGGCTCGGCCAGCTTTGCGCCCATCGCTGCGCCGATGCCGAAGCCCATCGATTGCAGGTTGGTGGGCGTGAGCAATCCGCGCGCACAAAAAACGGGGAAATGCCGTCGCGCCAGTTGCTGATGCCGTCCGGAATCGGTGACGAGGCAGGATTCGCGCGGCAACACGGCGCGCAAGGCGGCGAAGAATGCCCCGGGCGTGCTGTCGGCCGTTCCGTGAATGCGCGGCTCGACCGGCCGGTGGTCCTTTTCTTCCGCGCAACGGCGCCGCCACTGCGCGATCTCGTCCGCGCCGAAACCTTCGGCGCTGCCCGGACCAAGTGCATCCAGCAATGCCGTGACACACGTGCGTGCATCCGACCGGATCGCGATGTGCGCAGGATAGTTCGCATCCAATACATCCTTGGACGTATCCACATGGATCAGCTTGCCGGCAGGTATGCGCAAGCGAAAACCGCGGCTGCCGTTGTGGGAGAACTTGCAACCGATCGCCAGTACCACGTCGCTCGCATCGATCAATGCGTTCAAGACCCCGGCGTCGTTGCCGGCGAGCGCAAAGCCGAGCGAGCGCGGATGATCCTCGGCGACGACGCCCCGTCCCGAAGTCGTGGTGACAACGATGGCACCCAAGCGTTCGGCAAGGTGAGTGACATCGGCATTGCTGCAGCCTTGGCCCAGAAGCAAGACGCAACGATTCGCGCGCGCGAGTTCGGCCGCAATGCCCGACACGTCCGCATCGATTGAATCGCTGCCTGTCGCGCTTGCCGTTTGGCCGCGAGGCACGGATTGTTCCCACACATTCTGCGCAACCTGCACGAGGACCGGTCCCGGTTCCGTCGCGCGGGCATCGCGCCAGGCCTCGACAATGGCGTCGGCGGCATCTTCGGCACGCCTGATGTCGATGATCTTGCGGATCAACGGAGACGCAATCGAAGCCTGATCGACTGCTTGCAACTGATAGCGCTGCCCGGGGGAAGAGGCGGGCGCGGAAGTGATGTGCACGATTGCCGCCGAATCGAGCGCCGCCTCGGCGATGCCCGGCAGAGCCCAGGCGAAACCGGGGCCCGGGATGGTCAGCAGCACGGCGGGCTTCCCCGACGCCCGGTAATAACCGTTGGCCATCATCGCCGCGGACAGCTCGCTGGTCGCGACCACGGTCCGCAATCCCGAACCGTGCAACGCTTCGAACAACGCGACATTCTGGGTGCCGGGCAATCCGAATACGCATTCCACCCCGAGTTCCCGCAGGGTGTCGATGACTGCGGCAGCGCCTGTTCGCATGGTCATTCCGTCGTGTGTCGGGAAAGGGATGGTTCCGGGTGATCCAGGAACCAATCGAGTTGCCGCGCCACATTTTGCGCGAAAGCATCATCGCGCATGCACAAATAGTGCGATTGCAGCGGTGCGGGGAAGCAATCCGCGAGTTCCCGGCTGCGTCCCGCAGGGGTAGACCTCGGAACACGAATGGCCTGAAGCTTCGCCACATAGGCCCTGAGTTGCGCAGCCAGCAAACCGCAATCGGGACCCTCCGGTTCGAATAGCGCCACGGTACAACCCAGCCTCTGCAGCCGGTAATGATTTTGGGCGCGCACCTGCAATTGGTATTGCACGGCCAGCCTTTCGATGGTGTCCGCTTCTACGTCGGGTACATTTGCACGTAGCCTGGCAAGCAACGCGTCGAAATATTCCGTCGGTGTCAGTCGATCCAGTTCCTGCCGGGTGAGCGCAAGCGGCAGGCCCGTGTTGAGTTCAAGCAGCGCCGACAGTTGCAGAATGTGCTGGCGATTCTCGAGCGTGCGTTTGCGGAATTCGAGAAATTGCTGCTGGTCGAGTGCAAAGTCTTCCGTCGTACCTTTCCGGCGCGACGGCCATGCGCGCAAGGCTGCACGAAATCCTCCTGCCGCTTTCAGAAGGCGCCCGTATGCGGGACGTTCGAACCGCGCTTGCAAGGCCCAATATCCGAAACGCCGCTTGCTGGATCGATCCATGGCCAGTGGGTCGATGAGTGCAAGCAGCGCCACCTTCGCGCCGGCGCTGCGCAGTCGCCGCGCGATTTCGCACGCGAACGCGCCGGCGGACGAGTATCCGAGCAGGTGGTATGGACCGTTGGGTTGGCGCGCACGGATGGCATCGAGATAAATCCCGATCCATTTGCGGAAACCCGACGTGGGATCCCTTCCGCTCCAAAGGAAAGGATCGCGCACGCCAATGACCTCGCGTGTCGTTCGGAGTGCGCGAACCACTCTTTCGTAAGCACCCAGTGTGCCGCCCGCCGATGCAATCACGAACAGCGGCTCGCGCTTGTCACGCGCAGCCTTCAACGTCACCAGGACGGGTTGGCCCTCAATCGCCGCGTTGCCCGAGCCAGCCCCATCGACGCAGGCCGCAAGCTGGCGGATGGTCGGAAAGCGGTAAACGACGTCATCGGGAAGCCGGCCGCGGCCGAGCCCGAAGACGCTTCGAAGTTGCGCAATCACCGCAAATGTTTTTAGCGAACTTCCGCCGGCTTCGAAGAAGTTGCTGTCGCGATCGAAATTTGCGTGTCCGAGCGCACTTCGCCATGCCTCCGCAACGCGGCGCTCAGTGTTCGACGCGTAATGGGAAAGCGACGTTGTTTCGTCTTGCCGATCGCAATCCTCGAGAAGTTTGCGTCGGTCGATTTTGCCGTTGGGGGTGAGTGGAAGCGTGGCGGCCTTGATGATGCGGGACGGCAACATGTAGTCGGGCAATGTTTCCCGCAGGGCGCGATAGACATCAGACGTTTGCACGGTCTCGGGCGCCAGGAACGCCACAAGCGCCGCATCGCCATCGCTGCCGTATTTTGCCACGACTGCGCATTGGCGTACACCGGGGGCGCTCACCAGCGCGTTCTCGACTTCCTGCACGTCGACGCGAAAGCCCCTTGTCTTGACGACGTGGTCGCTACGCCCGAGGTAGTGCAATGCACCCTCGGCCCTCATCACCCGATCGTTGGTGCGATAGAGCCGCTCGCCATCGCGTGTGACAAACGCCGCGTCCGAGAGGGCTGCATTCCGGAAGTAGCCGGAGAACAAGGCCGGCCCCGACAGATACAACATGCCGGGGGAACCGTCGGCCAGCGCTTGCAGGTTCTCATCCAGCACGTGCGCATGGATATCCAGCGAAATCGGATCGCCGAGCGGCAAGTCTTGACCCTCGCGAAACGACGATCGCAGATCGCAAACGAGGGTCGAGCTTGCTTCGGTGCTGCCATAGATTGACTGGATGCTGGTCGACGGAAACGCGGCGAGCGCCCGCGCAGCAAGAGACGGATACACCGCCTCACCCATCAGGGTGAGCACCCTCAGGTTGGGTGCCACGAAGTCCGGCATGTCCAACGACGCCTGCAGCATCGATGGAACGATCAACAGTCGCGTGATTGCTTGCTGCCGGATGATCGCCCAGAACGATTCCAGTGCACGGACCTGTGGATCCGCGATGATGCAAACAGGAATCCCGCGCAGCAGGGGTTCGAACAGTTCGTACACCGCGTGGGTCGTCGTCATGTGCGCCTTCTGGCAGCACACCTCACCGGGCGCAAAGGGGTGCGTGCGCCAGGTCCATTCGAGCCGATGGAAAAAAGAGCCGTGGCTGCGGACGATCATCTTCGGCACGCCGGTGGAGCCCGACGAGCAGAGAATGAACGCCGGATGGCCGGAATCGGCTTCCTTGGGAATGGCTCGCCACGCGCGGGCCGCCGCGGCTTGTGCCACGTCGAGGATGTGCGGATGCAGGTCTGCGTCCAGGCGGCTGGCGGCGCCGTCGATGACCGCAGCCAATCCTGCAAATGCGAGGATTTCACGCAGTCGCTCGGACGGATATGTTGGCGGCAACGGAATGACTGCCGCGCCGGCCTTCAGCGCACCCAAGGCGGCGGCAACGTAGTTGCGCGATCTGTCCAGGTGAACGCCCACCACAGACTGTGGCTGGACACCGGTATCGCGCAGCGCACCCGCAATGCGCGATGCCATGGCATCGAGTTCGGCGTAGGTGGTATTGCCGTCGGCATTGAGCAAGGCGACGGCACTTGGCGTCCGTTCCGCCTGCCATTCGAACAGCCGGTCCAGACGCCGGACGACCGGGGCTTTCGCCTGCATTGGGAGATGGGCTGCGGTCAAGGGTTGCCCCCGCGGCAATGGGCGGTGCAAGTCGCCGGACGTCGGCGTAGCCTAGCGGAACCGTCAAACGGGGGCAGTACATGGCAAAGCGTGACACGGGCATTCCCGCCATCGTGGTTGCGAGCAGGCAGACCGGTCTCGGGGCCCTGCGTTCGCTGCGGCTGGCGGGTATTCCAGCTTATGTGGCGTGTCCGCAGGGTGATCTGATCCGCCGCTCGAGGTGGTATCGGCCCGTGCCCGGTGCGGAACACTGGGACGGCAGCCCGGGCGCGGACGCCGACGCCTTGCTGGAGGGTTCGGCGTTGACGCGTGCGGTCGTGATCCCGGGGCGCGACGACGCTGTGCCGTGGGTGGCGGCACTTCCGTCTGGGCCGCTGGCTGCGCGCTTCCTCGTCAGCAGTTCATCGAGCGCGTCATTGCAAATCCTGCTGGACAAGTCGCGCTTCGGCACCTTTCTTGCGCGAACCGACATCCCGCACCCGCGCACTTTCACGATTCGATCCGATGCGGACATCGCGGCGGTGCCCTTCGACGATCTCGATCGCGTGTTCGTGAAACCGGCCGACTCCCAGAGGTTTCTGCGCGTCACGGGCGTCAAGGGCATGTGGGCGCGCAATCGCGCCGAGTTCGAAGCCATCTGGCATCGTGTCGCCGAAGAGGGTTTGGGCGTGATCGCGCAGGAATACATCCCGGGCGGCGCCGACGATCACTACTTCATCGATGGGTTCCGCGACCGCAACGGTGCCTTGGCAGCGCTGTTCGCGCGGCGCCGGATCAGGATTTCACCTCCCGATTTCGGGTGCAGCTCCTATTGCGTGAGCATTCCGATGCGCGATGTCGAGGCCGCCTTGCCGGGGCTCATCGAACTGCTGGAGCGGCTGCATTACCGCGGCATCTTCAGTGCCGAGTTCAAGCGCGATGCACGCGATGGCCGTTTCCGCATCCTAGAGGTGAACACGCGCGCGTGGTGGTACGTGGAGTTCGCCGCGCGCTGTGGCGTCAATGTCGTGGAAATGGCTTGGCGTGACGCGCAGGATTTGCCGGTCACCCCGGCTCCTGCGGGTTACAGGGTCGGCGCGGGATGCGTCAATTTGAGCAACGACCTGGAAACGGTGTTGCCGCGATACGGCGACCGGCGAACACCTCTCGGCGTTGCCCTGCGGCAATGGACGAGCGGTTATTTCAATATTTTCCGCTGGGACGATCCCATGCCGGGCCTGCAGGTGGCTTGGCAGACAGTTGCGCAATGGTTTCGCAACCGCCTGCGGCGAAACGCATCATTGCCGCGTACCGCCGCGGCAGTAGCCGACCGATAGATCGCGCAGGAAACCGCCTCACGCCGCAGGACGATGCAGCCGCCGCGCCAACGTGGCCCGCGAACCGTCCGCGGGAATGCGCGGCAATTGCGCAAGGTCTTCTCCCGGACGCACGAAATCACAGCGGATCGTGACCGCCGCCCGATAATGCGCGCGTACCAATGCGACGGATGCCGGTGTGGTAATCCCGTTGGGATAGCAGAAGAAGTCCACACTGCGGTCCAATCCGTCCTCTAGCGCGCGCTTGCTGCCAATGATTTCATCCTGCAGTTGTGCTTCGGTCAGGGTAGTCAGCAACGGATGCGAGCGCGTGTGGCTGCCGATGGTGACCAGGCGCGGGTCCATGCCACGCAGTTGCTCCCAGCTCAGCGGCGCATGCAGTGCAGCCTGCTGGGGTGATGGCGTGAAGTCCGGGGTGAGCGCAGCGATCTTGTCCTGGAAAACGCGGCACTCAGGCGCCGAAAGCGATTTTGTCCACTCCATGATGGCGTGCGTGGTGGTCGCGCTGCAGCCCGATCCCCGCGCAGCGCGCGCACGCAGCGCAGCGTCGAGTGTTCCGAGCCGCTGGCGCAATTCCGTACGCCATATCCAGGCGCCCGACTCCACCAGGTCCGAGCAAACGAAGAACGTGGCGGGCATCGCGTTAGCGTGCAGCATTGGCCAGACCATGTCGTAGTGATTGCGCACCCCGTCATCGAAGGTGAGGGCAATTTCGCGGCCGGTCGAGGTGCCTTTGGACATCCGGCGTACCAGCTCCTCCAGGGTCACCGGTTCGAAGTGCTTGCGCAGGAAGCGCAATTGCCAGGCGAATCGCGCCGGCGAAAGATGTCCGTCCGCAACTACGTGATACATGAGGATGCGCGGCAACCGAATCGCCTCGGCTTGGCGCAAGGCCGCGCCCATGCAGTAAAGCGCCCATCGCCATGGCTGCGAAAGCATGCCGCGGATGGCGTTTCCAGACTCCACCGGGACGACGGCATCCTGCATGTACGCATGACCTCGAAACGCTCGGCGGGGAGTGCCGTGCAGGCGGGCAGAAAAAGACACAACGCAGTCCGATGGCCACGGATCGCGCCGTGCCGTCGTGCCGCTCAAAGTGACGGTTAACCTGTCTGCGAGTTGTTGCCGGCGCAGCCTATCACACGCCCGCGGGATGTCGGCGCGCGACCCGGCACCGCCGGCCGGCGGCAGTGCCCAAGCCGCCGTGGATCGAAGCCTCGAATGAAAGCCGCTATGATCGATACGTTGCTCGCGGTGGTTGCTGGCACCTGCACGAGAGGGTGTATGACGGACAAGCATCCCATATTGGTCACTGGCGGGGCGGGTTACATCGGCAGCCACGTCGCGTTGCAATTGGCCGAGGCCGGTGAACGCGTCGTGGTGCTGGACGACTTGAGCACGGGTTTCCGGGAGGCCGTCGGTGATGCCGAATTG
>Ga0134125_10011112_pt1 | contig 10093 bp, 5 predicted proteins | sample KB31751_FD_96464 | JGI IMG/M metagenome (GOLD analysis project Ga0134125, IMG submission 96464) | Terrestrial soil microbial communities with excess Nitrogen fertilizer from Kellogg Biological Station, Michigan, USA - KB3-175-1 | ecosystem: Environmental > Terrestrial > Soil > Unclassified ... | reverse complement strand
CGTCGAAATGAACGGCGCCGAGGGCGATGTGCTCAAGGTGGGGGCGGTGCTGGTGCAGATCGACACGGCACCGGGCGGTGGCGCCCTACCGGCGGTCGAGACGGAGCCGCCCACACTGGTCGGCTATGGTGCTGATTCCGGTGTCGACAGCAGCCGGCGCACCAGCCGTCCGCGGGCCGCCCCTCCGGTGCGCAAACTGGCCAAAGAATTGATGGTCGATCTCGCCTCGCTGCCGCACAGCGCCGGCACCATCATCACCCGCGAGGACGTGCTGTCGGCGGCTCGCGGGACCGGGAACGGGGCCGACGTCCGATCGGTCCATGGTGTGCAGGCGCGGATGGCGGAAAAAATGGCCTTGTCGCACAAGGAGATTCCGGCCGCGAAGGTCACCGTCGAGGTGGACTGCACCGAGTTGCTGCGGCTGGCCGACCGGCTCCGTGCGAGCGATCAGGAAATAACGCCCTTCGTGCTGACGCTGCGACTGCTGGTCATCGCGTTGCGCCACAACGAGATTCTGAATTCGACGTGGGTCGACTCCCCGCTGGGGCCGCAGCTACGCGTCGACCATCGAGTGCACCTGGGCATCGCCGCGGCCACCGAACGGGGGCTGCTCGTCCCGGTCATCGCCGATGCCCACACCAAGACGACCCGCGAACTGGCATCTCGCGCAGCAGAATTGATTGCCGGTGCGCGCGAGGGCACCCTGGTGCCGGGGGAGCTGCGGGGCTCCACGTTCACCGTGTCGAACTTCGGAGCGTTGGGTGTGGACGACGGGGTACCGGTGATCAACCACCCCGAAGCGGCCATCCTCGGGATGGGTGCGATCAAGCCGCGGCCGGTGGCCCTCGGCGCCGAGATCGTGGTGCGTCCGACGATGTCGCTGACCTGTGTGTTCGACCACCGCATCGCCGATGGTGCACAGGCGGCCCAATTGGTCTGCGAGTTAAGGGATCTGATTGAGTCGCCCGAAACCGCCCTGCTGGATTTGTAACCCTCACATCGTGGTCGGCCCGCTACTTGCGCTGTGCCGCGGCCAATCGCTGTGTGAATTCTGGTGACTGGATGGAATGGGCCTGCGGCCCGAGCTCGGCGCGCATGGCCTGCCGGTGTTGCTCGTGGTCCAGCGACCCCGGACTGATGGTGGCGCGCATGGTCGCCTTGGTCGCCAGCACGACCTCGCGCGGCGCCGCTGCCGGCCCGGCAGCCAGTTCCAGTGCCGCACCGACGGGATCGTCGGCGACGCGCAGCGCCAAGCCATGGCGCACGGCGGCTTCGGCGTCAAAGCGCATGCCGAACAGCAGGGCGGCACGGGCGACCTGCGGGCCGACCACCCGCTGCAGCATCCACGTCGCCCCCCCGCCCGGGTGTAGCCCCAGCTTCTGGAATCGCGCATCGAACAGGGCGGCGGGCCCGGCGATGCGCACGTCGGCGGCCAGGGCCAGATTCAGACCTGCCCCGACGGCCGCGCCGTTGACCGCGGCGATGGTGGGGAGCCGGCAACTACCGATGGCCATGAATCCGTCATAAAGATGCTGCAGGCCCGTCTCGGCCGCTCCGCCGCCCGCGGCTCCCAGCGCACTGAGGTCGGCGCCCGCACAAAACGCCTTGCCGGCCCCCGTGACCACGACGGCGTGCACATCGGGATCGGCTTCGGCCCGCTCGACGGCCTCGCGCAACAGCCCCGACATCTCGGCGGTCACCGCATTGCGCCGGTCGGGATCGTTGACGGTGATGAGCGCGACGCGGTTGTCGACGTCGAGCAGGACGAGATCGGACTGGGCCATATCGGGCACCTCCGGGTTTGGGTTTGGGTTGCGGGTCCGCCTGACCCACCGGTTCTTTCGCGGGCAGCGTGACGGGCGAGGTAAGGGTACTGCGCGGCCTGGGTGGGGGCATCGGCCGGTGTGAGCGCGATGAGCAGGCGACGCAGGAAAGGGCGGCCGAACAAACTCGGCGACCGGTCTTATTGGACAACTCCCGGGCTGAACGCCATTTGCGATCGCCTGCAGTTCCGCTAGCGCGAAGTCGCGCAAACACGACAATCTTTGCGGGCTCGCGAGGGAAATCGGAATCCACGACTAATGCTGTGTTTATCAAAACGTGATGTGCAACTTTTGGGACTCTTCGTCTAGTCCCCGGAAAGACCTGGGCAAATGCACGATATCCCGGCCCCCGGCGAGATGGCGGCGGGACCCGCCCGGGACCCGGGTGGACGTGCCGAACAACTAGGGCTCGGGCTTCGCCAACCTCTTCGCCAGCTCATCGAGTTCGGCCTGACGCTCTCGCACCGCACACCCCCGCTGATCCACGCGCGCACCCTGAAGGATGGCCCGCGGCAGGGCATTGCTACGCAACTTGATGTTGGCGTAATGGATTGCGGCGTCGATCAATTCGATGTAGCGCTCCGCGTCATGCTCCGAGCAGGAGCCCTCGATGCGCTGAACTTCGTCCCAGCAAGGATAGGAGGAGTACCGGGCATCGAGTTGTTGCTGCGATACCTGAGATCCGAAGTAACATCGCCAGTCCCGGCTCAGCCATCCCCTGGTCTTCACTTCAACTTTGATCCGACTACCAACGCCGGCTATGAACCTCGGCTCCCCGACACGCACCACCGGCTGCCAGTCATTCGACGCCATATATCGCCAACCCCTCGAAGAGAAGACGCCCAAACTAATGATCTCCCCGAGGGCGCCAACTGCTCGTTGTGACACGCTGCTCTCAGAATACTAAATCCGCAAACTTTTGAAAGTCACTTCAGCTTCGCAAGGCGCCGGGCGGTATGCCGACCGCCGAATAGCCATTACCGCCGGTTCCGTGTATGCGCTTTATGGATCGTGAACCGCAACCCTTTTCACTGGTCAGAACCGGCCTCCGCGGCGCCGCCGGCACAAGAGTTCAGGAAAGAACGAGGTCGCGCAAACGCGCTGAGACAAGCGATCGGTGCCCCCGGCACGACTCGAACGTGCGACCTAGGGATTAGAAGGCCCTTGCTCTATCCACCTGAGCTACGGAGGCAATGTGCAGGTCAGTCTATCCAACTGTGTCCGCCGATCCGATTCCCCGCCGCCACGCGCGCGAAAAGCCTTCCCGCGCCGCGTCTATCGGTTATCGTGATGGACCTCGACACACGTACAACACCGGCCGGCCATCGGCCGTTAACCGCAACGAGGCGTGTGCATAACGTCGAGGGGTGACGTCGTCATGAGCGTGGCCAGTGACCTGACTTCGCGCTGCTCATGGGCCGGCGCCCAGGCATCACGCCTGGCGGCCGAGGCCAGGGGCGCCTATCAGGCCGGCACCCTGTTGCTGCGGGGCGGCCCACTCGCGCTGGGCTTCTTCGCCGGCTGGCTTTTCACCGAGTTTCCGCCGCACGTCGTCACCGGTCACGCGCTGTCGCGGGTCGCGCATCCATCGATCGGCCGGGTCGGCAAGACGTTGGCCGCTCAGCGGGCGGACCAAACCCTTACCACCGCGCTCGAGGAGTCCTTGGGCACCGACTTCGGTGAGCAGGTATGCCACCCGATCACCGTAGGGTCCGTGTGCGCCCCGCGCGGTGGCCTGTTGGGCAGGCCCGGGCCGCACCGGCGTTACGCGGCACAGACTTCCGACATCGCCTACGGCCCCCGCGGCCGCGACAACCTGCTCGACATCTGGCGGCGCGACGACCTGGCGCCCGGCTGCCGGGCACCGGTGCTGATCCAGGTGCCGGGCGGGGCGTGGGCGCTCAACGGCAGACGCCCGCAGGCCTACACGCTGATGAGCCGCATGGTTCAACTCGGCTGGATCTGCGTCTCGATCGACTACAGCAAGAGCCCGCGCAGTGCCTTCCCCGCGCACCTCATCGACGTCAAGCGGGCGATCGCGTGGGTCCGGGAGAACATCGCCGACTACGGCGGCGACCCTGACTTCATCGCGATCACCGGCGGGTCGGCGGGCGGGCACCTGGCCGCCCTGGCGGCGCTCACCCCGAACGATCCCGACTTTCAGCCCGGTTTCGAAGACGCCGACACAGCCGTCCAGGCGGTCGCGCCCTATTACGGCGTGTACGACTTCACCGACTTCGAGAACATGCACGAGCTGATGCTGCCGTTCCTGGAGCAGTTCGTGGTGAAGGCCCGTTACGCCGACGAACCGGAGCGGTTCACCGCGGCGTCGCCGATCTCCTATGTGCACCCCGACGCGCCGCCCTTCTTCGTACTGCATGGCGAGAAAGACGAACTGGTTCCCAGTGGCCAGGCCCGCGCCTTCTGCGCGGCGCTCCGCGCGGCCGGCGCCCCCACGGTGGCCCACGCCGAACTCGCCAACGCGCATCACGCGTTCGACATCACCCCGACGGTCCGGTCGCGGCTGGCCGCTGACGCCGTCGCCGATTTCCTGGGTGTCGTCTACGGGCGGCGCGTCAGCTCCGTCCTGGATTCGCTGCCGCTGTCGGCCACTTCCGCCAGCTGAAGGTCAGCTGAGCGCGCGGCCGAAGTCCTCGTCGCTCCTTTCACCAGCGCGGTAACCCGGCTAGCGTTGTGGTGACCATCATGGTTCGCGGATCCAAGGCGGGAGGCGTGATCGACGGTGACAAGGTTGGTTCGTCGAGTTGATGACCATGACTGAGTCCGTCGAGGCGATCAGATTGTCCGACGAGCTTGGGCCGGTCGACTACCTCATGCATCGGGGCGAAGCGAATCCGCGCACCCGGTCGGGGATCATGGCGCTCGAGCTGTTGGACACCACACCGGACTGGCAGCAGTTCCGGGCCCGATTCGAGAACGCCTCCCGACGGGTGCTGCGGCTCCGGCAGAAGGTGGTGGTACCGACGTTGCCGACGGCGGCGCCGCGCTGGGTGGTCGATCCCGATTTCAACCTGGATTTTCATGTGCGCCGGGTGCGCGTGTCCGAACCCGGCACGCTGCGTGACGTATTCGACCTCGCCGAGGTCATCCTGCAGTCGCCGATGGACATCTCCCGGCCGCTGTGGACGGCCACCCTGGTCGAGGGTTTGGCCGACGGGAAAGCGGCGACCCTGCTGCATGTCAGCCACGCGGTCACCGACGGGGTCGGGGGAGTCCAGATGTTCGCCGAGATCTATGACCTCGAGCGCGATCCACCCGCCAAGCCCGCGCTGCCGCTGCCCATCCCGCAGGACCTGTCGTCGAATGACCTGATGCGCCAGGGCATTAACCACCTACCCCTCGCGGTGGTCGGCGGCGTCCTGGGTGCGCTGTCCGGGGCCGCGTCGGCGGCCGGGCGAGCGGTCCTGGAACCGACTGCCACCGTCTCCGGGATCGTCGGGTACGCCATGTCGGGCATGCGGGTGCTCAACCGGGCCGCCGAGCCGTCGCCGCTGCTGCGCCGGCGCAGCCTGACCACCCGCAGCGAAGCGATCGACATCCCGCTCTCCGACCTGCACAAGGCCGCCAAGGCCGGCGGCGGATCGATCAACGACGCCTACCTCGCCGGGCTGTGTGGCGCCCTGCGCCGCTATCACGAGGCGTTCGGCGTGCCGGTCAGCACGCTGCCGATGGCGGTGCCGGTCAACCTGCGCGCCGAAGCGGATAACGCCGGCGGCAACCGGTTCACCGGCGTCAACCTTGCCGCACCGATCGGCACCCTCGACCCGGTCTCCCGGATGAAGAAGATCCGCGCGCAGATGACCCAGCGCCGCGACGAGCCCGCGATGAACATCATCGGTTCGATGGCGCCGGTCCTCAGCGTCTTGCCCACCGCGGTGCTGGAAGGACTCACCGGCTCGGTGATCGGCTCGGACGTGCAGGCCAGCAATCTCCCGGTCTTCCCCGGCGACACCTACCTCGCCGGCGCAAAAGTCTTGCGGCAGTACGGTATCGGCCCGCTGCCGGGCGTGGCGATGATGGTGGTGCTGATCTCGCGGGGAGGGTGGTGCACCATCACCGTGCGCTACGACAGGGCCTCGGTGCGCAACGACGCGTTGTTCGCCCAGTGCCTGGTGGACGGTTTCGACGAAATCCTGGCGCTGGCCGGTGACCCGCCGCCGCGCGCGGTGCCCGCCTCGTTCACCGAGCCGGCCGTGCCGTCCCGATCGGCGTCGGGCTCATGAGCGCCTCCGAAGAACGCGCCGATGGCACCCAAGAAAGCGGGGCCGACATGCGGCTGCCGGGCTCGGTGGCCGAGATCATGGCCAGCCCCGCCGGGGCGAAGATCGGTGCGTTTTTCGACCTGGACGGCACCCTGGTCGCCGGGTTCACCGCGGTCATCCTGACCCAGGAGCGGCTGCTGCGCCGCGATATGGGCGTGGGGGAGTTGCTCGGCATGGTCCAGGCCGGTCTCAGCCACACCCTGGGGCGCATCGAGTTCGAGGACCTCATCGGCAAGGCCGCCGCGGCACTGACTGGGCGGCTGCTCGACGACTTGGACGAAATCGGTGAGCGGCTGTTCATCCAGCGGATCGAGTCCCGGATCTACCCGGAGATGCGCGAGCTGGTGCGCGCTCACATGGCCCGCGGCCACACCGTGGTGCTCAGCTCGTCGGCGCTGACCATCCAGGTCAACCCGGTCGCGCGGTTCCTCGGGATCCCCAACACGCTCACCAACAAATTCGAGACCAACGACGACGGCATGCTCACCGGTGGCGTCGAGAAGCCGATCCTGTGGGGTCCGGGCAAAGCGGCCGCGGTGCAACGCTTTGCCGCCGAACACGACATCGATCTCAAGGACAGCTACTTCTATGCCGACGGTGACGAGGACGTCGCCCTGATGTACCTGGTCGGCAATCCGCGGCCGACGAATCCCGAAGGCAAGATGGCCGCGGTGGCCAAGCGCCGCGGCTGGCCGGTTCTGCGATTCAGCAGCCGTGGTCCCGTCGGCCTGCGGCGCCAGTTGCGCACGCTCGCCGGGTTCGGATCGATGTTCCCGGTCGCGGCCGGCGCGGTGGGTGTCGGCGTGCTGACCCGCAACCGCAGGCGCGGCGTCAACTTCTTCACCTCCAACTTCTCCCAGCTGTCGCTGGCCATCAGCGGGGTGCAACTCAACGTCATCGGCAAGGAGAATCTGACCGCGCAACGACCAGCGGTCTTTATCTTCAACCACCGCAACCAAGTTGACCCGGTTATCGCCGGCGCGCTGGTACGCGACAACTGGGTTGCAGTAGCCAAGAAGGAGCTGGAAAAAGACCCCATCATGGGCACCCTCGGCAGGCTGCTGGACGGCGTGTTCATCGATCGCGACGATGCGGCGGCCGCGGTGGAGACGCTGCACACGGTCGAAGAGCGGGCCCGCAACGGCCTTTCGATCGTGATGGCGCCCGAAGGCACCCGGCTGGACACCACCGAAGTCGGCCCCTTCAAGAAGGGGCCGTTCCGCATCGCGATGGCGGTGGGGATCCCGATCGTTCCGATCGTGATCCGCAACGCCGAGCTCGTCGCCGCCAGGAACTCGACCGTCATCAACCCGGGCACGGTCGACGTCGCGGTCTTTCCTCCGATTTCGGTGCAGGACTGGACGCTTGACACGCTGCCCGAGCGCATCGCCGAGGTGCGCCAGCTCTATCTGGACACGCTCGCCAACTGGCCCGCTAAAGGGCTTGACGAGCTGCCGGAGGCCGACCTCTACGCCGAAAAGAAAGCGGCCGCCAAAGCCCGCGGCCGGACCACCAAAACCACCGCCAAGAAAGCGGCGGCGAAAAAGGCTCCGGCCAAATCGGCGAGCAAGACCCGCGCGAAAAAGGCTGTGCCCAAGGCGAATCCGAACGCATCCGAGGTTGCTCTCAAAGACGGTGAGGTGCAACGGCCTGCCGCGGACGGAACCGTCGGCGATCAATCACCGGAATCGCCGCCCCGAGGGCATCCGTGACCAAACCGGCGGCCGATACCAGCGCAATCCTTGCTGGAACAGACTCGCTGGTATTGGCGTCAATGGCCTCTCCGGTCGAGATGGAACTGGTCACGACGTGGCTGGATCAACAGCGTGCCGGCCACCCGGGCGCGAAATTCGACCTGGTCAAACTGCCGGCACTCGACGCGCCGCCGGAAGCGATGACATCCCTGGCGGAGCAGCTCGACTCCGGAGAAGACCGCTCGATCGTGCCGGTGCGGGTGTTCTGGCTACCCCCGCCGGATCGCGGGCGGCTCGCGAAGCTGGCCGGGCTGCTCCCCGGCCGCGATCCCTACCACCCCAACCAACGCCTGCAAACGCAGATCCTGCGCGGCGCTCCGCGGCGGGCGCGGGTGGTGGCCGGCGAATCGGCCACGGTTTCCGAGCTGCGCCGGCAGTGGCGCGACACCACCGTCGGCGACGACAAACGCGATTTCGCCCAATTCGTGATCCGCCGCGCGATCTTGGCGATGGAACGCGTCGAATACCGAATCCTCGGGCCTCACTACAAGTCGCCACGGCTGGTGAAGCCGGAGATCTTGGCGTCCAACCGGTTTCGCGCCGGCCTGGCGAAGATCCCGGGCGCGACCGTCGACGAGGCCGGAAAGATGCTCGATGAACTCGCCACCGGGTGGAGCAGGGCATCGGTCGACCTGGTCTCGGTGCTCGGCAGGATGCTCAGCCGCGGGTTCGATCCCGAGATCGACTATGACGAGTATCAGGTCGCGGCGATGCGCACCGGTCTGGACGCCTACCCGGCGGTGCTGTTGTTTTCGCACCGGTCCTACATCGACGGCGCGGTGGTGCCGGTGGCGATGCAGGAGAACCGGTTGCCGCCGGTGCACGTGTTCGCCGGCATCAACCTGTCGTTCGGGGCGATGGGCCCGTTGCTGCGGCGTTCCGGTGTCATCTTCATCCGCCGCAACATCGGCAACGATCAGCTCTACAAGTACGTGCTGCGCGAATACGTCGGCTACATCGTCGAGAAGCGGTTCAACCTGAGCTGGTCCATCGAGGGCACCCGCTCGCGCACCGGAAAGATGCTGCCGCCCAAGCTCGGTCTGCTGGCCTACGTTGCCGACGCTTATCTGGATGGCCGCAGTGAAGACATTCTGCTGCAACCGGTTTCGATCAGCTTCGACCAGCTGCACGAGACCGCGGAGTACGCCGCCTACGCCCGCGGCGGGGAGAAGACGCCCGAAGGCGTCGGCTGGTTGTACAACTTCATCAGGGCGCAGGGCGAACGCAACTACGGCAAGATCTACGTCCGATTTCCCGAGGCCGTGTCGATGCGCCAGTACCTCGGTGCGCCGCACGGCGCGGTGACGCGGGACCCGGACGCCAAACGGCTTGCGCTGCAGAAGATGTCCTTCGAAGTCGCATGGCGGATCCTGCAGGCGACACCGGTGACGGCGACGGGACTGGTGTGCGCCTTGCTGCTGACCACACGCGGCGCGGCGTTGACGCTGAGCCAGCTGCATCACACGCTGCAGGACTCGCTGGACTACCTGGAACGCAAACAGAATCCGATGTCGACCAGTGCGCTGCGGCTACGCTCGCACGACGGCGTTCGCGCGGCGGTCGACGCGCTGTCCAACGGGCACCCCATCACCCGGGTCGACGGCGGCCGGGAGCCGGTGTGGCGGATCGCGCCCGACGAGCAGCACGCCGGGGCGTTCTACCGCAACTCGGTGATCCACGCCTTTCTGGAGACCTCGATCGTCGAGCTTGCGCTGGCGCACGCCAGGAACGCCGACGGCGACCGCATGGAGGCGTTCTGGGCCCAGGCGATGCGGCTGCGCGATCTGCTGAAGTTCGATTTCTACTTCGCGGACTCGGCGACCTTCCGGGACAACATTGCCGAAGAGATGGCGTGGCACCACAATTGGGAAGCCCATGTCGCCGCCGGCGGTCAGGAGATCGACGCGCTGCTGTTCGCCAAGCGTCCGCTGATGGCGGAAGCGATGTTGCGGGTGTTCTTCGAGGCCTATGAGATCGTCGCCGACGTGTTGCGCGGCGCCCCGGCGGACATCGGCCACAAGGAACTGACCGACTTGGCGTTGGGCGTCGGCCGGCAGTATGTGGCGCAGACCCGGGTCCGCAGCAGCGAATCGGTGTCGACGCTGTTGTTCGCCACCGCGCGCCAGGTCGTCGACGACCAGGACCTGATCGCGCCCGCCCCGGACCTAGCCGACAGGCGAACCGCCTTCCTGCACGAACTGCGCGACCTCCTGCAGGACTTCAACTACGTCGG
>Ga0134125_10011111_pt1 | contig 10093 bp, 9 predicted proteins | sample KB31751_FD_96464 | JGI IMG/M metagenome (GOLD analysis project Ga0134125, IMG submission 96464) | Terrestrial soil microbial communities with excess Nitrogen fertilizer from Kellogg Biological Station, Michigan, USA - KB3-175-1 | ecosystem: Environmental > Terrestrial > Soil > Unclassified ... | reverse complement strand
GGCGAGCGGTGAAGCTCGCCTCTGACTGTGAGCCGGATCAACCGCTGTAGCGGTACTCCTGGCTGCCCGTCCTGCTATTGGGAGATGTGCGCGGTCGCATGGCGGATACGCGGATGCAACTCGTGCTCCGTCGCATCATCCATCTCAGATCGACTCGTTTGGGCGCGCGCAAGCCGACCGGCCGGCAGGCCATGAACCGGCCAGTGCCGCAAGTCGGATCGAGATCCGCGCGCTGAGTCGAAGTCGACATGAGATGATCTCCGTTAGCAAAAAGGTCGCGTGGTCCGATATCTGGACGCCGTGCGAAGGCACGGTGGTTACACGATCAGGGTTGGCGGCGGAATGCCGGAAACGTCTGGCGGTAGATGATCGGGACGAGGCTTCCTTTGGTACTGTAGCCCGAGGGTCGGGGGAAGTCAAGAAAGGGAGACGTCCGCGCGATCGGGGCGATGATGCAAATCGCACTGCGACGGGTGATACACCGAATTAAAGGATGAGTTCCCGATGGATTCCTCGTCGGCGTGCGTTTCCATTCAACAAACGCTCGCCTAATCAGGAAGCCGGATCACGCGTTCACTCGCCAACTCGGCAGCGTATGCAAGAGATGCGCGAATTGCAGCAGTCTTCAAGACCGGATACGTCCTGCGTACCGCCTCGCTCGACTCGCCGGCTGCGAGATTCGCTAGGATGATCGCGACGGGGATGCGTGTGCCCTTGATGCAGGCTTTCCCGTGACAGATGTTCGGATCGATCGTGATATGATTGCGCCAGTTCGTCATCACGTTTTCGTAGTCTGGAAGGCTATGAAAAGCACGTAATTAGAAGTATATGCCCTTTCGAACTGTGAAGAGGCATATGTTCTGCGTGGTTAGCTGCATCTGAGGATGTTCTTGTTTTCCAACATAACATCAGGTGCAATTAACTATGCTCCGCGAAGAAAAACCTTGACGGTGACTATAGAGCGATTCTGCAAATTCGCAATGATAGACGATGCGACATCAATTACACGCGATGTATTAGTCGACCTTTTCGTGCGAACAGAACAAGTTACAGCCACCGATTTCCTTTCGGGCAGGGAACGGCATCCCGCACTTGCACTGCCCCTCATACGCCTCGTTAGTCCATTCGACTTCATCGGTATTTCCCTAGGTTAATCCATCAATAGACCCTTTACTCGACCACTCCTGTTTCAATCCACACAGGAGCCGCTCGCGACTGGCAAGTCAACTCTCTTATGAATGGAGAAATATATATCCTTCATGAGTGGTTGTGTAAAGCTCATTGATAGCGAGCCTAATTTTGGACGAGGGCGGTCTCCTACCCCATCAATTTCCACCACTCACGAACGTCAGTCGAGTTTAGTACGTTCGTCTCGCTCATACCGGTTGGAGGGCAAAAAGGATGAACTCGGATAACCATACATCATCGATTCACCGCTACCCCGTGTCGATGGAGGTTGCAGGGTCGCTTGCCATGTTCGCGCGTCCCGACACCGGCGGTACTCCGACGAGCTATCCTGCGCCAACTTGGTCAGCTGCAAAGGGAGTATTCGAATCCATCGCGTTCTTTCGAGATGGAGCAGCGTGGATCTGTCCCACGCGTATCGAAGTCTGCAGACGCATCGGTGATCAGGGCGGGCGCATCGACTATCAGCCATTTACGACGAACTACGGCGGCCCGCTGCGCAAGCCAGGGCTCATGAACAAGGGAATCACCGCGGGTGGCAGTAGCATGCAAGTATTTGCCACAGCCATCGCGAATCCGTGTTATCGCATCCACGGCGTTGTACTTGGAAAAGGGCGTGACGACAGAATAAACCGCAGACACCACCTTCAGGACGTTTTTAACCGTCGCATAAAGCGTGGGCAGTCCTTCCGCACGCCACGCTTGGGGTGGAGCGAATGCGTCTGCAATTACTGGGGACCATTTCGCAATGAGCTGACTGAGATTGACGAGGCCTTATCTCTCGACGTTCCAGCGATGCTACTCGGAATGTGGACTCAGCCAACGAGCGGCGAATACGCACCAGCCTTTTCGCAGGATGCGCGAATAACTCGCGGTGTCCTCGAGTATGAGCTTGACGGCGCATTCATGGAGGCGATGACGTGAACCCGAGGATCTCATGCTAGTTGAGCTAAGGACTGTAGCTGGCGAACTCCAGCGAGCGGGCTTCGTGCTGGACGTGCGTCACCCTGACATCAAGGCCGCACGCAGACTTCCGACAGCGCTCGTTCGACTGTCAGCGGCAGGACAGCCCGTGTCTGTTGCTACATTGCCGACCGAAACGCGCTGCTGGACGCTCAGGGATGGTCAGCACAACAGCTTTCCATTCGTCCAATTCAAACAAGGCCTTGTCCAACAATCCGTCGATGTTGCTGCGACTCCACCGCGCGATGCGACGTTGCGCCGCGAGTGGCTGTTAACGAGTGTAACGCGAGTAGTACTCGCAGAGTCATTCTCGGCAGATTGGCCCGGGAGTGGATTGATCGAGCGGTTGCGATCACGACGGGAGCAGCTCGCGAAGCTCGAAGGAAAGCCGGGATCGGTCATGCTCGATACGGTCGACCGATTCATCCTCGCCGTAGGGACTCCCGGTAGCAGCGCGAGTCTGCTTCTCCGTATTGCCGAGCTACTGATACGAGAATTGGAGCAGAGCGCGGATCCAACTGTTGTGGACGTCGCTGCCAATATCCTCCTGGGCCGAGAAGCAGCGTTCATGTTCGACGCTGACGGGCCGGATTCGGTACTTGACCCAAGCACGATCCAGTACGTGAGCGATGCACTCAGCGCGACGCCTTCACGCGTAACAGCGGATGGAGAGGATCGCGGTACACGATGCGGCCTGACTGGTGACTTGTGCCCAATTGTGACCGGCCCATTTCCGCAGCCGAACCTCCCTCAGATTGGGCAGACGTTCGTATTCGCCAGAAACCGTGATATTCCGGCCAATAATCGCTATGGTCGTTCGGCGGCGGCGAGCATGCCCGTCGGAATCAATGTTGCGAACGAGATCGCGGCCGCGATCACAATGATCACAGAGCAGCAGCGGCGGAATATTACCTGGCGTCCCGTGCCCGGTGAGGTTCCCGGTGATACCGATCTTCTAATTGCATTCGCCGAAGCGGATCTGGAAGCCCCGGTGGCGGCCAGCCTCGCTGGAGAAGACGATGAGGATGACGATTTTGATGACGAACCAAACTCTCAGGCGGTCTTCGAGCTTCGCGCACAACGCGTAATCGATACGATCCGCGCACATGTAGGCGTTGACTTCACGACCGCCAAACTGCACTTGCTGATCATCCGCCAAGTAGATCCGGCGAACCGGAAAGTCATTTACAGTGGCACTCCGTCCGTAGCAGAATTGAAGACAGCGGCGCAGGAGTGGGCTACTGGAGCCAGTGCAATTCCACAGTGGCTCACACTCACAGTGCGCCAGGCAAAGGTGCGGCGAGTCGTCAGTGTCGTCCCGCGCGTGTTCGCCCCGCTAAGACTCGTCGCGATGAGCAGGTCCATCTTTATCGACGGCGGCCTTCGCTCGACATCAGCACCCGGCCTACCAGCTGCTGAAGTACTCCGGCTGTTCCTTGATACCGGTCTTACACGCGACACGCTACTCATACGACGAACACTGCATCTAATACTGGCACGCCGGAAGGAACTACTTCTACACGTTGCCAGCGAACGCCTGCGTCCTGGGCGTGCGCAAAAGTTGACGGACGTTACGCTGGCCTTGAACGCAGAAACGCTGCGCACTGTGTCCATGTTGGGCATACTTCTCACCAAACTCGATCGAGCGGACAAATACATGGACGACTCACCATTCAAGCTCGGGCAACTCCTCGCTGCGGCTGACCGTGTACATGCCGGTTACTGCGCTGATGTTCGGGGTGGACAGCTGCCGCCATCACTACTCGGGAACCAGGTGCTCGCAATGGCGCAAGCTGCGCCGACCAAGGCACTGGCAGTATTGTCGTCTCGCTGGAAACCGTACAAGGCCTGGGCCGACCGTATCGACATTACCGGCCAGAGGACGAAGTTCGATGGATGGGCCAACGGGAACGATTCAGAGCACAGCTGGCGCGGCTGGGCAGTGCTACACGCGCTACGCCATAACCGTGAAATGCAGAGGTTGGCACCAGAGCTTAAGCAGAGAGGTTTCACAAACCGTCCTGACGACGCGTTCCGCGCGGAACTACTGCTCGGATATCTGAGCGGTATCCCGTCACAAGCAAAGACTGACGCAGTAGTCGTACAATCTGACAACGAATCATCCAAGGGAGATGAATGACCATGGCGACCACATCTGCAAAGAAGCTTTTTCCTCGTGGTACGGGACTCCTGATCATTGAGGTCCGTCACAGTAATCCGAACGGCGATCCAGACCAGGAGAGTGAGCCGCGCACGATCGAGAGCGATGGCAGAGGACTCATCTCTCCCGTCTCGTTGAAAAGAAAATTGCGGGATCTCGTAGCTGCGAAGGATGGCGCCGCATGGCAGGAGACATTCGCCACGCTTCGCATAGACGAGAAGTCCGGAAATTCATATGGTATTCTGGAGACGCGGGGCCGCGATCGGGCGACTATTGGGGCGATGGATCAGGCCAGCTTCACGCGCGCGTTTTGGGACGGCCGTATCTTCGGGAACACCTTTCTAGAGGAGAACAAGGATGCCGACGGCGATGGTAACGGAGAGTCGGGCGATGGCGCCAAGTCGTCCAAGCGGAAGAGTAGCGGGCGGCCCGGTCAGAAGACCGACGATGCCGATGTCCCGAGCAGAGATCACTTCATCAGCACGGGCGTTGTTCAATTCGGCGTGGGGGTCAGCGTTTCTCCAGTGGAAATTGAGCGGCTCACCACCACGAACAAATCGGGAGTGCAGGAAGGAAAGGACCGTGGAATGGCTCCCCTTGGCTGGCGGGTGGTCCGGCATGCTGTATATGCGATGCCATTTTTCGTTAATCCGATGATGGCGAGTCGTACGAACTGCACGTCGGACGACATCGATATCCTCAAGTTCCTCGTGCCACATGCGTACAGCGCGACTGCATCAGCAATTCGCCCTTTCGTCGAAGTCCGGCATGCATGGTACGCGGAGCACACATCTCCGCTTGGCTCGTGCCCGGATTCACTAATACTGGATGCGCTCAGTCCGAAGCGTAGGAATGCGGGTGAATTGGATACTCCCTCGACGTCGATTGCGGAATACGATATTCCAGTAACGCTACCGGACAACATACAGGCTCGGTTGGCGAGCTTCGACGACCTCTGCGCGAAGCGGTGGTCGAGTGCTGCCGCCTGAGTGAGCATCGCTCACTCCTCGCCGGACGGTATCCGGCAACCCGACCCATACGCGCGGCATGTGACGGCGACCCGCCAAGGCGCTGAAGAGAACGTCGAGCGGATGCTGGCCTTTGCAGTCGACCCACCACCGGGACTACGCGACACTGTCAGTGCAGCAGCGACATTTCACGATCTCGGTAAGCTCGATCCCGACAATCAGGCGGTGTTGGCCAGTGGCCACACGGCTCGATTGCCGTGGGACCATATTGATGCGGGTGTCGCCCACCTGCGCTCATTGCGCGAGATAAGGGCTGCATGGCTGGTGAGAGCACATCACGCGCCAGGTCTTCCCAGCGTCGCTAGTCAGTTCGAGTCAGATGATTGTCTCAAGCTGCGGGGACGTCGCGGGGTCAATAGGACGCTTGGGGAACAATATGCTCAGATAGACCGGACCGATAAACTGCTCGCAGATTATCTGTCCGGCCATAGAGCGGCGTTGGGTGACACGGCGATCACGAAGAGGCGCGCCTCGCACGGCCTGACCATGCGGCTTGTTCTCTCATGTCTGGTGGACGCCGATCATACGGATACCGCTGCCTTCGATTGGGGGCCGGTAAACCTCACCTCCGCCGAAACGCGTTGGCCCGAGCGACTCGAATCGCTGGCACGCTACGTCGAATCGCTCGACCATGCGGAGAGCGAGAGCGAAGTTGAACGCAACGAGCGCCGTCGATCGTTCTTCAGAGCATGCCTCGATTCACCGGTTCGAGAACGGATCGTCTCGTGCGATGCGCTTGTCGGTTCCGGCAAGACGACAGCTGTCCTGGCCTACATGTTGAAGCGCGCGATAGAGGATGGGCTGCGACGTATCATCATCGTAGCACCATATACCAATATCCTTACGCAAACCGCACAAAGGCTTCGTGCCGCGTTGGTATTGGCGGGAGAGAATCCGGATGCTGTAATTGTTGAACATCACCACCGCGCCGATTTTGATAGTCGTGATTCCCGCGAACTGGCCGTGAGGTGGTCGGCGCCGATCGTGTTAACGACCGCTGTAAGCTTTTTTGAGTCCCTATCTGGATGTAGTGCCGCTACTCTACGCAAGTTGCACAACGTTCCAGGCAGTGCAATCGTGATCGATGAAGCGCATGCGGCCTTACCAATTCATCTTTGGATGCAGAACTGGCGCTGGATGCGCGAGTTAACAGAGCGTTGGAGTTGTCGAGCGGTCTTCATGAGTGGCTCCCTCGTAAAGTTCTGGAAGAATCAGACAATCGTTGGGGAGGTACCTATGGACCTTCCAGATATCCTCCCACGACACTTGGCTGAGGTAAGTAAAGTTGCTGAACGTCGTCGAATCACGTACGCTCAGCTCACGGGTAGCGTACTCGAGGTTGACGAGTTAATCGGGCATGTACAGTTAGCCCCGGGGCCGCGGCTGGTCATACTGAATACAGTCCAAAGTGCCGCCGTCGTGGCACGAGCAATGAGAAAGGCCGGAATGACCGTAGAACATCTGTCAACGGCTCTCACGCCCGCGGATCGCGAGCCTATTCTCGACAGGGTAATAGGCCGGCTCCGCAGCCCCGAAACTGACTGGGCCCTAGTTGCAACGAGCTGTGTGGAGGCCGGGGTAGACTTTTCATTTCGGACTGCGTTCAGACAGACCTTCTCCACGGCCTCGACAATTCAGGTGGGCGGAAGAGTCAACCGAAATGGCGAGTACAACGACGTAGGCGGTAGTTCGGTCTATGACTTCGACGTACAGGGTGACTTGATTACACCGAATCCGAGCGCAACTACTTCATCACAGATCCTGCGACGCCTACTCAATCAAGACGCCCTCAACGGACGTGATCCGGCTGAGATTGTAACTGATGCTATAAGGGATGAGGTGCGGATTACCGGTAATCGCGATGCCAGTCAATTGTGTACGGCTGAAGAACATGCTGATTATCCATCTGTAGCTGCCCAAGGACGGGTTATCGACGCCGACACGAGAATCGTAGTCGTTGATAAGAATCTGATCCACCTTCTCGAGATGAATCGGCCCGTTCCGTTTCGATTACTACTTTCTCGAAGTGTACAGCTATGGGCTACGAAGATCTCCAAGCTCGGCCTTGAGGCGCTTCCGGGCCACAAGGAGCTTTACCGATGGCCAATGGACTATGACCCCGCGTTCCTCGGCATCATGTCTGGTGTATTAGGTAACGCCGAGTTCGCGATCGCAGGTGGATATATCGTTGACTGATGCGCGCCTCTACGCCGAGGACGAACTCGTTCCTCTTTCCGCACTCCAGCACATCCTGTTCTGCGAACGTCAGTGTGCTCTCATCCACATAGAAGGGTTGTGGGCCGAGAATCGATTGACGACCGAGGGTCGTCATTTACATGAGAGGGCGGATTCCGGCGAGTCTGAATCGCGCGGTCCAGTTCGGACCGCGCGATCGCTCCCGCTCAGGTCGTTGCGACTTGGCCTGGCCGGAAGGGCTGACGTCGTCGAATTTCGCTACGACGGCTCGGTGCTGACCGCAGCGATCCCGATCGAGTATAAGCGGGGACGAGAAAAGATGGACGACAGTGATCGTGTTCAGCTATGCGCGCAGGCGCTGTGCTTGGAAGAGATGTTGGGAATACCGGTACCAGTTGGTGCGTTGTTCTACGCCACACCTCGCCGGCGCGCGGATGTCTTGTTCGACGAGCCCCTGCGCAGGATCACCGAGGACACTGTGATTCGATTGCACGCGTTATTGGATTCGGGAATAACGCTACGCGTGCCGCGTCAGCCGAAGTGCGATGGATGTTCGCTGTTCGAGCTGTGTATGCCAGATGTGACCGCAACTAGTATCTCGGCATCGGCTTGGAGCGCACGCGCCGTTACCGCCAGCCTTGCGCGCTCGGTCGATCCCTCAAGTGAGAACTTGTGAAACAACATCTCAATACGCTGTTTGTCACAACGCAAGGAAGTTACATATCGAAAGATGGCGAAGCTGTTACCATCTCGGTCGAGCATGAGCACAAGGCACGCATTCCGATAATAACGCTTGGCAGCGTTGTATGTTTCGGACGGGTGAGCGTAAGTCCTCCAGCGATGGCTCTGTGTGCAGAGCGTGGCGTTTGCATGACGTTCCTCACAGAGCACGGTCGTTTTCTGGCCAATGTCTCCGGGTACACACCGGGGAACGTCTTGCTGCGTCGAGAGCAGTACCGTCGGGCCGATCGTCCAGATGGTGGATTGGACGTTGCACGCAGAATTGTAGCGGCAAAACTCGCAAACACGAGAACCGTGTTGCTTCGCGCAGTGCGAGATCGCCCCTCGGTTGATGGAGCCGCCGCTCTTGATTCCGTGGCGAGTCGGTTAGCGGCAAACGTCCCGCGTGCAACCCAATCGATATCGCTGGATCAAGTGCGTGGTGTAGAGGGTGAATCTGCTGCACTCTATTTCGGAGTATTCAATCACCTGGTCACAGATCACAGCGATGGCTTCGTCTTTCGAGGGCGAAGCCGTCGGCCGCCGTTAGATGCCATTAATGCACTGTTGTCGTTCGTCTACGCCTTGCTCGTGAACGACGCGCGTGCCGCATGCGAAGGTAGTGGTCTCGACGCTGCCGTCGGCTACTTGCACCGGGATCGGCCTGGACGTCCAGGGTTGGCACTTGATATGATCGAAGAGTTTCGTGCGCCGTTGGCGGATCGACTCGTCCTATCTCTCATCAATCGACAACAGGTACTTGCCGGCGGATTTCGCACGCTTGAAACAGGCGGTGTTGTGATGAACGACGCAACTCGCAAGACCGTGCTGGTCGCGTATCAGGAGCGCAAGCAGGACGTCATGATGCATCCATTTCTGGGAGAGAAGACAACGACAGGTCTTCTGCTTCATCTCCAGGCGCGGCTATTGGCGCGTTATCTGAGGGGCGATTTGGACACATATCCGGCATTCATCTGGAAATAGAAAGCATTTCCTTGGAGGACGCTTGCTTGTTCTCGTGACGTATGATGTAGCCACAACAACTCCGAAAGGACGGCGCCGGCTTGCAAAGGTAGCTCGCGTGTGCAAGAATTTCGGCCAACGCGTGCAGAACTCCGTGTTCGAGTGTAAAGTAGACCCTGCACAGTGGGCTGATCTCAAGAGCCGCCTACTAGGGATAATGAGTCCTGATGAAGACAGCCTCCGTTGCTATTATCTTGGAGCAAACTGGCGCAATCGTGTGGAACATCACGGTGCGAAGCCGTCGCGTGACCCCGACGCACCGCTCATCCTCTAGCTGTTGGTCCGCGCGAACCCATAGCTGTCATGTCGCGCGTATGAAGTTCGCGCGAGGGTTAAGTGCAGTAAGAACAACGTGTTAAGACTGATGCTCACATTAATGCTGCAATGATTAGTGCATTACCAGCTTGGTTCGCGCAACAATCGCTTTTTGCGCTTGCGGCGCAACGACTTACGGCTAAGCTGTCACTCCCCGTGCGGGAGTGTGGATTGAAACACAGTAACCAGGGCATTGTGGTCCTGGCCGGTGAGTCACTCCCCGTGCGGGAGTGTGGATTGAAACTCGAACGCTGTGATGACGGGCGTCTTGATGCCGGGGTCACTCCCCGTGCGGGAGTGTGGATTGAAACACAGTACATTAGTCGTCCGTCGCGGTCACTCGCGTCACTCCCCGTGCGGGAGTGTGGATTGAAACGGAATCGAGACGCATCCGTTGCGGCTCGTCGCGCCCGTCACTCCCCGTGCGGGAGTGTGGATTGAAACCTCGACCGGCTCGATGGTGGGCGTTGTGACGGGAGTCACTCCCCGTGCGGGAGTGTGG
>Ga0134125_10011110_pt1 | contig 10094 bp, 9 predicted proteins | sample KB31751_FD_96464 | JGI IMG/M metagenome (GOLD analysis project Ga0134125, IMG submission 96464) | Terrestrial soil microbial communities with excess Nitrogen fertilizer from Kellogg Biological Station, Michigan, USA - KB3-175-1 | ecosystem: Environmental > Terrestrial > Soil > Unclassified ... | reverse complement strand
TGACATCGCCGGCCCTATTTCTGCTCTATATCCGTGGGCATTACCTGCGCATGCCGCTTGGGCTTTTGATGCCGCATCTCTTCCGCAAGGCTTTTTTGTCGCATCTTCAGCCCAGCCCCGCCTGAGGCGCTGTGAGCGAGCTGTCCTATTCAGCGCTGATGCCGCCGATGTGCTTGCTGATCGCAACGCCGGTCGGCGTGATCCTGGCTTTCTGGTGGCGGCGCACCGGCCTCGCCATCGCCCTGATCTCGTCGCTGCTGCTCTATGCGTGCTGCACGCAATTCGTGTCCGAACGGCTGCTGGCGCTGATCGAGAATCAGGTGCCGCCGCCGAGCCCTGCCGCCTTGGCCGATGCGCAAGCGATCGCGGTGCTGAGCGGCGACGTCTATCACGGCAAGCCCGGCGGCGTGCCGGACGATGTCGGCCTTTTAACGCTTGAGCGGTTGCGGCTTGCGGCGGCGCTTTATCACGACCATCCCCTGCCGATTCTCGTGACCGGCGGCACCGAAGGCAACAATGCCGAAAGCTCGGCGGCGCTGATGGCGCATACGCTGGAGCAGGATTACGGCATCAAGGCCACCTGGCTCGAGGAACGCGCCAACAACACCTATGAGAACGGCGCCTATTCGGCCGAGATCCTCAAAGCGAATCATATCTCGCGGGTGATTGTCGTGACCGAGGCCTGGCACCTGCCGCGCGGGGTCTGGTCCTTTGCCCATGCCGGGATGATGGCGATCCCGGCACCGGCGCAGCGCACCTACCCCACGGCGGGGATCGATTGGAGCGAGCTCGAAGCCGATTACACGTCTTTCGCGAAAAGCTTCTATGCCCTGCATGAACTGCTCGGCCTCGCCTATTACCGGCTTCGTTACGGGCCGATTCAAGCGGCCGATTAACGCTTCAATAATGGCTGATTCATAGACTTCCTGCCAAGTTTCAGCGGCATCGCCGCGTCTTTTTGCAGGAATCCCATGGCGCATTATCTCGTGACCGGCGGCTGCGGCTTTATCGGCTCGCATCTTTGCGACGCATTGCTCGAACAAGGACACGAGGTACGAATTCTCGACAATCTGTCGAGCGGCCACCGCGAGAACGCCCCGGCCGAGGCCGAGCTGATGATCGGCGACGTCGCCGACCGCGTCGCGGTGCGCGACGCCATCCGCGGTGTCGATGGGGTCTTCCATCTCGCCGCTGTCGCCTCGGTCGAGCGCAGCAACGACGATTGGGTCGGCACGCATGTCACCAACCTGACCGGTTGCATCACCGTCTTCGATGCCGCGCGCAATCTGCGCGGGGATGGTCCGGTGCCGGTGGTTTACGCGTCCTCGGCCGCGGTCTATGGCCTCACCGAGCGCGTGCCGGTGACGGAAGAAGATGCACCGCAGCCTATGACCGCCTATGGCGCCGACAAGCTCGGCTGCGAGCTCCATGCGCGCATCGCTGCTTCGATCCACGGCGTACCGACGGTCGGTTTGCGCTTCTTTAATGTCTACGGCCCGCGCCAGGACCCGAACTCGCCCTATTCCGGCGTGATCTCGATCTTTTGCGAGCGGATCATGTCGGGCAGCCCCCTCACCATCTATGGCGATGGCGAGCAGGTACGCGACTTTATCCACGTCTCCGATGTCGTGCGGCTGACCATGAAAGCAATGACGACGCCGATGACCGGTGGCGAGGTGTTCAATGTCTGCACCGGCAAGGGTACGACGGTGCGCGAGCTCGCCGACATCATCGCCGATCTTTGCCAGATGTCGCCGGACCTGATCTATCGCGATCCGCGGTCCGGCGATGTGCGGATGTCGGTCGGCGATTCGACGCGCGCCTTCCGCCAATTCGGCGTGCGCTCCCGCCTGCCCTTGAGCGAAGGCCTCAAAGACACCCTCGCCGCGACCCGCGAGCGCATGACGCTGCATCGCCGCTACGCTTAAGCAGCGTCGGCCCCAAACCGGAAAAGCGCGCCGAATGTCGGCGCTCTTTCTTGTTTCAGCTCTATTCCGGTTTCAGATGACGGCGAGCAGCAGCTTCGCGACGCCGAAGATCATCGCCCAGGTCGCGGCGCTGGCGGTGATGAGAGCGAGAACCCAATAACGGCTCGGCTGGTCATCGAGCGTGATGGCATCGGGTGCCGGGGCGGCGATGTAATCGGAACGGCGTTGGATCGAGGCTTGCATGGGCGGGCCAATAAAAAAAGCGACGGCCCCAGATTCGCGGCAATTTCTTAAAATTTTACCAAAATTCGAGCGATGTGTGCCTGCGACACTTCGTCAAAAAGGTTGGGGCGGCCCCGAAGGACCGCCCCGCGTGACGAGAAAATGCTCTCGCTATCAGAAGGAGAGGATAGCGTCGACCGAGAGCAGGAATTGATCGTCCTTGGTCCCGGTCGTGCCGGCCGCGACCGAAGCCTTGGTCACGCCGAAGGGATGGACGCCGGGGTTGAGACCCCAAGCGTGATCCCATCGGAACTCAGGCCGCAGGGTGAGGCCAAGCGTCGAGGGCAGCGCGCTCGGGAAGGCGATCGCCGGCGACCAATTCGCGCCGATGGTCAGCTCGGAGTAAGTCGCCTTGCCGGCGTTGTAGCCCGTGTTGTTGAGGTTGGTCGGGCCGACCGTGTTGCCCATGCCGATGCCACGCTCGGCGTTCATGAAGGACTGGCTTCCCTGGAACGAGGTGACGAAGAAGCCCTGATCGTCGCGGAACACTTCGCCGCGGGCGCCGAAGCTCCACTGATCGCTCCACTTGTAAATGCCGTAGAAGGCGGTGCCTTCGGCGGTCGCGTGGAAGAGATCGTCGCGGATATAGTTGGTCTCGTTGGCCACCGTGATCTGATCGGTCGCCTTCCAGGTCGTCACGACGTCGTAGATTTGACGCACGGCAGCGTTCGGATCATGCGCGTAACAAGAGGTAGCGCCAGTCGGGCTCACACCGCCCAAGCAGGGCGCGCCTTGGACATAGCCGTTTTCGGCGCCGATATGCGCGAGAGCCAGGATGGTCAGATTCGGGATCGGATTGTTGATGCCGACACCGAAGAGGAACGCACCCGTTTTGTTGTTGTCGCTGCCGCGGAAGAAAGGCGGGCCGCCATTGACGCCGGTATCTGCACCCGCCCAGACATCGAGCATGTCCATGACATGGCCGGTGGCGTAAATGCCGGTATGCTTCAGCGGAATGCCGTAGTTGAAGATGTAGGAGTGCGTGTAGAAGAAATTGCCGTTGGCATCGATCACTTCATAGCCGATCGGCGTCGGATAGATGCCGGCCTTCATGTCGACGCCGCCCGAGAAGATGACGGGAAGATGCGCCGACGCGCTGCCTTCGACCAGATCCCACTGATAGGGGCTGTTGGTCGCACGATCGAAGAGACCGATCGTATGCGTGAAGCGCGCATCGGTACCGTACATACCCTCGAGGCGCCAGCCCCAATTGAACTCCGAGGCCGTGGAGTCGATATCCTGCTGGGCCGCCAGGGTCGTCTGATTGACGCGGAAGCTGTTCGACCGATCGGTGAAGAGCTGGCCGAAATTGGTATTGTTGTCGGGGCTGTCCGGATTGATGTTCGTGCCCGCGTCGATGTGACCGGAAAACGTGATGCCGTTCCAGACGAAATGCGTGGGTGCGGCCGGCGCGGGTGCCGGTGCAGCCTGCTGAGCGCTTGCCGGCGAAACGGGTGCCAAAGCGCCGATCAGCGCGATCGCAGCAGCACCGGTGAGAAAGCGTAGACTCATATTTTTATCCCCTCGTTGAGATTCACGGACCCGACTCAGTGACGACCCGCCCTCAGCGCCTTTTTTCTGTGCAGATTGCCTAGTAATTCGACAAGGCGGACAGAAATTCGGGCTGACGCGGCCCCTCTGTCCTCGAAAGTGCAAATCCCTTGCCAGAAGTTCTGGCACGACACGATCTCGCGTGGCGGATGAACACTTCGTCTCTGCATTTTCGTGTTTGAAATTTTTATGACTGCGATTCGGACAAATCAATTAATGCGCCATAGGAGCGCGTCGAATTCCGCATAGTGATGCGGAAAAGCCACAGATTTACTTGGTGGAACCAACTTAATGGATGCGCGCTATCCGCTAAGAGCAGACGTGATTAAAATGAAGGCGCTTGGCGAGCGTAGCGGCAGTTTACTGAAGGCTCGCGGTAGGAATCGGGAGGCGTGCGGTGCTGAAAAAGCTACTCATCGGATTGGCGGTGGTGATTGTGCTCGTCATCGCCGCAGCGATCGCGGTCCCGTTTTTCATTCCACTCGATACATATAAGGCGAAGATCATCGCCCTCGTGAAGGACGAGACCGGCCGCGATCTCAAAATTGCAGGGCCGGTGCATTTCTCGCTTTTCCCGAGTGTCGCGCTCGAAGCGAATGATGTGTCGCTCTCGAATCCGGCGGGCGCCACGTCGCCCAACATGGTTCAGCTCAAAACGCTCGACGTCGAGTTGAAGCTCTTCCCGCTCCTCCATGGCGGACTCGAGATTTCTCAGTTCAAGCTGGTGCAGCCGGTGATCGCGCTCGAGATCGACAAACAGGGCAAGCCGAGCTGGATATTCAACCCGCCAGCGCCGGCGGGCGCCGCGCCGCAAGCGGCAAACCCGGCGCCATCGACGCCTGCAGCCAATGGTAGCAGTGGCGGCGCCAATTTCTCGGCGATCAGCCTCGGCGATGTCAGCATCGTCGACGGCCAGGCGAGCTATTTCGATCAGCGCACCGGCGAGAAGAAGCAACTCACCGGCATCAACATGACGCTATCGCTGCCGAGTCTCGATCAGCCTTTCGCCGCGAAAGGCTCGGCGGTGTGGAACGGCGAGAAAGCGACGCTGACGATCCAGATCGACAAGCCCGGCACGCTACAGCACGGCGGCGCGAGCCCGGTCGGCATCACTTTCGCCGCAACGCCGATCAATTTCGCCTTCAAAGGCGATGCGACCGGCGCGACGCTGTCGAAGTTGACGGGCGGCATCGATCTCTCGACCCCCTCGGTGCGCGGTCTCGCGAAATGGGCCGGCATCGCATTCGATGCGCCGGGCACCGGCTTTGGCCAGATGACGATCTCCGGCAAGATCGCCAAGGACGCCTCGAAGATCGCTTTCACCAACGCGGTCATCTCGCTCGATGCGATCAAGGCGACCGGCGCGCTGAATGTGGATACTGGTGGCGCCAAACCCGTTCTCTCCGGCCGACTCGATGTCGATAAGCTCGACGTCAATCCCTATCTGCGGCCCGAGACCAAAGGCGGCGGAAGCACCGCCGGCAATAGCAGCGGCGCCGGTAGCGCTGGTGGTGGCGCTGCGGGCGGCGGCGCTGCGGGCGGCGGCGCACCGCAGGCATCGCCGAGCGCAAAATCTTCGGGTTGGAGCGATACGCCAATCGATCTATCGCCGCTGAAACTCGCCAACGCCGATTTCGATCTCAGCGCCAACTCGATCCTTTATCGCAAGATCCAAGTCGGCCGCAGTACGCTCGCGCTGCACTTGAAGGACGGCCGCTTTGAAGCCGATCTCAACCAGATGGCCCTTTATCAAGGCAAGGGCCAGGGCAAATTCACCGCCGATGGTAGTGGCGCCACGCCGGCCATCGCGATGAATTTCAATCTCTCCGGCGTCGCAATTCAGCCTTTGGCGAAAGACGTCGCCGATTTCGATCGCCTGAGCGGCACCGGCACCGTCGTCATCGACGTCACCGGCCACGGCAAGAGCCAGCGCGAGATCGTCGGCTCGCTCGGCGGCAAGGGCAGCCTCAATCTCGCAAACGGCAGGATCGTGGGCGTCAATCTTATCGCCTTCGTGAAGAACACCGCCTCGGCGCTCACTGGCGCGATCGGCGGCAACAACGCGACCGATTTCGGCTCGCTCACCGGCACCTACACGATCGCCAACGGCATCCTCAAGAACAACGACTTGAAGCTCAACTCGCCCGAAGTGCCGATGACGGGCGCCGGTACCGTCGATCTGCCGCAGCGCACGGTCAATTATCGCGTGACGCCAAATGTCGCCGGTGTGCTCGCCGTGCCGGTCGATATCATCGGGCCATGGGACAATCTGAGCTATCGGCCCGATCTCGCCGGCATCGCGAAAGGCTTGGCGCAAGATCCAGGCAAGGCGCTCGACGCCCTGAAGCATGGCGGCTCGGGCGCCGGCTCAGGCGCGGGCAATTTGCTCAAAGGCTTGCTCGGTAAGTAACGCACCGCGCACAACCGGCGGTAATGATGCGACGGAACCGGATAACGATCGCGTGAGGTTCAGGCGGCGGTCTTCGCGCCGGGATTGATCGCCGCTGACCAATTCCTACTTGGTGCAGCGGAGGGACGAGTAATCGGGCATTTTGGAGATGCGTCGATGATCCGTGCCGCCATCCTCGCGACAATCTGTGCCTTCTTGCTCGCCGGTTGCGCCGATATCAGCGCGCAGAACGCCGAGTGCCAAAAACAGGCGAATGGCGATCTGCGCTGGGGCTATTACCCCGGCTATGGCTGCGGCCCCGTTCCGCCGGCGCAGACAAAGTTTTCCTGACTGCCGCTCCGCACCCTGCGTTTCCCTTGCTGCCGCAGGCGTGTAATAGTGGCGCATGGGATGCAGTTTTTCTGAGACGCTGCACAGGGCGGCGATAAATCTTCGCGTGACGGGCCGGGCAAGGGCCGTAAATCCGTTCGGCAGAGACCACGCGTAATCCGGGCCGAACGTATGAGTGAGACGTCTCAGCGGATCGAGGCCCTCCTGGCCGAGGGCATACGCTGCCAGCAAACCGAGAATTTCGCCGGTGCCGAGCGCGCTTATCGCGCCGTGCTGCAAATCGATCCGACACATCCGCAGGCCTTGGGCCTGTTCGGAATGCTCGCCGGCATGTTCGGTAATTTCGCGCTGGCAATCGATCTGTTCCTCAAATCGCTGCAGCGCGATCCGAACAACGCCGATATCTATCACAATCTCGGCGAGACCTATCGGCACCTCGACGATCCGGGCAAGGCGCTGCCTTGTTTCGAGAAGGCCGTCCAATTGCGGCCCGAGCTTTTCATGGCGTATCGCAGTGCCGCCGACACGGCGCTGGCCGCATGCCAGAACGCGCAGAAAGCCGAGCACGAGAAGGAGCTGAAGCGGATCGCGCTGCAGTATCTGCGCGCGCTCGGTAAGCAGTTGCACAAAGCGCGGCATCCCCAAGCAGTGTCTGTCTATCGCGAAGCTGCGGAGCTCGGCCCATCCGATCTCGACACGCTGCTCGGTTTTGGCTCTTGCCTTGCATCGCACGGCCTGCCGAGCGAAGCGGTCGATGTCTTCCAGCGTGCGGCCGCCATCGATCCGCAGAACGCAGATGCGTTTTGCGAAATGGGGACCTCGCTGTATTCGCTTCGCCGCTGGGCCGATGCGAGCGAAGCGTTCCGAAATGCCCTGCACCGCAATCCCGATCACAAAGTCGCGCGCAGTAATCTCGTTACCTGCGATCTCATGCATTACCTCTATGAGGACGGATGGACACCGGACGACGTATTCGCCCGCCATCGTCGCTGGGGAGACGAGATCACCGCCGAGCTCGCCCCCATCGCGGCTGCCGAGCCGAAGAATTTTGCCAACACACGCGATCCGGAACGCCGCTTGCGCGTCGGCTTCGTCTCCCCCGATTTCAAAGACCATCCGGTCGCGCGGTTCTTCATGCCGCTCCTCGCGCATCACGATCCCGGCGCGTTCGACATCTACTGCTATGCCGAGCGTGAGCGCATCGACGCCTATACCGACGTGCTGCAGAAAGCCGGTGGCACCTGGCGGATCATGAGCGGCAGCGAGCCCGATACGGCGCTGCGCGAGCAGTTGCGGCGCGATGGGATCGACATCGTCATCGAGTTATCGGGGCAGACCGGCGGCACGCGGCTAAGCGCGCTTGCCGTGCGATCGACGCCTTTGGCGGCCAGTTGGCTCGGCTATCCCGCGACGACCGGCCTGCGCACGATCGATTGGCGCGTCACGGACGCGATCGCCGATCCGCCGGGTTATGAACGCTATCACGTCGAGAAATTGCTGCGGGTGCCCGACGGCTTCCTTTGCTACGAGCCGCGCGAGGATGCGCCCGCCGTCGGCCCGTTACCGGCATCGACGCGCGGCACGATCACCTTCGGCTCGTTCAACAACATCCTCAAAGTGACGCCGGCGACGATGCGTTGCTGGGCGACGATCCTCGCCGCCGTGCCCGGCTCGCGCCTGGTGCTCAAAGCCGGAACTTTCGCCGATCCGCCGCTGCGCGCTGCGTATCTGCAGCAATTCATGGCCGCCGGCATCGATGAGCAACGCCTCGATCTGCGCTCGCATGTCCTCGAAGCCGGCGATCATCTCGGCGTCTATAACGAGATCGATATCGGCCTCGACCCGCTTGTCTACAACGGCACGACCACGACCTGCGAGGCGTTCTGGATGGGCGTGCCGGTGATCAGCATGATCGGCGACCGGCACGCGGCGCGCGTCGGTTATGATTTGTTGAGCCGGGTCGGCCTCAGCGAGCTCGCGGCAAGCGATGTGGATTCGTACATCGCCATCGCGGTGAGCCTCGCCAAGGATTTATCGCGGCTGGCGCAGATCAGGCGCGAGCTGCGCGGGCGCATGCAACGCTCGACGCTCTGCGATGCACCGCATTTCGCCCGGCAATTCGAAGCCGGCTTGCGCAGCATCTGGCGCGAATGGTGCGCGCAGCCTTCCGGTTGAGAGGCGAATGCCGGGACGTCTTAGGTCTCGGCCCACATGCGCAGCAGGTTGTGATAGACGTTCAGCATCTGCGTGACGGCCGGGCTACCCGGCAGCGCGCGATTGACCTCGCTGCGCGCACGGTCGATATCGACGAGCAGCGCCCGTTTGGCATCGTCGCGCACCATGCTCTGAATCCAGAAAAACGACGAGACGCGCGCGCCGCGCGTCACCGGCATCACGCGGTGAAGGCTCGATGCGGGATAGAGAATCATGTCGCCCGCCGGCAGCTTCACGCGCTGCGTGCCATAGGTGTCTTCGATGGTGAGCTCGCCGCCGTCATATGCATCGGGGGCGGTGAGGAACAGTGTCGCGGCAAGATCGCCGCGCACGGGCATCGGTGCGCCGGGCACGGTAATCAATGCATTGTCGTTATGCGTGCCATAAGTCTCGCCGCCCTGATAGCGATTGAAGAAAGGCGGGCTGATGCGCAGCGGCAAAGCCAGCGCGATGAAGAGCGGATTGGCGGCCAGCGTGCCGAGAATCAATTCGCCGACCTGGCGCGAAGCGGGATGGGCGAGCGAGACCTCCTGATTGTTCTTGACGCGCTCGGCTGCAAATCCCGCGCTTGCGCGACCATCGACCCATTCGGCGCGGTCGAGCAGCCTGCGGCACTCAGCGACTTGTTCGGGCCTGAGGACGGCCGGGATGTGGTTGAGCATCAAAGCACTCCGACAACAACAATAGCGAGATCCGCCGGACGCACGGCTAGTTGATTTCGTCTCGCGCCCTTCGCGACTAGAATAAGGGAAAAGCGGAGTATTACGACCATGGTCTCCCGACTCTTTTTACTTGGCTTCACCTGCTGCACGCTGATGGGCTGCCAGGGTTTCGGCCAAGGCACGCAGATCAATAGCGGCAGCTACGATTGGAGCGATCAGGTGCGCGACGCGCGCGGTTTCCCGCTGCCCGGTTGGGGCGATATCATCCAAGGCGGCGGTGGCACCTCCGGCTCCATGCAATAGCAAGCTCCAAGTTTCTTTTCGGCTGAAGGGCCCGAAACACAGCGGGTTTCGGGCCCTTCAATTATCTTGACCCAACCCATTTTCGATCGTCACAGGCAACTAATATATCCGTAACGTACTAATTGTTGCTGACATATAATCGTTGTTGAAAAGCAATATATATTTGAGATCAACTTAGAAATACTGTTGCAGGACAGACACATCCTTAGCGTAATTAACGATCATCTATAGATAATACTTGCCCTTCCCGCAGTAATCGGGCGACGCTCGCGCCAGCGAAAAGTTTTCTTTTTCGCATCCGCGGACATATCACTGGGGGTCTTAGATCAATGAACACACGAAGCTTGAAGGGAGCGGTAGCGCTGGGAAGCCTGACGGCGGCCGTTGCTCTGCTCGCCGGGCTCGGCACAGCAC
>Ga0134125_10011109_pt1 | contig 10094 bp, 7 predicted proteins | sample KB31751_FD_96464 | JGI IMG/M metagenome (GOLD analysis project Ga0134125, IMG submission 96464) | Terrestrial soil microbial communities with excess Nitrogen fertilizer from Kellogg Biological Station, Michigan, USA - KB3-175-1 | ecosystem: Environmental > Terrestrial > Soil > Unclassified ... | reverse complement strand
GCCGGCGCCGGCGCGCGCTCGCCGTCGGCCGGACGCTCGGAATCGAAATCGGCCGGCAGCATCGCGCCGGTCACCAGATCGCCGTCATGGACGACGACGATCTGGCGGATCACGTTCTGCATCTGCCGGACGTTGCCGGGCCAGCGGCAGGCGCAGAGCCGAGCCTCGGCATCGGCCGCGAAGCCGTGGAAGCGGCGGCCTTCCTCGCGGCTGAACGCAGCAAGAAAATGGCGCGCCAGCAGCAGCACGTCGCTGCCGCGCTCGCGCAGCGGCGGCAGCTCGATCGGCAGCACATGCAGGCGGTAATAGAGATCCTCGCGCAACCGTCCGGCCTCGACCTCGATGAGCGGCGTGCGGTTGGTGGCGCAGATGATGCGCACGTCGGGCTTGCGCGTCGTGTCGCTGCCGACCGGCTGCACCGCGCCGGTCTGCACGAAGCGCAGCAGCTTCACCTGCAGCGCCGGATCCATCTCGCACAGCTCGTCGAGGAACAGCGTCCCGCCATCGGCGCGGATCGCGGCGCCGTCGCGGTCGGTGGTGGCGCCGGTGAAGGCGCCCTTCACGTGGCCGAAGATCTCGCTCTCCATCAGCTCCTTCGGCACCGCGCCGCAATTGAGCGCGACGAAGGCGCCGCTGCGCCGCGGGCTGCGGCGGTGGATCGCCTCGGCGCAGACCTCCTTGCCGGTGCCGCTCTCGCCGGTGATGAAGACGGTCGAGCGACTCTTGGCGGCGAGGTTGATGACGCGGTAGATCGCCTGCATCGACAGGTCGGCGCCGACGAAGCCCTCGAAGGACGCCGCGCCGACATCGGTGCCGAGCGTGCCCACGATCTGCGCCAGGCGCCGCCGCTCGAGCGCGTTGCGCAGCGTCGTGAGCAACCGCTCGGCGTCGACCGGCTTGACGATGAAGTCATAGGCGCCGGCACGCATCGCGTCGACCGCGACGTTGACCGAGCCGTGCCCGGTGATGACGATGGCGGCGGGATCGAGTCCGGCGGCACGCGCCGTCTCGATCAGGTCGAGACCGCTGCCGTCGGGCAGCTCGAGATCGAGCAGCATCGCCGCCGGGCGCAGCGCAAGCAGCATCTCCTTGGCGGCGGCCAGGGTCGCCGCGTGGCGCACCACGATGGCCTCGCGCCGGATGTAGGCGCGATAAAGCTCGGCCAGAGGCTCGGAATCCTCGACCAGCAGGACCAAGGGCTGCGATTCGGCGGCAGGCGGCATGGCGCCGCAGCCTGGCATCTGAGCCGTTAATTTTCTCGCAAGGCGGCGCTTGACAGAGGCGGTAAAGTCCAGGGCATGCGTGCCCGCCCGATCGCCGCCCGACCGTCCTACGCTGAGCTCGTGGCGGAGGTGCGCGCCTGCGCGGCCTGCGCCGACCTGCCGCTCGGGCCGCGCCCGGTGCTGCGCGGCTTGCCCACCGCGCGCCTCCTCATCATCAGCCAAGCGCCGGGCACGCGGGTGCATGAGACGGGACTGTCCTTCAACGACCGCAGCGGCGACCGCCTGCGCCTTTGGCTCGGCATCGACCGCGACACCTTCTACGATGAGAGCCGCGTCGCCATCCTGCCGATGGGATTGTGCTATCCGGGGAGGTTTCCGCAGGGCGGCGACCGGCCGCCGCGGCCGGAATGCGCGCGGCTGTGGCATCAGCGCGTCCTCGCCGTCTGGCCCGAAATCGCGCTGACCTTGCTGGTCGGCTCCTACGCCATCGACTACTACCTTGCCGACAGCCGCAAGGCGAGCATGACCGAGACGGTGCGGGCATGGCAGGACTATCTGCCGGCCTACCTGCCGCTGCCGCATCCGAGCTGGCGCACGATCGGCTGGGAAAAGCGCAATCCGTGGTTCGCGCAGGATGTGCTGCCCGCGCTGCAACGGCGTATTCGCGGATTGCTTCGGCGCTGAGGCTCGTCAGCCGGCGGCCGCGCTCTCGCGCGGCGCCACCTCCTCACCGACATGGCGCGGCAGCCAGATGGTGATCTCGCTGCCTTCGTCGGGCTGGCTATGGACGTCGATGCGTCCGCCGTGGCTCGTCACGATGCCGTGCACGACCGACAGGCCGAGGCCGGTTCCTTCATTGACCGGCCTCGTGGTGAAGAACGGCTCGAACATCCGAGCGCGCGTCGTCTCATCCATGCCGCAGCCGGTGTCGGCGACGGTCAGGCACAGCAAATCTCCCACCGGCACGAGACCGACCTGAATCCGTCCCGGCTTGGCGCCGATCGCTTGCGCCGCGTTGGTGACGAGATTGAGGATGACCTGATGAAGCTGACCGGGATCGCCGAGCATCGGCGGCACCGGCGCCAGCGCCGTCTCGAGCCGGATCGTGCTCGGGATGCCGGCGCGCATCATCTTGATCGTGTCGCGGGCCACCGCCGCCAGGTCGAACACGCGTTTCTCCGGCGTCTGTTTCCGGCTGAAGGCGACGATCTGCTTCACCAGGTCGGTGGCGCGCAGCGCCGCCTGGTGGATGAGGATGGCCTGGCCATGCGCGCGGCTCGCCGGATCGAGCAGCTTGGCGATGGTCTTCGACAGCGCGACGACGGGCACCAGCGTGTTGTTGAGGTCGTGCGCGATGCCACCGGCGAGCGTGCCCAACGCCTCGAGCTTCTGCGAGTGGTGAAGCTGCGTCTCGAGCTCGAGGCGATCCTCCTCACCTCTCTTGAGCTCGGTGATGTCGACCCGGATGCCGACCGTCGCGCCATCCGACATCTGGCGCTCGATGATCTGGATCCAGCGCCCGTCGCGGTATCGCCGGATGATGTCGTTCTCCGGCAGACGATGGCGACGCATGCGGTTTTCTACCCATTCCTCGATGCGGCCGACCGCTTGCGGAATCTCGCCGCTTTCCGCCTGGGCACGCACGAAATCCTCGAATTTGGCGCCGAGCGTGAGGCAATGACCCGATTCGGGGAAGTACTCGCGCGTGGCGCTGTTGCAGAACACTAGCCGGTCATCGGCGTCGTGCACCATGATCCCGACGGGGATGCTTTCGATGGCTTCGGCGAACCGCTCATAGACCGCGCGAGCCTTGTGCAGCGCCTCGAACTCGGCCGTCACGTCGAGGGCGGCGCCGCGATAGCCCTTGAACTCGGCGCCGTTGAAGACCGGAATGCCGGTCGTCCTGACCCAACGCGACGCGCCGCTCGCGCTGCGCAGACAATAGGTGAAATTGCGAAACGGCTTGCGCGCCGACAGCAGCGCCAAGTGCTGGCGCCACGCGTCGGGATCCTCGCTGCGGTCGCCGAACTCCTCGCGGCGGCGGCCGATGAACTCGGCGGGATCCTGCCCGGTGATCTTGCTCCAGGCGGGCGAGAGGAAGGTGAACCGGCCGTCGGCATCGGTCTCCCAGAACCAGTCGCTCGCCACCTCGAACAGCTCGCGCAGTCGCTTTTCATTGTCCGAGATGGCCTGCTCGGCGGCCAATTGCGACGTGACATCGGTGGCGAGGCCGCGGTAACCGGCGAATTGCCCGTCATCGGCGAAGACCGGCGCACCGCTGGCCTTGATCCAGAGCTGACGGCCATCGGCGGCGGTCACCTGATAGACGAAATCGCGGAACGGCTTGCGCGCCTGCAATATCGCAATATGCGCGGCCCATTTCTCGGGCTCGAGCGATTGATCGGCGATCTCGTCACGCCGTTTGCCGATGATGCTCGCCGGCGCGATGCTCGTCAGTTTTTCCAGGTTGGCGGAGAAGTAGGTGTAGCGCAGCGTCGCATCCATCTCCCACACCCAGTCGGAGGCGCCGTGGACGACTTCCGCGTAGCGGCGGGCGTCTTCGCGGGCGGCGGCTTCCGCCGCGCGCGCTGCGCGCTCCGCGTGGCGCTGCTGCGTCAGGTCACAGCACAGCAGGATGCCCGATGCCGCTTCGAGCGGCGCGACGAGAAGGACGCGCTCGTTGCCGGCTAGGTCCATCAGCCGCAGCTCGACCGGCTGCGTCGCGCTCGCCAGAGCGGCGGCGCGCGCGCGGTCTTCCGCCTGTACGAGCTCGACGAACGATGCACCGTCGAGCGTAGCGGCGGGGCGGCCGAGGCAGCGGGCGAAGGCATCATTCGCGGCGACGATGGTTCCCTGCGGCGACACCTCGATCGCCGGCCAGGCGCCATCGAGCGCTGCAATCCGGGCATCGGCGCCTCTGCTGGGACCGGGACCGACCATGCCTTCGTATGCTGTCCTTGACCGAATGCAAAAGCGGAGCGTCACAGAAAAAAGATAAAGGACCGTTTAATGAAGCTGGCTCAAAGTCTTATTCCGCTTCACGCCCAGGTGCCGGATGAGCATCCCGCCGTTGAGGAAAATTCTTTGCGTCGAGGATGAGCCGCTGGTTCAGGCGGTCGCCCGGGCCGCGCTCGAGAAGCGCGGCGGCTTCACCGTGCTCGCCTGCGCGTCGGGCGCCGCGGCCGTCGATGCCGCTGCGGCCTTCGCGCCCGATCTCCTGCTGCTCGACGTGATGATGCCGGGCATGGACGGGCCGGCGACGCTCGCCGCGTTGCGCCGCCTGCCGGCGACCGCCGCCACGCCCGCGGTCTTCATGACCACGAGGACGCAGGCGCAGGCGCTGGCGGTGGGCGCCGCTCCCGGCGTCATCGGTACGATCGACAAGCCGTTCGATCCCAAGACGCTCGCCGAGGCGGTCGCCGCGCTGTGGGCGCGCAGCCATGGTGCCGACGCGGCCGATGGCGCGCATTAGGCCGGCGCGGTGGCGCCGCGCCGGCGTGGCGGGCGCGCTGCTGCTGCTGCTGCTCGCGCCCGCGCCGGCGACGGCGGCGAGCACGCTCTCGCTGTGTCCGGGCGACGCGGCGGAGCGCGCGGCGCTCGCCACCGTCTATCGCGACGCGGCCGGCGGCAGCCTCACGTTGCGCCTCGACGCCGAGCCGCGGGGAACCGGCTGTGCCAAGCTCGCCTTGCCGCTGTCGGCCGGCGACGTCGTGGCCATCGCCCTGCTGCCGCCGGCGGCGGCAGCCTCGTCGCAGACGCTGGCGCTCCAGGGCAGCCGCGACCCGCAGGGACGCTTCGTCATCTCGCAAATCGACGATGGCGGCAACGCCGCCGAGCATCCGGTGGCGCTGATCGCGCCGGGACGCAATCTGGTGCCGCTCTGGACGCCGCGCCCCTTCGGCATCGAGGAGCGCGCCCGCATCGTGAGCGACGATGGCGGCGACCTGACGCTCTCATGCCGCGCCGGCACCGAGCCCGCCGGCTTTGCCGTGGCCTATCCGGCGGCGCTGCCGCCGCTTCCCGGCCTCGCCTTGACGGTTGCGTCGCGCGGCGACGCCGGCTTCGTCATCGCCGCCGTCGACGCGGCGGCACAACGGCGCGACAGCCCGGCGCCGCTGCTGACGCTGCCGGCAGCGGCCTCGCCGCACGTGTCGCGCGCGCCCGTGCCCGGGACGCTCGACCGCCGCTCGGCGCTGAGCTGGTCGGTGCTCTGCCCGGCGGCCGGCGGCACCGTGACGCTGACGCACCTGTCGCTGGAAGGGACGCCGCCCGCGGGCACCCGGTCGCAGCAACGCTCCGCCTGGGCGTGGCAGCCGGCGCTGTGGCGCGATCGGCCGGCGAAGCTGCTTGAGGAGCTCGGGCAGCTCGATGTCGACCGCGTCTTCGTCAGCGTGCCGATGGCCGGCGATCGCGCGGTCGCCGGCGCCGACGCCCTGGCGTCCTTCATCCGCGCCGCGGCGGCGCGGCGCATCGCCGTCTGGGCGGTCGAGGGCGACCCCCATGCCGTGCTGCCGTCGGAGCGTGAGAAGTTCCGCGGGCGCGCGGCCGCGCTCGCCGCCTTCAACCGGCAACAGCCGGTAGGCGCGCGGCTGAGCGGCGTCCAGTTCGACATCGAGCCCTATCTGGTGCCGGGCTACACGCTGGCGCCCGATCGCTGGACTGCGGCCTATCTCGACACGCTGGCGGCGCTCGGGACGGCGGCGCGCATGCCGGTCGAGGCGGCGATCCCGTTCTGGTTCCCGCTCGACGGTTGGGGCGAGCGCTTGGCCGGCGTCGTCCAAAGCGTGGCGCTGATGGATTACCGCACGCGCATCGACGACATCGAGCGCTACGCCGCGCCGGTGCTGGCGTGGGGCACCGTTTACCATCGCGCCGTGCATATCGGTCTCGAATTCGGACCGCTCGGCAGCGAGGAGCGGCTGGTCTTCCGGCGGGCGCCGCAAGGCCTGCTCTGGCGCGTGAGGGTGGGCGGCCGCGAAGCGCTGCTGCTGCTGCGCGAGCCGGCCGAGAGCCCGTCGGGTGCCGCCTATGCCCAGGCGTCGCGCCGCGACATCGCCGAGGACGGCCTGTCCTTCCGCGGCCGTGACGCCCTGCTGCCGACGCTGCTCCCGGCCCTCGGCCGGGCCTTCGCGCCGTGGCCTTCCTATGCCGGGATCGCGCTGCACGGATTGCTGTGAGAGATGGTTGACGGATCGTAACTCGGCCGGCGTACGCGAGTTTCCTTAACCATTTTCGCTTACAACTAAAGGCATGTCTTCGATACTCGTGGTCGACGATGACCCGCTGATCCGCACCCTGGTCGAGCACAAGCTGCGCCAGCGCGGCTTCGAGGTGGTCTCGGCCGAAAGCGGCGAGGCAGGGTTGCAGCAGGTGGCCCGCCAGCGGCCCGACCTCATCGTGCTCGACGCGATGATGCCGGAGCTCGACGGCTTCGAGGTGCTGCGCCGCCTCAAGCAGGATACCGGCACCGCGGCCATTCCGGTGATCATGCTCACCGCGCGCAAGCAGGAGAGCGACATCGTCTCCGCGCTCTCCTCGGGCGCCCGCGACTATCTGGTGAAGCCGTTCATGCCCGAGGAGCTGATCCTGCGCATCCGCAACCTTCTGCCGGCCTAGACTGGGTTTTGTCGATGGTGATCGACGGCCGGCGACTGCTTCCGATAGCGGCGCTTGTCTGCGCCGTCGCGGTCGCCGACGGCGACGCGGCGTGCGCCGCCGACGCGGTCGCGCAGTCGCTCTATGACCAGGCCGTCGCGGCGCGCAATCGCGGCGACTTCACCGGCGCCATCGGCAAGCTCGAGGCGGCGCGGCGCATCGAGCGCGACAATGTCGAGGTGCTGACGCTGCTCGGCACGGTCTACGGCTTTGCCGGGCGCTACGACGATGCGCAGAAAGTGCTGGAGCAGGCGCATCGCCTGGCGCCCAAGGACGGCGACGTCGTCCTGGCGCTGGCGCGCATCAAGTCTTACCGCCACGATTTCGCCGGCGCGCAGCGCGATGTGGCGAGCGTGCTGGCGGTGCAGCCGCGCAATGGCGAAGCGCTCGAGCTGTCGGGACGCCTGTCCTACTACCAAGGCGACCTGGCGCGTGCCGAGCGGCAATTCCGCGCCGCGCTCGCCGTCGATCCCAAGAATGTCGAGATCCTGCTCGGGCTCGGCGACGTCAGGGCGGCGCAAGGCGATGAGGCCGGCGCGCGCGCGCTTTACGAGCGCGCGCAGGCGCTGGATCCGAGCTCGCCCGAGATCCGTGAGCGCCTCGCGCGCAAGCAAGCGCCGCCGCCGCTGCGCTTCCAGCTCGATAGCCTGTTGTCGTGGAGCCATTTCGCGCGCCGGCCGGTGCAGCCCTGGTACGAGACCTTCAACCAGCTCACCTACCATTGGACGCCGGCGACCGATCTCCATCTGCGCTCGGAGGTGAGCCAGCGCTTCGGCACCATCGATGCGTATTACGAGGCCGGCATCGACCATCGCTTCGGCCAGGCGGTCTCGGGTTATCTTTATGGCGGCGGCACGCCCAACGCGCATTTCCGTGAGCGCTGGACGGCGATCGGCGGCGGCACGGTGCGCATCGCCAAGGGCGGCGCGACGATCGGCGCCACGCTGCTGACGCTCGATGCCAAGGATTCGCTCTACAGCACCGGCTTCGTGCGCATGGCGAGTCCGGGTCTGCAGCAATATTTCTTCTCCGGTCGCGTCTGGCTCACCGGCAAGCAGATCAGCAGCTGGGTCATGGGCGGCCACTATCTCGGCGGCTATTTCACGCGCGCCGACTGGATGATCGTCGATACCCTGACCGTCTACGGCGGCTATGCGCACGCGCCGGAGACCGAGAACAACGTCACGGCGCAGACCAGCAGCGCTTTCGGCGGCGTTGCGTGGGATGTCTCGCCGCGGGTGACGCTGCATCTCGACTATGTCCATGACGACCGCCAGAACAGCTACATCCGCCATGCCGTGACCTTCGGTGCCGGCGTGAAGTTCTGACCATGGGTGCGGGCCTCCTCGGATTGATCTTGTGGGGCTCGCTGGCCTTGGCGCTGGTCTCGGTCGTCGGCATGCTTTCCCTCGTGCTGCGGCGGTTCTTCCTCATGCGCCGCGAGCGCCGCGAGGCGCAATGGCGCGAGGCGATCATGCTCGGCATCGTCGGCTGGCTCGACGGCGGCGATGAGCTCGCGGCGATCGAGAGGGCCGTCGAAGGCCATATCGACATCGCCGCCGATTTGATCGCCGAGCTCAGGCAAGTGGTGCGCGGCGAGCAGCGCGAGCGCCTCGCCGCACTGGCCGGCATGCTCGGCCTGGTCGAGTTCAATTGCCGACGCCTCATCACCGGTGACACGCGCGAGCGGCGGCTGATGGCGGCGCGGCTCGGCATCGGTCCGGCCGACCGCGTCGCGCTGCCGCTCGAGGCGGCGCTCGACGATCCCGACTACCAGGTGCGGCTCGCCGCCGCGCGCTCGCTCGCCGAGCTGCGCGCCATCCGCTCGGTTCGCCTCCTCGTCGACAAGCTCGGCCTCGCCGCCGAGCACAATTCGCGCGTGCTCTACTACATCTTTCGTCAGCTTGCTCCGGCGCTCAATGACCAGCTCGTGGCGCTGCTCGAGGTCGAGCGCTCGGTGGTGATCAAGGAGCTGGCGCTCGACGCGCTCGGCCAGAGCGGCGACGGGACGCTGGTCGAGCCGATCTCGCGCCTGCTCGACGATCCGTCGCCGGAAGTGCGCGCCAAGGCGCTGCGCGCGCTGACCGAGCTCGGCTATCCCGATGCCGGGCCTTGCGCGCTGCGCGGCCTCGCCGACCCGGCATGGTGGGTGCGCACGCAAGCGGCGATCTGTGTCGGGCGGATCGGCTATGTGAGAGCGCTGCCGGCGCTCGCCGAGCTGCTCGCCGATCGGCAGTGGTGGGTCCGCTTCCGTGCCGCCGAGGCGCTCTACGCGCTGGGCGAGAAGGGTCAGTCGATGCTCAAGGCAGCCGCCGCGGCGACCGGCGGCCATGCCGCGCGCGTCGCCGAGCTGCTGCTCGCCGAGAAGGGGCGCGCCGCATGAGCGGCGACCTAGTCGCCCAGCTCCAGGCCGGCGTCCTCGGCGTGCTGTCGCTGCTCAGCCCGCTGGGGACAGTGACGGCGTGGCTGGTGATCTGCCAGGGCGCGTTGCAGAGCCTGGTCTATCTGGCGCAGCTCGTGCTCGCCTATCGCGCGCTGCGCCACGGGCCGCCGGTGCGCGGCGGCCGCGCCCTGTGGTGGGACTACAGCGAGGTGGCGATGCCGATCGCCTTGCTGGTGCCGGCCTATAACGAGGAGGCGACGATCGGCGAGAGCATCCGCTCGATGCTGAGCCTGCAATATCCCAATTTCGAAGTGATCGTCATCAACGACGGCTCGACGGACGGCACGATGGAGGCGCTCATCGCCGCTTTCGACCTGACGCCCATGGTGCGCCCCTATGACGAATCGGTGGCGCATCGGCCGATCCAGAGCATGTACGGCTCGCAGCGCTACAGCAATCTCCTGGTCATCGACAAGGAGAATGGCGGCAAGTCGGATGCGCTCAACGCCGGCATCAACGTGTCGCGCGCGCCGCTGTTCTGCGCCGTCGATGCCGACTCGCTGCTCGAGCCGGAGTCGCTGCTGCGCGCCGTCCAGCCTTTCGTCGACGATCCCTATCGCGTCGTCGCCGTCGGCGGCACCATCCGCGTCGTCAACGGCTGCGAGGTGCGCGGCGGGCGCGTCGTGCGCACCGGCCTGCCGAGCCGCATCCTGCCGCTGTTCCAGACCATCGAGTATCTGCGCGCCTTCCTCATGGCGCGGCTCGCCTGGAGCGAGCTCAATGCGCTCACCATCGTCTCCGGCGCCTTCGGCATCTTCCGCCGCTCGGTGGCG
>Ga0134125_10011108_pt1 | contig 10095 bp, 13 predicted proteins | sample KB31751_FD_96464 | JGI IMG/M metagenome (GOLD analysis project Ga0134125, IMG submission 96464) | Terrestrial soil microbial communities with excess Nitrogen fertilizer from Kellogg Biological Station, Michigan, USA - KB3-175-1 | ecosystem: Environmental > Terrestrial > Soil > Unclassified ... | reverse complement strand
GCGCTACCACCGCCTCTGGGCACTGGTCGCCGACGCCATCACCCGATTTGACCAAGCGACCGTCTACGACAACAGCGGCATCAAGGGTCCGCGCATCGTGGCGCAGATGACCGATGGCTTCATCGTCGGTTCTGCCGAGTGGCCGCACTGGACACCGTCTGCGCTGCGAACACGTTGGCTCCGACACGCTTCGCGTCGGCGATCCGGTGATGGCCGCCGGCGCGCCGCTGGGCCTGCGCAGCACGGACACCCAGGGGATCGTCAGCGCGCTGCACCGGGCGGTGCCGCTCTCGCGTGAGACTCCGATACCAAGACGGTCATCGACGTCGTGCAGAATCACGCGTCAATCAACCACGGCAACTCTGGCGGTCCGCTGCTCAACATGAACGCCGAGGTGATCGGCATCAACACCGCCAGCAAGTCACTTTCGGACAGCGCCAGCGGCTTGGGCTTCGCGATCCCGGTGAACGAGGTGAAATTCGTCGCACAGACGCTGATCCGTGACGGCAAGATCGCACACCCGATGCTGGGCCTGATCGCACAGTCGGTGAATGACACCGGATCGGGCGGGGCGAAGGTGACCAAGGTCAATCCCGGCAGCCCTGCCGAGCGGGCTGGGGTTAAGGAGAACGACGTCGTGGTCAAGGTCGGCGACCGCACGGTGAACGACGTTGACGAGTTCACCGTCGCGCTGCGCGATCGGGCAGGACGCGCCGATCGATGTGCGGCGCGACGGCCGGCGCATCACACTGACCATCAAGCCGAACGCCGCAAGTCACCGTAGTCGCCAACACGAAATCCCCTGCTGCGTCAGGGTTGTCGGATTCTCATTCGAACAGCCGAGTCCCCAGCGCCGCGCAGCTGAAGCCGCCAAGGATCTCCATAATCCGCAGGTGATGGAGGCTGCGTGGCAGCAACCACGTGGCTCATCGATAAGTCTGCGTACAGCCGCCTGGCAGAGTCCCCCGATGCCTACGGATGGATCGACCGTATCGAGCGCGGCATGGTGCGAATCAGCACGTGACCCGACGCGAAGTTGGGTAATCGGTCCGGCCCGCGACACAAGCACACACCGAATCCGTCTCGCCTGCTCTTGCCGTCATGCCGGTCAATACCTGACCCCGGCAGTCGAAGACCGCGCAGTCGAGGTGCAGCTACTGTGGACCGATCGCGGCCAGCATCGTGCACCATCGATCCCTGACCTACTCGTCGCGGCCGCCACCGAGATATCGGGGCCGCGCAGTCCTGTCCCCGGACAACGACTTTGAACTCATAGCGCAGATCACCGGGCAACCGATCGAGCGCCTGCGCCTGACCACGTAACGCAATATGTTCTCGCCTACTTCAAGTGCTTACACAGACCAGGCATGGTCACGGGTGAAGTGCTTGCGCCCTGAGTGCGAGTGCAGTTCGCGGGCGCACCGGAAACGGCAGGCTCAGAGCGCCTGCAGCGAAAGCATCGTCCCCACGATGGCTCGTTCGGCGATGAGCGCGTGTATTCGCCTGGCCTGTCGTCGGGCCATCTGCCAAGTGTGATGGCTTCCGTACAGCCTGTGCAGTTCTGCATCGACGCGGTCGGCGCGGTCTTCCCAATCTTTGGGCGCATCGGCGAACTCGGCCAGCATCTGCTCATCGGACACGCGTAAACCGGCTCGGTGGACAAGTCCGCGCAGTGATCGCGCGGTCGGAAAAGTGTTGCCCTCCGGCCGCTGGGCGCGCGATATCTCGCGGGTGGCGACGAAAACGAGCAGACCAATACGCCCCGCTGGCCGCACCACCCGACGCAGTTCGGTGAGCAGGCTCAATTGATCGGACACCGTACACAGCACTCCTAGCGACCAGGCCGCGTCGAACGCCTGGTCGGCGAATGGCAGCGCCGTTCCGGTTGCCCGTATCGCCGGGAAGCCGAACAGCTGCGCAGCGGCTCGACACGCTCCCATTTCGGGTTCGATCAGGACAGCTCGCACTCCGCAACGCTGCGCCGCATACGCCGCAGGCCCGCCGACACCCGCGCCAGAATCGAGCAGTGTGCCGCCCTGTGCCAGCGCCAGTCGATCGATGAACCAGTCCAAAGCGTACGGGCTTCCGCTGCCCCGGCATGCCGCTGGGAGATAAAAGTCGCGGCCAAGACGACGGCACACCGCAGCGGTCCATTCGGCGACCGTGTCGAATTCTGCCGACATGGCGTCGCTCATTGCAGTGTCCTGATCCGAGTTCCGACTTCTGCCTTGATCGTCGCGCCCACTTGCGTCCCAGACGCGGAAGCGGATCCGGACAGGTTAACTCCCACAACGCCGTCGATGCTCAGCAGCGCCTGCGCCTCGGCGACCGCGGCTTGGATGCCGGCTTCGATCGGATCGTTTGCATCAAGTACCCGGCGGATAACCGCGTCGTCCAACTCCAAGCCCGGAAGACCCTGCAGGACCGCGGCCGATACGGCGTCGGTGAATACCGCCACCGCAGCCAGCACCGGAATGGTCAACCCGCCCGATAGCGCTGCGGCCATGAATTGTCGCACCGTCTGCGGCGATGTCACATGGTTCAGCACGGCAATACGCGCGCCGGCCCGCTGCTTTTCCACCAGGCGCGCCGGACGAGTGTCGACCGGCGGCGCTGTCGGCGTCTCCGGCACAGCAGCGACCATGCCGAGCGACGCAGCCAGATGTACCAGGCGTGGGCCGTCGAGATCAAAAGTCTGGGTGACATCGGGACGCACGTCGTAGCCTCGGCCGTCCCCCGTGACGCAGAGCACCGTTCGCACACCGACGAAGTCGAGACCGCGCAATTCCTGTTCAAGAGCGATGCGATTGCGGTCACGGCACGACAGCGAAATCCACGGCGCCGCACCGCTGTCGAGCAGTAATCGGCCCATCAATGTCGGCGGAAAGCCGGGACGATTTTGATGGTCGCCGACCAGCACGGCATCACACGCCGGGCCCAACACCGCAGCTACTCGCTGGGCATCGGCGGCGTCGAACGGTGCACAACTGAAGTCGGCGAGCACGAGCGGCGGACTGGCCACCGGTGGAGCGTCGACCTCAGGTCCCGACCAGGGCACTGTCGCCGTAAACATGCACGGTCCCGGACGCATCTCGCACTGACCGTCGACTTTGACCCCGCCACACGGGCCGAACTCCATCCGCTTTGGGCAACCCTGTGTCACTTGTTCCCTCTTCGCCGTCACCGCCGACATGGCGCACCCGCTCGGTTGCCTCGGGTGTTCCCGCACAGAAGCGGTTTATGCCAAGGAGTCGGGTCGCGCCCGTCGCCGTCACCGCGTGGCACCTTCGTCGACGCGGTCGGGCTCGGCCTCGAGCAGACTGGATTGCCCGGTCTCCTGCTGCATCTCCTGCGCACCCGGGTGAGGTGCTAGGAGTACACGCGCGGCACTGTTGACAAAGGCTATGGTCGGCACGGCCAACAGTGCGCCGGCGACGCCGGCGATGACGCCGCCAGCTGAAATCCCGAGCACCACAGCCAAGGGGTGTATCGCAACTGCGCGTCCCATGACCAGCGGCTGCAACACATGTGCCTCGAGTTGCATTATCGCGATGACTAGGCCAAGCGTAATCAGCGCGTACACAAATCCTTTCGCCAGCAGGGCGACCACCACGGCGAAGAATCCGGAAAGGACTGCCCCGACGAGAGGAATGAAGGCACCCAGAAACACCAAGGAGGCCAGCGGCAGCGCCAGCGGAATACCCATGATGGCCAAGCCGGTGCCAATGCCAACCGCATCGACAAGGGCAACCACAGACGTCGCGCGCACATAGCCGGTGACGGAGTGGAAGCCGGCTGCTCCGGCGTCGCGTATCCGCTGGCGCACGCTCGCTGGAGCGATCTGAGTGACGAACTGCCAGATATTGCGTCCACCGAGCAGCAGAAAAATCAGAGTGAACAGCGCGAGCAGCGCACCGGTAACGACCTCGGTGACGGTGCCAGCCGTCGACAACGCGCCGCTGGTCAGCTCCTGCTGGTGGTCTCGGATCGTCTGGATCGCGGTGTCGCCGAAATGGTTGATCTGGTCGGGCCGCAGGTGCAGCGGTCCGTTGATCAACCAGTTTCGGGCGCTATCGATGCTTCGCGTCACCTGATCGGCCAACTGGGGTAGGCCGTCGGCGAACTGGGTGATGACGAACGCGAGGATGCCTCCAACTCCAGCGAGACCACAGATCAACACAAGTGCCACCGCACCGCCGCGGGGAGCGCCTCGAAGGTCGAGGAAGTCCACCGCGGGAACGAGCAGAGCGGTCAGCATCAACGCCAGCGCTACCGGGACGAGGACCACCCCAAGCCTGGTCAACACGTTCAGCAGCACCCATGCCGCCGCGGCGATGACAAGCAGTCGCCACGACCATGCGGCGGTCCTGCGCACCAGCGGGGCGACGGCCGCATCATCCGACGACAGCGGGACGAGCATAAGACATGGAGTAGCCGCGGGGATCCCCCCAGAAACCCTCTGCCACCAGGAGAAAACGAGCCCCTGACGGGCGCTCGGCTCGCCGACCCGGTCACTGAAACCCGCCGATGGCTCCCCCACATCCGGCGCCCGCCGTGGACCGCTCGCGGATAGCAGCGCCACGTTTTAAATAAGCAAGCAGGGCAACCGAGTTGGACGCCACAGGTCCGGCAATCGTCGATCCTCAACGCAGGACCGTCTGACCTGCTCGACGTCCTCACTCAACTCAGACCAGGACCCCAGCGGCCCAAGACCGCACGGCGAGCGACCGCATCGACGGGCAAACCGGAGCAACCGCCCAGGTCGATCAAGGCACGTGCGAGCGCCAGCGCCGTTACACCGTGATCGCTTGCGACGTCGACCATTTCGGCGAATGCAGCGCGGGGTCGGTGCGACGCAGCGCCATCACAATTCCTTCAGCGATGTCTAGCGGTCTGCGACCCTCACCCACGCCGCCGGCGCGGCGACGCGCCGATACTTCTAGCGTGTCCGACCATCCTTCTTCGCTTAAGCACGGTACGGCACAGGATCGCGCCGATGACCGCTCGAAGCGCCGCGTCGAGTTCCCGTGGCTGGACCACCCGTTGTTTTCGGTTGTACCACCCAGCTCGACGGCGCAGGTGTCTGCTTCGAGACGACGGAGTGGCGAAACACTAACAACGATTCGACGAGGCGCCGACAAGCTACCCCGACCGTGCGGCGCTAAATACCATCGACGGATTCGCCGCCGCGACGTGTGTTCACTACCCGACCGTCCCGCGCTGAGGTCCAGGCATCGGTCCGGTCGAGACGACGCCGCCCGACGGCCGCCTACGGCACTTCCGATCCGGCAACCAAACTCGGCGAATCCCATTGCGCCACGGCCGTTAGATCGCAGGCAGCCGTTCGAAGAATTCACGGTAAAGCGTCACGGTGACCCGCAGGTCGTCAGTTGAGGCCTCCTCGCCGCGACCCCACCGGTCTCCGAGGCGTGACCTCGCTTGTGCCAACCCGCTCGTGAGGTGTTCGACCACGTCAGACGCTAGCCATCCGCCGTCTGGACGCACAGTTTGAGATCATCGACGAAACTGGCCCGCGCCGAGTCCACCGCGCCCGCCGGTCGGCGAGGTCGTCGGCGTCCAACTGAGAAAGCCACGCCGATGATTGGTTGGCCGGCATGCGGCGAGGATGCGGATACCATTTCAAGTAGCCCCGCACCAGAGCAGCGCGTGAGGCACGCACGCCGCCGAGAATGTCCTCGCGATTGAACACGCCCACCAAGCCCAAAGTCGCTCAAAACGAACGTTGTTCGGCCCGGGGCCGAATCGCCACACCATCGCGCGCTGCTAGGCGAGGAGGCGCCCACGATCACCACGGGCTGCCGCGTTTCTGCGGCACCGTCGGTGCCGGCTTCGGCGCCGCCCGACGCCGGTCAGCGCATTGAAGCCCTGACGCGCGCGGTATCACCATTCGCCACCATTCCGGATTTGAGTGCGCCACACGAACTCTGGGTCAGCCCAGTGCTGTCGGCGACGTCGAATAGCGCTTCTTGAGACTTGGGTCGTCCATCCCTCGGGGAAGGGTCTGCGCGGCGATATCGACAGCCGCCTTGTCAGATAGCCGTGACCTGCGTGACGGGTTTGGTGGCGGAGCCGATCGGGTAACAGTGCGACTAGTGTCGGCGCTGGAGTCGGTCACATTCCCGCGCGGCGCAAGGCGGCTGTTGCGGTGGTGACCCTGGTTGTTCAGCAGCGAGCGCTGGCCCGTTCGGCCGCCGACCCGTTCCCCACGACAGGAACAGTGTGGCCAGTCCACTGCCGACCGCATGACGTGGCTCACGGCCTGTCCGGCCGCAGGACCGAAGTCAGCCCCGGGGTTGACGCCGAGCGTCGGTTCGCCATCGTTGGGCGCCGCTGCGATACAGGCGGCACACAGTCCCCGCCCCCACGTCGGATACCCGCACGCTGGGCATATCGCTAGATACGATCCGTCTAAAGATCTGACGGTCATCGCCAGTCCTTTCCCTTAGTGCGGCAAAGGTACCCGCTCAGGCGCCGTTTCAAGCCAACGACTCGCGGCGTCCGCGGGTTTGAGCGCCTGATTGTTCGTGACCACGGCGCCGGGTCGCCGTTCGGCGATCAAATGAACCTTTGCCTGGATCCGAACGCGACCCAAGCCGGTAGCGCCTGGCTCCCTGCGGTGAGGGGTCGGTGATGAAAACGGGTAATCCCTTGGTGGTGCTTCATGGTGGAAGCAGAAAGGCCGGAGGATGCGATGAGTGGTGCCGATAAAGCCAGAAACAAGTTCGAGCGCGTCAGGGGCAAGGTTAAGGCGGCGTTGGGGCGCGCAACCAACGATCCCAAGTTGGAGGCCCAGGGCAGGGCTGATCAGCGGGCGTCTCACCTGAAAGACGCGGGTGAAAAAGTCAAAGACGCGTTTCGCCCCCGGCACCGCGGCCAGATGTAGCCGGAATCCGATCTCTCAGTGACTGAGACCAGTCCGACGGGCGTCCTCCGCTCGGCCACCGCTCACCCGGTCGCCCGCGTCGCCGCCCGCGCCGGCTACGTCATCGGCGGTGTCCTGCATCTGCTGATCGCCTACCTCATCTTCCGAATCGCTCTCGGCTCGGGCGGCAATGCCGATCAGACCGGCGCCTTGGGAACCATCGCCGACACGACCGCGGGCAATGTCGCATTGTGGGCGGTCGCGGTTGCGCTGGTCCCGTTGACACTGTGGCGTCTTGCCGAAACGATCCTCGGGTTGCACCCAGGCGAGCGCCACCACCGCGACCCGAAAGATTTCCAGTGGGGCAACCGGCTTAAGGCGCTCGGTCTGGCGGTGGTATACACCGCGATCGCCGTTACCGCAGTGCAATTCGCGCTCGGCAGCCGCAAGTCCAGTGCCGCCCAGGATGCCGGGCTCAGCGCCCGTCTGATGCGATTCACGCCAGGTAAGGCACTTCTGGTCATGATCGGTCTGGTCATCGTTGTCATCGGCTGCTACTTCACCTTCAAGGGCGCATCCCGCAAATTCTGCAATGACCTCACGGTCTCGCCCGGAGGCGCGATCACCGTGCTCGGTGTGTGCGGCTATGTCGCTGAAGGTCTGGTGTTAGCCGGTGCGGGCGTGTTGGTCATCGTCGCGGCAGTGCGCGCTGACCCGTCGAAAGCAACGGGGCTCGACGGCGCCGTGAAGACCCTCGGCCAGCTGCCCTACGGCACAGTACTGATCATGTGCGCGGCGCTGGGTTTCGCCGCGTACGGCTGCTACAGCTTTGCGTTGAGCCGCTACGCGCGGATGTGACATCGGTCTTCCACGACACCGAATACTCCGGCTACTGGCGCCTGCAGGTGGCCGCGCGAGACAGCGCAGTGTCGATCGGTTCGAACACGAGTCGGCTTCGAATCAAATCGGCGCGAGCATTGTCGCCCGCTCGACGAATGCCGCTGTGGCTGCTGGGCCGTCGCGCGCCTGGGCCCGGCTAGCCGACCCGCTCCAACTCGGCGGCAACGTCCTCGTCGGGTCCTTCCATTGCTGACCCTTCCAGGTCGGGCCCCGGCGCCAGGCTGACCCACGGGCTCACCATCCCAAGAACCGGTCGGCGTCGGCAGGCGACCCCGCCCCATTTTTCACGCCCGCGAGGCGTCTCCCGGAGGGACTGGGGGCTGACCCGACAGAAGAAAGGCATACCCATGAGCGGTTAGAAGCGGTTAGAGCAGTAAGAGCTGGTATGGATCGGATTGCAAGGTGTGGGCCGTGGTTGGCACCATCGTCGCAGCGGTCATCCTGTCCTGCCGGTTTAATCTGCATGAGCACCAACCGAGCCGCCGCCCAGCCGGGCTGCACCGCCTCCGGCCTGTCATCGGCGCTGGCCACCGCCAGTGGCACCGCTGGCTGGCTGGCGAGCCATCCCGAGGCCGAGGCCGCTGTCAACAGCGCCGACGAGAACGCGATCCGCACGTATTTCGCGAGTCACACCGACCAGTGGCAGCAGCTGCAGGGCATCGCCAATCCGCTGCGCACCCTGCGCACTTCCTGCCGGCAGCAGGTTTCGGCAGGAGACGCGGCCCGGCTGTTCGACGCGATGAGCGCATAAGGGTCAGCATTTACATTTGTGTCATCCATGTCATCGCAGTCGCCCGGATCGAAAACATCGTTGTCATAGTCGGTTTCGTCGTCGACGCCAAGTGTAGGCTGCTAAACCCAGATCCAACGAAGAATAATGACGGGGCGCTCACTTGATCGGACAGGTCTGAACCCCGTCAATGTGCGACCGGAGATCGCCGACGAGCTGGCCAACAGCGATTTGTCTGGAGCCGGTGAGGAATGGTTGGTCAGCAGCCGGAGCAAATGTACCGAGTCTCGCTAGTCGTATACGTTGGCCACCGCAGCGTGCCCGGCGGCCTCGACGTCGAGCTGGCGGTGTCGTTCCGCTAGATGTGACCACTTCTTCGCCGGATCGCGGTCGGTCCGTCTCTGCGCGGCATCGGCCTCGTGGCGGGCGATGGACTTCTCGTCGAGGTCTGCTGGGTACCAGCCGAGTTCCTCGGCCAGGGCTGCTCGCAGCCTCCGGTCCTGCTCGCTGCTCGACACTGCTAGTCCTCGTCGTCGACTCGCTTCGACGAGCTAGACAGCAGCCAACTCCGCACTCGCCAAACGCGGCAGAATCCCGTCCACTCAGGTCGGTGGCAGTGACACAATGCAGCCGATGTCTGTAGTCCTGAGAGGGTCTTCCGACGGTGGTAACAACGTCTTCCGTTGTCGATTGCCGGGCAAGGTCGCGGCTTTGCGCCCCGATTGAGCAAGAGGCGACCGGACGGGGCCGTTTCCGCCAAGTGCGCCAGGGTCGACACCAACACGAGGAAGACGGTTTGGCCGACGGGAGGTGGGTGAGGTTGGTGCACTACGGGCCGGGCGCGACAGCCGTGGCCGTCGCGACACTGCTGGCGTTGTCGACAACGACCGTTAACGCCGATCCGGTGGCTGATCCCATCGGCCCAGCTGTGCCTCCTACACACCGGGGGCCGAGCGGGGGCGGCCTCAATTGTCGGTGCGGCACAGCAGCCGCTGGCCGTGGCGGTTTCGCGTATCCCCACACTCGGCGCCCTAAGCGCGGCACTGTCCGGCAAGCTCAATCCCGCCGTGAACCTGGTCGATATGCTCAACGGGAGCCAGGTCACCGCCTTCGCGCCGGTGGATAACGCGTTCTCCCGACTGCCCCCCGAGGCAACCGCCTCGCTGCAGATCGACGCTGCGCGGCTGACTCAGCTGCTGACCTATCACGTGATACCAGGGCGGTTCAGCCCCACCAACGTCGACGGCACCCGCAAGACCCTGCAGGGCGGCGACCTATCCGTCACGGGTGCAGCTGATCACCTCTGGGTCAATGACGCACTGGTGCTCTGCGGCGGGATTACCACGGCCAACGCCACGCTCTACCTCATCGACGACGTATTGACCCCACCAGTTGACTGATCAACCCTGCTGTCGTGGCGCTCGACGCAGAGGTCAGCGGTCGGCGACTAAATTGACGGCCATGTATCTGATCGCGCCAATGGAGGGCGGCGCGCGGCTCACCCGGGATCACGTGTGGCCCGTCCAGCAGCTCGAACGTCATGTCCGGAAATGCCCGCCAGCCCGCTTCGAGGAATTCGCGT
>Ga0134125_10011107_pt1 | contig 10096 bp, 7 predicted proteins | sample KB31751_FD_96464 | JGI IMG/M metagenome (GOLD analysis project Ga0134125, IMG submission 96464) | Terrestrial soil microbial communities with excess Nitrogen fertilizer from Kellogg Biological Station, Michigan, USA - KB3-175-1 | ecosystem: Environmental > Terrestrial > Soil > Unclassified ... | reverse complement strand
TCGGGGAAGCATGTCGAACGACGCGCTGGACCGGAAATTCTGGGAGAGGCTGATCCGCCGGGTGCGGCAAAGGATCAAGGGCCGCGCCGATGCGGAGGACCTGCTCCAGGCGGCCTATCTGCGGCTGATGCAGTACCGCAAGGAGCATGTCGTTGAAAATGTTCCAGCTTTCCTGGTCCGCACGGCGGTGAACATCGGCGTGGATAATTATCGCCATGACCGGCTGCTCTGCGGCGCCGCCCCAGAAGACATGACCATTACCGAAATTTCGCCTCTGCAGGATGAGGTTTTGGCCGCGCGCGCTCGTCTAGAACGCGTCAGCCAGGGTTTGAACCGCCTGACGCCGCGCACCCGGGAAATCTTTCTGATGCACCGCCTGGAGAATCTGAAATATCGCGAGATCGCCCAGCGGCTGGGGATCAGTCAGAGCGCCGTGGAAAAGCACATCGCGCGCGCGGCCCTGTTTCTGACCGAATGGACGGAAGGCTGGTAATGGGGTCGGCGCCACCATCCCCGCAGGCGCGGGCCGAGGCCGCCGCCTGGTTGGCGCGCCTGCACGGTGACGACCGCTCACCGGCCGATGAGGAATCGTTCCGCCTGTGGCTCTCTGCCAGCGCCGACCACGCCGCCGCCTTCGAGGCGGTGGACCGGATGTGGTCGGCGGTGGGCGGGATGCAGCGCAGCCAGGGATTTTCGCGCCTGCATACTGCTCCGCAACCGCGGCACGTCAGCCGCCGCGCGGTGATGGCGGGGGCGACGCTGTTGCTGGCGGGGGCCGGAAGCCTGGCATTCTGGCGCTCCGCTTCGGCCAATGTCTATGAGACGGATGTGGGCGAGCAGAGGCATGTCGCGCTGGCTGATGGCAGCCAACTGTTCCTGGATGCCAAGACCCGGCTGGTGGTGGATTTCACCGATGCTGTCAGGTCGGCCAACCTTCAGTACGGGCAGGTCAATTTCCGCGTCGCGCCCGACCGGAACCGCCCCTTCGTGGTCGAGGCGGCTCAGCGCAAGATCGTCGCCACCCAATGCAATTTCGATGTTCGCTGCGAGGACGGCGAAGTCCAGGTGCTGCTGATCCACGGCGAGGCGGACGTGGCGCCGGTTTCGGCGCCGCGCGGCAGCCGGACGGAACGGCTGGGGCCCGGCGAACGGCTGGTTGCGTCCGTGGACATGGAGCGGCGCGACCGGCCCAACCTGAACCATCTGCTGGCCTGGCAAAGCGGTTCCGTCGTTTTCGAGAATACCGATCTGGCGGAGGCGGTGCAGGAGATGAACCGCTACAGCACGGCCCGGCTGGAAGTCGATCCGTCCGTGGCCGGATTGAAGGTCAGTGGCGTGTATCGCGTCGGCGATAACGAGGCTTTTGCCCGTTCGATCGCCAAGCTCCTGCCCATCACCGTGCGCCAGGAGGAAGATTCATACCGGCTGTTGCCGGATCAGCAGGGATAGGGGGTGGGGAAAGACACCCCCTGGAACGTCTCTCCACAAAAATGGCCCGCAAACCGGCTGGGCGAGGAGGGAAGCGTCATGGGGACTTCGCGCGCGGGCGCACGGCGCCTGATCCTGCTGGGCGGGGCAGCTGTCCTTGCCGGCCATACGGCGGCAATCGCCCAGGCGGCCGGCCACGCCGATCAGGCCGCCAACCTCTCGATGCAGGAGCAGCCGCTGTCCGACGCCCTGCGCAAGGTCGCGCAGCGGACGGGCGAAAACATCCTGTTCACGCCCGAGTCGGTTGCCGGCCTGCGCGCACCCCCGATCTCGGGCCAGATGAACGCGCAGCAGGCCGTGGCCATGCTGACCCGCGGCACCAATCTTCAGGTCATGTCCGACGGGCCCAACGGGCTGATCGTGCGCGCGCCGGCACAGCGCGCCGTGACCCAGGCGCCGGACCTGTCGACGGGCGGCATGTCGGTCGAGACGGTGGTGGTCAGCGGCTTCCGCTCCAGCCTGGAGCGCTCGCTGGAGATGAAGCGCAGCGCCAACGACACCTCCGACAGCATCCTGGCGGAAGACATTGCGAAATTCCCCGACCTGAATGTTTCGGAATCGCTGCAGCGCATTCCCGGCATCACCCTGCAACGCGATCAGGGCGAAGGGCGCCAGATCTCGGTGCGCGGCCTCAATTCCACCTTCACCCGCGTGCGCATCAACGGCATGGAGGCGCTGGCCACGACCGGATCGGAAGATGTGTCGGGCGGGTCCAATCGCGGCCGCTCCTTCGACTTCAATGTCTTCGCCTCGGAATTGTTCAGCCAGCTCACCGTGCACAAGACCGCCTCGGCCGAGGTCGAGGAAGGCTCGCTGGGCGCCACGGTGGACCTGCACACCGCCCATCCGTTCGACAAGCCGGGCTTCACATTGGTGACATCGGCACAAGGTGGCTACAACGACCTGTCCGGCGGTTTCAACCCGCGGGTGGCGGGACTGGTGTCCGACACCTTCATGGGCGGCAGGCTGGGCGTGCTGCTGTCGGGCGCTTACCAAATTCAGAACGGCCTGGAGAACGGCTCCAGCACGGTGCGCTGGCAGAACGACAACACCGCCCAGACAGGCAACCACTCCTCGCCCTATATCGCCGGCTGCGTCAACAATGTGCCGGGCGCGAGCTCGCAATGCTCGACCGGCCAACGCCTGGGCTATGTCGCGTTCAATCCGCCCGGCCCGTTGCCGGGCGCCGCGGCGACCCAGGCCTTTACGCCCGCCAGCGCCACCGCGCCCAATCGCCAGACGGTGGGCGCGGTTCCGAACGGCGCCAACTACAACGCCGCCACGCATCCCAACAACTACGACGTCGTCAATGAAGCGTTCCGGCCGCGCTTTCCCCGCTACGACAACATCACCAACCATGAAAAGCGGCTGGGCCTGACCGGATCGGTCCAGTACCAGCCGGACGATGCAACCCTCTTCACGCTGGATGCGCTCTATGCCGATTTCGCGGTGGAGCGGCAGGAATACTATCTGGAGGCCGAATCCTTCTCGAACAACAATGTCAGCAGCACCATCGCCGGCCTGAACGCGCCGATCCTGGGTGCCGGCAGCATCGGCGTGCTGAATTATGACGTCAATCCGGTGGCCAACAATCTGGACTATGTCCAGGCCGTCAATGCAGGCCTGAGATCCGAGCACCGGCTCGATCATCTCGACACCCGCTTCAAGCAGGTGTCCTTGGACTTCAACCACACCTTCAGCGACGTCTTGAGCGTGCACGGAATGTTGGGGTGGTCGGAATCCCACCACAGCAACCCGATCCAGACCACATTGACCATGGATTATGATTGTAATGCCGCGACATCTGCGACCGGGGCGGTGTCGGGGTGCCCGGGCGGGGCAGGCGGCGGCGCCGGCACGCTCGCCAATCCCTACTCCTTCGATTACCGCGGCGATCTGGCAAAGCTGCCGGCCTTCAACTACGGCAATGTCGACGTCACCTCGACCAACGGCTGGTTCCTGTCGCAGATCCGCGAGCGCCAGGCCTATGTCAACAACGGCTTCCGCACCGTCCAGGTGGAAGGCGAATACAAGGCGTTCGACTGGCTGACGGTGAAGGCCGGCCTCGATTACAAGAATTACGGCTATCGCGCCCTGATTACGGCGCGCACCAACGGCACCACGGCAAGCCAGGACAATGTCATTCCGGCGGCGATCGAATCCTCGGCGGCCTTGGCCGCCAATTCGCAGCTCATCACCATGCACGGGCTGGACGTCGGGCCCGGCACTCCCACCACCTGGGCCGTGCCGGACATCGAAGCGTTCAACAGGCAGTTCCACATCTGGGATCAGAGCCAGGCGGCCTTCGTGCAGGGGCCGGGCCAGTTCCTCAGCCAGAATGGCATCGTGCGCGAAAACGACCTGGGCTATTGGGCACAGGCGGACTGGGACACGATGTTCTACGGCGTGCCTTTCCGCGGCAATGTCGGCGTGCGTTATGTGCAGACCGACCAGGACACCGTGGGCTACAGCTTCGATCCGGCGTCGAAGTCCATCATCACCACCCAGTTGTCGCGCAGCTATCACGACGTACTGCCTTCAGCCAACGCGGTCTTCTCGCCCACCGACGATTTTCTGATCCGCCTCAGCGGCGCCTATGTGATGGCACGTCCCGACCTGAACAACCTGCTGCCGGGTGGGGCCACCGCGACGGTCACCGGCAGCAACTTCAACGTGACCGAGAACAATCCCAACCTTCTGCCCTATCGGGCCAAGACGGCCGACATGTCGTTCGAGTGGTATTACCACAAGGGCGCGCTGTTCTCGGTCGCCTTCTTCTACAAGCACCTGGATTCGCTGATCCAGACGCTGCGCCAGAGCGTGGCCTTCAACCAGAATACCGATGGGGTGCCCGACAGCCTGGCGATCGCGGCGTGCGGCGCGGCCTATCAGGCGCCGCCGGCCACCGGCTGCAACGAGGCGGCGACGTGGCTGTTCTCCAAGCCCATCAATTCCAAGGGCGCGCCGCTTTACGGCACGGAAATCTCATGGCAGCAGCCGTTCGATTTCCTGCCGGACCTGTTCCAGAACACCGGCTTTCTCGGCAACGTGACCTTTGTGCAGGCCACGCAGACCTATTTCAATTCCAACGGCACGGTACTGGCCAGGACCGACCTGACCGGCCTGTCGCGGACCTCCTACAGCGCCACGCTCTATTACGACGACACTGTGTTCTCGCTGCGTGGCACCGCGTCCTTCCGCAGCAAGTATTTGGCCAGCATCAATCCGGGCAACCTGAACGACGTCATCGTCAACGCCGCGACCCTGAACATCGACGCTTCGGCCAGCTACAAGATCAACGACAATTTCACCGCGACCTTCGATGCGATCAACCTGACCAACCAGCCGACTTATCAGTACGCCGATTCAATCGGGCACCGGCTGTATTATTATCACCAGACGGGCCGCAATTTCTTCCTGGGTCTGCGCTATAATTACTGATGCGTCTCCTCCAACTGCGGGCGGGACCGCTTCCCGCCGTCCCTTTTCGCGGCCGAAGGATCGTCAGGCAGCCGGGTCGACCGTATAGTGGCTCACGACCGGCGGTGCGGCAAAGAGATGGCCGATCTCCGCGCGCCACCGGGTAAAGTTCTCCGACTGCTTGAATGTGACGGTGTGGTCTTCAAGCGTCTGCCACCACACGATCAGGATGAAAGTGTTGGGGGTCTCGATGCCCTGGTGCATTTCAAGGCGGCAAAACCCTTTTGACGTTTCGATAAAACGTCTGGCGCCGGCGAAGGTCTGGCGGAACAGTCCGACATCCTGTTCGCGGACGGTGAAAAGTGCCGTTTCGACAATCATGGCGCACTCCGTGCCGGTGCATGATCCCATCTGAAGCGCATCAGCATATAGCTCAGCAGCGCCGAAATCGCCGCCGCCCCGGCCATCGCGTAAAGCCCAAGGGAAAAATCCCCATGGCCCCTGACGGTCGCGCCCACCACATAGGGGCCAAGAAATCCGCCCAGGTTTCCGACGGCATTGATGACCGCGAAGCCGGTGGCGGCGGCGGCGCTGCTGAGCACAAGCGGCGGGATCGAGAAGAAACAGACGGCTTGTGCATAAAGCCCGATGGCGGCGATGGAGACAGCCACCAGCGACCACACATTCGGGCCAAGCCAGGCGCTGACGGTCAGGCCCATCGCGGCAATCAGCATCGCGACGATGGTGTGCCAATGCCGTTCGTTCAGGCGATCGGAATTCCATGCCCAAACGACCGCGCCGGCCGCCGCCGTCACGAACGGAATGGTGGCCGTAAAGCCCACCTGGCTGTCGGAAAGGCCGGCGGCGCTCAGAATGAGCGGCAGGAACAGGCTGACGCCATACATCGCCATGGCGCGGAACAGATAGATTGCCGACAGCAGGCCGGCGCGTTCGTTGAAGATGGCTTTCAACTCGTCGCGCACGCGATGCTGCGCGCCATGGCGGTCCACATGCCGTTCAAGCCAGTCGCGTTCCTGCATGGACAGCCAGGGCGCCTGCGCCGGCCGGTCCTTCATATAGCGCAGCACATAAAGTCCCATCAGAAGCGCGGGAACGGCTTCCGCCACGAACATCCACTGCCAGCCCGTCAACCCCGCGATCCCGCTCATTCGCAAAAGAGGAACCGACAGCAGTCCCGCCACCGCGTTTCCCAGGGGCGCGGCGAAGAAGAACCATGCGGTTGCGCGTGCCCGATAGCTCGGCGGAAACCACCAGGTGATATAGAGCACCAGGCCGGGCACGAATCCGGCTTCGGCGGCGCCAAGCAGGAAGCGCACGACCAGGAAACTGGTGGAGTTGGTGACCAGCATTGTGGCGCCCGAGATCACGCCCCAGGTGATCATGATGCGTGCGATCCAGATTCGCGCGCCCACCCGTTCCAGGATCAGGTTGCTGGGAATCTCAAACGCGAAATAGGACAGGAAGAAAATGCCCGCGCCCCAGGCATAGCTCAACGGGGTCAGACCGATGTCGCGATTCATGGCCAGGGCGGCGAAACTGATATTCACCCGGTCAAGCTGGTTGATCAGGAACATCAGCGTCATCAGGGGCAAAAGGCGCCACATCACCTTGCGCATGGTGCGGCGTTCCAGTTCCGCCTGCTGCATGGCGCCGCTCAGGTTCTGGTGCTTTCATAAAGCCGGGCCACGGCGGCACTGTCGGCCATCTCGTTGTCCGCGGCGAAGTCGTGATAGCGCAGGGCCGCGCGCTGGACCAGCGGAAGGTCAAGCCCCAGCTTCGTCACAAAGGCCAAGACGTTCTTGAGGTCCTTGTCCAGTTGGCGCGCATAGCCGCGCGGCGGGTCGTAATCGCGGGCCTGCTGCTGCGGATAGATGCGTTTGAGCACGGTGCTGTCGGCCATTCCGCCGGCCAGCGCCATTGGCAGGCGGGCCGCGTCGATGCCGGATGCCTCGGCCAGTGCAAGGGCTTCGGCCATCAGGACGTATCCGACGCCGACAATGGCCTGGTTGATGATCTTGGCGGTCTGCCCGGCGCCAAGCTCGCCGATATGGGTGAGGTTTGCGGAAATGTCCGCCAGTACGGGCGTGGCCCTGGCCACATCCTCTACGGCGCCCCCCATCATGATTGTCAGTTGCCCGTCCGCCGCCGCCGCCGGCCCGCCCGATATGGGAGCGTCGATCCAGCTCATGCCGGTCTGCCGCTTCAGCCGATCCGCCAGCTGCTGCGTGCGATCGGGATTGATGGTCGATGCGTCGATCAGAAGACTGGCGCCCGTGTCTGTCCGGGCAAGGCCGTGGGCCCCAAAACAGCATTCCTCGACCGCATCGCCGTTGAGAACGCAGAAGATCACGATGTCGCTGGCCGCACGCACGGCCGCCGGACTGTCCATCACCGTGGCGCCGGGCACCTCGCCATAGCGTTCGGGCTCCAGATTCCATACGCTGACCTGCCAGCCCCTTGCCAACAGGCGGCGCACCATGGGCGCCCCCATGATGCCAATTCCCACGAAGCCGAGCCTGGGCTTCATGGCGGGGACAGGCGGTATATCCGCCGGGCATTTTCCGCAAACAGTTTCGCCTGCACCTTCATCCCGAGCTTTTCCGTTGCACCGGCGAAACCGGAATAGATTGTGGCAAGGCTTCCCACCAGGCCATCGACCGGAAAATTGCTGGCGAACATGCAGCGATCCTCACCGAAGATGTCGATCGTGTCCAGAATGACCTGGCGGTTGCGTTCCAGGCTCCAGGGGCGGTCCGGTTCACCCAGGCCGGAAATCTTCACCGCGACATTGGGTGCCGCGGCGAACGCCGTCATGGCCGCGCGCCAGCCTGCCAGTTCGCCGGGGCTCCTGTCGCGCGGCAGGCCCGTATGGTTCAGGATGATTTTGGTATCCGGAAAATCGGCATTCAGCGCCGCCGCTTCGGCAAGGTGCCACCAGGGCGCCTGAAGATCGAAGGACAGCCGGTGGCGTGCCAGAAGCGCATAGCCGGCGCGCCAGCGCGGATCGCTCATCGAGCCGGGAGCGCCGACTTCAACCTTGTCCGGGTTGCGGGATGCCCGCGGCTTGTGGCGCACGCCACGGACAAAGGCAAAGGATGCCTGGCGCGCCAGCACGTCGGCCACGTCGTTCCGGTCCAGCGCCGCATAGCAGACCATTGCGGTTGGCAGCCCGAACCGCGACCGCAGGGCCTGGACCCAGCGGGTTTCGCCGACAGGATCGCGCCGGTCCCATTCCGTCTCCACGAAGACCGAGCCGACGAGGTTCAACCCCTCCGCGTCGCGCAGATAGTCCGCGGGCATGTAATTGCGCTTCAGGGACGCGTAGTCGCCATAGCGAAACGGTATTGGTGGCGCATCACACAGCCAGGGCAGGTAATTGGCCTGCAGGTCCCAGAAATGCTGGTGCGCGTCGACGATCGGAGTTTCCGGCAAGGGCATGGGCGCTGGCCTGTCTGCGGTCAATCCGGGCTGTGAGTCCGGGAGAATTGATGGGACGCCTGTGCGCTCTGCGGATGGAAATTTCCTCTTTCCTGTACGCCGATTGCGGCGGCGATGACCTTGCGGCGAAGCGCATGGCGTCGCCCTCACCGAGGGCGACGCTCACGCCCGCTAGCGGCTATAGGCGGTGGAAATCGAGCCCGGACGCGCGCCTATCGCGATGCTGGCACCCTTGTCCCAGGTCAGGTTGCTGCCGTCATAATGGAAGACTTCGATCTCCCGCTCGGCCGCGCATTGCAGCAACACGGTCTTGTTGTCCCTGCTGAAGGTGGCGCCTTGGCACCAGTGGCCGGTGTCGGAGCGGCCCGCCGGTGTCAGGGTGCCGTCGCCCACCTTGTATATTTCCAGAAGGCCCAGCACGGAGTCCCATTTGGGATCGGACCGCACCGAGGCGGTGCCATTGGCTACCACGACCGCGATGTATTTGCCGTCGCCCGACATGGTGACATGTTCGGGCGTGGGACCGACCTCCACGCTCTGCACCACCTTGCCGGTGGCGATGTCGCTCATGGAGATGGTGCCGGCGCGGCGTGCGCCCCGGCCCGGCGGGGGACTGCCGGGCGGCGGCATCGCGCCGCCCAGATTGGTGTTGATGACGTACTTGCCGTCATGGGTCACCACCGCGCCATAGGGCGTGCGGCCCGGTTCGAAGGAACGGCCGGTATAAGTGACGTGCGAACCGTCCACTGCCAGCACCAGCATCTGCGAATCGCCGCGGCCCACCGCGATCGCGGTCTTGCCGTTCGGCGTGAACACGACGTCGGAGGGACCAGACTTGTCCGGCAGCGTCACCGTGCCGGCGGCTGTCAGGGTCTTGCCGGCGATCGAGAAAACCGACACCGAATTGTCCTGGCCGTTGGCGATCAGCGCCAGCCTGCCGTTGGGACTGATGGAGACGCCGCCGGGCTGGTGGCCGGTCTGCAGGGTCTGGATCACGCGCGGATTGCGGGGATTGGAAAGATCGATCACCGAGGCCGTGTCGTTGGGCACCAGCTTGCCGCCTTCCATCTTCTGGCAGGCGGTGACGATGGCGAAGCGGCTGTCTTTTGAAACCGCCACCGCGGTGGGCGAGCCGATCATGCAGGCCGGTGCCGCAACCGTGCCCAGCCGCTTTACGCCATTGCCGGCGATGTCCAACACCGTGACGCTGTCCGGCTCAACATAATTTATCGTGTCGCCGGGGCGCAGCTGCTTTCCGTCATTGGCCGAGACCGCCAGTTCGGCATGCGCGCTCGCGCCCGCCAGAAGAAGCGCGGCCATGGCAACGGCACAATGGCCGGTGTACCGGAATTTGGAACTCATCAAAGCCTCCCCGAAATTTCCCCGCTACGCGGACCGTTGCCGGACCGGTCGCTCTTGCGCGCTTGCCGCGCTTGGCAAAGCTTAGCCTCCGTCACACGGGCTTGTATACGGGTGCGTTTGTAATCGAGTGTCTCCGCGTTGCGACAGGGTGTGTGCCATGCATAATGACGTCATGAACAGGATTTGCATTCTCCTTGCGCTGGGATTTCTGGCGGTGTCCGCCCATGCGGCATCGGCGCGGCCCCGCGACGATGTGCTGTCGGGTGCCTATCGCTGCGCCGCGATCGGCGACTCGCGCACCTGGCTGGACTGTTATTACGGCGCCGCCCAACCGGTGCGGGCTGCCCTGGGATTGAAGCCCGTTCCG
>Ga0134125_10011106_pt1 | contig 10096 bp, 9 predicted proteins | sample KB31751_FD_96464 | JGI IMG/M metagenome (GOLD analysis project Ga0134125, IMG submission 96464) | Terrestrial soil microbial communities with excess Nitrogen fertilizer from Kellogg Biological Station, Michigan, USA - KB3-175-1 | ecosystem: Environmental > Terrestrial > Soil > Unclassified ... | reverse complement strand
GGCCGACGAGGCTCGCGGCGGCGAGCGCATTGATGAAATACAGCGCGAGATTCGTCAGGTGCCAACCGGTCGCATTCGCGCCGTACGCGCGCCAGTCGAGCGCATAGCTCACGAAGGCGAGCGGACGAAACGCGAAGTTGCCGTTATCGAGACCGTGGAAGAACCGCTCGACGAGCCACGTGCCGAGCGTGCCCCGCGCGTCGTTTTGGGCGATGACGCTCAGGTGACTGAAGTCGTCCGACAGGAAATCGCCACCGAGGCCGACGACGTGCAGCGCCAGCACGACCAATATCAACAAGGCGAGCGCTACGGCCGCGCCGCGCCTGCGAAATGCGTCGGCGAGCGCGGCGGCGTGCGGCGCGCCTGCGCGCGCCTTCCTCTTCAGCGCGTCTTGATGCGGAGCGGCAGCTTCGTGACGGTTGCGGTGTCGACGTCGATCTCGTAACGCTCGACGACCTTCGACTTCGCCGCCGGCAGGATGCCGAGCTTTTCGGCGGCCCGGCGGGCCTTGAATTCCTCGAGCGCCTTGGAGGCGACGCTCGAGGGCTTGAACGTGGAATTGGTGTGCGTGGCGAGCGATGTGCCCATCCGCTTCAGCGCCGCCGCGAGCTTGCGTTTGTGAAGGCTGCTGTTGCTCGATTTGCTCGATGACATGATCGATACCGGAATATGTGACGCGTCTGGCGTTCTCGTGACCTTGCCGGCGGACCGCTATGCCGACGTCATAAGTATGCGCGATCACGGCGCCGTTTGTGCGACGGGCGACGAGCGTACGGTTCGACGGTCGTGAGCGTTGTCGCTTTCGCGCACATGGCCTCTCGCGGGACCGTTTTCTGTGGACCACAGTTTGTTCATGCCGTGGGGACACATGCGTAGCGCCGCGTGTCGATCCTGACGAGACGCACCGGCGTGCGGTACAGCCGCTCGATGTTCTCGGCGGTCAGGGCGCGATCGACCCGATCGAGCGCGAGCATCGCGCCATCGGCAAGCAGCAGCGCGCGATCCGCATGTGCGAGCGCCTGGTCGGGCTCGTGCGTCGAGAAGAGGATCGTCATGCCGCCCTCGCGCAGGCGATCGATCTCGCCAAGCACGCGGGCACGATTGCCGAAGTCGAGGCTTGTCGTCGGCTCGTCGAGCACGAGCACCGACGCCTGCTGCGCGAGCGCGCGCGCAATCATGACGAGCTGGCGCTCGCCTCCCGAAATCTCGGTGACCCGACGCTGCGCGAGCGCGTCGATGCGCAACGTCGCGAGCGCGCCGTGTGCCGCGCGGTAATCGTCGTGATCGGGGCGCGCGAACGTTCCGACGAGCGACGCGCGGCCCATCAGCACCGCTTCGAGCACGCTGAATCCGAACGCCGGCACGTGTTGCTGCGGAACGTAGGCGAGACGCCTGGCGCGCTCGCCCGGCGCGAGTTCGGACAGCGGAATGCCGCCAACCGAAACCGCTCCGGCCTGCGGCGGCAGCAAGCCGAGCAGCGTGCGAAACAGCGTCGTCTTCCCGGCGCCGTTGCCGCCGAGCACCGCGAGCGTTTCGCCGCGCGCGAGCGAGAACGTGATGCCACTGCCGACGCGCCGCGTGCCGAAACCGAAGGCGAGATCGCGCACGTCGAGCATCAGAACATCCGCCGTGCGCGCGCGAGCAGCACGATGAACACCGGCGTGCCGACGACTGCCGTGAGAATGCCGGGCGGCACCTCGATCGGGGCGAGCGTGCGCGCCAGCGTGTCGATCACGAGCATGAACGCAGCGCCGAACAGCGCGGCCGCGGGCAGCAGTCGCGAGAACTCCGGACCGACGACAAGACGCGCCATATGCGGCACGACGAGGCCGACCCAGCCGATGATGCCGGACACCGCGACGCTCGCCGCCGTCGCGAGCGTGGCCACGGCGATGACGACGCCGCGCAATCGCCGCGTGTCGACGCCGAGCGCGCGCGCCTCGTCCTCGGAAAGCGCGAGCAGGTTGATGCGCCATGCGAGCAGCAGCAGCACGACGAGCGATGCCGCGACGGCTGGCACGAGGCTCACGATCTCGATGCTCGACGCCGACGCGAAGCTGCCCATCAGCCAGAACGTGATCGCGGGCAGCTCGTTGTACGGATCGGCGAGGTACTTGGTGAGCGAAATCGCCGCGCCCAGCAGGCTCGCCACGACGATGCCGGTGAGGATCAGCGTCACCAGCGGGTCATGCGCACGCAGGCGCGCGGCGATCAGCATCACGACGCTGACGGCGAGCAATCCGCCGACGAACGCAGCCGCTTCGATCGCAAGAAAGCCGGCGCCGACGACGATGCCGAGGGCGGCGCCGAGCGCTGCACCCGACGACACGCCGAGTGTGTCCGGCGCGACGAGCGGATTGCGGAACAGATGCTGATACGCGGCGCCCGCGCTCGCCAGCGCGGCGCCGACGAGCATGGCCACAACGACGCGCGGCAGGCGGATCTGCCAGACGATCGCGTCGGCGGTCCCCTCGGTCGCGCTGTTGGTCAGATGCGCCCAGACGATCGCCGCGACGTCGGGCGGCGCGATCGGATAGCGGCCGGCGCCGAGCGCAACGAGCGCAAGCACGGCGAGCACGACGATTGCGGCAAGCAACACGAGGCCCGCGGGCGAACGCGCGCGGACCTTTGCAGGGGAGCGGTCAACTTCGTCGATTGCAACGCGCACGCGCCGAATGGTACGTCGGTGCTTGGGTGGCAGCCGCCCGGCCTGCAACGCCGATCACGAATCGGTGCCGGCGTTCGGGAAGAAGAGCTGCCGGCCGTTGATCTTGTAGTCGGCGATCGCCTGCTGGCCATGCGGCGAGACGAGCCAGTCGATGAACTTCTGGCCAAGCTCCTTTTTCACCTGCGGATGCTTCCGCGGATTCACGAGCATCACGCCGTATTGATTGAAGAGCCGCTTGTCGCCCTGCACGACGATCCCGAGGTCGCCGCGATTCTTGAAGTTGAGCCACGTGCCGCGGTCGGACAGGATGTAGGCGTTCATTCCCGCTGCGGTATTGAGCGCAGGCCCCATGCCCGAGCCCGTCTCGCGATACCAGGGGCCCTTCGCCTTCGCGATGTCGATGCCGGCGTCCTTCCACAGCCGAAGCTCCGCCGAGTAGGTGCCGCTCTTGTCGGCGCGCGAAACGAATGGCGCCTTCGCCTTGTCGATTTTTTCGAATGCGACCGCGATGTCCTTGCCGCCCGCGACGTGGGCAGGATCGGATTTCGGTCCGATCAGCACGAAGTCGTTGTACATCACCGGATAGCGCTCGACACCGTTGCCTTCGGCGAGCCACTTGAGCTCGGCGGGCTTGTCGTGCACGAACACGACGTCCGCGTCGCCGCGCCGACCGATGTCGAGCGCCTGCCCCGTGCCGACGGCAACGACGCGCACCTCGATGCCGGTGTCCTTCGTGAACGCCGGCAGCAGATGTCCGAACAATCCCGACTGCTCGGTCGACGTCGTCGACGCGACGACGATGAACGGCTGCTCGGCCGCCGCGCCGGTTGCGACCAGCAAGCCGAGCACGACGACGAGGCCACCGACAAGACGTTTCATCACAATCGCTCTCCTTCGAGAAAGGCCCTTCCTTCCGGTGAACGCGGCGCAGCGAAGAACTGCGCCGCGTCCGTGCATTCGGTGACGCGCCCCGCATCGAGGAACACCACGGTGTCGGCGAGCCGCTTCGCCTGGCCGAGGCTGTGCGTCGTCATCACGATCGTCGTACCGCGCGCATGAATCGCGGAGACGATGTGCTCGACGGCGCGCGTCGCGGGCGGATCGAGGCTCGCCGTCGGTTCGTCGAGGAACAGCACCTCGGGCTCGAGCGCCGATGCGCGCGCCAGCGCAAGCCGCTGCTGCTCGCCGCCCGACAGCACACGCGCCGGCCGATCGGCAATGCCGCTCAGACCGACACGCGCGAGTGCATCGTCGACGCGCCGACGCGCCTCGGATCCGCGGACGCCGGCGAGCGCGAGCGCATGGCGCACGTTGCCGGCCGCCGAGCGGCGCAGCAGCACCGCGCGCTGGAACACCATCGCCTGATTGACGGGCCGCGTCGTCTGGCGACCCCACGTGACGCTGCCCGCATCGGGCGCGATCAATCCATGCAGCACCCGCAGCAGCATGCTCTTTCCCGCGCCGTTCGCGCCGAGGATGAACGTGCGCGATCGCGGCTCGATCGTGAGATCGATGCGGTCGAGCACGCGCGTTCCGCGGCGGACGACCGCGATGCTCGCCGCGACGATCGGCAGGCCCGCGATGACCTCCGCGTCACCCAAAGCGCACCCTCGCCCACTGGCGCGTCAGGTGCACGCCGACGTTTACCGCCATGACGAGCGTCAGCAGCACGATGCCGAGACCGAGCGCAAGCGCGAGATCGCCCTTGCTCGTCTCGAGCGCGATCGCCGTCGTCATCACGCGCGTGACGCCGTCGATGTTGCCGCCGACGATGATGACGGCGCCCACTTCCGATGCTGCTCGTCCGAAACCCGCGAGCAGCACCGTCAGGAGCGACCAGCGCGTGTCCCACAGAAGCGTGGCCGTCGATTGCCGCCACGACGCGTTCAGGCTACGCAATTGCTCGCGATATTCGACCCATGCGTCCTCGACGATCTGGCGCGCGAGCGCCGCGACGATCGGAACGATCAGGATCGTCTGCGCGATCACCATCGCCGTCGGCGTGAACAGCAAGCCGAACTCGCCGAGCGGACCCGCGCGCGACAAGAGCAGATAGACGAGCAGGCCGACGACGACCGGCGGCAGGCCCATCGCGGCGTTCAGCGCGACGATCACCGGGCCGCGTCCAGGAAAACGGGCGATGGCGACCGCCGCGCCGAGCGGCAAGCCGATCGCTGCCGAGCACAGCGTCGACGTCAGGCTGATCGCAATCGACAGGCCCACGATCTGCGTGAGCCGCGGATCGAGATGCGCGACCATCCCGAGCGCCAGCGCGAAGCTCTGCGAGATCGTGTCCATCGGAACTGCATATTGTGCCGCGGGACTGCAATCTTATGCAATCTTTGCGGAAAGCAGGGTCAGAGACGGCTTTCGCTTCGAAAGTCATCTCCGACCCTATGCGAGCTCGCGCAATACCCGCAGCGGTGGCTCGCGCACCGTCTCGCGCGTGCCGAGCCATCCGGCGCACAGCACGGCCAGTGCGCCGCCGACGATGCCGTAGACGAACACCAGCGGATTACCGGTGAACGGAATATTGAACACCCGATCGGCGAGCGCCCATCCGATCGCGGTCGCGCCGACCGCGCCGAGGAAGCCCGCGAGCGCGCCGAGCAGCAGGAACTCGGCCGCATGCGCACCCCGCAACTGCGCCCGCGACGCGCCGAGCGTGCGCACGATCGCCGCGTCGAACTTGCGCTCGTCCTGCGTCGATGCGATCGCCGCCTGCAGCACGAGGAGGCCGCCGGCGAGCGTGAACAGGAACACAAACTCGACGGCGCGCGCGACGCGCTCGATGATCGACTGCACCTGAGCGAGGATTTCGGCGACGTCGATCGACAGGATGTTCGGATAGCGCTGCACGAGGCCCGACAACCAGCGCACGTCGCCTTGCGGCGCGCGGAAGGCGGCAATGTACGTCGCCGGCAACCGGTCGAGCGCACCGGGCGCGAACAGCGCGAAGAAGTTGACGCGGAAGCTGTCCCAGTCGACCTTGCGCGTGCTCGTCACCGGCGCGGTGATCCGAATGCCGCCCGCATCGAACGTCATGCGATCGCCGACCTTGACGCCGAGCGTCTTCGCGAGGCCCTCCTCGAGCGAGATGCCCGCGTCGGCGCCGCGCGCGTTCGACGCCCAGAAATGTCCGTCGACGACACGATTGCCGACCGGCAAAGTGTCCGTCCACGACAGGTTGAATTCGCGCTGCGCGAGCCTTCGCGCCCGCGTGTCCTCGTAGCGCGACGCATCGAGCGGCGCACCGTTCAACTCGACGAGGCGGCCGCGCACCATCGGCTTGAACTGCGGGTCGACACCGATGCGCTGTGCGAGCCATCGGCCCGCATCGTCGACCTGGTCGGGCAGCACATTGACGAGGAACTGATTCGGCGCATCGGCCGGCAGGCTCGCACGCCAGTCGCGCAGCAGGTCGCCGCGCACGACCGTCAGCAGCAAAAGCGCCATGAGCCCGAGCGCGAGCGCGCCGATCTGCAGGCTCGAGGCGAGCGCACGGCGCCGCAGATTCGCGAGACCGAAGCGCCACGAAACGCCGCGGGCCGGCACGCGACGCAGCAGCGCGAGCAGCAGCCATGCGAGCAGTCCGGCGGCGACGAGCAATCCGCCGACGCCGGCGAGCATGATGCCCGCAGCCTGCGCTTCGCGCGCCTGCCACCCGACGAGCAGCGCGATCGTCGCAATGCCGCACGCGTAAGCGAGCAGTGCGCTCGCGCGCGGACGCGGCAGATCGCGTCGCAGCACGCGAAGCGGCGGCACGTTGGCGAGCGCCACGAGCGGTGGCAGCGCGAATCCGAACAGCAGCGCGATGCCGGTCACGACCGCCGCGACGGCCGGCATGGACGACGGCGGCGGAAGCGTGGCGACGACGGCGCCGGCGAGCAGCGCGGAGAGAAGCTCCTGGCCGATCAGCGCCGCGACGAGTCCGATCGCGCTGGCGGCAAGTCCGAAAATAACGAACTGGATCACGAACAGCGCCAGCGTCTGCGCAACGGGCGCACCGAAGCAGCGAAACATCGCCGCCGCATCGAGATGCCGTCGCAGGTAGCGCGATGCCGCGAGCGCAACGGCGACGGCGGCGAGCAGCACCGCGACGAGCGCCGACAGCCCGAGAAAGCGCTCCGCCCGCTCGAGCGTCTGCCGCACCTCGGGCCTCAGGTCGCGCACGCTTTCGACGCGCTGGCCGGCTTCGATGTGCGCGGCAACGAACGTGCGATAGCGATCGAGCTCGCCGCTTTTGTCGGTGGCGACCAGCAGGCGCCACGTCGCGCGGTTGCCGGGCGTCAGCAGGTGCGTGGCGGGCACGTCGTTCAGGTTCATCAAAAGCTTCGGTCCCGGCGCGAACCTGAGCCCCGCGATTTCCGGTTCCTCGGCGACGATCGCCGTGACGGTGAGCGTCGCATCGCCGACGGCGAGCTTGCTGCCGACGTGACCTCCGGTGCGATCGGCGAGCCGCGTGTCGATCCATGCTTCGCCGCTGCCCGGGATGCCGCGCGCGGGTCGCTTTGCGCCGCTCGCCGGATCGACGAGCGTGACGCTGCCGCGCAACGGATAACCCTGCGTCACGGCTTTGACGTCGCTCAGCACGGCACTCGCATCCTTGGCATCCGCCTGCGCGATCATGCTGTTGAAGCGAATCGCCGGCGACGTCGCGAGGCCCAGCGTTTTCGCTTCGGTCGCATAGAGATCCGGGAGCGGATGGTCGCCGCTGACCATCAGATCGGCGCCGAGCAGCAGGTTCGCCTGCCGCGCGAGTCCCTGCTTGACCCGATCGGCGAAGAACGCGACGGTGCCGACGCTCGCGACCGCGAGGACGATCGCGACGATCAGCACGCGTAACTCGCCCGCGCGCCAGTCGCGCGCCGCGAGGCGCAGCGCTAGGCGGAGCGTTTGCATGGCGTCGCCGGTTCGCTGCGCTCGTCGGCGACGAGCCGGCCGCCCGCGAGGGAAATGCGTCGCTCGCAGCGGCTCGCGAGATTGACATCGTGGGTGACGAGCAGAAGCGTCGTGCCGTGCTCGCGGTTGAGCCGGAACATGAGCTGGGCGATCTCGACACCCGTCGCATTGTCGAGATTGCCGGTCGGCTCGTCGGCCATCAGGATCTTCGGATCGCTCGCGAACGCGCGTGCGATTGCGACGCGCTGCTGCTCGCCGCCGGAAAGCTGCCGCGGATGATGATGCGTGCGCTTCGCAAGTCCGACGCGCGCGAGCCATTCGCGTGCGCGCGGCGCGGCGTCTGACACGCCGGCGAGCTCGAGCGGCAGCATCACGTTCTCGAGCGCGGTCAGCGCCGGCAGCAGCTGGAACGACTGGAACACGAAGCCCAGCAGCCGTTGCCGCAGCGCTGCGCGCCCATCCTGGTCGAGCGTCGCGAGCGGCACGTTGTCGAGCGCCACGTCGCCCGCCGTCGGATCGTCGAGCCCCGCGAGCAATCCGAGCAGCGTCGTCTTGCCGGATCCGCTTGCGCCGACGATGGCGAGCGTCTCGCCGTCGCCCACGTCGAACGTCACGTCGTCGAGGATCGTGAGCGGCGCATCGCCGCTTTGCACGGTCTTCGAGAGGCGCTGTGCGCGAATGATCGGTGGTGGCATTTGCGTTCGATTCTACGCGGCACGTTTCGTGCGGTTCTGCATGTTGCCGACGGTTACAATGGCCGCATGCATTTTCCGCGACTCGCGTGTCGCCCGCGATGCTCGATCCTCGATCCTCGTTCCTCGATCCGGCCGTTCGACGCCGCGATCCTCGTCGCGTTTCTGCTCACCGCGCTACTTGCCGCGACGGCATTGGCGCAAGGCCGCGCGCCCGTGCTGCTGGTCGTCGGCGATTCGATCTCCGCCGGCTACGGGCTCGCGCGCGGCGAGGGCTGGGTCGACCTCCTCGTGGCGCGCCTGGCCAGTGACGGCTACCGCGAGCACGTCGTCAACGCATCGATTTCCGGCGATACGACCGCCGGCGGCCGCGCGCGCCTGCCGGCGCTGTTGCGCGAGCATCACCCGTCGATCGTGATCATCGAGCTCGGCGGCAACGACGCGCTGCGTGGCGGCAATCTCGACGCGACGCGCCAGAACCTGGACGCGATGGTCAAGGCCGTGCGGGCGGCGCACGCGCGGCCGCTGCTGATCGGGATGAAGGTCCCGCCCAACTACGGCACTGCGTACGCGCGCCGCTTCGATGCGTTGTTCGGCGACGTCGCCAAGGCGAACGACGTTGCGCTGGTGCCGTACGCGTTCGAAGGCTTCGGCGACGATCTCACGCAGTTCCAGGACGATCGCATCCACCCGAAGGCGCAGGCCGAAGCGCGTATCCTCGACAACGTCTGGCCAACGCTCGCGCCGCTTTTGTCGAAACGATGATCGCGCTTCCACCCGGCCCACCGCCACGTCCCGCGTTTCGGGCGACGATCGACGCGCTCGCGTCATTTCGCGACCGCATCGACGTGCGCACCCCGTCCGAGTACGGCGAGGATCACGTGCCGCGCGCGATCAACATGCCCGTGCTCGACGACGCGCAGCGCGCGACGGTCGGCACGATCTACGTGCAGGCATCGGCGTTCGACGCGCGCAAGATGGGCGCGGCCCTCGTCGCGCGCAACATCGCCGACATCGTCGCGACGCACGTGCAGGACAAGCCGCGCGACTGGGCGCCGCTCGTCTACTGCTGGCGCGGCGGCCAGCGCAGCCGTTCGCTGGTGCACGTGCTGAACGAGATCGGCTTTCGCGCCGTCCAGCTCGACGGCGGCTACCGCGCGTATCGGCGCCACGTCGTCTCGCTGCTTGCACAGTTGCCGCGGCAATTCCACTATCGCGTCGTCTGCGGACTGACGGGCTCGGGCAAGTCGCGGCTGATCGCGGCGATCGCCGCCGAGGGCGGACAGGCGCTCGATCTCGAGCGGCTCGCGCGCCACCGCGGCTCGCTGCTCGGCGACATTCCCGGCGCGCCGCAGCCGTCGCAGAAGGCCTTCGAAAGCGCGCTGATCGATGCGTTCACGGGCTTCGACGCGTCGCGTCCGATTTACGTCGAATCGGAGAGCCAGCGCATCGGGCGCCTGCAGGTTCCCGAGGCGCTGCTCGAATCGATGCGCGAGGCCGCGTGCGTTCGTCTCGAGGCGACGAATGCGCAGCGCGTCGCGATGCTCGAAGCCGATTACGCGCACCTCGCGGCCGATCCGGCCGCTTTCGCCGCACAGCTCGCGCCGCTCGCGAAGCTGCACGGCAACGCGACGATCGCGCACTGGCAGGCGCTGATGGAGGAAGGCGCGGCCGAGCCGCTCGTCACCGAGCTCCTCGAGCGTCACTACGACCCGTCGTACGAACGTGCGATTCGCGCCAATTTTCCGCGCCATCGCAACGCGGCCGTCGTGCACGTCGAGGACACCGGCGACGACGGCTTTCGGGCGCTCGCGCGGCGACTGCTCGACACGGC
>Ga0134125_10011104_pt1 | contig 10096 bp, 10 predicted proteins | sample KB31751_FD_96464 | JGI IMG/M metagenome (GOLD analysis project Ga0134125, IMG submission 96464) | Terrestrial soil microbial communities with excess Nitrogen fertilizer from Kellogg Biological Station, Michigan, USA - KB3-175-1 | ecosystem: Environmental > Terrestrial > Soil > Unclassified ... | reverse complement strand
GAAGCTGCGCGCGATGCCCGCGCTGACCACCTGGTGCGGCAGCAGTCGCAGCACGTCGGCGTTGTCGAGCCGGACGCTTCCGCTGGTGACCGGGCACACGCGGCTCAGCGCATTGATGAGCGTCGTCTTTCCGGCGCCGTTGGGTCCGACGAGCGCGAAGATTCCGGTATCGGGCAGGTCGAGGTCGAGCGCGTCGACGGCCACCAGTCCGCCAAAGCGCACCGTCACGCAACGCGCCTCAAGCATCGAGCGGTACCGTGGCATTGCGGGGCCGATCGAGCGGCAGCCGCTTCGCGGCTCGCACTCGCAGCAGCGCCTTGAGCCCGCCGGGGAAAAACAGGACGACGAGCACGATCATGCCGCCCAGCAATGCAAGAGACAGCCCGCTGACCGTCGCGGCGGCGTTCTTGATCGCGTCGACGACGACTGCGCCGCCGATGGCGCCCGGGATCGAGCCCATGCCGCCGATGATCACCATCGCGAAGAACAGCAGCGAGCTGTCGATTCCGAAGTCCTCGGGCGCGACGAATCCCGCGAGGAATGCGTAGATGCCGCCCGCGGCGCCGGCGAGGAATGCGCTGCACATGAACGCGAGCACCTTCGTGCGCGCGACTGCGACCCCCATCGCCGCGGCGGCGATCTCGCTGTCCTTGATCGCGGCGAACGCGCGCCCGACCCGGGTGCGCGTCAGGCTCCAGACGAGCAGCGCCGCGACGACGAGGGCGACGAGCGCCACGTAATAAATGCGAACGGGACTGCCGACGTCGAGGCCGAGCAGCATCGGCCTGTGCAGATGCACACCCTGGTCGCCTCCGGTCAGCGCATCCCATTTGAGCGCGACCTGGTCCACGGCGATCCCGAAGCCGAGCGTGACGATGCCGAGGTAATGGCCCCGCAGTCGCGCCGCGGGAAAGCCCAGCAGCAGGCTTGCCAGTGCCGCCAGGGCGCCGCCGCACAGCGCACCTCCCAGCAAGTCGATCCCGAACCGCACGTTCAGGATCGCCGCCGCATATGCGCCGAGTGCCACGAATCCGCTGTGCCCCAGCGAGATCTGGCCGCTGCGGCCCATCAGCAGGTCGAGGCTGATCGCGACGATGGCGAAGATGAAGAACTCGGACACGACGAACAGCCAGTAGACCTGGCGCGGGCCGATCAACTGCAGCACGAGCGGGACCAGCGCGGCGACGAGGATCACCGCAAGCGCGATCGCGTTTCGTGACACGTGGCGCCCCGCTAGACCTTCTGCACGCTCACGCGTCCGAACAGCCCGTCGGGCCTGACGTACAGCACGAGCAGCAGCAGCCCGAACACGATCGACATCGCGAGTTCGGGTGCCAGGAACGCGTCGATCAGGTTCACGATCACGCCGAGGATGAGTCCGCCGACGACCGCGCCCACCAGGGAGCCAAAGCCGCCGAGTATGGCGGCGATGAAGCCGTAGACGACGATCGTGTCCATCATGTTGGGCGTCACTGACGTCGTCGGCGCGGCGAGCACGGCGGCCACGCCCGCGAGCAGCACACCGACTCCCCACGCGGTCCCGAGGACGCGTCCGACGGGTATGCCCATGAGCTGCGCGGCATACGCGTTTTCGGTGATGGCGCGCATGCCGAGACCGAGCTTGGTCGCGCCGAAGAGCGCGGCCAGCGCGATGCCCAGCGCCACGAGCAACGCGAGCTGGACGATGTCCTGCGGACGCAGGACGAGACCCGCGACGGTGACCGGCGCGAGCGTGATGGGCGCCGCCATCGGCCGCGGGTTATAGCCGAACACGAGACCCAGTACGCCCTGCAGGAACATGAACAGGCCGAGCGTCACGACGATCTGCGTGAGCACCGGCGCGCCGGCAAGGCGGCGCAGGAGCAACGCCTGGACGACGACGCCGAGCACGAATGCCGCCGCCATCGCGCCGACGAACGCGAGCGGCAATCCGACGTGGAAGTCCGAGATCAGCACGTAGGCGACGTAGGTTGCCGCCATGCCCATCGCCCCGTGGGCGAAGTTCACCACTGTGCTTGCGTTGTAGATGACGACGAGGCCGAGCGCCGTGAGCGCGTACAGGCTGCCTTGCGCGAGGCCCGCAAGCGAGATCTGGAGGACGTATTGCGTCACGCCTGCTCCGGCGTCACTTCATCGCGGAGCCGTTGAACATGCTGTCGGGCACGATCTGCCATTTGCCAGCCTTCGCTTGCCACAGAAGCTGGCAACAGCTCCCCTCGTGCTGCTGCGCCGAGTAGTTGATCTTGCCGGCGATCGTGTCGAAATTGCGCAATGTCTCGAGCTGCGCGACAAAGGCGTCGCGAGTGATCGGTCCCTTGATCTTCTCGAGGCCCGCGTACGTCACCTGGCCGGCGAGCCAGCCCCATGCGGCATAGATGTCCGGCGCGTGGCCCGGCGCGTACTTGCTCATCGCGTCGGCGAACTGCACCCAGTGCGGGTCGGCGCTGCCCGGCGGCGGGAGGAACGCCGTGCAATACGTTCCCTCGAGCGATGCGATCGTGCTGAAGATCCCGCCGTAACCGCAGGCGGACGAAGTCAGGATGCGCGTCGGATGGTAGTCGAGGCTCGCCATCTGGTTGAGAATCTGCGCGCCCGACGTCGCGATCGTCGCCAGCATAACCACCTTGACGCCGGCCGACTTCAGCTTGATGACGGCGCTGCTGAAATCGACCTGCGAAGGCACGTATGGAATCTCGACGTCGACCTTCCCGAGGTCGCCCTTGATGCCCTCGAGGATCGGCTTGCCGAACGCATCGTCCTGGTAGATCACCGCGGTGGCCTGGCCGGCGAAGTGCTTCTTGACGAACGCGCCCATCGTCTTGCCGTCGGTCGTGTAGATCGGCCACGACGGAAACACGTACTTCAGTCCGGGCTGGTAGAAGATAGGACTGCCGCTGCCCATCGACACCAGCGGAACGTGCGCCTCGTTCAGCGTCTTGTAGACGGCGGCGGTCGTCGGGCTGCCGATGCTGCCGACGATCGCAAACACGCCGTCTTCGTACACGAGCTTCTTGTCCAGCGCCGTCGTCTGCGCGGGCTGATAGCCATCGTCGTAGCTGATCAGCCGAAGCTTTTTGCCGGCGACGCCGCCGCGCGCGTTCACGGAACCGATGAATGCCTCGAGCCCCCACTTCGATGCGCCGATCGGCGCCTGCGGTCCGGACTGCGCGGCGGTCTGGCCGAGCAGGATCGTGTCGCCGGTGACGGTGCCCCCCGACGCCGCATCGGCGGCGATGGCGCCGGACGCCAGGATTGCGCACGCGATCGACATCGCGACGTTGGTACCCCATCGAAGCAGGCAATTCTTCATGAACTCTCCCGGATTTGCGTCACAAAAGTCCCAACATGCAGAACACTAGACTGCGGGTTGACTTTAGCATGTGCCACGCGGCGGTAGCAACGGGCGAGTGAGGCGGCGCGCCGACTCGATTTGCTTGCGGAGCAGCGGAAGCTGGTCCGCGGAGAAGCGCTGCACGCGTTCGCCATGTTTCGCCATCCCGAAATCGCATACCTGATTTCCACTGCCGGCGCGGCGCCGGCATCACGGCATCTTGGGTCACCGCATCCGGACGTTGCATCCAGATCGGTCGCCGCGTCGTACGGTCAGCCATGGGAATCGTGATGCCTGGCTGGCGGTCCACCGCCCTCGCGGTCGCGTTGGTGCTTGTGCCGGCCGCGGCATGCGCTAAACCGTTCGTGCCGCCAGGCGATGCCGTCGTCCTTGAACGGCTGCCGGAAAAGGGCGATCCCGCGCTCGCCGAGTTGAAGCGGATGCGCGCGGCTCTGATGATGAGCCCGCGCGACCTCGATAGCGCCGCGCCTGTCGCGCGTCGTGCGCTCGATGCGGCCAGGACGCTTGGCGATCCGCGTTATCTCGGCCAGGCGCAAGCGGCGCTCGGGCCTTGGTGGAAAGGCGACGATGTGCCGCCGGTCGCGCTGCTGCTGCGCGCGACGCTCAAGCAAAGCCAGCATGATTTCGCGGGCTCGCTCGTCGATCTCGATCGCCTGCTCGCCGTGAATCCGGCCATGGCGCAAGCGCGACTGACACGGTCTACCGTCTCGACCGTCGTCGGCCGTTACGCCGACGCGCGTCGCGATTGCGCCGAGTTGGCCGGCAAGGTTGCGCCCATTATCGTCATCGGCTGCGAGGCGACGCCGGCGAGCCTGTCCGGCCAGGCGGGACCTGCGTACGGGGCGCTGGTGCAGGTGCTCGCCCTTCCGGCCGCCGCGGGTGTGCGGGAGTGGGCGTTGACGCTTGCTGCGGAGATTGCCGCACGTCGCGGCGACGTTGCCGCTGCCGAACGGCACTTTCGGGATGCGCGGGCGCTCGATCCGCGCGATGCGTATCTGAAAGGCGCGTTCGCCGATTTCCTGCTCGACCGCGACCGACCCGGCGAGGTGCTGCCGCTGCTGCGTGACGATACGCGCAACGACACGCTGTTGCTGCGGCTGGCCCTTGCCGAGCAGCGGCTTGCGGATCAGCGGGAGCGCTTTGCGGCGCATCGCGCGGATCTCGCGGCGCGTTTCGAAGCGGCACGCCGTCGCGGCGACAGCCTGCATCGGCGCGAAGAGGCGCGCTTTCGGCTCGCCATCGAAAAGAATCCGCAGGCGGCGCTCACGCTTGCGCGCGACAACTGGGCGGTGCAGCGCGAGCCGGCGGACCTGCGCATCCTGATCGAAGCGGCGCGCGCATCCGGCAATGACGATGCGCTGAAAACGGCCTCGGACTGGATCGCGGCGCATCACCTCGAGGACGCGCTCATCGTCGCGCAACGGGAGCGGTCGCGATGACGCGCATCGTCGCGCTGCTCGCGTGCGTGCTATTGAGCGTGCCGGCCTTTGCGCACAAGGCAAGCGACGCTTACCTGACGATCGAACGGGACGGCCGGTCGCTGCGCGGGCAGTGGGACATCGCGCTGCGCGATCTCGACAACGCGCTCGGACTCGATGCAAACGCCGACGGCGACATCACGTGGGGCGAGGTTCGATCGCGGCAAACCGATATCGGCGCCTATGCGATCTCGCGTCTGCAGGTGTCGTCCGGCGGGGAACGTTGCTCACTGTCCCCGACCGCTTATCTGATCGATACGCACACCGACGGCGCGTACGCCGTGATGACGTTCACCGGCGCATGTCCGCAGCCTGGACCGACGCTTGCGCTCGATTACCGGCTGTTCGAGGGACTCGACCCCCAGCACCGCGGACTGTTGAACTTTGTCGAGAACGGGCAAAGCCGCAGCGTCGTGTTCAGCGCCGATACGCCGCATCGGATCGTCGGCGGCGACAGCAGCGGTCCGGTGCGCCAGTTCGTCACCTACCTGAACGAAGGCGTGTGGCACATCTGGACGGGTTTCGACCACATCCTGTTCCTATTGTCGCTGCTGCTGCCCGCCGTTCTCGTGCGTCATCACGATCGGTGGCAGCCGGGCGCATCGTTTCGCGCTTCCTTCATCGATGTCGCGAAAGTCGTGACTGCGTTCACGCTCGCTCATTCGATCACGCTGTCGCTCGCGGCGCTGTCCATCGTCGTGCTGCCGTCGCGGCTCGTCGAGTCCGGGATCGCGCTATCGGTCGTTCTCGCGTCACTCAATAACGTATTCCCGGTGGTCGCGAACGGCCGCTGGATCGCCGCATTCGGCTTCGGGCTGCTGCACGGCTTCGGCTTCGCAGGCGCGCTGCACGATCTTGGCCTGCCGGCGGGCTCGCTCGCGCTGTCGCTTGCCGGCTTCAACCTCGGCGTAGAAGCGGGGCAACTCGCGATCGTCATGCTGTTTTTGCCGCTGGCGTTCGCGCTGCGGTCGACATGGGCCTATCGGCGCATGGTCTTCGCGGGCGGCTCGGTCGCCATCGCGACGCTCGCGTCGGTGTGGCTCGTCGAGCGCGCGTTCAACGTTGGCGTATTCAGTGCGCTCGCCGCACGTTGATTCACCACCTCAGGAGAAGTCATGAAGAGACTCGCATGCATGATCGGCGGCATCGCGCTCTGCAGCGCCGCCGCGTGGAGCGGTGGCGCGCTGGCCGCAAGTCACCGCGAGGCGCCGCTGATCGCACAGGATCCGACGGCCGACAACACCGATTTCTACATGTTTCGCAGTTGGACGAACCCGGGCAACGTAGTCTTCATCCTCAACGCGATTCCGTTGCAGGACCCGGGCGGCGGACCGAACTACTACAACTTCGGCGATGACGTGCTGTACCGGATCAATGTCGATACGAACGCCGACGGCGAAGAGGATCTAAGCTATGAAATCCGCTTCAAGACGCAGCTTCGAGGCCCGCTGACGAGCCTGGAGCTCCCGTTGACCGCTGCTGCGCTGCCGCCGATCACGGCGCTCGATGGTGCGGGCTCCGAGGGGCTGATCCTCCGGCAGAGCTATACGGTGACGCAGGTGCGCGGCGGCACGCGCATCGATCTCGGCACGCAGCCGATGTACGCCGTGCCCTCGAACGTCGGTCCGTTGACGATGCCGCACTATGAAGCGCTCGCCGCGCAAGGCATCTATACGCTGGCAAACGGCGGAAAGGTCTTCGCAGGCCAGCGTGGCGAATCGTTTTACATCGACCTCGGCGCGGCGTTCGACACCTTGAACCTGCGCCGTACCCCGCCCATCCTGACACCTGCGGAGGACGCCGACGACGCGGTGAACCCGTTCGGGAACGACCAGCTTTCGGGCTTCAACATCAGCACGATCGCAATCGAGGTTCCGATCGGTTCGCTCACCGGAAACGCGAACGCCGTCATCGGCGCCTACGCGTCGACAGCTCGGCAAAAGGTGCGCGTGTTCACCCAGAACATGACGCACGCGGATCACACGGGAAGCGATAACGTGTCGGCCGGTCCCTGGGTTCAGGTTTCGCGGATGGCGAACCCGCTCGTCAACGAGTTGATCATCGGGACCGATACGAAGGACCGCTGGAATGCGACCGACCCGCGGGACGAAGCGCAGTTCGTGAATTTCTACCTCAACTCGCGTCTTGCCACGGCGATGAACATTCGTTTCGGCACCGATTTTCCGACAACAAGCCGCATGGACCTCGTCAACGCGTTATTGAAATACCCGTCGCAGCCGCAGACCGGAACCTGTGGACGGCGCGACTGCGCCGAATTGTTGCGATTGAACCTGGCCGTGGCGCCGACGCCTCCGGCGCAGCAACATCGGCTGGGCGTTCTCGCGGGCGATAATGCGGGCTGGCCGAACGGTCGCCGTCCCAATGACGACGTGACCGACATCGCATTGCGCGTCGTGGCCGGGTTCCTGCTGAATCCCGCCGGCACACCGCGACTCGGTGACGGCGTCAACTTCAACATCGGCGCCGAGGGCGGCAACCTGACCGCGAATGGCATCTACACGGTGTTTCCGTATCTGCCCACACCGCATGACGGCAGGAACCGCCGGCATATCGACTGCGGCGAGCCGCTGGCGAATCCCTGCAACTGAATGTGAAGTACGGTTCCACCGCGTCACGGTTCTCCGTGGCGCGGTGGAATCACGTCGACACCACTTGACAACGTCAAGGCGCTGTATGACACTGGCATAACCGTCCCCCGCTGTCAGCCAAACCCCGTCCAGTGCATCCTTCTGATAGGCCCATGCCATGTCCATCTGGAATGACAATACCGCTCCGCGCCAGACCCCGATGCCAGCTCCCGAGACTCGGGAAGCAACCCGGTTCGATGCCCCGCCGAAACGCGATTCGGTTGCAAGCCCCGCTGTCAGTGCGTCCATGCGCGGCGACACTGCTGGCTCCCGCAAGGAATCGCTGATTGCGGCCGACATCACCATCGAAGGCAAGATCGAAGGTGGCGGCAGCGTGCGCATCGCCGGCAAGTTCAAGGGCGATGTCAACGTGCAGGGTGATCTCACGATCGAAGCCGGCGCCAAGCTGACCGGCAGCGTTCGCGCCGACAAGGTCACGATTGCCGGCGAGCTCGAAGGTAACGTCGAGCAGGCCGCGCTTGTCGATTTGCAGCAGAGCGGCGTGGTGATCGGCGATCTGAAGGCAGGTTCGCTGACGGTCGCAGCAGGTGCCCGCCTGCGCGGTCAGGCCGAGTTCGGCTGGGACGACGGCAAGGGCGCGGGTACCAAAGCCGGCAAGCTCAGCAAGGTCCACGACGCGGAAATGAGCGCCAGTTCATGACCGGCTGAGGCCGTTCAGCCGCGCGACCCGTCCGCGCCCGCGGCGCTTGTATGATCCCCCCACGCTTGCGGCTGCGCCGCTGCGCTGCCCGCCCGGGGGCGATTCGCGCCCTGGGCGGTCCGGCGGCGCTCATGCCATATCGGACTTGTCGAGCTCGGAGGCGATGCGGCGCCCCGATTCGAGTTGCTTCTTGAGGAGGGGGATCTGATCGGCGGCGAAGCGTTGCACGCGCTCGCCGTGGCGATCGGCCTCGCGCTCGAACGCGACGAGCGCTTCTTCCTGCATCAGCACGCCGACGTTATGCACGTAGGCGCGGTCGAAGTCCGCGCCGGTCAATTGCTCGAGCACCGCAAGGCGTGCGCGCAGGTTGTCGCTCATCCGGGATGGCAGCGCGACGCCGACGCTTGCCGCGAGTTGCTCGAGATCGGTGTCGACGGACACGCGGTTGCGCAGCGTCGCTTCGGCGTAACGGCGCACGACCGGCGAGCCTCCGCGCGCAAGCGCCATGCGGCTTGCCTCGATTTCGAACAGGCTCGATTGCGCGGCGACGGTGAGGAAGTCGCGTTGCACCGGTGCGGCCGAGAGCTCGGATGGTCGCTCGGGCGACGCCCATCCGGAGCGGATGGAGTCGCCCGGAATCGCGCGGTATTCGACGCGCTCGCAACCGCCGAGGCAGAGCGCAGCGATCGCCGAGACTAACGCGATGCCGGTCAGGCGAAGACGCAACGGAATCGAGGGCACGCGAAAAATTTAGCAAGCGGCATGCCGTCCGCCTTTCGATGCGAATGCCCCATGCCGGTCGCTAGGGATGGCGGGTAATCGCATTTTGAGGCAAGCGGCTCCCGCTGCAACTGTTACGGCGGCATTCGGTAATAATTACCCGTGTACTCGATTGCGTGATGGCACTACACAAGAGGCGTGCCGCGCATCGTGCACTGATGCGTCAACGCGCCGCCGGGCGATGCATGCGCTGCGCGAGCCAGGCAGCCGCTGCGTGCTGTAGCGGACGAATGAGCCGCGGCAGGAGCGCCGCAGCGAGCGCGCCAACCAGTCGCGTCGACCGTGAGCCCCTTGGCGGCATCGGCGCCGCCTTGGCGGGCCTGCGCACGAAGCGCGAAGCGGCGAACCCGATGGCAAGCGCGGTAGCGATGGCGACGGGCGCAGCGCTCGTGAGGCTGATCCGGCCTCGCACGTCGTCCGCGATGAGCCGCAACTGCGCGCGATGGTGCGCGAGCCGCCTTTCGACTTCGGCAATTTCCTCGTCAAGCGACCGATCGGTCCGGCGCATGTTCGTTCTCCTTGTGCGGCGCGTCCTGGCGCAGTTGCCGCAACGTCGCCGAGAAGAGCAGGTCGGGGATCTGCTTCTTCGCCCAGAAGGCGAGGCCGACGGCAACCGCGATGTTGACGAGCGCAGCGATCAGGATCGCGAGTCCCCAGTTGGCGCCGGCGCCGATCGCCCAGACGACGAGGGCGGCGACGATGCCCATCCAGGCTGAAACGACGAGGATCGAGATGATGATCGCCGCAGCAACCATCTTCACGAGCGAGATGCTTGCGCGTTGTACCTCGAGGACGGCGAGCAGCGCATGGTCCTGCACGAGTCCGCGCAGGTTGGTCCAGGCCAGCGAGAGGCGCGATGCGGAGGTCATCGGGTCCGTGTCAGCGGTGACGCGTACGTTTGATTCATCGCTCGCATCCGTCGGTACGCGGCGTGGTCGCGCCGGCCTGCTTGCGGGGCCCGTCGATCGTACCGTAACGCAGCCGGCATGCCATGCGCGCCGACGCGGCCGCGTGGCCAGCGAAATGTCCGGCAGCGGCGTTCACGCGAATGGCACGCGAAAACGCAACGCGCCGCGCGTACGCCAATAAACGGAGATCCACGGAATCAGCAGCGATGTCACGATCATCTCCACCACATGACGTGGCGCATGGCTCGTATTCGACAGGCGTCGCGACG
>Ga0134125_10011103_pt1 | contig 10097 bp, 8 predicted proteins | sample KB31751_FD_96464 | JGI IMG/M metagenome (GOLD analysis project Ga0134125, IMG submission 96464) | Terrestrial soil microbial communities with excess Nitrogen fertilizer from Kellogg Biological Station, Michigan, USA - KB3-175-1 | ecosystem: Environmental > Terrestrial > Soil > Unclassified ... | reverse complement strand
TGGCCGCTAGCGGCCTTCCGATGAATTTCGAGCCGCTTCCAGTGAAATGAAAGCAAGCCGCATGCGCAAGACAGTTGTCATTCTCGGCGGCAACCAGATGGCCTGCCCGGCGATCCGGCGGATCCAGCAGCATGGATTTGAGGTGATCGCGGTCGACGGCAGCGCTCATGCACCAGCCCGAGAAGTCGCTGATCGGTTCGTTCACCAGAACTTTTCCGACGTGACGGCGACCGCCGCCGCGCTTGCCGGACTGGAATTTGACGGGATCATTCCGCTGAACGATTTTGCGATTCAGTCGGCTGCTCGCATTGCAAGGGATCGCAAGCTGCCGGGCTGGAACGAATTCGCCGAGCGCTGCTTCACCAGCAAGGTCGCCATGAAGCGTTGCTGGATCGAAAGCGGATTGCCGACGCCGCGATGCACGTTTACGACGGTCGCGAAATTGGTCGCCGGACAGTTTCCCGACTGGGACATGTGGCCGGCCGTCATCAAGCCGGCATTTTCCGGCGGCGGCAGCCGCGGCGTATTCGTCGCCCATGACTGGGATGAGGCGAGGGCTAGTTTGAGATACGTCGAGGGAACCTACCTCGACGGCGAAGTCGTAATTGAGAAATTCATCAAGGGGTCAGAGCACACGCTCGAGGTATTGATCTGCCGCGGAACTCCGACGCTGTTGTCGATCTCGGACAAGGAAAATTACTCCGGCAGCGACACGGTGGTGCAACGGCTGTTTTTTCCGGGACCGGTCGGTCATTCCCATCGCCGGAAGCTCGAGCAGCTCGTCTTCGCCGCATGCAGGGCCATGCAGTTAACCGATGGAACGACCCATTTCGAAGTCCTGATCCGCGACGACGAACTCTATTTACTCGAGGTGGGCGGACGTCCGGGCGGCGGACTGAATTTTCAGCCAATCTGCGAGATATCGACCGGCTACGATTATCCGGGACTGCTTGCCGCGGTCTTGAGCGGTGGTTCGCCGAATTTCGAACGAAAGCCGGTCGAGCACCTGGCCTGGCACTATTTTCCGCGAGGCGAGGGGGTCCTGCGCGCCGTCGAAGGTTTTGCCGGCATCAAGGGTGAGCCCGACGTCGTCGATGCCGAACTCTACGAGGAAGTTGGTAAGCCGCGTTTCGATCTTCGTAATGATCTGGCGCGTCCCGGATACGTGCTGGTGCGATCCAAATCGGCGGCCCAGGCTCGCGAGCGCGCCGCCAGGCTCGTCGCCGGCGTACACTTTGTCACCGCTGAAGACGTGAATAATCCATCGTGAGCCTCGCGCAGCATCCGTTCTTCGCGGCAACCGATCCGAGGAACAGCCGGCTGGTGCGGGTATCCGCGCCATTTCCGGATTGGCTCAACCCGTTTCGGCACGACGGCGTGACACTCCGTGCCGCCGCCATCCCAGGGGAGGTCGAGCACAGCAAATCCTATATGGCGCGCGAACTCGTGCTCGGATCGATCTCCGACGGATTGATCTCGCAGCACACCATCGTGAAGGAGGCAACAAGCGGCAACACCGGCCACGGCATCGCGAAAATCTGCAAGGCGCTCGGCATTCGTTGTCAATTGATCATGCCGGCAGGTACGGCACGCGGCAAGACCAACGCAATTTCCGTGATGGGCGCAGGCGTCGAGGTCGTCCTCCATAGCGATCCCGGCGAGACGCCAGTCGAGCGCGCGCGGCGCGAAGGGGCCCAGGACGGCTGCTGCAACCTCGATCAATATGCGAACTGGCGAAATCCCTGGGCGCAAAAAAGCCATCTGGCGCCGCAACTCTTTGCCGCGGCGGGAACAGTATCTGTGGTGTCGGTCGCTTCAGGCACCATGGGAACCTGCATGGGCCTGAAGCAATATGTCGATGAGCATGACCTTCCCACGCGGGTGCTTCCGGTGTTGCTGGCGGAGCATCACGAGGTACCGGGTGCGCGGCCGCTGTCGAAGGTGCAGCAGGACATCAAGCTGCCATGGCAGAAGCTGTTCACGCTCGATGACATCGAGTTGGGAACGCGCCATCCGTCCTTTCTGCTCGCTTACTATAGTTGGCGAGTCCTGCCGCAAATGCTTGGCCCGAGCTTCGGCCTCGCGTTTCAGGGGGCGCTGCGCAGGATCCAGAGGGAGAAGTTTGCCGGAACGTTGGATGCGCTCAGGATCGACGGCGAGATAAATGTTGTCCTGATTGGCGCGGACACCTATCTTCCCTATCTCGATCTCTTCCTGGGCGAGACGCAGTCCGACGAACGCCATACTTTCGAAAACCCCGATCTGCTGGCGCTGGCTCTTTGAGCAAGCGCTTGCCTCTTTACTGATGTGGTCATGCAGCTAACAGCTCCGAAGTTTGACGAAGCCGAGATCGATATGCTGCGTGCCTGCCTGAATTCAGGCTGGGTGACGCAAGGCCCGATGAGCCAGAAATTCGAGCAGTTGATCGCGGAGCGCCACGGCGTGAAGCATGCGCTCGTCACCACCTCCTGCACGGCAGCGCTGCATTTGGCCACGATGGCGCTGGGCCTGAAGGCGGGAGACGAGGTCATCGTGCCGGCGTTCACCTGGGTCACGAGCGCTCATGCCGCCGAATATGTCGGCGCGAAGGCGGTCTTCGCCGACATCGACCTTGCCACCTACAATCTCGATCCGGCTGCGTTCGAGGCGGCCATCACGCCGCGAACCAGAGCGGTCGTGGCGGTTCATTTGTTCGGTCTGGCGGCGCCGCTCGACCGGATTCGCGCCGTCGCATCACGTCGCGGGATTGCGATCATCGAAGATGCCGCCTGTGCAATTGGCACAACCTATCGCGGCAAGCCGGTCGGCGGCCTCGGAGACATCGGCTGCTTTTCCTTCCATCCGCGCAAGATTGTCACGACCGGCGAGGGCGGCGCGGTGACGACGAACGACGAGGCCTACGCGAAAGCGGTCGGCTCTCTCCGCAATCACGGCGCCGGCGCGCCGCATGTTGCGGAAGATGAAGCCGTCGGGCCGTGGACGATGTCGGCCTATGAGCAGATCGGCTACAATTTGAGGCTTTCCGATATCCAGGCCGCCGTCGGCGTGGCGCAAATGGCCAAGCTCGATGGGCTCCTTGCCGAGCGCCGTCGTCTCGCGGACGGATACCGTGAGCGGCTCTCGGATCGCAACACTATCGTGTTGCCGGCCCCCGATCCCGGGCACAGCTATCAGTCCTTCGTCATTCGGATTGCCGATGGTGGCCGCAAGCGCCGCAACGCCGTGATGACGGCGCTGGCCGAGCGCTCCATTCAGACGCGGCCCGGAACGCACGCCGTTCCCGCGTTGGGGTACTACCGCAACAAATACAGCCTCGATCCGCAGCGATTTCCGAATGCGACCGCCGCCGAGGAGACGTCGATCACCTTGCCCATCTTCCCGGGAATGAAGGCGTCCGATATCGACTTCGTCGTCGAGACGCTGGATCGGGCGCTGGCGGTGGCCTGAACTCTTCCCGCATCGCCTCCTTAGGAACCCATCGAAGATGCCGAGCGCCGTTGCCATCACCTGTGAGGGCATTTCCAAGAGCTTTGCGCTGGTCGACCGCGGCAACGCCTGGCGCGTCGCGCTCGGGCTCGATGACAAAGTCCCCCGCTATCGTGCGCTCGAAGGCGTCACTTTCGATGTGCCGAAAGGGCGCTTTGTCGGCGTGCTCGGCCGTAACGGTGCCGGCAAGTCGACGTTGCTGCGAGTGATCGGCGGCGTCTATGCGCCGGAAAAGGGGCGGGTGTCGATCAACGGGGCCATGTCGGGGCTTTATGAACTCGGGCTCGTCGGCAATCCGGAGCTTACCGGGCGCGAATATGCGGATCGCCTGCTCACCGTGCATGGTTTCTCTGCCCGGAAGCGCGCGGAAATGATTGCGGAGATTCGCGAATTCTCGGAGCTCGAGGATCGCTTCGACGATCCGGTGCGAACGTATTCCGCAGGCATGGGCGCCCGGCTGTATTTTTCCACGGCGACCGCCGGCCAGTACGAGGTCTACCTGCTCGACGAGATACTCTCTGTCGGAGATCAGCACTTTCAATCGAAGTGCTGGCGGCGGCTGCGGGATCGATTGTCCCGCGGCGCCACCGGCATTCTCGTGACCCACGATTGGTCGGCTATCTTGCGCCTGTGCGAGACGGCGCACATCCTCGATCGCGGCAAGGTGCTGTATTCGGGCCCGGCCGAACGTGCCGTGCGGCGCTATCTCTACGGCGAGGACGAGGGCGACGAATTCCTCAAAGGCGTTGCGAAGTTCCTGGCGACGCCGGATTATCCGGCCATGCTGCCGCAGGGCGAGGACTTTCTGATGCGCGCCGACGTGGAGATATTCGAGTCGGCAGACATCTTCGCTACCTTCGTCATCGAGCGCCTGCAGCCTGGATATGGCTGGGAAACCTCGTTGATGTCGCGCGATCCGATCCTGGTCGGCAATGCGCCCGGGCGCCACACCGTCGAGGTCTCGATCCCGGCGCTGCCGCTCGAACCGGGCAGCTATCAGTGCCGCATCGGCCTGATGCTGATCGAGGGCGAGACGCGGCGCCGCATCGGCCTCGACGGCTTCAGCTGGCTCAATGGGACCGGCCTTGCCCTCGAAGTTGTCGGCGAGCGCTCGCGAGGTTTGACGCTTCCCGTGCGGTGGTCGGTGCATTGACGGCAGCATCCATCAAAGTCAGCAACCTGACCAAGGTGTTCGCGCTCGCCGAGCAGGGGGCGGGCGCGGTCTCCCTGCTGGGCGCGCTGCGTGCCGGCAAGCCCGAGGTCCGGATGCGGGAGGTGCGCGCGCTCGACGGCGTTTCGTTCGAGATTGCCGAAGGTGAACGGGTCGGCATCATTGGACCGAACGGCGCGGGAAAGACCACGCTGCTCGCGATCCTGGCCGGCATTGCCGCGGCGACGGCAGGCACGGTTGAGGTGTCGGGCGAACTCCACGCCATGCTCTCGATCGGGGCCGTGCTACGCGACGACCTGACGGGACGGGAGAATATCGACCTTGATGCCTCGATCCACGGCCGCAGCCGCTCCCAGACCGAGAATATCGAGGACGAGATCATCGCGTTCTCCGAGCTCGACGAGTTTATCGACCGGCCGGTGCGGACCTATTCGTCCGGCATGAAGGCGCGGCTGGCGTTCGCAATGGGTGCCTTCATCGAGCCCGACATTCTGATCATCGATGAAACGCTCTCGGTGGGTGATTTCTTTTTCGCCGAGAAGGCTTCGCGAAAAATGAAGGAGACTGCGGCGAAAGGACGGATCGTCATTTTCGTTGCGCATGCAATGGGGTCAGTGGTCGAAATGTGCTCGCGCTGCCTGTGGCTCGACCACGGGCGGCTCGTCATGGACGGCGACCCGAAATCTGTCACGACGGCCTACGAACAGTCCGTGCGCGATGCCGATGAAGCGGCGCTCGCCAGAAAGTTCGAGCAGGCAGGCAGAACCGGCACACGCCCCGGGCGTGATCGAGGTGTTTTGGGCAATGTCCACTTGGTCCAGGACGAAAAGGAGCAGCGGTCGGCGCTTGCCGCAATGCGCCCGCTTCAGGTCAAGGTGGCAGGCACATTGAACAAGCCGAATCACCGTTGCAGGCTGTCCTTTTCCATCCTGCGCGTTGACGGCCGCCTGGTGTGGCTGCACGATTCGATCGAAGCGGGCGTGCCCCTGCCGGATCAAGGCCCGTTCGAGGTTGGCTTCGTGATGGATCCCTTCATTCTCGGCGCCGATCTCTATCGTCTCGACGTCAAGCTGAACGATGAAGCCGGAGAAATCGACAGCCTGACGCGCGTTTTCGAGGTCGTCGATGTGGAAGGCCAGGCCGGCGGCAAGCCGCTGCTCTATTATCCGCCGCAGATCAGCGGCCGTGCCGTGGAGCGGACCGACCGATGAGCATCGCCGGATTCGACCGCCGCGACCTCGGCATGCTCTGGAGCCTGTTCAAGCTCACGCTCACGGACCGTTACCTCGGTTCTGGACTCGGATTGATCTGGGCCGTGCTGTCGCCGTTGCTTTTGATGGGAATCTTTACGTTCGTCTTCACGTTCGTCTTTCCCGGACGATTGCCGGGCAGGGATGGCCCGCTTTCCTACGTCTTGTGGCTGTTGAGCGGCTATGGCCCCTGGCTCGCGATCAGCGAGGGGCTCTCGGCATCGACGACATCGGTGGTGGGCAACGCCGGCATCGTCAAGAACATCGCCTTCAAGTCCGAGGTTCTGCCTGTTGTCGGCGCCTTGACCGGCCTGCTTCCGCTCTTCGTCTCGTTCGTCGTCATCGCGGTGCTGCAGATCGCATCCGGCGAAGTGCCGCATGCCGCGCTGCTGTCACTGCCGTTCACGCTCTTCTTCGGAATGCTGTTCATATCCGGATTGGGCCTGTTCCTCGGCGCGCTCAACGTCTTTGTCCGCGACACCCAGCTGGCGTTGCCGAATGTGTTGACCCTGTTGTTGTTCGCTTCCCCGATCTTTTATCCGCTGAGCGCCTATCCGGGCGGTATCGGCAAAATCCTCCAGTTCAATCCATTCTATGTGATTGCGGCGTCGTTCCGGGCCCCCATTATAGATGGCACTTTGCCGCCGCTCTGGATGCTTGCCTATCTGGCCGTCATCGCGATCGCCGTGTTCCTCGCGGGGTTGACGTGGTTTCGCCGCCTGAAGTCATTCTTCGACGCGCGCCTGTGAAGTCCATGTCCGGTCTCGTCGCAATCCATCAACCCAACTTCTTTCCGTGGCTCGGCTATTTCGACAAGATCCGGCGCGCCGATTTGTTCGTGCTGATGGACGCCGTGGCCTATCCGCGCGCCGGTTCCGGCGGGATGGGCTCCTGGTGCAATCGCGTGCGCCTTGCCGTTCAGGGCGAAGCGCGTTGGGTGACCTGCCCGCTGCGGCGCGTGCCGCTGGGTGCGCCGATACGGATGACGGAGATCGACGACGCTCAGCCCTGGCGCACGAAGCTATTGCGCACGCTGGACGTCAATTACGGCAAGGCGCCGCAATTTTCCGCGTGCATGACGATGCTCGAACCGCTCATTCGCGCGCCCGAAAACAACCTGGCTGCGTTCAATATTCGCGCGATCGAGACGATCGCGGCGCATCTCGGCCTGTCCACCCGCTTTGTCCGCCAATCGACGCTGTCTTATTCCGGCCGCGCAACGGAGCTATTGATCTCATTGGTCAGGGCGGCGGGGGGCTCGACCTATCTGTGCGGCGACGGCGCAGCCGGCTATCAGCGCGATGAGCTTTTTGCCGAAAACGGACTCGGGCTCGTCAAGCAGAATTTCTCGCCGAATCCTTACGGCGAGCCGTCGCGCTTTATTCCGGGTCTTTCCGTGATCGACTACCTGATGTGGGACGGCCGGCCGCTCGCGAAAGCAGCAGAAGATTGATGACAAGCAATGTAATCCTGCTCACCAGCCTTGCCGGAGAGGCCCTGGAGCGCGCGAAGCAGGCGTTGGGCGATGCCATCCCGATCATAGTGGTCCGCGACATCGATTCGTTGCGCGCCGCGCCGGTCGACGCCGACACCAGCCTGATCAGCTTCGGCACCAGCGTCATTGTTCCCGCGAATTTGCTGAAGCGCCTGGCCAGGCCTGCTTACAATCTGCACGCGGCATCACCGGAGTTCCCTGGTCGCGACCCCCATCATTTCGCGATCTATCGCGGTGTAAAGGCCTACGGGGCGACGCTGCACCTGATGACCGCGCGGGTGGACGACGGCCCGATCGTCGCGGTGGAAATGTTTCCAGTGGATCCCGCTGCCACCCCGAACTCGCTGCTTGTCGAGGCGAACCGGGCCGCCATGCGGCTGTTCGTCCGATTTGGCAGCCGGATGCTCGAAGCCGAACCGTTGCCGGCCTTGCCCGACGTGAAGTGGGGTCAGGCCAAGACGCGGCGCGCGGATTTACACCGCTTCTGCAAGCTCGACCCCCTCATTACCGCCGAAGAGTTCGCCCGGCGCTTGCGCGCCTTCGAGTCGGATTCTCATGCCAATTTGACGGTCGAGTTCCACGGCCAGCTCTTCCGGATCGAGAAGCAGACGCCGCGTGAAAGGGCTGATCAGAGCGAGTTTGCCGAATTCACCGAAGCGGGCTTTCGCAGCTTGCTACAAGTCCTGAAGGCTGCGCGATATTCTTTTGCACGCTATGGCGAACAGCCTAGCGGACGTCACGTGATATGGCGCCATGATGTCGATATGTCCATGCACCGCGCAGCCCGGTTGGCAGAGATCGAGAAAGAAGAAGGCATAGCCGCAACTTACTTCGTCAATCCGCGCTCCCAATTCTACAGCATCTTTGAGCCTGCGATCGAAGCTCTGTTGCGACGGATTCAGTCGCTCGGTCACGAGGTCGGACTGCACTTCGACACGGCCGCCTACGGCGTGAAGACCTGGACCGACGCGAGCCTGGAAGCGGCGGTCCGCCGGGAGCAGGCGTTGCTGGAGACGCTGCTCCAGTCTCCGATCCGGGCGCTGAGCTGGCATAATCCCGACCAGTCAAACTTGCTCGACTTCCAGGACGAGACGATAGCTGGCCTGTTCAGCGCCTATTCCGGCCGTCTGCGGCATGATTACGCCTACTGCTCCGATTCCAACGGCTACTGGCGCTTCAAGCCCATGACGGACGTCATCAGTGAAGGTCACGACCGCTTGCATCTGCTGACGCATCCGGATGTCTGGACCCCGGAGGCAATGGCACCCTCGGCGCGGATCGATCGTGCGATCCTCGGCCGCGCCCGCAGAATTCGCAACGAGTATGATGTGCGCGTCGCCCTCGCCGGACGCTTGAACATCGGAAGAGGCGGTAGCTGATTTGCTCTAACGGTGTTTCGACTGAGGGACGACGACTTCTGCATAGAGCTAGGGGCCTTGCTGATCCTTGGTCGCGCTGATATTGGCAGATGATTGACCTTCACACCGGGACACGGCAAAACGAAACTAGATCGAAGTAGCCCTGCTGGTGCTCCGTGAAGGACACCCAAACCCTCTTGCAAGAGATTCTGAGGCAACCCAATCACCATTCCAGCGTCAACGAGAGTTCCGTGGTTTTCAAAATCCTTAATCCCGACTTTGTACGCGACATCGGCGTTAAGCCGATCTTTTGTTTTACGTCAGATCTGGATTGGGTCGACGAAGAGGCACTTGCATTATGCTTTTCCCTTTTTGACGAATTTGAAGTGCCGCTGACGCCTTTCATTACACACAAATCGCCATACCTCGAGAAGCGGTTCTCTGGATGGATGCAGCGCGTCGGAGTGCATCCAAACTTTCTCGCGGGAAGCACCCACGGAAATACCCCGCCCGAAGTTTGTCGGCATATGCGGTCGTTGAACCCTGCTGCCAAGTTCTACCGGTCGCATCACTTCTACAACACGTCTAACATTGCCGATCAGTTCAGGGCGATGGGATACGAGTACGACTCCAACCTCTCTCTGTTTCCGCAGCCCGACATAAGGCCACTTCTGCATTCGTCGGGTCTCATGCGGTACCCCGTTTTTTTCGGAGACGGCATGTGGCTCACGCAATTTCCCGACCGGGACGTATCCGAACTCATTCCAATGCTGGCGACGCCCGGCCTGAAGATCTTCAACTTTCATCCGATACACGTCGCGCTGAACACGCCCAACGCGGCGCACTACAACTCTTATCGCGAATCTGGCAGGGCATGGCAGGAGAGCGTGGCAAGCGGAACTGGTGCGCGCGCGAACCTCGTTCAATTGCTGCGGGCGATCCGATCGATCGACTCTCTCGGCGCAGTCTATTTGTCCGATCTGCACGACATGGCCACTGCGGTCAACGATGAGGTGGCTCCGTCCAAGCGTATTGCCCCCGCGTCAGTGACGACGGCAAGCGACTACGACGCCATGGACGAGAAGAAGCGAACTACCTTCAAGCGGGGTCAGTTCAACAAGCAGGCGGGCGGCGGCCGCTATGCGACCTCCCGCGACCTGAATATGCGGGAGCTGGAGATCGACTTTATCATCAGCAGCATCAACGCCTTAAAGTCAGGAACGCCACGCATCGTCGATCTTGGCTGCGGTAACGGCTATACGACGCTTCGCATATCTTCCGAGGTCGAAGCGAAGGTAACGGGGATTGATTTCGCCGAGTCTCTCATCGATGAGACG
>Ga0134125_10011102_pt1 | contig 10097 bp, 7 predicted proteins | sample KB31751_FD_96464 | JGI IMG/M metagenome (GOLD analysis project Ga0134125, IMG submission 96464) | Terrestrial soil microbial communities with excess Nitrogen fertilizer from Kellogg Biological Station, Michigan, USA - KB3-175-1 | ecosystem: Environmental > Terrestrial > Soil > Unclassified ... | reverse complement strand
CTAAAAATGGAGACAGGCAGGATGCCTGTCCTACGTTCAAGACCGCTTCGTATCAGGATGAAGACGCTGTTTTTCCCGTGAAACACTCTAGCTCAACGCTTTCGCAGCCGCCTCCAAACTCGCCGCATCGGAAACGTTCAGCATTTGCGCGGTTTTATCAATGCGTTTCATGAAGCCGCTGAGGGCGGTGCCGGGGCCGAGTTCGATGAAGCGGGTAAAACCTTGCGCGAGCAAATAGCGCATCGAGGTTTCCCAGAGCACGGAGGAAGTGACCTGGTCGACGAGGCGCGAACTGATTTCGTCGGGCGCGCCGTGCGGTTGCGCGGTGACGTTGGAAATGACCGGCACGCTCGGCGCGGATAATTTGATTTTGGCGAGTTCGGCCTGGAGCTTCGGTTGCGCGCTGGCCATCAGCGGCGAATGATACGCGCCGGCAACGGGCAGGGGGATGGCGCGTTTTGCGCCCTTGGCTTTGGCCAGTTCCACGGCTTTGGAAATTTTTTCTGCTGCACCGGAAATAACGAGCTGGCCCGGGCAATTCAAATTGGCGAGGACAATTCCGGTTTCGGCGCAAACTTCGCGTGTGGACGCTTCGTCGAGTCCGATCACGGCCGCCATGCCGCCGCGGGTGGCATCGCAGGCTTCCTGCATGAATTTCCCGCGCTGCCGGACGACGCGCAGGCCGTCTTCAAAAGTCATCGCGCCCGCGGCGGTGAGGGCGGTGAATTCGCCGAGCGACAAACCGGCGGTGGCTTGGAAGTCTAAAGTCTGATGTCCAACGTCCAAAGTTGCCGATCCAGCGCCACTGCTTTGGACATTGGGCTTTAGACCTTGGACTTTTTCCTTGAGCAATTGAAACACGACCCAGCTTACGAGAAAAATTCCCGGTTGCGCGTTTTCAGTTTTGGTCAATTCGGTGTCGGGGCCGTTGAAGCAAATCGAGGCGAGGTCGTAGCCGAGGGCGGCGTTGGCGCGGTCGAACCACGCTTGGGCGGAGGGAAATTGCGCGGCGAGGTCTTTGCCCATGCCGGCGACCTGGGCGCCTTGCCCGGCGAAAAGTAATGCGGTTTTGCTCATAAAGGTGAGGAACTAAGCAGGATTTTGAAGGCAAAGAAATAGATTTTTTCAACATTTTGCGGGTATCGCCCACTGTTATTTTTCGCAAAATCCTGAGATAAACATTCCTGAAAGTGGGAATGCAACTTGCTAAACAAGGAACCAGGGTTGCGTTTGAGGGCGAGAACGCGTCGATTAAGAACGTTATCGATTTGTGTATAGAAATTGTCATCGGTTCCTCGCCGTGATTGTTCTGGTTTTTGGGCTCATGACGGTCCGGAGCTTTGGAGAAGTGCCGGCCGTGGAGAATCCAGCCGGGAAGCTGGGCTTTGCCAAACCGGCATCTCAATCGGTGCCGGGCGCAAATATGGGACAGCCGTCCAGCCAGGCCGCCGCCATTCCGGCGACCCAAGTGAGGACGGAGACTTCCGCGGAGGATTCTTCTTTTATTTCGTCGGAGAATTGGTGGATGGTTGTGCTGGTCGTTCTTCTGGTCAGCGGCGTGGGAATTCTGTTCCGCAAGATGGATACGGAATCTTGACGTTTCTCTGCATACGTAGGACAGGCGTCTCGCCTGTCTCTGATTAATTCGATGCGAGAACAAAAATGGAGAAAGGCAGGGTGCCTGTCCTACGGGGATCGTTTCCAAACCGTGCCGCGGCGTTCGTATTCGAGACGCTGTTCCAACACGTGTGCGGTTTCCGCACCGGCGAATCGTTCTACCAGCCAAAGAGTCAAATCCATCCCGCACGTGATTCCACCAGCGGTGATGATATCACCATCATCCACGACGCGTGCTGAAATCACCTGCGCTCCGGTGGCGCGAAGTTCTTCGAGGGCGGCGTGATTGGTTGTGGCCGGGCGATTTTTGAGGAGGCCCGCAGCCGCGAGCAACATTGCGCCGGTGCAAACGGAAGTCATGGTGGTTCTGTCACGATGGAGTTGCGCGAGCGTTGTTGGGATGGTACCGCGCTGCGCTTCGGCCCAGGCTCCAGCAGGAGACCGGCCGAGCCATCCGCCTCCGGGGACGACGACGAGATCGGGACGAGTGGCTGCGAGTTTGGCTTGAGGGCGTACCTGCAATCCGTTGGAGGCGGTGATTTCTTTCGCGCCATCGAGAGAAACCAATTGCACGGAGAATTTCGGCTGCTCGGCAGCGGCCATGCGCCATATTTCATATGGGCCGATGGCATCCAATTCATCGAAGCCGTCGAAAATGAGAATCTGAATGTTCATGGGTTCACCTTCTGCCGCCAAAAAATCCTAATGAAAATCGCCACAATCAAAACAACCGCTCCGAGGGTGATGACGTCCAATTCGGCGTGAAAGTTACCTTCTTCAGGAGTATTTCGCAGAAGGCGGCAATCATTGCCTTTGATAGGTGCCCATCAACTGGCCCTGGGCGAGAACGTGTTTCGTCATGGCGGCTTCGACGGTTTGACGCGAAGCGCCTGCGGGGACATTCAATTGGATATCGAGCGCGAAGATTTTGAAATAATAGCGATGCGGCTTGCCGGCGGGTGAGCACGGGCCGTTGTAACCCTCGCGCTTGAAATCATTCACGCCCTGCCGGGCGGCGGCGGGGAACGATTGGGAATTCACGGCGTCTTCCGCCAGCGCGCCGGTGCTGGCGGGCAGGTTGAACAGGACCCAATGAGTCCAGACGCCAGTGGGCGCATCGGGATCGTCCACGATCAAAAGCAGGCTGGCGGCATTGCCCGGCACGCCGCTCCAGGCGAGAGGTGGCGAAACGTTTTTGTCATCGCAGGTATAGCGCGCGGGAATGGGCTGGCCGTTTTTGAACGCGGTGCTGGAGATTTCCATTTTCCGGCGCGTTTCCGGCGGCTGCATCACGGAACCGGTGGTCAAAAACATGCCGATGAGCACGGAACAGAACGTGAGCATGAAGAGAAATTTGCGATTGGCGGCCATGCGGGAATTTAGTCCTGTGCTGAGTCACGCACAACCGGGAACTGGCTGATGACGGACCGAGGTGCATCTGACACTGCACTCGGAGCGCCGGTCTCCCGACCGGCAAGTTCATAGGTAACCCTTTTATCAACGCGCCGATCTGGAGATCGGCGCTCCGGCCATAATCAACCGCGATTTTCTCCCACGCGGCGGAGCATTTCCTTCAATTCAATCGAGCGCGGCGGTTTGGTCAGGATGCCGCTGACTTGCGTGGGCATGTCGCCGTCTTCCTTCATGAACGAGCCCCAGCCGGTAAGCATGATGATGGGCGTGGCCGGCGATTCCTGCTTGATGGTTTTCACCACCTGGCGGCCGTCGAAATAGGGCATTCCCAAATCCGTGAGGACAACATCGAACGGCTGGCTGCGGTTGGCCGCGGCGCGAAATTCCTCCACGCCGCTCTGGCCGCCGTCGGCCACGCTGACGCTGTGGCCTTCGCGCTCGAGCATTTCGCGGAGCAGTTCACGCAGGAGCGGTTCGTCATCGATGCAAAGAATGTTGAGCGGAACATCTTCGCGTTGTTTGCCGGTGGGCAGCGGGCCGGCGCCGGGGAGGCTGCGAATGGGGAAAATCAATTTCACGTAGGTGCCTTTGCCGACTTCGCTCTCGATGTCGATCTGGCCGCCGTGGCGTTCCATCACGCCGAAAACCATGGGGAGACCGAGGCCGGTGCCGCGTTTGCCTTTCGTGGAAAAGAACGGCTCGAGGCAGCGGCGGCGGGTTTCTTCGTCCATGCCGGTGCCGGTGTCGCCAACTTCGAGCAACACGTGCGTGGGAGTGTCCGAGGAGCCCTGCGCGCCGACGCGCGTGCGAACGGTAATAACGCCGCCGCTCGGAATCGCATCGACGGCGTTCATGATGAGATTCGTCAACGCCTCGCGCACTTCGCTTTCGATGCCGACGAGCGTGGCGAGGTTGGCGTCAAAGTCTGTCCGCATTTCGATCATGACGCCGCGGCTCTGCGGAATATCGCGCCAGCGCGGGCGCGTCATATCGATGACCTGGCGGGACAAATCATTCAGGTTGAGCGATTGCAGCGTTTCGCTCGTGTCGCGCTGGCGGTAAAAATCGCGAAGGCGCGCGACGATGTGCGTGATGTCCTCGCCGGCCGTCTTGATGTAATTGAGATATTTTTTGCCGCTGGGCGTCAGGTGGGTTTCTCCGCGCACGAGCAAATCGGCGAAGCCGACGATGGGCGAAAGCGCGTTGTTGATGTCATGGGCGATGCCGCTGGCCATCTGGCCGAGCGCGCGCAGGCGTTCCTGCTGCATGACGGTTTGCTGCGTCTGGCGCAGTTCGTTGTAGGCGTTTTCGAGCGCGGCGTGGAGCTGCGCCTGGTGCGCGGCGAGCGCCACGTGTTCGCTCAAGGTGTGCAGAAATTCGCATTCGCTGGCGGTGAAACTTTCAGCCAGGCGCGAGACGACCAGCGTGCCAAAGAGCTTTCCATCGACCAGCAGCGGAATGGCTGCCGCGGAACGGAAACCCGCGGCGGCGAGGCGCTCGGAGAGCAGCGCGGGCGATTTGTAGGTGTCCGGCGTGACGACGGATTCGCCGTGTTTGCAGACGCGAAGGCCGGTCTGCTCGAGGGACATCACCATGCCTTCGTGCAGGTTCAGCTTGCGGTCGAGCAACGGATTTTTCAGGCGGAGCGCGGCGATGTTCAACGTTTCCGCCACGCTGTCGTACAAACAAAGGACGCCGAGTTCGACGTTGAGATGGTCTTCCAGCTGGCGGAGCACGACGTAAAGGACGCTATCCAAATCCTGCCGTTCGGAAATGGCGTGCGTGATCTGGTTGAGCAACTTGGTCCGCGTGAACTGATCATGCAAGGCGGCTTCGGCGCGCGTGCGTTCCGCGACTTCCGCCTCGAGGTCGCGCGTGCGTTCCTGCACGCGGCGTTCGAGGTTGTCGTTCATCTTGTGCAGGATGGCGTCGCGCTGCTGGATTTGCGCGAGCATCTCGTTGAAGTTGTCCGTCAATTCGCCCAATTCAGCCCGGCCCTGTTTGGTGACACGGAGAGAATAATTCTTTTCCGCGCTGACTGTGCGCGCCGTTTTGGCGAGCTGGATGATCGGTTCGGAAATGCCTTTGTGCAGGCGTCTGGAGAGGAAATACGTGATGGCCGTGGTGAGCGGAATGAAAAAGAGAAACAGCACCGCGCAGCGCGCCATCTGGTCGTGGAAATCGGCCAGATCGGATTTGATGTAGACCGAATTGCCCGGATCGCCGGCGGAGCTGATTTGATGGAACACGACGAAGTTGCCGGCTTTGTAATTAAAGTGCGTATGCTCGCCTGGCTCGGGGCGCGCCGGAAATGCGTCAGCGCCCGCGTTCGCCGGGTAACGGGCGAACAACGCGCCGGCTTTGTAAATCGCCCCGGCCATGACATGTTCGCGCAGGGCCAGTGCCGAGAGAATTTTTTGCGCGTCGGCGGAGTTGGCTTGATTCAGGACCGATGCGCTGAGGCTGCCGATCGTGTCCGCCTGCGTCACCAGGTCCTGGCGCATGCGGTGTTTAACGGCCAGGAGCTCATAGGAGACGAACCCAATCGAGACAAGCAGCAGCGCCGCGGTCGTGACCGTCATGATGACGGTCGTCATTTTTTGTTTGATCGATAGATATTTCACAGAAAACGCGCTTGGTTCCGCCGGGAGTGGTTCGTGGCAAAAATCGTGGGCGTGAGCCGCCGCCAGGAAACAGGCTCGATGAAGGCCGCCGCTTCAAAAATGCGGGGTGCCTCCTGCCCTCGGAAGAAGAGACGAACCGGCCTCGTAGTCTGTTGTAAATCAGAGAGAACGGCCCCGCCTGCGCTGTGCTCATTTTTCGTCATTATTAACCCCGTTTATTTGAGCAACTACGATGCCCAAAGTCCCCCGGGACCCCGCTGTCCGGCAATTTGGCCGCCTATCGCGCCAAGAGCGTTAAAAACAGCGGATTTTGGCGTGGAAAATGACCTGGATGGTGTCTCAAAAATGTAAAAGGCGGGACGGGAGAATTTGGGTGTGATTGATGGACACGTGTCCGCAAAAGTGGCACAGGGCCAGTCGGCTTCTCTCTCCGAACGCGCCAGGGGGATATGAAACCCGAATGCCGAAATCCGGATGCCGAAAGAAATCCGAAATCTGACGCTTACATCCGGCTGGCAGTTGCTGTAGAAAAGATCTTCCGTCGCGAAGCGGCGACAATCGAAAAGTTCCTGCAGAGCAGTCCGCAATTGGATTTCAAAATGTTCTCTTTCGGATTTTGAACTTCGGGCTTCTTTCGGATATCGGATTTCGAGCTTCGGATTTAATTCACCACCCGCGACAAACGCGCCCAAACCGGCACTGCCTCACCTCGCGCTCAATCGGCTCAGCACTTCGCGCAGTTCGCGGGAGCGCGGGGGTTTGCTGATGATGCCATCGACTTGTTCGTGGGCGGCGCCATCTTCTTTCATGAACGCGCCCCAGCCGGTCAGCATGACAACCGGTGTGCCGGGCGATTCCTGTTTGACCACTTTGGCGACCTGCCGGCCGTCGACGTAAGGCATGCCGAGATCGGTAATGACGACGTCAAAAGGACGGCCGCGTTCGCGCGCGAGGCGGAATTCATCCAGGCCGGACTGGCCGCCATCGCTGACTTCGACTTCGTGGCCGTCGCGTTCAAGGATTTCCTTGATGAGCTCGCGCAGCAAGGGTTCGTCGTCGATGCACAAAATCTGCAACGGCGGGATCGGCACGACATTTTCATCACCCGCGTCGCAGCCGAGGCCGGTGCGCACGGGGAAGATCAGGCGGAAGGTGGTGCCCTGGCCGGGTTCGCTTTGGATTTCGATGGTGCCTTCGTGGCGTTTCACGACGCCGTAAACCATCGCCAGACCGAGGCCCGTGCCGCGCTTGCCTTTGGTGGAGAAAAACGGTTCGAGGCAGCGTTTGCGCGTTTCTTCGTTCATGCCCGTGCCGGAATCGGAGACTTCGACGACGATTTGCGTGGGATATTTATCGGCGTCCTGCTGGCGCAACACTCGAGTGCGGAGCGTGACTTTTCCGCCCTTGGGCATGGCGTCGACGGCGTTTAAAACGAGGTTGGTGAAGGCTTCGCGGATTTCGCTTTCGATGCTCGGGAGATTCGGGATGTCCAGCGCGAGATCGGTCTGCACTTCGACGGTGAGGCCGCTGGATTGCGGGATGTCACGCCAGCGCGGGCGCGTCATTTCCACGACCTGCTCCACGAGTTGGTTGAGATTCACGTCGTGCAGGGATTCGTTGTCGTCGCGCGTGCGGTAGAATTCGCGCAGGCGCGCCACGATGTGCGCGATGTCCTCGCCGGCGGTGCGGATGTATTTCAAATATTTTTTGGCGCGCGCATCGAGGCCGAACTCGCCGCGCAGAATGATGTCGGAAAAACCCACCACCGGCGAAAGGGCGTTGTTGACGTCGTGCGCGATGCCGCTGGCCATCTGGCCGAGCGCCTTGAGACGTTCCTGCTGCAGCACCGAGGCCTGTGTCTGGCGCAATTCGTTGTAGGCGGTTTCGAGTTCCTTGTGCAGGCGCGATTGGTGGGCGGCCAGCGCCACGTGCTCGCTCAACATCCGGAGGAATTCGCAGTCACCGCTGCCGAAGGCCTCCGCCTTGATTCGGGCGCCAATCAATATGCCGAAAAGTTTTTCATCGACCATCAGCGGCACTGCGGCTGCCGAGCGCCAGCCGCTGACCGCGAGTTTTTCGATGAATGGAGCGGAGTTTTTGATGGTGTCGGCGAAGTAAACCGTCTGGCCTTTCTCGCACAGTTGAAAGCCCGTGCTGGCGAGCGGCAGGACGCTCCCTTCGGGCAAATCGAATTGTTCGGCAAGCAGGGAATTTTTCACGCGCAACGCGGCGACATTGAGCGAGGAGCCTTTTGGATCCACCAGGCCGATGATGCCGAGGTCCAGCGCCATGTGGTCTTCCAACTGGCGCAGCACGACGTGCAGAATGCTGTCGGTGTCCTGGCGGTCGGAAATGGCCTGCGTAATCTGGTTGAGCAGGCTGATGCGGACGAATTGCTGTTTCAGTTCAGCCTCGGCGCGCCGGCGCTCGCCGATCTCCTCGCGCAGATCCCGCGTGCGTTCCTCAACGCGGACCTCCAGTTTGTCCTTGGCCTGCTGCAATTCCGAATCGCGCTTCTGGATTTGGCCAAGCATTTCGTTGAAACGATCGATGAGCTGGCCCATTTCGTCGTTGCCATGTTTGGTGGCGCGCATCGAGTAATTTTTGTCCAGGGAAACCGCTTCCGCCGTTTTTGCCAGTCGATAGATGGGCCGGGAAATGAGGCGTTGCAGGCGCGCGGAAACAATGAGCGTTATGATCAAGGAGACGATTGTCAGCAGCGCGATGATTTCCGCGTAGCGGACAAAGCGCTCATGCAGCGCCTGCAAATCGGATTGAAGGTAAATAGTCCCCGCAAAACCGCCCGCATCATAGATGGCGCGAGAGATGACCAGTCGATCCGGAAGAAACCGTGCGCCGTCGCGTTCGGGATGGTTGGGGAACAAGCCGGGCGCGTTGGTCGGGTAGGTCGCGAAGAGTTTGCCCTCCTTGTCGTAAAGCGCGGCGGCGGTAATGTGTTTTTCGATGTGCAGCGCGTGAAGGGTGTCGTTCGCATCGTCCGGCGTATTGTAAATCAAATCCGCGGTGCAGCGGTCGCCGATGACTTCGCCAAGCGTCGAGAGATCGCCCACCATCGTCTTGCGAAATGTGACGAGCTCGTACGCAACAAATCCGGCAGAAACGACCAGAAGCGCGACCGTACTGGCGATCATGATGATCGCCGTCAGCTTTCGCTTGATCGAGATGTCCTGAAATCTGGGCACAAATGTCCTCTTTCAAGTCACAAGATTTCTTTCTGCCGGTGCGACGTTGTGACGGCGCATGTCAAAGCGATTTCCATTCCTAAGGTGTTGTCATTCACGTGGCGATATTACGGACACCTTTGTCAGTGCCTTCCAGTACACCCTCAATGCACAGCGAGGGTCAGCAGTTTGGAGCTGATTTTCAAGCCGGCTTTTTTGGCGGCCTCATCGTCGATTTGAAAACGGACCTTGTTGTCCTGAATGGTGAAATTAATCATGCCGCCGGCTTTGATGAATGGATCGGTTTCGCTCACGGTAAGGATGCTGGCGTTGTGGAGGGCGGCGATGATGGCGGGAAAATTGTCCTTTTCCGAGGGGCTGACGAAGAGGATGTGGCAATTCGTCGCCTGCGCCACCGAGTCGAGGGTTTCGAAACGAAAGGGCCGGTTGTTGACCGTCTTGTTGCGAATGGTGGTTTCGAGGTCCGTGCCGAAAACATTTTTTCCGAGCACACCGATGACGATGGGCGAGTTGGCATCGGGAAAGGCCGCCGGGGGCCATTCAACGAACTTCGCAAAATTAAAAAGGAAGGCGGCTTTGATTTGATATTCCGTCGGCTGGCCCCGCGCGGAGAGCGCGGAACTGAGAGAGAGCAGGAAACAAATGACCAGGAAGGAAATTCTGAGGAGGGGAAAACTTGCCGGGCGGCAGGAGAAATTTTTCGCGCTCTCATCGTTCCGGGTCGGAAGCGGGCCGATTATTTCTGTTTGCCGGTAACACAAGCTTGCATTTATGACGGCGGATTTAGTCAGTGTTGTCAAGTTCTCCGCTGTGCCGGTCTCGTTGCAATTTGCAAACAATCCGCATCGCGCAGCGAGTTCAGTAGCGTGAATCGTTCCGCATTCATCGGTGGTTGCGTCGTGTTTTTGAAATTCAAATCGCCGGATTATGGGGACCTGTCGCGTGTTTTTGCACAATTACTGCTTGCCGGAAGGCCTGAGTTGACCACAATTCGGCGCGAATGGCAATCGTCGTGCTGAGTTGGAACCATCCGCTTGCGTTGATACGCCTGATGAATGCGCTGACAACCAATAAAAACGCTCGAGCCACGGCATGAACAAAAGATTCACTCTTTTGGGAGCCATGCCTGGTCGCGCGTTTTTCGCTGCGCTGTTCTTTTGCGTCGTTTTTCTCCTCAGTGCCCGCGCTCAAACGAGCACGAATATCGATTTGACGGAGATCCCCATCGAAAAATTGATCG